>Ga0182748_1004912_pt1 | contig 10345 bp, 8 predicted proteins | sample eDN3rd37CKraftOP_FD_128877 | JGI IMG/M metagenome (GOLD analysis project Ga0182748, IMG submission 128877) | Enriched Organic Plus compost microbial communities from Emeryville, California, USA - eDNA 3rd pass 37_C Kraft OP (version 2) (version 2) ...
CGTCGGCGACGCGAAGAACTTCCTGCTCGAGAACCAGCAGGTGACGATCGCCCTCAACAACGGCAACCCGCTCTACATCGACCTCCCGGCCTCGGTCGTGCTCGAGATCACCTACACCGAGCCGGGTCTGCAGGGCGACCGCTCGTCGGCGGGCACCAAGCCCGCGACGGTCGAGACCGGCTACGAGATCCAGGTCCCGCTGTTCCTCGAGACGGGCACGAAGGTCAAGGTCGACACCCGTACGGGCGAGTACCTCGGCCGCGTCAACTGACGCCGCGCGATGAGCGCACGAACGAAAGCGCGCAAGCGCGCACTCGACATCCTCTTCCAGAGCGACATCCGTGGTGAGGCGCTGCCGACCGTGCTGGCCGCCGAGGCCGAGCGCGCCGCGAACGAGCCCGCTCGTGAGGCGTCGTGGCTGTACGCACGCGAGATCGTCGACGGCGTGATCGACAACCAGGCCGAGATCGACGAGCTCATCACCACCTACGCGAAGGACTGGTCCCTCGCGCGCATGCCCGCGGTCGACCGCGCCCTGCTGCGGATCGGCGTGTGGGAGATCGTCTACAACGACGAGGTGCCGACGGCGGTCGCGATCGACGAGGCCGTCGAGCTCGCGAAGGAATTCTCGACCGACGAGTCGGGCGCGTTCGTGCACGGGGTCCTCGCGCGCATCGCGCGCGCCGGCTGACGCCGGGGCGGTTCTGTCGGAGCGGGGGACCAGGATGCATCCCGTGACCCCGCCCTTCGACGACGCCGCACACCGCGGCATGGCCCCGCGGGAAGTGGTGGCGTCGGCGTCCTCCGACTGGCGGCGCCTCTTCGCGGCATCCGCTTCGCCTGTCCCGGGCGCGACCACCGCGCTCGCCCTCGGTGTCGAGCTGCGCCAGCGCGTGCGCCGTGACGGCTCGGCGTGGTCGCCCGTCAAGGCCGAGACGGCGACCGCGCGTGGCCTGCACCGGCACGGGGCAGACGTGCTGGTGGGCCTGCGACCGCTCGAGCGCGGTGCGCGCGACGACGCGTGGATCAAGGGCGATGCGTCGTGGGATGAGGTGCGACGTCCGGGCAATCGCTACGACCCCGCGCAGGCGCGCTGGCTCACCGAGTTGCACAGCATCGGCCGCGACCTGCGCACGTACGGCACGTTCTCAGACGTCGCCGAATGGCTCACCCTCGACGACATCACATCGTCGCTGCTGTGGCCGCACCTCGAGAAGGCGGAGCGGCTCGGCATCCCGATCGTCGCCACGAAGCGTCACCAGTCGGTCGAGCTCGTGGACGGGGCGTCCGTGTCGGTTCGCGTGTCACAGCGGTCGGGCGCGCTCAGCGTCGCGCCGGAGGTCGTGATCGGGGGAGCGGAGGCGGATGCCGCGAGCGTCCGCCCCATCGGCGGCAGCGGCGTCTACAGGTTCGAGGTGACGGGCGAGCGCATCCGCATCGACCTCGCGCGCGCGTCGGTGCCCGACGCCGTGCGGGCACTGCTCATGGCGTCGGCGCCGGTCGAGGTTCCCGCTCACGACGCCGAGGAGTTCATCGCCGAGCACCTCGCGCCGCTGTCGCGGCACGTGACGGTGCGTGCGCCGGGCATCGAGATCCCGTCGCCCGATCGGCCGACGCTCGTCCTCGGCGTGCGGTTCTCGCCGTCGCATCGGCTGGAGTACTCGCACTCGTGGCGGTACCTCGGGCGCGACGACATCCCGTTCGACGCACCCGACCCCACCGACCGCGTATCCGAAGCCGAAGACGCGATCCGGCAACGCGTCGAGGAGGTCTGGAAGGAGGAGTCTCCGGTCGAATGGGCGCCCACCGCGGTGCTGACCGGGCTCGACGCAGCCGAGTTCGCGGCGCGCGTGCTTCCGCGCCTCGAGGCGCTCGGCGGCGTCGTGGTCGAGGTGACGGGGGAGCGGCCCCGCTATCGCGAGCTGACGGGCGACCCGCGCATCGAGGTCACGACGGTCGAATCGCCCGATCCGGACTGGTTCGACCTCGGCGTCGTGGTGACCATCGACGGGCGGCGCCTCCCGTTCGGCAAGCTCTTCACCGCGCTGTCGCGCGGCCGGCGAAAGATGCTCCTGAGCGACGGCGCGTACTTCTCGCTGTCGCATCCGTCGTTGGCGAGGCTGCGCGAGCTCATCGAGGAGGCGGGTGAGCTCGACGAATGGGAGACGGGCCCTCGCCTCAACCGCTACCAGACCACGCTGTGGGCGGATTTCGAGGACCTCGCCGACCAGTCGGAGCCCGCGGTGTCGTGGCGCGTCATCGCCGACGGCCTTCGCGACGCCGAGGGCGTGCCCGAGACGCCGCTGCCGCGCGGGCTGCGCGCGGACCTGCGCCCGTATCAGCGCGCGGGGTACGACTGGCTCGCGTTCCTGTGGCATCACCGTCTGGGCGGCATCCTCGCCGACGACATGGGTCTCGGCAAGACGCTCCAGCTCCTCGCGCTCATCGCGCAGACACGCGACGCGGGAGAGCGCCGCCCGTTCCTCGTGGTGGCTCCCACATCGGTCGTGTCGACGTGGCGCACCGAGGCCGCGCGCTTCACTCCCGACCTGCGCATGAGCGTGCTCGACGGCGCGCGAGGCGAACAGAAGCGCGCAGCGGATGCCCCGACTGTCGCGCGGGCCGCGGCATCCGCCGATGTCGTCGTCACGTCCTACACGCGCCTGCGCCTCGACGAGTCCGGGTTCGCGGACGTCGAGTGGGCCGGGCTCGTTCTCGACGAGGCGCAGTTCGTGAAGAACCAGGCCACCAAGACGCACCAGGCGGTCGCGGCGCTGCGCGCAGACGTCGTGTACGCCGTCACCGGCACGCCGCTCGAGAACAGCCTGAGTGAGCTGTGGGGGCTGCTCGCGCTCGCGGCGCCAGGGCTCTTCCCATCGGCGCGGCGCTTCCGCGAGGAGTACATCGGGCCGATCGAGCAGGGCAGGGTGCCGGAGAACCAGGAGGGCGGCGAGTACCGCGCCGGACGCGTCGCGCGCCTGCGGCGCCGCATCCGCCCGCTCGTGCTGCGCCGCACGAAGGAGCTCGTCGCCGCCGACCTGCCGCCGAAGCAGGAGCAGGAGGTCGCGGTCGAACTGGGGCCCGCGCACCGGGCGCTGTACGACACCATGCTGCAGCGCGAGCGGCAGAAGGTGCTGGGCCTGCTCGAAGACCTCGACCGCAACCGGTTCATCGTGTTCCGGTCACTGACGCTGCTGCGGATGCTGAGCCTGGCGCCCGAGCTCATCGACCCGGAGTACGCGCACATCGAGCCGAGCAAGCTCACCGCACTGTTCGAACAGCTCGACGAGGTGCTGGCCGAGGGCCACCGCGCGCTCGTGTTCAGCCAGTTTACGTCGTTCCTGGGGCTCGTCGCCGAGCGACTCGAGGAGCGCGGCATCCGCCACGCGTACCTCGACGGATCGACTCGCGACCGCGACTGCGCGGTCGCGAGCTTCCGCACGGGAGAGGCGCCCGTGTTCCTCATCAGCCTGAGGGCCGGTGGTTTCGGTCTGACGCTCACCGAGGCGGACTACGTGTTCTTGCTCGACCCGTGGTGGAACCCCGCCGCAGAAGCCCAGGCGATCGACCGAGCGCACCGCATCGGGCAGGAGCGCCCCGTCAACGTCTATCGGCTGATCGCGGCGGGAACGATCGAGGAGAAGGTCATGGCGCTGCAGCAGCGGAAAGCGCGGCTGTTCCGCGCCGTCATGGACGACGACGCGCTGTTCGGACGTGCGCTCTCGGCCGACGACATCCGGGGACTGTTCGAGCAGGACTGACCCGCGGATCGGCATTTCCACGGCCGTCCGTCCGAGGCCCCGATCCGACCTCGCCTACAATCGGTGTGCGTCGATCGGAAGGATTTCCATGCGCATCACGGGCCTCGGCCATGCCGGCATGTTCATCGAGACGGCAGGCGGGAGCATCCTCTGCGACCCCGTCATCGGGCCGACGTTCTTCGGCTCGTGGTTCCCGTTCCCCGACAACCGGGCGCTCGACTGGGAGCGCTTCGGCAAGGCGGACTTCCTCTACATCTCCCACCGGCACCGCGACCACTTCGACCCGGCGCTCATGGAGCGGTACGTGCCGAAGGACATCAAGGTGCTCCTGCCGGAGTATCCGACGGACGACCTCGAGACCGACCTGCGCAAGCTCGGCTACGACAACATCATCTACACCCAGGCGGGTGTGCCGCTCGAGTTCGGCCCGCTCAAGATCATGGTGACGCCCCTGCGCGCGCCGAGCGACGGTCCGATCGGCGATTCGTCGCTGAGCGTCGACGACGGCACGGCGAGCATCCTCAACCAGAACGACTCGCACCCGCTCGACCTCGAGAAGCTCATGGCGTTCTCGAAGCCCGAGGCGTACTTCACGCAGGTGTCGGGCGCGATCTGGTGGCCCATGGTCTACGACCTGCCGCAGGACGCCAAGCAGAACTTCGCGCGCCTCAAGCGCGAGGCGCAGAACAAGCGCGCGATGTACTACATCGAGAAGATCGATGCCGAGCACGTCTTCCCGATGGCCGGCCCGCCGATGTTCCTGCGCGAGGAGCTGTTCCGCTATAACGGCTACGGCCTCGAAGACGACGCGATCTTCACCGACCAGCGCCAGTTCCTGGAGCACATGGCCGAGCTGCGGCCCCAGCAGAAGGGGTATCTCTTCCTGCCCGGCACGCAGGTCGACCTGAACAACGGCGAGATCGAGGTGACGCAGACCCTGTACTCGGATGCCGAGATCGAGCGCATCTTCGGTGACAAGTGGTCGTACCTCGCCGAGCAGCGCGACTCGCGCCAGGACGAGATCCGTGCCGAGGAGGCGTCGCGCGCCGCGGTGCTGCCGCCCGACGAGATGCTCGCGGCGCTCAAGGAGTGGTGGGAGCCGCTCCTGCGCCGCGCGCGCACGATCCGCAACGGCGTCGGAGGGCCCGTGCGCTTCACGATCGGCGAGCTCGACATGGTCGCCGACTTCCCGAAGGCGAAGCTGCGCGAGTACGACGGCGAAGACGTCGAGTTCTGGTACACGATTCCCGCCGACCTCGTGTCGACGAACATCCGCGATCACGAGATCGACTGGTCGAACTCGATCTTCCTGTCGATGCAGTTCCAGGCAGGGCGCAAGGGCAAGTTCAACGAGTTCATCTACACGTTCCTCAAGTGCCTCTCGCGCGACCGCATCGAGTACGTCGAGAACTGGTACGCCGAGCAGTCCGACACGTCCGAGGACGCCCAACTGGGCGACTGGATCGTGCAGCGCCGCTGCCCGCACCTGCGTGCCGACCTGACGAAGACGGGCAAGATCGAGGACGGCGTGCTCACGTGCAGCCTCCACGACTGGAAGTGGGACCTGGCGTCGGGGCGCTGCCTCACGACGCAGGGGCACCCGATCCGTGCGACGCAGGTGGAGGACGACCTGCACCGCGACGCCACTCAGCCGGCCGCCTGACTCCCGGCGGTCCGCCCGGCGCACGCGATCGCGTCGGGTAGGGTGGGAGTCACGACAGCAACCTTTAACCCCGTCCCGTGAGGCGGAGAAGGGAGCGGCGGATGAGCACGCGCACCGTGCTGCACGAGGCCGACATCGCCCGGGCTCTGACTCGGATCTCGCACGAGATCCTCGAGTCCAACAAGGGGCCCCAGAATCTGGTGATCCTCGGCATCCCCACCCGCGGAGTCACGCTCGCCGAGCGCATCGGATCGCTCGTGAGCGAGTTCGGCGGCGAGTCCGTACCGGTCGGCTCGCTCGACGTCACGATGTACCGCGATGACCTGCACCGCAACCCGACCCGCTCCCCGCAGCCGACGCAGATCCCGCCCGGCGGCATCGACGGCAGAGTCGTGGTGCTCGTCGACGACGTGCTGTTCTCGGGGCGCAGCATCCGTGCCGCCCTCGACGCCCTTCAGGACATCGGGCGCCCCGCCGTCGTGCGTCTCGCGACTCTCATCGATCGTGGCCACCGCGAGCTTCCGATCCGCCCCGACTTCGTCGGCAAGAACCTGCCGAGCGCGCGCGACGAGCGCGTGTTCGTGCGCCTTGCGGAGGTCGACGGGGAAGAGTACGTCTCGATCGAGGGGCGGTGAGCGCGTGAGGCACCTGCTCGACACGAAGACCCTCTCGCGGGACGCCGCGCTGCGCATCCTCGACGTCGCGGAGGACATGGCCGACACGCAGCAGCGCGAGGTGAAGAAGCTTCCCACGCTGCGCGGCAAGACCGTCGTGAACCTCTTCTTCGAGGACTCCACACGCACGCGCATCTCGTTCGAGGCGGCGGCGAAGCGGCTGTCGGCGGACGTCATCAACTTCTCGGCGAAGGGCTCGAGCGTCTCGAAGGGCGAGAGCCTGCAGGACACGGCTCAGACGCTTCAGGCGATGGGGGCGGATGCGGTCGTCATGCGTCACGGGGCATCCGGCGCGCCTCGCACCCTCGCGACGAGCGGCTGGATCACCGCGGGCGTCGTGAACGCGGGCGACGGCACGCACGAGCATCCGACGCAGGCGCTGCTCGATGCGTTCACGATCCGCAAGCGTCGGTTCGGCGCGGACAGCCGCGGGCGCGATCTCCGCGGACTCGCCGTGACGATCGTGGGCGACATCCTGCACTCGCGCGTCGCGCGCTCGAACGTGTGGCTGCTGCACACGCTCGGCGCGAACGTGACCGTCGTGGCGCCGCCGACGCTCGTGCCGCAGGACGTGTCGGCGTGGCCGGTGCGCGTGCTGTACGACCTCGACGAGGCGGTCGCCGAAGCACCCGACGCGCTCATGATGCTGCGGATCCAGATCGAGCGCATGAACGCCGCGTATTTCCCGACCGAACGGGAGTATTCCCGTCGGTGGGGGCTCGATGCGACGCGATTGGCGGGCCTGGCGGCGGATAGCATTGTCATGCACCCCGGTCCCATGAACCGCGGGCTCGAGATCTCCGCCGACGCCGCCGACTCGTCCCGGTCGACCGTGCTCGACCAGGTGGCGAACGGCGTGTCGGTGCGGATGGCGGTGCTGTATCTGCTCCTGGCGGGGGAGCGCGACGACGATGGGAGTGCCGCGTGACGGCCCTGGGACACGCCGCCGAGAGCGGCAGCTCGGCAACCGAGACGCTGCTGTTCCGCGGCGCATCGCTCGAAGGCACCGGCGCGCTCGACCTGCTCGTCGAGGACGGCATGATCGTCGAGACCGGCGTGGGGCTCAGCCGCGCCGGCGCGACGGTCGTCGACGTCGAGGGGCTCGTCATGCTGCCGGGCCTCGTGGATCTGCACACGCATCTGCGCGAACCGGGCTACGAGGCATCCGAGACGGTCCTGACCGGGTCGCGTGCGGCGGCCGCCGGCGGCTACGCGGCCGTCTTCGCGATGCCCAACACCTCGCCCGTGGCCGACACGGCGGGCGTCGTCGAGCAGGAGCTCGCCCTCGGCGAGGCCGCCGGCTTCGTCACGGTGCAGCCGATCGGCGCGGTCACGGTCGGGCAGAAGGGCGAGCGGCTGGCCGAGCTCGGCGCGATGGCCGACTCGCGCGCCCGCGTGCGCGTCTTCAGCGACGACGGATTCTGCGTGTGGGACCCGCTCATCATGCGCCGCGCGCTCGAGTACGTGAAGGCGTTCGACGGCGTGATCGCGCAGCACGCACAGGACCCGCGGCTCACCGAAGGCGCCCAGATGAACGAGGGCGTCGTGTCGGCGGAGCTCGGACTCGCCGGCTGGCCCGCCGTCGCCGAGGAATCGATCATCGCGCGCGATGTGCTGCTCGCGGAGCACGTCGGGTCGCGCCTGCACGTGTGCCACCTCTCGACCGCCGGGTCGGTCGAGATCATCCGGTGGGCGAAGCGCCGCGGTGTGAACGTGACCGCCGAGGTGACGCCGCACCACCTGCTGCTGACCGACGAGCTCGCGCGCGGCTACGACGCGCGATTCAAGGTCAACCCGCCGCTGCGGCGCGAAGAGGACGTCCTCGCGGTGCGCGAGGGGCTCGCGGACGGAACGATCGACATCGTCGCGACCGACCACGCGCCGCATCCGCCCGAGGCGAAGGCGTGCGAGTGGCAGGCGGCGGCGAACGGCATGGTGGGCCTCGAGAGCGCACTGCGCGTCGTGCAGCTCGCGATGGTCGACACAGGGCTCATCACGTGGCCCGACGTCGCGCGCATCATGAGCCGCGAGCCCGCGCGGATCGGGCGCCTGGAGGGGTTCGGCACCCCGCTCACTGCGGGGCACGCGGCATCCGTGACGTTCTACGACCCGTCACCCGTGCGCACGTTCTCGACGCACGACCTGCGGGGCCGCAGCACGAACTCGCCGTACCTCGGACGCGAGCTGCCCGGCGAGGTGCGCTGGACCCTGCACCGCGGAGTGCCCACCGTGGTCGACGGGGCTCTGCTCGACGAGCCGGGGGTGCGCGCATGAGCCGCGAAGGAGCCGTCGCGATCATGATCGCGGCCGCCGTCGTGATCCTCGCCGCCCTCGCGCTCGGGTGGTGGCTGCGCACGCGTCGCGACCGCGGGCTGCGCCCCCCGTTCGGCGAGCCGCCGGTCGGCGCGGTGGCGGAGCACTGGTTCCCCGCCCTGTACGTCGCCACGACGCGCCACGACGAGCCGCTCGAGCGACTCGCGATCAAGGGACTCGCGTTCCGCTCGAAGGCCGAGCTCATCGTGGCCGACTCGGGCCTCGTGATCGACCTCGCGGGTCAGCCGCGAATCCACCTCCCGGCCGAGCGCATCGCGTCGGTCGGGCAGTCCACCGTCGCGATCGACCGCGTCGTCGAGAAGGGCGGCCTCGTGCGCGTCACGTGGCACATCGACGACGCGACGCTCGTCGACTCGTACTTCCGGCCGCAGGACGCCTCGGCCCGCGCGCTCGCCGACGCGATCGCCCCGCTCACCACGACAGGAACCGACGCATGACCTCCCTGTTCACGACCGATCCCGCGGTCCTCGTCCTCGAAGACGGCACCCGCCACGTCGGGCGCGCGTACGGAGCGCGCGGCACGACGCTCGGCGAGGTCGTCTTCGCGACGGGCATGACCGGCTACCAGGAGACCCTGACCGATCCGTCGTACGCGGGCCAGATCGTGCTGCAGACCGCGCCGCACATCGGCAACACCGGCATGAACCAGGAGGACCCCGAGTCGCGCCGCATCTGGGTGTCGGGCTACATCGTGCGCGACCCCTCCCGCGTCGTGTCGAACTGGCGGGCCGAGGAATCCCTCGACGAGGCGCTCGAGCGCGACGGGATCGTCGGCATCAGCGGCATCGACACGCGCGCGGTGACGCGGCACATCCGCTCCGCCGGCAGCATGCGCGGCGGGATCTTCTCGGGCGACTCGGCCTCGATCGAGCCCGATGAGCAGCTCCGCCTCGTGCGCGAGGCGCCGCAGATGGCTGGTCTCAACCTGTCGGCGGAGGTCTCCGTCCCCGTCGCGCAGGTCACGCCCGCCCAGGGCGAGCGCATCGGCAATCTGGCGGTTCTCGACCTCGGCGTCAAGCAGGCGACGGTCGACAACCTGGCCGCTCGCGGGTTCGAGGTGCACGTCCTGCCGCAGAACGTCACGATCGACGAGCTGCGCGCGATCGACCCGGTCGCGGTCTTCTACTCGAACGGGCCGGGCGACCCCGCCGCATCCGACGCCCATGTCGAGCTGCTGCGCGGCGTGCTCGACGAGGGGCTGCCGTTCTTCGGCATCTGCTTCGGCAACCAGCTTCTGGGCCGCGCGCTGGGCCTCGGCACGTACAAGCTGCCGTTCGGCCACCGCGGCATCAACCAGCCGGTGCTCGACAAGGCGACGGGCCGCGTCGAGATCACGGCGCACAACCACGGCTTCGCGGTCGACGCACCGGTCGAGGGGGAGTTCGACAGCCCCGCCGGCTACGGCCGCATCGAGGTGAGCCATGTCGGCCTCAACGACCGCGTCGTCGAGGGTCTGCGCGCGCTCGACATCCCGGCGTTCTCGGTGCAGTACCACCCCGAGGCGGCGGCAGGGCCCCACGACGCCAACTACCTGTTCGACCGCTTCCGCGACATGGTGCTCGCCTCGCTCGCAGGACGGGAGAAGCGCGCCCAGCCCGCCCCCTCGGGTGCTGAGCGGGCGCAGCGAGACGAAGCGTCGACGACCGGAGAGAACGACTGATGCCAAAGCGCGACGACATCCAGAGCGTCCTCGTGATCGGGTCGGGCCCGATCGTCATCGGCCAGGCCGCCGAGTTCGACTACTCGGGCACGCAGGCGTGCCGCGTGCTGCGCGGCGAGGGGCTGCGCGTGATCCTCGTGAATCCGAACCCGGCGACGATCATGACCGACCCGGACTTCGCCGACGCGACCTACATCGAGCCGATCACGCCCGCCGTGATCGAGACGATCATCGCGAAGGAGAAGCCGGATGC
>Ga0182748_1004919_pt1 | contig 10338 bp, 8 predicted proteins | sample eDN3rd37CKraftOP_FD_128877 | JGI IMG/M metagenome (GOLD analysis project Ga0182748, IMG submission 128877) | Enriched Organic Plus compost microbial communities from Emeryville, California, USA - eDNA 3rd pass 37_C Kraft OP (version 2) (version 2) ...
AGCGGCACCTCGACCGATGCGATCAACGGCTCGCAGCTCTTCGCCACCAATCAGGCGGTCGACGAGATCGGCACGGAGGTCGGCGAGGTCAGCGACCGTGCGGTCAAGTATGACGGCGCGATCGGGGATCCGAAGGACACGATCACGCTGGAAGGCACGGCCGGCACCACCATCACGAACGTTGCGCCGGGCGAGTTGAGCGCGACGTCGACCGACGCCGTGAACGGCTCCCAGCTATTCGCCACGAACCAGCAGGTCGATCAGAATACCACCGACATCACCAACCTCGGCGACACCATCACCAACATCGCCGGCGACACCTCGACCACCTATGTCGAGGCCAATGGTACCGGCATCCGCTACGTCCGTACCAACGAGACGGGCCTTGCGCAGACGGATGCGTTTGCACAAGGGGTTGGGTCGACAGCGGTCGGCTATCAGGCAACGGCCTCGGCAGAAAGCGCGCTGGCGCTCGGCCGGGATGCGCAGGCGGATGTGCTTGGCGGCGTTGCACTTGGTACCGGATCGATCGCCGATCGTGCGATTGCACCTTCGAGCGGTACGATCCCGGCCGGTTCGGCGATCATCACCTACAACACCACCGACCAGACGCTCCTCGGCGCAGTCTCGGTCGGCCGTGATGGGGCGTACCGGCAGATCACCAACGTCGCGGACGGCACGGCTGCTCAGGACGCCGTGACGATCCGCCAGCTTCAGGGCGCGATTGCTTCGGTCGGCGTGACGGCGACCCAGTATTTCCACGCGAATTCGGCGGCCCCGGATTCGCTGGCGGTTGGCGCGGATTCGATCGCAGTCGGCCCGTCGACCGTAGTTAATGGCGACAACGCCATCGGCATGGGCAACGGCTCGGTCGTCGACGCCACGGCGCCTGGCGGCACCGCGATTGGCCAGAACTCCCACGTCATGATGGCCGACGGCATTGCGCTCGGCACGAGCTCTCAAGCTGGCGGCGAGCAGTCGATCGCGATCGGCGCAGGTGCTGTCGCAGACCACTACCTTGGCGTCGCTCTCGGCTCGGGTTCGATGACGGCCACGGCCATCGGCACTTCGGAGATCGTGATCAATGGCCAGACCTACGCCTTCGCAGGAGCTACGCCGGAAAGCGTGGTGAGCATCGGTGCGGTCGGCGCCGAACGGCAGCTCATCAATGTCGCGGCCGGCCGGGTTACGGCCACCTCGACCGACGCCGTCAACGGCTCGCAGCTCTTTGCGACCAACCAGGCGGTCGAGGCGATCGACGACGATGTCGCTGAACTCGACGATCGCGCCGTCAAATATGACGGCGCCCTTGGCGATCCCAAGGACACCATCACGCTCGAGGGCACGACCGGGACGCGGATCACGAACCTGACGGCCGGCGCGGTGAATGCGACCTCGACGGATGCCATCAACGGCAGCCAGCTCTACGGCGTGTCCAACAGCATCGCCAACAACCTCGGTGGCGGAGCGACGGTCAACCCGGACGGCACCGTCAACGGGCCGACCTATGTGATGCAGGGCGGCAACTACACGACCGTCTACGACACCTTCGCAGCGGTTGATACCAGCCTGACCAACATCAACAACACCATCACCGGCATCAACAATGGCGGCGGCATCAAGTATTTCCACGCCAACTCGGCCGCGGCGGACAGCCAGGCCATCGGGCAGGAAAGCGTTGCCGTTGGACCGCAGGCGGTGGCAAATGCCGGCGGCAGCGTTGCCATGGGCAATGGAGCGACGACGGCCGCTGGCGCCAATGGAGCGGTTGCGGTTGGCCAGGGTGCCACCGCGAATAACGCCAACGACGTAGCCCTCGGTGCGGGCTCCGTGACCCAGGCGGCGGTCGGCACGTCAGGCACGACCATCAACGGATCCGACTATGCTTTCGCCGGCACAGCTCCGATCGGCACGCTCAGCGTCGGCGCGGCTGGCGCCGAGCGCACCATCACCAATGTCGCCGCCGGCCGCATCTCGGCCGACAGCACCGATGCCATCAACGGCTCCCAGCTCTGGGCGACGAATACGGCGATCGGAGAGCTGACGGACGGGCTCGGCGACCTCGCAGATGGCGCCGTGCTCTACGATAAGAACCCCGACGGTACGCGGGGGAACTCGGTCACGCTCATCGGCGGGGACCCGAGCGCGCCAGTGCTGATCTCCAATGTCGCCGCGGGCGTGGCCAATACCGACGCGGTCAATGTCGGTCAGCTCCAGCAGGGGCTGTCCAATACCCTCGTCGAGGCGAACACCTATACCGACACGCAGGTGTCCTACGCGATCGGCACGGCGAACAACTACACGGACCAGGTTGCGGTCTCTACGCTCAATCAGGCGAACGCCTATACCGATTACAAGTTCGCCCAGCTGAACCAGGACATCGGCGAGGTTCGGTCGGAAGCCCGCCAGGCGGCGGCGATCGGCCTGGCCGCCGGCTCTCTGCGCTACGATGATCGGCCCGGCAAAATCAGCGCGGCGATCGGAGGCGGCTTCTGGCGCGGCGAAGGCGCCTTTGCCCTGGGTACCGGCTACACCAGCGAGGACGGCCGGATGAGGGCGAACATCTCGGCCACCACGGCCGGCGGCAATTGGGGAGCGGGCGCCGGCCTCAGCTTCACGCTGAACTGAGGCTGCGATGAGGTGGCCGGCTGCTGCAGCTTACTGCCCGGGGACGATCCTGGGGTGCCTGATCCTGCTCTGTGGCGTGCCAGCCGCCGGGCAGGTGCCGCCCCCGCAGGTCTACAGGATCAAGGCATCGGAGGTCGGCGTTCCTGTCGATGTTCCGATGGGCCAATACCAGCGGACCATCCGTCCCTTCGAGAACTGGACGCTGATCTGCGACGAAAATCTGAAGGACCGTAGGAAGATTTGCAATGTCACGCAGGTGATCGTCGATCAGGCGGGAAACAGCGTCTTCAGCTGGTCGCTTGCGGCAACGGAGGCGGGAAAGCCGTATTTCCTGCTGCGCGCGTCTTCCGTCATGGCACGTCACGGCAAGCTTGCGCTGTATCTGGAGGGGCGCGGAAAGGCGGTCGAAGTAGCGTTGCAGGGCTGCAACGATACCGTTTGCGTCGGCATGGTGCCGGTCGGTCCGATGCTGCGGGACCAGATCAGCAAGGCGGCAAGCCCCCGCATCTCCTTCCCGGTCGAGTCGGGCGAGACGATAACCGTAACCACGTCGCTGAAGGGCCTCGGCGAGGCACTGGCGGCGATCAACTGACCTAGGGGCTGGACGCATGAGCCAACAATCCATCCACGACAGGATCATGGCGCGCAGGAGCGATTCTCGTATCTCGCCCGAACGCCGAGACGACAAGGGGCCCCAAGTCTCGACGAGGACCGTCAAGGCGCTGGCTTTCACTCTGACCGCTTTGCTGCTGGCCTGTGCGGTTGGCTTCGCGGCGTTCCAGCTTCCGCAGGTGCAGCAGGTCTTCGCCCAGCCGGCATCGGTGCAGAAGGCACCGGCTACCTCTCTTCCCGACACCCCCTTTCTGGCCCACACCAAGCAGGCCGGCCTCAGCGCCTGCTCCAACGTCTATCCCATTCTCGGCCAGCTCCTGACGAACGGCGCGAAATACAATGTCGTCAGCGAATGGAACCAGCAGGCCGCCGATCAGCATCCGATCCAGGGCCTCGTCGGGCTCGACTACAACTCGCAGAACTACGCCGGGCCAGCCGGCGGCATCGTGATGGCCGCGCCGAACGGCACGGATTGCGAAGGTGCGATGATCAGGGTCGCGCCGCTTCCGATGGCCTGCTCGAACGTGCCGGTGACCCTCGCGCAGGGAAGCACGTTCGCCAGCACGCTGGGCAAGGTGTCGCTTTACACCCTTGCCGACAACGGGGGACAGGCACTGCTCATCCCCTCGGGAGATATCTGCGTCGTGGTGTCGATCGCATGGGCTCGAGGTTGATCGTGGCCAATTGCGAAACAACAGGTCTGCGTGGAACTCGCCGCGGGCCGCTTCCGATGCTCCATCCTTGGCGATGATCATGGCAGCCGCAGCAATAATGGTCGCCGGCCGGTGCCCGGCGCCACACCCGGACCAGGACGGGTCGGCCCGGACTACGCAGCGGTGCAGAGACGCGACAGCAGCCCATGCTGCAGGCATCTCCTGAAGCGAATGGGTGACGAGGCAGGACCAGTCCCGGCCGGAAGTTCGGTCGCGGGGCAAGATCAAAGAAAGGACCGTCGCCGATGAACAGAAAAGCCAATGCGGTTGCAGCCGGGATTTTCCTTGCCTGCAGCCAGATCGGATCTGCTGCGGATTTGCCGCAACCATACAGCAAGGTCCCGTCGCCCCCGGTCAGGCAGGTCGGGATTTGGGGTGCCATCGCCTATTCCCAGGGGGATGGAAAGCACGGTTTCTTCTGGGGTGCCGACAAGCGTCAGGAGGCCGAGGCGATCGCCATAAAGCATTGCGAAAATGCCGGCGGCAAATCCTGCGCGCTGGTGTCGACCTTCCGCAATCATCGCCATTGGGACGATGATGACGGAAGCGGGTTTCCGTACAATCACTGCGCGGCCCTTGCCGTGAATGCGCAGTCTCCCCATGCGACGAGCCCATGGGCCACCGCCTCCGCCGAGACGCGAAAACATGCCGAAGACCTGGCGCTCCAGCAATGCGAGGGCGCGTCTGGACAATGCAAGATTCGGGAGTGGGTCTGCACCTGACGCGCTCCCGGGCTGGCGCGGTGCCATCGGCCTCTCCGGGCCGGTCGATGAGGATTCGGGAATGCGGGATGATGGAGATAAGTCGAGCGGAGCTTCACGAACTGGTCTGGTCCCACCCGATGACGGAGATCGCCAGGTTTTATGGCGTCCCGGCGACGAAGGTGGCCCAGGCCTGCGACGCCTACGACATTGCAAGGCCAGCGGCCGGATATTGGCAGAAGCTCGCCCATGGCAAGGCGCCTGAACGGCTTGGTCTCGACAGCGGCACCTATGCGCCGAACGAAATCGTGACGATCGAGGATCGGAAGAGCGGTGGTCTCTAACCAGCCGGGGTGCGGTATCGGCTGACCGAAAGCGCACCCGCGACCGCTCTGGCTTCGGCGAATCCGGTGGCCTGGCTGAATGCAGCAGAGACCCCCTAGCTGACGTCCGGAGCGTCTGGTTGCGGGAAGCCTGCTGAGGCTAGCAGTCAAGGGTAGCCCTTCCCGGACGGTCAGGAGGGTTGCACCGGTGCGAGGGCGCCCTCCACCTGCCCAAGTCGCCCCTATTTTTGAATAGCGCGGCATCGGCTGACCGTCTGTGAAATCAGCAAGCCACGTGCCGCGGTCGAATGAGAAGCGTGGATTGGGCGCTCGGAAACTTGCGGCCGGATCACCCGGAATAGAATGATCCTGCCGAAAATCCGTGCGCGAAATTGCTCTCTCAGATCCGTTTCAAATTCCGCCCACTAGCCAAGTTCGATATGCTTCGACGCGTTCATCGGTTCCCATTCTGGATCGGCGCAATAGGTTCGAATTCTAAGGCGTACGAGCCCTTCGCTAGGACTGCCTGGAAAATGGCAACGGCGCCATTGATCGACCGCGCCGCATGGATGATTTCCGATTTGAATACCTCGGTCACCCGGCAGCCGAGATGCAGCTCGACCAGCTCCTCTGGATAGAAGGAGAGATAGCTTGCCGGTTCGCCGTCGGCGACCTCGCTCGGCACATAGATGCGCTCCTCGGCCTCGTAACTCCAGTGCGTGCTCTTCGTGTAAACGAGCTTGTGGTTGAAGGCGTGAATGTCGCTTTCCGACATCTTCTCGGCCGTGGAGTCGATCGACTTATAGAAAGATGGTCGATCATCGGTGTAGGTGACGGGCTTGAGAAGGCGAAGATAGGAGTCGCGAGCAAGGTCCGGCCTGAAGCCCAGCACAACACCGCGATGTTGATCGGCATAATGCGCCCACATCAGCAGGTTGGTATGGTTGCGGGTCGCGCAGAAAATGCCGGCGCTCTGGAATTGTGCGACGACCTGGTCGCGTTGGCGCTCCATGGTCTCTTGCAATTGCGCCATCTCGGGATCGAGATCGGCAATGCCTTCGTTGGCGATCATCGCCTCGAATTCGGCGCGTTTCTTAGGACCTGATGCTTTTATGAGCTCCGACATGGCGACCACCTCTGCCGCGTCGAGCTGCATCATCTCGCTGAATTTCAGCGGGTCGCTTACCAGCAGCTCAATGGCATCGAGCCGGTGCTGATTGAGCAGTTCGGCAAGTGGGGTATCGAACAGGTCGCCGATGTAAACATCGAACGGATCGTTCATCTCCGATGGACGCGTGAAGCGCAGCGTGCGGTTCGCCAAGATGGCGCATGCGCCTGCTTGCCCGACATACTTATAGACGATCTCAGGCAGGTCAGGATGCGCCATGGTTACGGCGCCCAAGTCGGGATCTCGCCGTTTTCAAGCGGCGTGTAGTTCGGCGCAGCGCCTTGCTCGACCAATGGGCTGAAGGCGCCGGGGCGTTGGGCGTATAGGCCAACGAATAATTCGATCGTGTTGCGCTCCAGGGCCAGGATGCAGTTGACCATGTCGATCCCGTTCTCGGTGCGCCGGTACATGCTCTCGGAGCCGTTCGGCCAATGCACCTTGAAGCCGTTCATGATCTTCTGGTCATCGACCAAGATCTCCATCACTCCTTTGTAAACGGGGTCGTAAGCCATCCCCCTGCCGGCCTTCTCTCCGAAAGCGCGCCGCGCTTCGCGTTCGAGGCCGAAGAAGGTGCCTATGAACACCTTAGCGTTGGTGATGAGGTCATTGACCTGCTCATAGGACAGCTCGAATGCCTTGTTGCCGTAGCCATTGCGGCAGCGGAATCCCGTATCGGTGAAAATGAAATCCGAATGCGCGATCGCGTTGCGAAAATCGGTGCTGTAGAACTCATCGAATATGCTGCCGAACTCCAGCCCGGCTTCCTTGCTCAATGTCTGGATGATCTCGATTTTCTGCTTCGGAAATAGCCCCGAGCGACGGAAGCGCTTGCGATCCTTTTCCGTCAGGAACTCGTAATAGGGGTTCGGGTGATATCCCTTCCCGAGGCGGAACCGCAGCAGGTTCGTCAGCACCTCATAGGGAGCCGACATCTCGACGATGTGGCTGTAGAACAGAAGGCCGAGGCGCCAGTTGGTGCGGTCAGCATCCTTGAATTTCTTCGCCGGCAGCTTCAGCTGCATGAGCTGGTTCAAGTCCTCAAGCACCGCCCGGGACTCTGCATAGGGATCCCAGCCCTTGTCTTCCATGCCGACAACCCGCAGTAGGGAGCCGAAGAGCTGGATGATGTCGGGATCGGTGAAGCGTTCGGGAAAGAACAGCGGTGCCATCAACGGCACATAGCGATCACGGATCGCCTCGCGTTTTATCTCTCCTGAATCTGGCGTCTTCGGCATAGCGATATCGTCGCCGACCACCGGGCAAAGTCCATGAAAATGCCGATTGCATCCACGGATTTCAACAACCCGGCATATGCGCGGACGGTCCATTCCGGCTCACAGGAACGATCCTGGCTGCTTCACATAGATCTTACTGTCGGTGACACTCAGCAGGAATTGTTCGGGCAGCACCCGTTCGACCACGGCCAGGAAGGCCTCGATCAATGCGCGCATATGGTCGAGGTCGCCTTCCTGCACTCGGCGCCAGACGCTCGGCCGATAACGCACGATGATCGACAATGCATAGAGCACCGTGAAGCACAGCGCCCGGTACTCGTTCACATCTTTCAAAATGGGCTTGATGAGCGCAGTGCGCCCGAGAGGGCTGCGATGGATTTGGAGCGCACTCCACCAGACATCCAGGCCTGCATGGTCGATCGCTGCCCGGAAGCGCCTTTGGCGCCCTTTGGATTCGAGCTTCTTAATCTCGCTGATAGGGCCAGGAAATGCAGCGACATCGTCGCGTGTCATGCGCCCCGACATATCGGTTAGGATCGCATAGGTACGCGTAGGGCGTTCCTGTGGGCCGGAACTGAAACCGCCTGGGTTTGCGAATGTGTCGTGGCTGGGCATCAGCCAGCCTGCCGGGCTGCTGAAGATGTCCATATAAAGGTCGGCGATCTCGGGGATGCGCGCAAATAGCTCCTCGAGGGTAGCCCAGCTTGCCTCAGGGAGAGTCCGGACGTCGTCAGGAACCTTGGCGGCATCTTTCGCTAACCAGGCTGTGTCCTTGCCCAGGAACCGCATCCAGTAGGGCATGAAGCCAGACCGCTTGGCACCGACGATGATGTCCTGCAGGTCGGATGTCGCGCCATCGACTGTAAAAAGCCCATGGCCTTTTTTGGTGACGTCCTCGATCTCGGCGAGCGTTACAGGGCCCGTCGGTGCGGCGAGCATTTCGGCGAACACGAACGCCATCGACCCGTAATACAGATTGAGAATGCGCTGGCTGACATTGCGCGTCTGCGATGCGGTGAAGTAATCGGTTGCGTTGCGAAGCGCGAAGGCGACCCCCTCTGCTTTATCCTTGAGCATTTCGGATGACAGCGTTGCCCCGGCTCGGGCTGCACGGCCTTCGATCATGCCCTGAGCGAGCCGGACACTATGGAATTGACGTAGCCTCAGCCACACCGCTTCGATCGGTGTCTCCGACAGAAGCAGGCGGTAATTATCGCCTTCTTCTTCTTCCTCATCGGTCGTCGCATCGGATTCCTCGTCAGGTGCAAATTTGCCCGGCGAGGTTTCACGGTTCCATTCCACGAGGATCGCGGGAAAATCAGCGACTGCGCGAACTGGCGTCCTGATTCTTTGGGTAAAGGACTCTAGATGGTAGGGCGCTCCGTTGAATAGGATCAGATCCACCTCGGCCTGGAGCCCCTGATAGATCTTGTTGTCGGTTGCCGAGGAATAGAGCAACGCGAAGGTCCGGCGCTGCCCCCCTCGCTCTGCCGACATGACGATGTACTCGCCGGGCTTCCCATCGCGATAGATCGTTACCTTCCAGCCATGCAGTCGCATTGGCGCAAGGATCTTCTGCTCGGCATCCCGCTTGAGAATGTCGAGCCGCAGGTGCCATCCATCATTCATGCGGACATGCTCGCGGAAACAGTCAAAAAGTCCATAGAATTAGTGTTTACGTCCCTCGTTTGGCGGGTCCGGGCTGTGATCGACTTGGGTGACAGCCGCCAAGGTCTGTAACGGGGGTTAGAGCCGGCATATTGCGGAGAGCAATTTGCGCCCGCTTTCGGGCAATGCCCCAATGTCAGCAAGTGGCGCGGCGCTTCCATGTATGAGCCAGCGACATACGCCCCGTCGCGGTCGACTCAGAGGGAATAAGCTCGTCAAGAACAGCTTCTACTCTTTGAAACTCGCCATGAAGGCCCTCGCGCGGTCCGTTGTGGGATTGCTGAAGAAGACCTCCGGCGTCGACTGCTCGACGATCCGCCCTTCCGCTAAGAACAGGATCCGGTCGGCGACATCGCGAGCGAAGTTCATCTCGTGGGTGACGACGAACATGGTCATGCCGTTGGCGGCGAGCCGGCGCATGACGCGCCAGCACTTCGCCCACCAGTTCCGGATCGAGTGCCGATGTCACCTCATCGAACAGCATGATGTCGGGATGCATTGCCAGAGCGCGGGCGATGGCGACGCGTTGCTGCCGGCCGCTAGACAGCTTGGCCGGTTATCGGCGGTCTCCGAGTTTATGCTCGCTCGGTCATTGAGGCGGGCAACCAATCATGGAGCCGTAACAGAAGGCCGGCTGCGGGGCACCGCGAAGGGGACGGCGTTGCACAGAATTAAACCGAAGGACGAGAGCAGCTTTGGAAGCGCACCCACGGCTCTCGGGCCGGCTATCCGGAAATGACCGCCTTCGGGACGCCTGACGCGCAACGCGCCCGATAGCACGGCCAAGCGCCAAATGCGCGCGGCAACATCAAACTGGAGGTATCCAGCGACTGCTTTGGGTTGCGTCGGAGCGTATTCCAAGGAAGATCATCGGATTATGCGCGCGACACAATGCTGAGCCAGACGCATGTTATGATGGGGGGCGGAGACGATGGCAAAGCCTAAGCCCTAGTATCTCCGCCATCAGTCGGCTGCCCGCTATTCGGTGAACACCTCGGCGCGGCGGCGATGCACCACTGGCACGACGGCGAGCAAAAGCAGCGCGCCGGCAGCCAGCAGCAGAGTGAGGCTTATCGGCTTATCGATGAAGGTGGCGATATTGCCGTGGGCAACCAGCATGGCGCGGCGGAAGTTTTCCTCCAGCATCGGGCCGATGATAAATGCGAGCAGCAGCGGTGTCGGCTCGCAGCCGAGCCGCGAGATGGCGTAGCCGAACAGCCCGGCGACCACGAGCACCAGCACGTCGAAGGCGGAATTGTTCACCGCGTACGCGCCGATGCAGCAGAACAG
>Ga0182748_1004921_pt1 | contig 10334 bp, 8 predicted proteins | sample eDN3rd37CKraftOP_FD_128877 | JGI IMG/M metagenome (GOLD analysis project Ga0182748, IMG submission 128877) | Enriched Organic Plus compost microbial communities from Emeryville, California, USA - eDNA 3rd pass 37_C Kraft OP (version 2) (version 2) ...
CGCGCGACACTCCCCCGACTCACAAAAACAGGCGATAGTTGCGTTGTTGATTCGCATTTGAGCAACGCAAGGACACTCCGGCGCGCCTGACTGGGCAGGCGCGCAGCGATTCTCAGCGACGAAACGAGGCGCAATGAATCAAGCGGCAAAATCGCACGAACCGTCGATGGAGGAGATCCTCGCGTCAATCCGCAGAATAATTGCCGATGACGACGCGAAGGCGCCTCCGCCGCCATCCAACCCGGAATTTGCCGCAGTGGCGACGGTCGCACCGATGCCCGTGCTGCCGCCATCGCCGACGGATTTCCTGCGCGAGGTTCCGCCGGCGCCACCGCGGCCAGCCGCTGCGCCCGAACCGGCACGAGAGCCCGCGCCTGATGTTCTCGAATTGACCGAGGACATGCGCGCGCCCGAGCCGCCCCCGGTGCTGAGTTTCACGACCGTCGATGCGCAGCCCGACGTGATTTTCTCGGAGAGCGTCGAGCAGGAAGGCGAAACGGTTTCGGTTGAAGTGCCGGAGCCGGAGCCCGACGTGCTGGCCGTCGCCGAGGAGGAGCCTGCCGCAGACCCGCTGGAAGAGGCGCGCCAGACGCTGGCGCAGCAGATGGAATACGATCAGCCTCTGCTCTCCCGTTCCGCGACCGCGGCCGTCGACAGCGCGTTCGCCTCGCTGACGCATACCGTGCTCACTCAGAACGCCCGAACGCTGGACGATCTCGTCAAGGACATGCTGCGCCCGATGTTGAAGGCATGGCTTGATGACAATCTGCCCAGTCTGGTCGAGCGGCTGGTGCGCGCCGAGATCGAGCGGGTGTCGCGCGGGCGCTAGTCCGTCTGTGCGGCGGCCTGCCGGCGCCTTGCCAGGCCGCGCGCGAAAATGACGCAGAGCAGCGGAAATCCGACCGCGGAGATCAGGAAAATCGGGACCGCGCCGTAGCGGTCCACGATCAGCGCCGCCAGAGCGACGCCTGCCGTGATCCCCATGTAAAGAGCCGACGAGAAGATCGCGAGCGCGGTCGCGCGCGCCTGCGGTGCCATCTGTGTGGCGTTGGTCTGCAGGGTGTTGTGCACCATGTAGAAGCCAAGTCCGATCAACGTAGTCGCCAGTGGCGCGAACCACCAGACCGGCTGAAAGGACAGGATCAGGAAGCCGGCTGAAACGAGGCTCCCGCCCGTCATGACGAGTCCGATCTGGCCCAGCCGATTGACCAGCCGCTTGACTGAAAAGGTATAGATCAGCCCGCCGGCGGCGAAGAACCCGACCACCACCCCGACCATCGTGAAACTGAGATCGAAGCGCAGATGCAGGTCGGCGCCAATGAATGACAGCACGGCGTAGAGCAGGGCGGCTTCGAAGAACACACTGATGGTGAGGAAGCGCGCCCAGCGCGAACTCAGCACGATCCTGTATTCGGCGATCAGGCCGCCTTTGCGATGCGCACGCGCGCTCGAGGCCCGGGTTGCCGGATTGAAGACGAGTTCAGCCACCAGAGCTGCGGCGGCGAGCGCGAAAATTCCACCGAGGATGAAAAACACGTTGCGCCATCCGAACAGATCGCCAAGCACGCCGCCTGCGACCTGACCGAACAGAAGCCCGGAAATCTGCCCGGTGAGATAGCGCCCCAACACCGGCTGACGTTGATCATAGGGCACGACGTCGCCGATAAAGGCCATGGCCAGCGGAATGACGCAGCCAGCGGCAAGGCCGCACAGCAGCCGGTAGAAGACGAGACTGCCGAGAGACGTCGCAATTCCGCACAGCATCGTCGCAACCGCCGCAATCGCGCTGAGCATTGCCACCGCGTAATATTTGCCGAGCCGGTCACCGATTTCGCCGCCGAACAATTGCACGGTGCCGTGCGCCAGTCCGTAAGCGGTCACCACGATCGATGCTGCCCCGACCGTGACGGCAAGGTCGGCCGCGATCTGCGGCAAGAGCGAATCCGACACCCGCACCATGGCCTGGCTGGCGAAGCCGGCAAGTGACAGCAGAAAAATCGCCCGGCTCGGACTGGCAGTGACGGGATTGGTCACGATTTTATCGTTTCCGTGCGGCATGGTTGAGCCGCGCGATTGTTGACAGTTCGTATGCGGCGGGCTTTGTAGCCCGCGCCTGCAAGCCGCAGAAACCCCGATTTCCAGATGATCGACAAGACCTATCAGCCGTCCGACGTGGAGCCGCGCATTTCGCAGGCTTGGGAAAATGCCCTGGCGTTCCAGGCCGGCCGGCCCGACCGCGCCGACGCGAAGCCCTATTGTATCGTCATCCCGCCGCCGAACGTGACCGGCTCATTGCATATGGGCCATGCGCTCAACAACACCTTGCAGGACATCCTGTGCCGGTTCGAGCGCATGCGCGGTCGCGACGTGCTCTGGCAGGTCGGCACCGACCATGCGGGTATTGCGACCCAGATGGTGGTCGAGCGGCAATTGATGGAGCGTCAGCAGCCTGATCGCCGCACGATGGGCCGCGAGAAGTTCCTTGAGCGCGTCTGGGAATGGAAGGCCGAATCGGGTGGCACCATCATCAATCAGCTCAAACGGCTCGGGGCGTCCTGCGACTGGTCGCGCGAACGCTTCACGATGGATGAGGGCCTGTCCAAGGCCGTGCTCAAGGTTTTCGTTGAGCTCTATCGCGCCGGCCTGATCTACAAGGACAAGCGGCTGGTCAACTGGGACCCAAAGCTCCTCACCGCGATTTCGGACCTCGAAGTGCAGCAGGTCGAGGTGAAGGGCAACCTCTGGCACCTCAAATACCCGATCGAGGGCCTGCCGGGCGAATTCATCATCGTTGCGACCACGCGTCCGGAGACGATGCTGGGCGACACCGCGGTCGCGGTGCATCCCGAGAACGAGAAGCTCAGGCATCTGATCGGGCGCAATGCGATTCTGCCGCTGGTCGGACGCCGCATCCCGATCGTCGGCGACGATTATGCCGATCCGGAGAAAGGCACAGGCGCGGTGAAGATCACGCCGGCGCACGACTTCAACGATTTCGAGGTCGGCAAGCGGCACGACTTGCCGATGGTCAATATCCTCGACATCGAGGGGAAGCTGAACCTCAAGGACAATGAGGATTTCCTCGCGGGCCTCGAGCCATCCGCCGATCTCGACGACACGCTTGCGATGCACGGCATGGATCGCTTTGCGGCGCGCAAGGTCATCGTCCAGCGCATGGAAGAGAAGGGCCTCCTCGACAAGATCGAGCCGAACACGCACATGGTGCCGCATGGCGATCGCTCGAACGTCGTGATCGAGCCATTCCTGACCGATCAATGGTATGTCGACGCCAAGACCTTGGCGCAGGAAGCGATCGCCGCGGTGCGCGAGGACCGCACCACCTTCGTGCCGAAGAACTGGGAAAAAACCTACTACGAGTGGATGGAGAACATCCAGCCGTGGTGCGTGTCACGTCAGCTCTGGTGGGGCCATCAGATCCCGGCCTGGTATGGCGCCGACGGCAAGGTCTATGTCGCCGAGACCGAAGACGAGGCGCTCGCCGAGGCGCTCGCCTACGACACGATGAACGGCAACATCACCGAAGCCGAAGCCGAGGCGATCGCGCAGGATCCGGCGCGTCGCGCGAGCTATCTCACGCGTGACGAGGATGTGCTCGATACCTGGTTTTCATCGGCGCTCTGGCCGTTCTCGACGCTCGGCTGGCCGGAGGAGACCAAGGAGCTGAAGCGCTATTACCCGACCAACGTGCTGGTCACCGGCTTCGACATCATCTTCTTCTGGGTGGCGCGCATGATGATGATGGGGCTGTACTTTATGAAGGAAGTGCCGTTCCACACTGTCTATATCCACGCCCTCGTCCGCGACGAGAAGGGCGCCAAGATGTCGAAGTCGAAGGGCAACGTGATGGACCCGCTCGACCTGATCGACAAATACGGCGCCGACGCGCTGCGTTTCACGCTCGCGGCGATGGCGGCGCAGGGCCGCGACATCAAGCTGTCGACGCAGCGGGTCGAAGGTTACCGCAACTTCACCACCAAGCTCTGGAATGCGGCGCGCTTCGCCGAGATGAATGGCTGCGTCACCGTTCCGGACTTCGATCCGCGGCAGGCAAAGCAGGTGCTCAATCGCTGGATTGCGCACGAGACCGCAAAGGCCGCGCGCGAGATCACGGCGGCGCTCGAAGCCTACAAGTTCAACGAGGCGGCGGGCGCGGCCTACAGATTCGTCTGGAACATCTATTGCGACTGGTATCTTGAATTGGCGAAGCCGGTTCTGACCGGCCCGGACGGCGCGGCCAAGACCGAGACGCGCGCCATGGTTGCCTGGGCGCGCGACGAGATCGTCAAGCTCCTGCATCCCTTCATGCCGTTCGTGACCGAAGAATTGTGGTGGGTCACGGGACCGGTGTCGGTCGAGCCGGAGCGGATGTCCGGCAGCGAAGTCGAGCTTGCACGCAAGGGCGACGAGCGGCCCGACATGCTGGCATTGACACCTTGGCCTTCACATACCGGACTGGACGATGCCGAGGCGGAGGCCGAGATCGGCTGGGTGGTCGATCTCATCTCCACGGTGCGCTCGGTCCGCGCCGAGATGAATATCCCGCCGGCCACAATGATGCCGCTCGTGCTTGTCAATGTTTCCGAAGAGACGCAGGCGCGTGCAGAACGCTGGCTGGAATTCGTCAAGCGGCTGGCGCGCGTCTCCGAACTCATGTTCATGAAATCGGTGCCGGAGGGGGCCGTGCAGCTTCTGGTGCGGGGCGAGATCGCGGCGCTTCCCCTCAAGGGCGTCATCGACATCAACGTCGAACGCGCGCGCCTCGAGAAAGAATTGAGCAAGGCTGAGTCGGACATCGCGCGGGTCGATCAGAAACTCAACAATCCGAAATTCGTCGCCAATGCCGCCGAGGAAGTGGTGGAGGGCGAGAAGGAGAAACGCGAGGAAGCCGAAAGCCGCCGCGCCAAGATCCTGGAGGCGCTGGAAAGGCTCAAAGGCGCGGCTTGATCGATGCGCCGACTGTTCCGCGGCATCGGCTACGGTCTGTCGGCAATCGCTCTCGCAATTCTTGTACTCGCCGGCGCCACGGCGCGCCCGTCCAATCCGGACTTGTGGCCGCCCGAGCCGGGTGAGCCGGCGACCGAGATTTTCGTCGTCAGCCATGGCTATCATTCCGGCATCGCGCTTTCGACCGGTCAGGTGGCGGCGGTGGCAAGGAAGAACGGCGATCTCGCGCTGAGCCTGCTCGCGGAACGGTTCGGCGGCTATCCCTTCATTGAAATCGGGTGGGGCGAGCAGGATTTCTATGCGTCGGTGCCGACCGTCGGCGACCTGCAGTTTGGACTCGCGGCGCGGGCGCTGTTTCGGCCGGACAACAAATCCGTTCTCCATGTCGTCGGATTGCCGGACACCCCGCGTGCGGTGTTCCGGTCGTCGGATATCGTGCGCGTCGCCGTCAGCGAGGCGGGCTATGCGCGGATGCTGTCGGCGCTCAACGCCACGTTTGCGCTGAGCGACGGGGCCAAAGGCCATCTTCAGGTGCTGGGCCGCGGCCTTTACGGTCCGAGCCTGTTCTTCCGCGCCGATCGCGCCTTTCACATGTTCAATGTCTGCAATCATTTTGTCGCCGACATGCTGTCGGCCGCGGGCCTGCCGGTGACGCCGGTTCTTGATACGGTGCCGCCGGGACTTTTGCTCGATCTGAAATTGCGGGCGGGCCTCGCGCGCATGCCGGAGGTGCAACCTTGAAAATCTTTCTCGCCGGCGCGACCGGAGTCGTTGGGCGCCGCCTTGCCGTGCTGTTGCGAAAGGCGGGCCATGAGGTCGCCGGTACGACGCGGTCGGAAAGCAAACTTGCGGCGCTCCGAGCGATCGGGGTCGTCCCGGTGCTGGTCGATGCGTATGACGCGCAACGGCTGAAGCTTGCGGTCCACACCGCGCATCCGGACGCGATCATTCACCAGCTGACCGATCTGCCCCAGACCATCGACCCGGCCGCCTTGCCCGCGGCGCTCGAAGCCAATGCGCGCCTGCGCATCGAGGGGACACGCAACCTGATCGATGCGGCTCTGACCAATGGCGTGCGGCGCGTGATTGCGCAGAGCATCGCCTTTGCCTATGCGCCGGGCGAGGGGCCCTTGACCGAAGATCATCCGATCAACCCGGCGCAGAAGGGCGTGATCGCGCTGGAAGACGCCGTGCTGCGCACCGAGGGGATCGACGGCATCGTGCTGCGTTACGGACGCTTCTATGGTCCCGGCACCTGGACCGAGACGCCGCAGGGCGCCGCGCCCTTGCATGTCGAGGCCGCAGCGCAGGCGGCGCTCCTGGCGCTGACCCGCGGCAAGACTGGAATCTACAATCTCGCCGAAGACGATGGTGCGGTTTCGAGCGAAAAGGCCAAGCGCGAGCTTGGCTTCGATGCGTCGTTCAGAATGAGCGGGCAATGATCGATCCCAACAACCGCCCCGGCGGTCCGCGTCTTGTCGTCACCTGCAAGACAGCGAACAAGGTCCAATTCTTCGATGCCGAAACGCTCGAAAAGACCGGCGAGATCGACATGCCGGCGTCGACGCACGAAATGGTGCTGTCGGCGGATGGCCGCCAGGTTTTTGCCTCGGTTTATGGCGGCGGGATCTTCGGCAGGAATGCCAATCCGGACCGCCGCATTGCGCTGATCGATCTTGAACGACGGACGCTCGCGCGGATGATCGATGTCGGCGCCGATGTCGCCCCGCATGGCGTCATGCTGGATCGGGACGGCACGCTGTGGTCCACGGCCGAGCTTGGCAACGCGGTGCTGGCCATCGATCCTGTCAGCGGCGACCTGCGCAGCGTCGATACCGGCAAGGCGGCGCACTGGCTCGCCGTCAGCCATGAAGCGGACAAGGTCTTCGCCTCCTGCAAGACATCGGACTTCGTTGCTGTCATCGATCGAAGGAAGCGGACGATGACAGGGCGTCTGCCGATCCCGGACCTCGCCGAAGGGCTTTGCGTCAGCCCGGACGGACGCAGTCTCTTCGTCTGCGCGCATCGCTCGCCGACGCTCTATGTCTTCGACGCTATCGCGGAAACCCTGCGCAAGACGGTCGCCATCGCAGGCGGCGAGGGGAAGCCGAACCAGCTCAAGCGCGTCCGCGTGTCGCCCGACGGGCATTTTGTCTGTGTGTCGTCACTGCTCGACAATCATGTCGCAATCTTCGATGCGGCGTCGATGACCCAGATTGCGTCGATCGCAACGCCCAAGGGGCCGATGGGATTTGGCTTTGCGCAGGACGGCCGCCACGCCTTCCTGTGCTGTCACGACGATGCGGTGGTGCTGGAATTCGATCTGTCAAGCGGAGAGATCACGCGACAGTTCCAGACCGCATCGGGATGCGAATACGTCATCGCCTATTGATGACGGGCGCTAACCCGCGAGATCGATGGTCGTCCTGACGCATCGCCGTTCGACCGCGCAGTTGATGACATCGTGGTCTTTCGATTAACTGGTGTGCATCGTTTTGATTCGTCGCGCGTTGCCCGTCTTCCGATGTGATACAGAGCAGCCATGGCAAATTCGTCCTCTACACCTGCCGCTTCTTCCCATACGGCAGTGCTCGCCGGAGCTTCGGACGATGCCGGTTATGAGGGCTTTCGCAGCTTCATTCAGACCTTGCGAAGCCGGATCGGACCGTCACAGATCGTGCCGTTCGCCGGCGCGTTGCTGTTTGCCGTTGGATGCACGCTCTGGGCGATTCAGGAAGGCGTATCCGTGCCGCTCGCGCTGATGGGCGGTTATTGCACGATCGTGGCCGGCGTCCTTTTGTGCGTGGCGCAGCTTGCGCTGACGAATTTGAATTCAACGCCCGCCGTTGCGCAGGCGCCGCGTAAGGTGAATTATGCGGCCTGGAAGCTCGTCAACAAGCTGAACGTCTCCAATGCGTCGCGCTTGTGGTGCGACATTGAGCCGGGCCATCCCTATACGCAGGAATCGGTCGCCTGGTCGGCGGCGATCCTGGATGCGATCAAGTCGGGCGCCTTGCCGATCAGCCCGAAGCCGCATGCCACGAAGGAAATGATCGCGCAGGAACGCGCCAATCCGGGCTGGAATACCGAGGTGACGCGCGAGGACCTGAAGGCTTGGGCGAAGGCCCACGGCCATTGCCCCGCCTTCCTGCAGGACTGATCTCGTCCGCAATGACCCGCCGGCCCTCTATCCAACGCAGGGGCGGCGCATAGAGCCTCGCTTCGACGCTCAACGTCGGACCTTGGCGCGCGGCCCTTTCACGGGCAACAAGCCGGTTGAATCCTCGCTTGCAGCCTGTACATAGCCGCCATGACCATGCCGCTCCGCGCCCCATCCGACGCCCCGCTTTCGCCGCTTGCCGCGGAAATCGAGCGGAGGCGCACCTTCGCGATCATCTCGCATCCGGACGCCGGCAAGACGACCCTGACCGAAAAGCTGCTGTTGTTCGGCGGCGCGATCCAGCTTGCCGGCCAGGTCAAGGCCAAGCGGAATCGAAAGACCACCCAATCCGACTGGATGGCGATCGAGAAGGAGCGCGGGATTTCCGTCGTGACGTCGGTGATGACGTTCGAATACGGCGCGCATGTCTTCAACCTGCTGGACACGCCCGGTCACGAAGACTTCTCGGAGGATACCTATCGCACGCTGACCGCCGTCGATTCCGCTGTCATGGTGATCGACGCCGCGAAGGGCATCGAGGCGCGCACCCGCAAGCTCTTCGAAGTCTGCCGGCTGCGCGACATTCCGATCCTCACCTTCATCAACAAGATGGATCGCGAGAGCCGCGATCCGTTCGAGATCCTCGACGAGATCGAGAAGACGCTGGCGCTCGATACCGCTCCGGTCAACTGGCCGGTGGGGCGCGGCCGCGATTTCACAGGCACGATCGAAGTCGAATCCGGCGGCGTCCGGCTCCTGGAGGGTGACGCCGGCAAGTCCGGCGCCATGCGGCAGATGAGCATCCGCGAGGTCGCAGCGCTCAACCCGAATCTTGATGCGTCTGCCATCGAGGGAGAGTTCGAGCTGGTCCGTGAAGCCTGCCGGGGATTCGATCTGCAGGCATTCCGCGAGGGCCATCTGTCGCCGGTCTTCTTCGGTTCGGCGCTGAAGAATTTCGGGGTCGGCGATCTTCTCGATGCACTCGGGCGCGTCGCGCCGCCGCCGCGCGACCAGAAGGCCGACCGGCGTGTCGTCGAGGCCGAAGAGCCGCGAATGTCGGCCTTTGTGTTCAAGATCCAGGCGAACATGGACCCGAACCACCGCGACCGCATCGCCTTCGCGCGGCTCTGCTCGGGCAAGCTGACGCGCGGCATGAAGGTCAAGCAGATCAGGACCGGCAAGCAGATCGCTCTGAACGCGCCGCAATTCTTCTTCGCCAAGGATCGTGCGCTTGCGGAAGAGGCCTATGCCGGGGACGTCGTCGGCATCCCGAACCACGGCTCGGTCCGCATCGGCGATACGCTGACCGAAGGCGAGGACATCAACTTCCTCGGGGTGCCGAGTTTCGCACCCGAAATCCTGCGCCGGGTGCGGTTGCCCGATGCGATGAAGGCAAAAAAGCTGAAGGAGGCCCTGCAGCAGCTCGCGGAGGAGGGGGTTGTGCAGGTTTTCCGGCCGCATGACGGTTCGCCGGCGTTGGTCGGCGTCGTCGGTCCGTTGCAGCTCGACGTGCTGCGCGTGCGGCTGATGGACGAATACGGCCTCGAAGTGAGCTGGGATCAGAGCGAGTTCACGCTCGCGCGCTGGATCGCGCCGGACGGGAAGGGCGATCCCAAGGAGGCAGCCAAGGCATTCGAAACCTTCGTGAAGAACAATTCGTCCAGCGTCGCGGACGATCTCGATGGCGACCCTGTCTTCCTCGCCCGCAACCAGTTCAATCTCGATTACACGCGCGAGCGTGCGCCGGGCATCGTCTTCACCGACATCAAGGACGTGAAGCGGGCAGACGCGAACTGATGGCTGCGGTAATCGATCGGGTCCGCCGATCAGCCCGCGTTATGCAGGCAATCCCAGCTTTATGACCGCCTGAAGTCCGGGGCGATTTTCGAGCCCATCTTGCTGTCGGTCAAAATTGAACCGCAATTGGGGACGCTTGGATAGGTTCCATCGCGGGGGGTCGTGCATGCCAATGCTGGTGAGGAGGATCGGGCGCGCTCTGCGCGCCTGGGTGATACGGTTTTGGCCTTTTGTCGCGCTTTTTCTTGTGGCGCAGACGCTGCTGCGTTTGCTGCTCGCGATCATTGCCGGCACGAACTTCATCGACGGTCCATGGGACCTCGTGCGTCCGTTTGCGATCGGGTTTTTGTTCGATGTCTCTGTGCTTCTGGTCTTGCTGATACCAGGCACGCTGTACTGGACGCTTCTGCCG
>Ga0182748_1004922_pt1 | contig 10332 bp, 9 predicted proteins | sample eDN3rd37CKraftOP_FD_128877 | JGI IMG/M metagenome (GOLD analysis project Ga0182748, IMG submission 128877) | Enriched Organic Plus compost microbial communities from Emeryville, California, USA - eDNA 3rd pass 37_C Kraft OP (version 2) (version 2) ...
AAACGGCGATGCCGCCATTGCCGCCTTCCGGTTCCGCTTCGCTCCACCTCCAGCCGGCAATGGCGTCGGAGGCGACGATGCACTAACAATCAACCCGGACCACTCGGTGGGGGCCGGTCATCGCCGGCCCATCGAGCGAACGCTCTCCGATCCAGCGCATTTCGGGCCAGGCATGGGCCTCCCGGGGATCATGCCATGTCAAGCACGACTCGTCCTTCGATCTGCCCGGCGCGCATGCGCCGGAAGACGTCGTTGATATTCTCGAGAGCATCCGTCGATGTGATCGCATGCACCTTACCTGAGGCCGCGAAATCGAGGGCTTCCTGAAGGTCGAGGCGCGTGCCCACGATCGACCCGCGGACGGTGATGCCGTTGAGAACCGTGTCGAAGATCGAGAGGGGAAAGTTCCCCGGGGGAAGGCCGTTAAGGGATATCGTTCCGCCTCGCCGAACCATTGTCATCGCCTGTTGGAAGGCAGTGGGCGAGACCGCTGTCACGAGCACACCATGTGCCCCGCCGATCTGCTTGCGGATGAAGGCGCCGGGATCGGCGTCGCGCGCATTCACGGTGAAGGCAGCGCCAAGCTGCTCGGCCAGGCGGAGCTTGGCGTCGTCGATGTCGATGCCGATGACGTTGAGCCCCATCGCCCTGGCATATTGCACCGCGAGATGGCCCAACCCGCCCAATCCGGAGACGGCCACCCAGTCTCCCGGCTTGGTGTCGGTCACCTTGAGCCCCTTGTAGACGGTGACGCCGGCACACAGGATCGGCGCAATCTCGACGAAGCCGACGCCCTTTGGCAGATGCCCGACATAGTTCGGATCGGCGAGCACATATTCCGCGAAGCCGCCGTTGATCGAATAGCCGGTGTTTCGCTGCTCTTCGCAGAGCGTCTCCCATCCGCCCAGGCAATGGACGCAGTGACCGCAGGCGCTGTAGAGCCAGGGTACCCCGACGCGATCGCCCTCCTTGACCTGAGCCACGCCCGAACCGACAGCGGCGACATATCCGACACCTTCATGGCCAGGAATGAACGGCGGCTGCGGCTTGACGGGCCAATCTCCTTCGGCGGCATGAAGATCCGTATGGCAGACGCCCGATGCCGCTATCTTGACGAGGATCTGGCCTGGGCCGACGTCCGGTCGCTCGACCTCCTCGATCAGGAGCGGCTTGCCGAACTGTCGAACGACGGCGGCTTTCATGGTCTTGCGCATGGCGTCGAAGCTCCTGCAGTCTCACGCATATCATGAAAAATGTGGATCGGCTGCGTCCGGGCGTCATGTCGACCTGTGGCGAAGCCGAGCGGCCGGTCAGCTGATCAGAACATGCAGCAGCGACATCAACCCGACCGCCCCCAGTCCGCACAGGCCGATCAGTGCCCGGCCAAGCTCGGTTCGGGAAACATTGCCCGGCAGCCGGGACGAGCGTTCCATCAGCATATCCATCACAACCAATCTCCCTGAGATCTCTGAATGGTCCGACGTTGCCCCCCGCCGCCATCGATCGCCATCCGCAGTTGTACGAAGATGAAGATCGGCCCGATGCCGGTGCGCGACGATCGGAAGGAGAACGCCTCTGCCAACCGCTACGTCGCGGACAAAGGCCAATGGCCGCGTTGGATCAGCTGCCCCACGCACGTCGGAGCAGCCCCCGCAGATGGCGAAGCTCAGAAGCGGCTGCCGGCAGCATTAGGCCGGTGCGGAAGAGGTGGCCTTGAGAACGGCGTCAGATATGAGATGCTCGCGAAAGGGCTTGTCGATCACCGCCTGGAAGCCGGCTGCCTTGGCATCGTCACTGAGCTGCGCGGAGGGAAAGGCGGTGATCATGATCGCGGGGCCTTGCCAGCCGCGGGCGCGGAGCGCACGCAGGACATCGAGCCCATCCAGCTCCTCCATCCGATAGTCGGCGATGAAGCAGGCGGCATCGAGTGTCGCAGTGTCCGACAGCAGCGCGGAGCCGGCGGCGTAGGCCCGCACCTCGAACCCGCGCCCCTGCAGCAGCAATTGGAGCGAACGCCGGACGGCAGGATCGTCCTCGACGAGCCAAATCTTCGGCCGCTCCGTCGAGGCGGGCGAGGTTCCTTGATTATTCATCATCTTCGGTCAACTCGGCATATTCCTGGGGAAAGAGGCCTAGGACCGAGCATCGACATTGTCGCTACGTAGACATCCCGATTAGCCACCGTTGCAGAGACGTCAGCGGCCCAGACCGGCCGCGAAGGCGATGCGCAACGCATCCGACAGGCTGCGCACCTCCAGTTTCTGCATGAGATTCGCCCGATGCACCTCCACCGTGCGCGGCGAAATGCCGAGGTCGTAGGCGATGGTCTTGTTCGGCAGCCCTTGCGCCAATCCTTCGAGCACATCGCGTTCACGAGGCGTCAGGACGCCAAGCCGCACAGCCGCATCGGCTGCCCGCACGATGTGCCTCTCGGTGGCCTCCAGGCGCTCGAAGGCTGCGTCAATCGCGCCGAGGAGCGTCGCCTTTTCAAAGGGTTTCTCGAGAAAATCCACGGCGCCGGCCTTCATGGCGCGAACCGCGATCGTAATGTCGCCATGGCCGGTAAGGATGATGACCGGCATCGAGACGCCCCGATCCTTCAGCGCCTGCTGGACCTCGAGCCCGTCCATCTCGGGCATGCGCACATCCAAGAGGATGCAGCCCGGCGCCGTGCCGCGCGCTTCCTTGAGAAAGGCGACGCCGGACGGCCAGGTCTCGACGGCGAAGCCCGAGGTTTTGAGCATGAAGCTCGCGGAGCGACGGATCGCCTCCTCGTCGTCCACGATATGGATCAGTCGCTTATTCTCCATGGCTGCTTTCCGGCTCCGCGCGAACAAGGGTAAAATGAAACTCGGTTCCGCCGCCCGCCCGTGGCTCCATCCAGATGCGCCCGCCATTCGCTTCCACGATCGTGCGGCAGATCGAAAGGCCCAAGCCCATGCCCTGCGATTTCGTACTGACAAAGGCCGTGAACAGCTGCGGAGCGAGATCCGGCGGAATGCCGATGCCGGTATCGGCGATGGTGACGCGCACAAAGCCCGGCGCATCCGGTCGTGTCGTGATGAGCAGCCTACGCTCCTGGGATGTCGACATCGCTTCGACGGCGTTGCGGATCAGATTTATCAGCACCTGTTGAATCTGAACCTTGTCGACCAACACCGGTGAGGCATAGGGGTCGAGATCGAAGATGGGTTCCACGCTTTTCTCGCGTGCGCCCAACAGGCCAAGGGCGGCCGCTTCGTTGATCAGGGCGGGGAGTTTCTCGATCGTCTTCTCCGTTTCGCCGCGAGCGACAAAATCGCGCAGACGGCGGACGATATGGCCGGCCCGTAGCGCCTCCCTGGCAGTGTCGTCGAGCGCTTCGCGGATCATCGGGAGATCGTCGGGATCCGGATCGACCAGGAGATCACGCACTGCCTCGACATAGTTGGCGACCGCGGTGATCGGCTGGTTGATCTCGTGCGCCAGGGTGGAAGCCATTGTCCCCATCGCGCTTACCCGCGAAACATGGATGAGCTCCGATTGCAGCGTTTCCAGCTGCTGCTCCGTCCGCTGCCGCTCGGTGATGTCCCGGATAAAGCCGGTGAACAGGCGCTGCGGACCGCCCGTTGCCTCGCCGATCGACAACTCCATCGGAAAGGTAGTGCCGTCCTTGCGCGCTGCGAACACCACGCGGCCGATTCCGATGATCCGCTTCTCGCCCGTCGCGAGATAGCGACGGATATAGTTGTCATGGCGCTCGCGATCGGGCGAAGGCATGAGAATGCTGACGTTGCGCCCACGAATTTCCGCGGCGCTATAGCCGAACAGCCGCTCCGCCGCCGTGCTGAACGACAGAATTGCGCCTTCCTCGTCGATGACGATCATTGCGTCCGGCACGGTCGAGAGGATCGAGCGCAGATGGCTTTCGCTCGCGCGCAGAGCGTCATCGGCAGCGCGACGTTCGGTGATGTCGGAGACGATCTTGGCAAAGCCGCGCAGGCCTCCGTCGGCATCCCGCAATGCTGTGATGGCCACGCTGGCAAGAAACTCGGAGCCGTCCTTGCGGAGCCGCCAATCCTCCTCTTCCAGCTTGCCTTCTCTTGCTGCGCGCGCAAGGTCCGCTTGCGGCTTTCCGGCGGCTGCCGAGTCTGCGGGGTAGAAGAGGGAGATGTGACGGCCGATCACCTCTTCTTCCCGCCACCCCTTGAGCCGCTCGGCTCCCTTATTCCAGATCGTCACATGGCCAGCCGGATCGATCAGATAGATCGCGTGCCCCTGCATGCCGTCGATCAAGAGGTTGAGTTCCTCGGCAAGCTGATCCGCCGACGCGGCGCGGCGCTCCGCTTCCCGGTCGCTCTCTTCGGCGGCCTTCCGCGACTTCCGGATGCCGGTCCCGATGAGGATGATACCGGTGGCGGTGACGAGGAACACGCCGGCTTCCAGAATCGCGGCAGGATCAGCCGAGCCGATGCCGGCGAACCACGAGCCGAATAACAGGGCCAACCCCGCCGTGAACACGGCGGGCGCAGTGCCCAACCACAGGGTTGCGGGAAGAATGGCGAGCATGAAGAGCAGAAATGCGGCATGGGTGCCGAGCAGTGGCGCCAGCGCCAGCCGGATCGCGCCGATGAACAGCACCAGGGCGAACGCCGCGAGGAACGCGCCCGATGCAGATCGTAAGAAATGTGCCTTCACCGCGGCCGCTCTCCCGCTTCCCCTCGGCATCCCCTCCGCGCTGCCGCCTTCGACAGTCCGGTGCTTGGCATAGCGGGTTCCCAGCCGGTCTAAAATGATACCGCTCCTGCGACTAGGGAATATTGCGGAGGACGGCTTTGTACACAGGTGGGGGAGCCGGAATCATAGGGGATTCTACGGAGGATGATCGGCGCGCGGGCAGGTCCTTGACGCTTCGTCGGCGGCGGCGCGGGGCTACCGATCCGTGCGCGCGCCGGATGGACCGGCCTGATGGGCGCGCGCCTTGGCGGCCGAACGCATAAGGACCATGCCCGGCAGCAGCGGCAGCCATAGGGTGAGCAAGCGCAGTAGCATCGTCGCCGTGAAGGCTTGCTTAACCGGAACGCCCAGCAGGTGCAGAGTTGCCGTTGATGTCGCCTCGAAGCTGCCGAGGCCCATCGGAAGGGGCCCCAGCGTTACGACGATCGATGCCATGATCAGCGCGATGAACGCTGTTCCGAAGGAGGTATCCACCCCCGCCGCATGGAGACACGCGTATAGCGTGCCGGCATCGGCAAGAAAGATCAGGGCGTTGCATCCGGCCACTTCCATGAGCAGGCGTCTGTCAGACAACAGCGCGGCGGGCGCACGCTTCACCGTATCGAGGAGCGTGTGGACGAAACCCAGCCGCTCGATCCGCTTGGGCAGCGGCCGGCTGCCGCGATGGCGCAGCCACAAGGCAAGGGAGGGAATGGCGAAAGCAACGAACAGGAAGGTGGTGACCACGCCCGCCATCAGGGGAGTCGCGCGGTTGTGCAGCCATAGCAGCACCAGCATCACGACGGCGAAGCAGGCGTAAGCGGCATAGTAGCCGATCATGGACAACAGAAGCGCCGCAACCGCGGTGCCCCGCTCGACATTGAGCGCAAGGAGTTGGTCGACCAGCAGTACATTGCCCCCCATGCCGGCGGTCGGCAGCGCCTGATCCGCGAAGAGCTTCGTCACCGCGATCCGCACCAGTCGGAGAAGGGAGCGAGGCGAGTGAGCGCGGGTCAGCACGATATTCCAGCCGGCCGCCACGCTGGCGTAGGTGGAAAGCTGCAGAAGCAGCGCACCAGCCAGCCAGGCTGGCTGTGCTTGCGACGGCATCTCCGCGAACCCGCGAAACTCTCCGAAGTGCAGCACGGCGCCGGTCAACGCCGCAACAACCGTTGCGCCGAACACCCATAGCCGCCAGCTGGTCGCTCGTCGCGATCGCCGCTCTCTCTCAGCTGTCCCGGACATGATGTCCCGACAGGACCTCGACGGAGGACCAGCCCTGCCTTGGCGTACGCGGCGCGGCTCGCCCGTTCCGAAGTGCGATGTGCGGGTCTCCCATGACGCGCGTTTGACGGTCATGACGGCCATGCCGACGACCCGGCTGGGGGACGGTGCCCGCGTCGTGGCGCTCACCCGTCAGCACGACACGAATCTCGTTCTCGATCGACATCTCACCGACGGTCGGGGCAGGGCGCGTGGGTGCTGCCTCGCTGCTGCGCGGAGCAGGGTGCCATGACCAACCGACCGCATGCCAGATACCGTACGACAAGTGCGTTTCTCCCGACAAGCCGGTTAGCCCCGCGCGATACGCAAAAGACCTCGTAAGCTTACGTAGCTTTGCGGATTCTGGTCCGGCCGATGCTCGACCAAGCAGAAAAGAGCTCGATGGACTCCGGAGCTGATTATGAGTTGGCCGATCCCCGATCTCGTCGCGCTTTTCCCTGAACGAGCCGTGTCACCATCGCGATCCTCCAAGAACCGCTTCCTTCTTGGCCGGTCCTGGCGATTGCCGCCGTCGCCGGGACCGGGCGCAGGGCTCTTCTGGCTGGAGTCGGCCGGAGCACTCCTTAAAGCGCTGGATACGAGCGAAGCCGGTCTGACCTCTGCGGAGGTCCGCAACAGGCAACTGCGCTTCGGTCTCAACGAAATGACGGCCTCGGCGCGCCGTCATCTGGCCCTCGACCTGATACGGCGGCTGGCCAATCCCTTGATCGTCATCCTGCTCGGGGCGGCAGCGATCGCCGGTGTCACGGGCGATTTCGCGAGCTGCGCCATCATCGCGGCCGTCATCCTCCTGTCGAGCGTGCTCGACCTCGTTCAGGAACGCCGTGCAGAGGCGACCGCTGAGGCTCTGAAGCAATCCATCGCGCTCAAGGCCCTTGTCCTTCGTGACGGCCGGCTTGTGGAGCGCGACGTGCGCGATCTGGTCCCGGGCGACATCATCCAGCTCTCGGCAGGGGATCTTGTGCCGGCGGACGGCCTCGTGCTGTCCGCCAACGGCGCACAGGTGAATCAGGCGGTGCTGACCGGCGAGCCTTACCCTGTAGAAAAGAAGCCGCTGCCATGCCGGGACGTGGACCCCGCCGGTGCCGGCAATGCCCTCTTCCACGGCAGCGCTCTCGTCGCCGGAACAGCGAACATGCTGGTTGTTGCAACAGGCGCGCGAACCCGCCTTGGTGCGATTGCCGCGTCGCTGGCTGCGCGCCAGCCGCCGACCGCGTTTGAACGCGGCATTCACCGGCTCGGCCTTCTCATCGTCCGCCTGACGGTCTTCCTGGCCCTATTCGTCCTGCTCGCGCATGTCGTTCTGGGGCGGCCGACGCTCCAATCCTTCCTGTTCGCGATCGCGCTCGCCGTTGGGCTCACCCCCGAGCTCTTGCCCATGATCGTGACGGTTGCGCTCGCCCGAGGGGCCCAGCGGATGGCGGGCGCGCGCGTCATCGTGAAGCGTCTCTCCGCAATTCATGATCTAGGCCAGGTGGACATATTATGTACGGACAAGACCGGCACTCTTACCGAAGCGCGGATCGCGCTCGTCGGCCATATCGGTATCAATGGCCGCGACAATGATCACGTGCTCGAACTGGCGGGCGTCAACGCGCGCTTCGAGACAGGCATCCGCAGTCCGCTGGACGAAGCCATATTGGCTCACGCCGCCGGTGGCGCGCAAGGCGGATGGACAAAGCTGGACGAGCACCCGTTTGATTTCGAGCGGCGGCGGGTCTGCGTGCTGGTGGAAGGCGGAGCCGGCCGCTTCGAGATCATAAAGGGCGCTCCTGAGGCGATCCTTCCTCTCAGCCGGCGCGCGGAGAGCCCGGAGGGAACGCTGCTCGCCATGGACGAGCCCCTGCGCGCGAAGATACTGGCGATGGAGGAAGAGCACGCACGCCAGGGACTCCGCCTCCTCGCCATAGCCTGGAAAGCCGCGGATGGGCGTGAGCGGATCGACAAGGACGACGATGGCGATCTGGTCTTCTGCGGCTTCTGCGTCTTCGCGGATCCCCCAAAGGCGAGCGCGCGACAGGCGATTGCGAGGCTGCAGGCGGCAGGAGTTCGGGTGAAGATCGTTTCGGGCGATGCGCCGGCCGTGGTGGACCACCTCGTCGAGGCGCTTGATATCCCCCTAAACGGCATGCTCACCGGTATCGACATCGAGCAACTCGACGAAGGCTCGCTCGCGGCGCGGCTCGAGAGCGTGGACCTGTTCGCGCGGGTGACGCCGGACCAGAAGGAGCGGATCGTGCGGGCGCTGCAGCTGCGTGGCCGCACCGTTGGCTTCATTGGAGACGGTATCAATGATGCGCCGGCAATCCGCGCCGCGGATGTCGGCCTGTCGGTCGACGGGGCGACCGACGTCGCGCGCGAGGCCGCGGACATGATCCTGCTCCAGCATGATCTCGGCGTGCTCGCCGACGGGATCCGCGAGGGGCGTCGGACATATGCCAACATCATGAACTATATCCGCATGGGAACCAGCTCCAATTTCGGCAACATGCTCACCATGGCGCTAGCTTCCCTGTTCCTGCCCTTTCTGCCGCTTACCGCGGTTCAGATATTGCTCAACAATTTCCTCTATGACCTGTCACAACTCGGCATCCCATTCGACGATGCCGACAGCGATCAACTGTCGCGTCCGCGATCGTGGGACATGCGAGGTCTGGTCCGTTTCACGGCGGTCATGGGGCCGCTCTCTTCGGTGTTCGACATCGCGACCTTCGCCCTGCTGCTGATCCTGTTCCGGGTCGGCATCGCGGAGTTCCGGGCCGCTTGGTTCATCGAGTCGATGGCGACGCAGATCCTCGTGATTTTCGTGATCCGGACGATGCGGCCGAGCTGGAAGAGCCGCCCGCATAAGCTGCTGGTCCTTTCTGCCCTCTCGGGCCTGGGACTCGCCGTTCTCCTGCCGTTTCTGCCCTTCTCCAAGACGTTGGGCTTCCTGGCGCCCGGTCTGCCGGTGTTGAGCGTGATCACGGCGCTGGTGCTTTGCTATTTGGGTGCGGCGGAACTGCTCAAGCGGGTTGCGATCGAGCCTCTATGCCGCGTCGTCGCTCAATGACCGAGCACGAGCGGGAGCCGACTGTGATCCAGCATTCGCTTTGTCACCCCTCCAAAGGCTTCCGATAGGCGGCCGTGATTATAGGCGCCCATCACCACATAATCCGCATTCCAGGTCCCAGCGCCTTCCGCGATCAGCTGATCGACGGGACATTGGCGGTTTTCGGCGACGCGAACGCTCGCACGAATGTCATGGTGCGACAGATAGGTGGCCGCTTCCGTGGGCGCGATGATCTCCGCCGCGTCGCGTGCGGTGAAGATCCGGACATCCGAAGCGAGCTGCAGGAGCGGCACGCACGCGCGCATGGTGGCCATTGCAGATCTCCGGCCATCCCAGGCGATGAACGCACGTCCCCGCGGATTGAAGCGGTCGAGTTTCTTGGGCGCTGCAAAGACCGGAACGCGGGCTTGCATCACGATTCGGCTCACAATGGTCCGCATGTCCGGCAAGAGAAAACCGTCGAGCGTGTGGTTGAGGATGATCAGATCGGCGAGGGCGGCCATTCCGAGCACGCAATCGGCGATATCGCCGGACGCATCTTTCCAATCCCAGCTGACGCCCTCATACATGAGCCGGGCCGTCACGGCGGACTTGTTCCGCGCTTCGCCGCGTTCTTGAGGCTGGAGAGCGGTCTGGCCAAACGCCGCATAGGGATCGCCTGCAACGATGGGGTAGGGGGTGACCTCCAGGCAGCTGAGATGTCCTTTGAGCGCTCGCGTCAGGGCGAATGCAGCCTGCAGCCTGGCCTCTTGGCCTCCATCGTCGCGAACGAGCAAAAGAATGTTCTTCATTCCGGCCTCCGTCCCAACGCCGCGAGGTTATCGGCCGCGGCGACCTGCCGGAATGCGTGATCATACGGATCATGTGCCGCCGGTTTGGCGCCAACCGGCGCGCCGTGATGACGTCAGCCGAAGACGCCTCTCCCCGGACGGTCGGCCGCTTCGCAACGGCTCAGTCGACGGAGCTGGCGCTCAGAGCCATCGCCAGGCGAGGTAAGCGGCGCTTGACGCGATGAGCGCGGAGATGAGGGGGACAGCGGCCCGCACTCCTCCATGTCTCCATCCGATAACGACGGTAATGCCTGCTTTGATAGCGGTGTTGGCGAGAACCGGCACGGCGAGAACGAGGCCGGCAGATCGATCGGTCAGGGCAGATGCAGGAAGTCCGGCTAGCGTCAAGACAGCAGCGTCGACATCCGACATGCCGGTCAAGCCCAGCACAACGGCCATCCCGCCGCTGCCGAAGGTGGCAAGCGCCCATCGCGAGAGCAGCGAAAGAAGGGCCACCAACGCTGCAAGCAG
>Ga0182748_1004923_pt1 | contig 10331 bp, 16 predicted proteins | sample eDN3rd37CKraftOP_FD_128877 | JGI IMG/M metagenome (GOLD analysis project Ga0182748, IMG submission 128877) | Enriched Organic Plus compost microbial communities from Emeryville, California, USA - eDNA 3rd pass 37_C Kraft OP (version 2) (version 2) ...
ACACTCCGAGTTCCTGACATGCGTACCGCAGAGATCACCCGCAATACCAACGAGACCCGCATCCGGGTCGCGGTCAACCTGGACGGCACCGGCCGCCAGTCGATCGCCACCGGCGTCCCGTTCCTGGACCACATGCTGGACCAGATCGCCCGCCACGGCCTGATCGACCTCGACATCCAGGCCGAAGGGGACCTGCACATCGACGCCCACCACACAGTCGAGGACGTCGGCATCACGCTGGGCCAGGCCATCGCCAAGGCCGTCGGCGACAAGGCGGGCATCCGCCGCTACGGACACGCCTACGTCCCGCTGGACGAAGCGCTGTCGCGCGTGGTGGTGGATTTCTCCGGCCGGCCGGGGCTGGAATTCCACGTGCCGTTCACGCGCGCGCGCATCGGCGATTTCGACGTCGATCTCACCCGTGAATTCTTCCAGGGGCTGGTCAACCACGCCCTGGTCACGCTGCACATCGACAACCTGCGCGGCGCCAACGCCCACCACCAGTGCGAAACGGTCTTCAAGGCCTGCGGCCGTGCCCTGCGCATGGCGCTGGAGCCGGATGCGCGCAGCGCCGGCGTGGTGCCGTCCACCAAGGGCGTACTGTGAACTTCGCCCCGCCTGCCGGATCCTACTGACGTGACTACCATCGCCATCGTCGACTACGGCATGGGCAACTTCCACTCCGTTGCCCGCGCGTTGCGCTACGCCGCGCCCGACGCCGACATTCAGGTCTGCGACCAGGCCGCGGGCATCGACGCCGCCGACCGCGTCGTGTTCCCTGGCCAGGGCGCCATGGCGGACTGCATGCGGACCCTCAACGGCTCGGGCCTGCGCGAAGCCGTGTTGCGCGCCGCCCGCAACAAGCCTTTGCTGGGCGTGTGCGTGGGCGAGCAAATGTTATTCGAGCGCAGCGAGGAAGGGCCCACCGACTGCCTGGGCCTCATGCCCGGCATCGTGCGGCGCTTTTCGGGCCCCGCCTTCGCCGCGGCTGCGCCCCAGGCCGCCGGCCGCGCGGCCGCTTCCGGCCCGCAGGACCGGGAGCGTCTCAAAGTACCGCACATGGGATGGAATCCGGTACGCCAGACCCGTCCCCATCCCCTGTGGTCGGGCATCCCCGACCATGCGCACTTTTATTTCGTGCACAGTTACTATGCCGAGCCTGCCGATCCCGCCCTGGTCGTCGGCCAGACCGACTACGGCGGCGCCTTTACCTGCGCGGTAGCGGCGGCTAACATTTTTGCAGTGCAGTTCCACCCCGAAAAAAGCGCGGAGCATGGTTTGCGCCTTTATCGCAATTTTGTAGACTGGCAACCATAAGCAAGGGGCGCCGTCGTCTCGCAACGCCGGCTCGTACAACGTTTTTCTATGCTCGCTGATCCACCATGCTCCTGATCCCCGCCATCGATCTCAAGGACGGGCGTTGCGTCCGTTTGCGCCAGGGCGACCTGGACGATGCCACGGTGTTCTCCGAAGACCCCTCCGCCATGGCTACGCACTGGCTCGAACAGGGGGCCCGCCGCCTGCACCTGGTCGACCTGAATGGCGCCGTCGCCGGCAAGCCCAAGAACGAAGCGCCCGTCAAGGCCATCATCGACGCCGTCGGCGACGACATCCCGGTGCAGATCGGCGGCGGCATCCGCGACCTCGACACCATCGAGCGCTATCTCGACAGCGGGATTTCCTACGTCATCATCGGCACGGCGGCAGTCAAGAATCCCGGGTTCCTGCACGACGCCTGCGGCGCTTTCCCGGGCAGCATCATCGTCGGGCTGGACGCCCGCGACGGCAAGGTCGCCACAGACGGCTGGAGCAAGCTCACCCGCCACGACGTGCTGGACCTGGCCCGCAAGTTCGAGGACTACGGCTGCGAAGCCATCATCTATACCGACATCGGCCGCGACGGCATGCTCTCCGGCGTCAACGTCGAAGCCACCGTGCGCCTGGCGCAGCATGTGCGCATTCCCGTGATCGCCTCGGGCGGCATCGCCGACCTGCGCGACATCGAAGCCCTGTGCGCCGTCCAGGAAGAAGGCGTGGAAGGCGCCATCCTGGGCCGCAGCATCTACGAAGGCACGCTGAACTTCCAGGACGCCCAGAGCCGCGCCGACGCCCTGACCGGCAACGAAGAACCGGATACGAATGAATAGCAGCCCGCCCCAATCCCTGCAGACACGCCCTTTCCCCCCGCCGGGGGAGGGGAACCAAGGGGGGGGAGTCCACGCCTGCCCGCATAAGAGTGATGCGTCTGGCCAGGCCGCGTGCGGTTTGGCCAGGCGCATCATCCCGTGCCTGGACGTCACTGCCGGCCGCGTCGTCAAGGGTGTCAACTTCGTCAACCTGGTCGACGCCGGCGATCCGGTCGAAATCGCGCGCCGCTACGACGAGCAGGGGGCCGACGAACTCACCTTTCTGGACATCACCGCCACCAGCGACGACCGCGACCTGATCCTGCCCATCATCGAGCAGGTTGCTTCCCAGGTGTTCATTCCTTTGACGGTGGGCGGCGGCGTGCGCCAGGTCCCGGACATCCAGCGGCTGCTGAACGCCGGCGCCGACAAGGTCTCGATCAACAGCGCCGCCGTGGCCAACCCGGAGCTGGTGCGTGCCGCCGCCGGCTACCACGGCTCGCAATGCATCGTGGTCGCCATCGACGCCCGCCGGGTCTCGACCGACGGCCAGCCCTCGCGCTGGGAAGTGTTCACCCACGGCGGCCGGCGCGCCACCGGCATCGACGCCGTACAATGGGCCCAGAAAATGGCGGCCTACGGCGCGGGCGAAATCCTGCTCACCAGCATGGATCGCGACGGCACCCAATCCGGGTTCGACCTGGAGCTGACCCGCACGGTGTCCGACGCGGTGCCGGTTCCGGTGATCGCCTCGGGCGGCGTCGGCAACCTGCAGCACCTGGCCGACGGCGTCACCGCGGGGCGTGCCAGCGCGGTATTGGCTGCCAGCATTTTTCACTACGGAACGCATACCGTGCGCGAAGCCAAGCAGTTCATGGCTGCCCAGGGCATTCCGGTGCGGCTGGACTGAAAATGACACCTGAACGGCCCTCGATACGCGCATCGCGCGACGCGTCCGGCGCCATGGAGCACTGATATGCCCGCCCAAGACTGGATCGCCGACGTGGCGTTCGACGCCGGGGGCCTGATCCCCGCCATCGCCCAGGACGCCGAGACCGGCCAGGTCCTGATGGTGGCCTGGATGAACCGCGAATCCCTGGCCGAGACCGCCGCCACGGGGCGCGCGGTGTACTGGTCGCGCTCGCGCGGCAAGCTCTGGCGCAAGGGGGAATCGTCCGGCCACGGCCAGGTCGTGCGCGAAATCCGCCTGGATTGCGACGGCGACGTTATTTTGCTGAAAGTCGAGCAACAAGGAAACATCGCTTGTCATACTGGCCGTGCAAGCTGTTTCTTTCGCCGGCTGGACCACGACGGCGGGACGCCCCGCTGGCAAACCGTCGACCCGGTCCTCAAGGACCCCGAGCTGATTTACAAATGACCACGACCGATACCGGATCCGCCGGGCTGCTGGCCCGCCTGGCCGACACCCTGGCCTCCCGCTCGCCGGCCAACGGCGGCGACCCGAAAAGCTCGTACGTCGCCCGCCTGCTGGCAGCCGGCCCCGACGCTTTCCTCAAGAAAATCGGCGAGGAAGCGGCCGAACTGATCATGGCGGCCAAGGACGGCGCGCCCGAGCGCATCGTGGCGGAGACCGCCGACCTCTGGTTCCACAGCATGGTCGTGCTCACCCATTTCGGACTGCGTCCGGAAGACGTCCTGGCCGAGCTGGCCAGGCGCGAAGGACTGTCCGGGCTCGAAGAAAAAGCCCAACGGCGCAATTAACCGCCGCCCCCGGCGGCGCATCGGACCTTCCCATGAGCGAAAACTGTATTTTCTGCAAAATCGCGCGCGGCGAAATCCCCGCCCGCAAGGTCTACGAAGACGACGAATTCGTCGTCTTCCATGACATCAATCCCGCCGCGCCCGTCCACCTGCTCCTCATTCCCCGGCGCCATATCGTCTCGCTGCAGGATACCGGGCCGGACGACGCCGAATGGTTGGGTAGAATGATGGCAAAGGTTCCGGCATTGGCGCTGGAAAACGGCTGCCGCCCCGGGCCGGAAGGCGGCTTCCGGCTGCTCGCCAACTCGGGAGCCGAAGGCGGCCAGGAAGTCCCGCACCTGCATTTCCATATCATTGGCGGCGCGCGTCCCTGGAAGGGGCGCGTGGCGCCCAACGCCTGATTACACGGAGAACCGTCATGGGCAGCTTCAGCATTTGGCATTGGTTGATCGTTCTGGTGATCGTCGCTTTGGTGTTCGGCACCAAGAAACTGCGTAACATCGGCTCGGACCTCGGCGGCGCGGTCAAGGGCTTCAAGGAAGGCATGAAAGACGCCAACAGCGCCGACGCCGACCCGGCTTCGCCGCAGCGTGTCGCCTCGAACGACACGATAGACGTTCAGGCCAAGGAAAAAACCAACGCGCAATAATCCCGCCGGCGCATCCGGCGGCCAGGCCGCGCATTTCCGTTACGGGTCTCAACGTCCATGTTCGATATCAGCTTCAGCGAGTTGATGGTGGTCGGCGTCATCGCGCTCATCGTCATCGGGCCGGAACGCCTGCCCAAAGTCGCCCGCACCCTGGGGCATCTGCTCGGCCGCGCCCAGCGCTATGTCAACGACGTCAAGACCGACATCAAGCGCGAGATCGAACTCGACGAATTGCGCAAGTTCAAGGAACAGATGCAGGACGCCGCCCAGGACGTGCAAACCTCGCTGCACGATGCCGGCGCCGCCCTGAAAGCGCCGGCCGACGCATTGCGCAGCGAGCTTGATGCGCTGAACGCCCCCGCCGCGGCGGCCGACAGCCCGGCCGCTCCTGACAGCGAGCCGCCGGCTGACCCGCATCCGGACGACCCGGCACAGCCGTCGCTGTTCGACGATCCCGCTCCGACGCCGTCGGCCCCTGCCGCGCAATCATCCACCGGTACCCAAACGTGAGCCAGGACCAGGACCCCACCGCCAAAGAGGACAGCTTCATCTCGCATCTGGTCGAGCTGCGAACCCGCCTGCTTTGGGCCGCAAGCTCGGTACTGGCCATATTCGTGGTGCTGTTCATCTACCCGGGCGCCTCGACCCTTTACGACCTGCTCGCCCAGCCCATGCTGGCCACCCTGCCCCAGGGCACCCGCATGATCGCCACCGGAGTCATCACGCCCTTCATGGTGCCCGTCAAGGTCACGCTCATGTGCGCCTTCATCCTGGCGCTGCCCATGGTGCTCTACCAGGCCTGGGCCTTCGTCGCACCCGGCCTGTACCGCCACGAAAAACGCCTGGCCCTGCCGCTCATCGTCTCGAGTTCGCTGCTGTTCCTGGCGGGCATGGCGTTCTGCTACTTCGTCGTCTTCAAGACGGTATTCCACTTCATCGCGACCTTCGCGCCGCAATCGATCACGCCGGCCCCTGATATCGAGGCCTACCTGAACTTCGTCATGACCATGTTCCTGGCCTTCGGCATCACCTTCGAAGTCCCGGTCGCGGTCGTGCTGCTGGTCAAGACCGGCCTGGTCACGGTCGACAAGCTGCGCAGCGCGCGTGGCTATGTGGTGGTGGCAGCGTTCGTCATCGCGGCGGTCATCACGCCGCCCGACGTCGTCAGCCAGTTCATGCTCGCCGTGCCGCTATGCCTGCTGTATGAACTGGGCCTGCTCGCCGCCCGGGGCATCAAGCCCATGAGCGCCGACGACGACCCCGAAGACGAAACCGACGCCTTGACCGAACGGCACTGAACGCCCGCCGGTCACTTCTCCGCTTCGGCAGCGAACATATATCCCCAGCGTCGCACGGAGCGCACCGGCAGGCTGATGCCCGCGGCCAGGGCCTTGCGGCGCAGGCGGCTGACCATGACGTCCAACCCGCGCGAAGCATGCATCTCGGTATCGGCATCGGCCTGGCCCACGCCCCGGTTCTGCAGCTCCCGGCGCGTCAAGCGATAGCCCGGCGCCGACAGCAAGGCCGTCATGAATTCCCGCTCCGCGGTAGTCAGCCCAAAGCTGCGGCCGTCGGGCGCCACCAGCGTCCATCCGAGATCGCGCAAGGCCCAGCGCCCCGCGCCGGAATTGGCTGCCGCCTCTTCAGGCAGGTCCTCCTCGGCGACCTCCGCCTCCGTGCGCTCGGGCTCGAAGGACAGGTGGTGCAACAAGGTCTGCAGGGTGGAACTCAGCTTGCGGACGTCCGCATCGAGCTGTAGAAGAATCAGTTGCAGTTCACGAGCAGGCGCAGCATTCATCTGTAGTCCTATCTCAGACCCCTGTGACGGCCCCGCGCCGCCCTCGGTAGTAGCGCCGTGCAGTCCGGGCAAGCCCGAAACCGCATACCCGCAGGGCCGGAAAAGCCCGGCGGGACACATCGCACATTAGCCTGCGATGGCTCAGGGCCGGCGTCGTTGGCGTTCGCTCGCATAACCTATTTTGAGCCCTTGCGTTTTGTTTTGATAAATTGCGCTTTCGCAAACGCGGGAACAATAGGATGTTTCCCTTAGTTCTTTTTATTTTGATGATGTCGTTTGCATTGCAGAATCGGACGGAATGAATGACGCGGAATTCCAGCTTTGCTTTTTGAACTAAATTCATCGGAAGGTTCTGCGCAGGGTCTGGAGATTTCTTCCTTAGGCCGGCTCGCGAGACTTTCGATGCGGGCCGAGGGATTTTGAGACAACCTTGAACACTCAGCCGTCCGTTCAAGAGAAGCACGTCCTGGCACGCAGGCTCCGGCAGGCGCGCCTGCGATTTGGAGTCTCGCAGGAAAGGCTGGGCAGGATGGCCGGCATCGACGCCACCTCCGCCAGCGCCCGCATGAACCAGTACGAACGAGGCAAGCACACTCCCGACTTCGCCTTGATGCAACGGTTGGGACGCCTGCTGGGCGTACCGGCATCCTGGTTCTACACGGACGACGAAGACCTGGCCCGCCTGCAGGAAATCCACCAGAAACTGCCGTCCGCCGCCCGCAAGCTCCTGCTTGAAATAGCCGAACAGCTCTGCGAGGCGTCAACCGCGTCCCCGCCCCCATCTCCCCGCGCCCGCCGCCCGGGGAAAGCCTCACCCGCCCATGCCTGAGTCCGTCCATTGGCCCGGCACGGCATGCGCGGCCACCAGCCGCCTTGCCCGGCGCAACGATCCCGGGGCCGGCGACATCCCTGCCGGCGCCCTATACGCATGACGATATCCGCGAGACTCAAAGCCCTGATGCGAGTACGAGGCATCAGAAGCCAGAACCAGTTGGCGCGCATCGCCGGCGTGTCGCAGTCATCCATCCATCGCATTCTGGCGCACGGGGACGGCTACAACGCCGAACGCCAGACCTTGCGCAAGCTGGCCGCCGCCTTGAATTCCTCGGTGCCGTGGCTGGCCGAGGGCGTCGAAACCACCCAGCCCTGGCGCGGCCTTGCCGATTCCCCGCAGCCCAAGCCCGCGGCCGAGCCGGCCGCCGAAAGCGACGGCTATCTCATCGAGGCCACGTCCATCCTGGGCCGGCTCTCCAGCGACGAGCGCAAGCGCATCGTGGCGGTCCTGCGGCTCTTGGACCGGCGCCCGCCGGCCGGCTGAGGCGTCCGCAGGCAGCCGTGGGGCGGGACGCTAGCGCCGGCCCGGCGGGCGGCCCGGGCGCATGCCGACCTCGATCTCCACCTCGATCTCTTTGCCGTCGCGCAGGATCTTGAGAACGGTTTGCCCGCCTGGTTCCAGGGCGGCGATCTGGGAGAGCAGATCGACCGTATCGACCACAGGCCTGCCTCCCACCGCCAGCACGATGTCGCCGATGCGCAGGCGGCCCCGGCCGGCCGGGCCGTCGCGCATGACCCCCGCGATGACCACCCCGCCGGGATGCTTCAGGCCGAACGCCCGGGCCAGGTCGGGGGTGATGTCCTGCGGCTCGATGCCGAGCCAGCCGCGGCGGACTGCGCCGGTTTCGATGATGTCGTCCATGACCCGGCGCGCCGCCTCGGCCGGAATCGCGAAACCTATACCCAGCGATCCCCCGGATTGCGAGTAAATGGCCGTATTGATGCCCACCAGGTTGCCCTGCACATCGATCAGCGCGCCGCCGGAGTTCCCCGGGTTGATCGCCGCATCGGTCTGGATGAAATTCTCGTATGTGTTGATGCCCAGCCGGTTGCGGCCGAGCGCCGAGACGATCCCCATGGTGGTGGTCTGGCCCACGCCGAACGGATTGCCGATGGCGAGCACCACGTCGCCCACCTGCGGCGCGGCGGCGGATTCGAACGGGATGGCTGGAAGGCCGGGCAAGTCTAGCTTGAGCACCGCCAGGTCCGAGTCGGGGTCGGCGCCGATCACCTTGGCGGTGCCCTGCCGGCCGTCGGCAAGCGCCACCTCGATGGCGTCGGCCGCCTCCACCACGTGGTAGTTGGTCAGTACGTAGCCGTCGGCCTTGACGATTACCCCGGACCCCAGGCTGGTGGTTTCCCGCCGCTGGCTGAACCCGGGCAGCTGGCCGAAGAACTGCCGCAGAATGGGATCGGCCGGCAGCGGCATGAGGGGGACATCCACGTGCTTGGTGGTGTAGACGTTGACCACCGCCGGGGCCGCGCGCGCCACCGCCGGCGCATAGCTGCCCGCAGGCGGCGCAGCCGGCGCAGGGCCGGGCGCGGCCGGGCCCGCGCCCGGCCCTGCGCCGTTGAGCCGCAGCCAGTCGGGACGCAAGGTGGTGACGACGAATAAAATCGCCAGACTGACCGTGACGGCCTGGGCAAAGATCAACCAGAGTCGGCGCATGATTCGAAGGCAGACAGAAAATGCAGGTATCCACCCGCGAACTGGCCGATTGGCTGGACCGTACGCTGCAGGCGGCAAAATTCCGAGATTATTGCCCCAATGGGCTTCAGGTCGAAGGCAAGGCAACCATCGGCCATATTATCGCCGGGGTCACCGCCTCCGAAGCCTTGCTGCGGGCCGCGATCGAACGCGGCGCGGACGCCATCCTGGTTCATCACGGCTGGTTCTGGAAGAACGAAGACCCCCGCGTGCGCGGGCCGCGCCGAACCCGGCTCGCGCTGGCGCTGGCCCATGAGCTGAATCTGTTCGCCTACCACCTGCCGCTGGACGCCCACCCCCGATTCGGCAACAACGCGCAGCTGGCGCGCGTCCTGGGCCTGGAGCCCGATCTGGCGGAAACCCAGGGAACGTCCGAGCCTCGCACCTGCGGGGCCGACGGCCTGATCTGGCTCGGAACCGCCCCCGGCCTTTCCACGCTGGGCGAGCTGGCGGCCCGCGTGGAGCAGCGCCTGGCACGCGCCCCGCTTCTGATTGGCGATTCCGGCGCGCCGGTACGCCGCGTGGCGTGGTGTACCGGCGCCGCCCAAGGCGGCCTGGCCGATGCCATCGAGGCCGGCGCCGATGCCTACATCACCGGCGAGGCGTCGGAGCCCACGGTCCACCTGGCGCGCGAAACCCGGACCGGGTTCATAGGCGCCGGCCACCACGCCACCGAGCGCTACGGCGTCCAGGCCCTGGGCGCCGCAATCGCCGAGCAGTTCGGGATACGGGTGGACTTCGTGGATATCGACAACCCCGTCTGAAGCCGAGCGCCGGTCATTTCCTGAGCAGGTCGCGGATCTCGCGCAGCAGGACGACGTCTTCCGGGGGCGGCGGGGCAGCTTCGTCCGCCTTGCGGCGGGCGACGTTGACCGCCTTGACCATCCAGAAGATGACAAAGGCCAGAAGGATGAAGTTGATGACGATGGTAAGGAAATTGCCCCAGGCCAGCACGATGGCGCCCGCTTGGGTCAGGTCGGCATAGGTCTGGGGGCCGGTATAGCCGGGAGGTGTGGACAGCACGATGAACTTGTTGCTGAAATCCATGGATCCGCCCAGGAGGAAGTTGACCACGGGCATGATGATGTCTTTGACCAACGAATCCACGATCTTGCCGAATGCCGCGCCGATAATGACACCGACCGCCAGATCGATCACGCTTCCCCTGACCGCGAAATCGCGGAATTCCTTGAGAATGCCGGTGGACTTGCTCATGACCCCTCCCATGCAATAGGCCCCCCAGTGGGCAAGCGTTATAATACGCGGTTGCTAAGCTGTTACACGCGCATGTGAGCGGACAAAATACGCATCCGGTTGCAACCGAATGTGCGGCCGGATCGCCTGGGCAGATGCCCTTTTGCGGCGGCACGCGGCAGGCCGCGTGCGTAGTGGCGTGGCGGTAAATAGGGCATCAACAAGGGATAGGAAGATGAGTCAGGATACGATTGTGCTCGATGACGATGGTGCGGTTGACCCCAACCTGCCGCCCGATCC
>Ga0182748_1004932_pt1 | contig 10319 bp, 10 predicted proteins | sample eDN3rd37CKraftOP_FD_128877 | JGI IMG/M metagenome (GOLD analysis project Ga0182748, IMG submission 128877) | Enriched Organic Plus compost microbial communities from Emeryville, California, USA - eDNA 3rd pass 37_C Kraft OP (version 2) (version 2) ...
CCGTGGGCGAGGACGCTGCGCCCTATCGGCGGGCGGCAACGAGCAGGAACATCGGTCGCTGACGCTCCTCCGCCAGATCAGGCCGTGCGGCGATCTGATTATCCGTCGGGCCCCATTCCTCGAGATGGGACACCGCAAAGCCAAGGCGGATCAGCAGGTTGACATATGTCCCGATGGTGCGGTGCTGCTTGATGACTCCCTTGGCGAGCCAATCCGTCGTGCGCGGTCCTTCGACCAGATAGCCATCCACGGGCCATGTCCTGCGCCCCTCCGCATCGACCGACCATCCTGGATGCGTGGGGGCGGTGTAGATCGGGTGCTCCACTGAGAAGATCAGGTGCGCGCCCGGGACAAGGGCGCGGTGCACCTTGGTCAGCAGCCCAGCCAGACCCTCGATGTAGTGCAGGGCAAGCGAGCTGTAGGCGAGATCGAAGGATGCCTCGGGAAGGTCGAGCCCTTCCATGTCGGCTCTGGTGTATGTGATCGCGGCATCCGCTGTAGCGGCCCTGGCGCGTGCGAGCATCCTCTCGGAAACGTCGATGCCGAGGACCTTCGCTGCTCCTTGCTCTCGCGCCCAGCGGCAGAACCAGCCGAAGCCGCAGCCGAGATCCACCACCCTGAGGCCGCGCAGGTCCGGGAGCAGAGATCGCAATGCAGGCCATTCCGCGGCGCCCGCCAGCCCTTCGATCGAACGTCCCAGCTGGCTGTAGCCAGCGAAGAACTCCGGATTGTCATAGATGTTCTGAGTCGCCATCCATGTTCTCCATCCGCTTCGCCGGCGGACGGGAAGCGTCTATTCAAGCCGTGCTCCCGAAACCTCGACGAGATCCTTCCAGATCGGTTGCTGCGCCTCGACGAAGGCGGCGAAGGCCGCTGGGCTGTCGTCGGCGATGGCCGTGAAGCCGAGCGGCCGCAGCTTCTCGCCATAGTCGCTGGAGCGGACGACCCGCACCGTCGCCTCGTGCAGCCTTTGCACGGCCACGGATGGCGTACCGGCAGGCGCCGAAATGCAGTACCAGAATTCCATATCCATGTCCGATCCCGGCAGCAGCTCGCCCATCGAGGGCACCTCCTCGAGCCCGGGAACATAGGTGACCCGCCGCGCGCTTCCGACCGCCAGCGCGCGCAGCCGGCCCTCGCGGACATGCGGCATCAGCGCGGGCATGCCATCGAAGATCATGTCCACCGTGCCGGCCAGCAGATCGTTCAGTCCCGGTGCCAGGCCGCGATATGGAATATGATTGATCTCGATTCCGGCCGAGCGCATGAGCTTGGAAATCGTGAGATGGCTGATCGTCCCCTGGCCGGAGGAGGCCGAGGTGATCCGGCCCGGCGCTTTCTTCGCTGCCTCGATCAGCTCACCAAAGCTGTGCCAGGGCCTGTTGGCGTTCACGACCAGCAGCGTCGTCCCGACCGAGACGCGCGAGATATGCACGAAGTCACGCAGCGGATCGAACGGGATACTGCGGTAGAGAAACCTGTTAGCGCAGAGAATGGTGGCGCCGCCGAGGAAGACCGTGTGGCCGTCGGGCTCGGACCGCGCGACCGCTTCGGCCGCGATGTTGCCGCCAGCTCCCGGCCTGTTCTCCACCACCACGGTCTGGCCGAGCAGCGGTGTCATGCGCTCGGCCAGCAGGCGCGCCGTGAGGTCCGCGGCTCCGCCCGGAGGGAAGGGCACCACGATCCGGACCGGGCGCGACGGGAAGCCCTGCGCCTGGACGCCGCGGTGCACAAGGGGCGCCGTGAGTGCGGCGAGCAGCGCAGCCCGGCGCGGCAGCATGGTCGGACAACGGGAAGCGGCGGTGATCGGCTCTGCGGACATTCTGTTTCCTCCCTATCTTGCCGCTGTTGGTTTTGCGGTCATCGCGCCCGCGGTGACCGTAGGTCCTCGGCCCTGAAGGCCAGCGCCGGCCAGCGGACTGGCTGGCGCTCGCCCTGTCTCAGAGGGACGGTTCGAGATCGAGCCGGACAGCGATGCCTTCCAGCCCCGGCGCGGCGGGATAGCGGCGCATCACCTCCGGGTCGTGTCCGGGCACGATGTGCTTCGGGCTGGGCGCCAGGGCCCGCAGGCGATCGAAGCCTTCCAGCATGTCGCCGACATGGAAGGCGGTGGTGAAGGGCCGGCCGCGCTCCATGTTCTCGTAGAAATGCGTGACATCGGAGGCGAGCACCACCGGGCCGCGTGCCGTGTTCACCCGCACGCATTGCAGTCCCATGGAATGGCCACCGACGGCGTGCAGCGTGACGCCGGGCGCAAGCTCCGCATCGCCGTCATGGAACACCACCCGGTCGGCAAAGGTCATCCGGACGATGCCGACCACGTCCTCCACCTCGAAGCTGTGGCGCAACCGCGGGTGGCACATGTAGCGGCCGCACGCATAGCGCATCTCCTGCTCCTGCAGGTGGAACCGGGCCCGGGCGAATTTGTGGAAGCTGCCGACATGGTCGTAGTGCAAGTGGCTGATGATCACGTCCTCCACCATGTCGGGATCGATGCCCAGCAGCCGCAGCCCTTCCACCGGGCAACGCAGATAGTTGCGCTTGCGGCGGGCGGCGACCTCAGCGGTGAAGCCGGTGTCGATGATGTAGGTGCGCTCCGGCGAGACGGCCGCCCAGACGAAGTAGTCCATGGGCATCGGCGCATCATGCGGATCGCCACCGATGAAGTGCTCATGCCGCCGCGCCTCCCGCGCCGCATAGCGCAGGGCGTAGATCTTGTACTCTGTGCTCATCTGCATTTCCTTCCCATGCGGCAGCCACCATCCGGCATGGTAGGCCACGATGCGACGGGCGGGGAGTGGCCTTGCGGCGGCCGGGAGAAGCCTTCAGTCCACGGGGCCGAGTCCGGCACGCGTGCTCGTGACGGCTGACGGCGGCAGCCTTGCGGGCTGGACCTCGCCAGGAACGAGGATCCTGATCACCGACCGGCAATGCGCGTGCCTTGCTCGGCCCGTCATCCTCGCGCTGATGGTGCCCGCCGCCGATGCCGTTCGGCATCGGCCTGCGGAATGCCGGCTGAAGGCATCGGATGTCCGATCGGTGCTGCCCCTCGATTCCGTGGATGATCAGGCCAGAGGGCGTTTCGCCGTCTCCGGCAGCGCAGCGATCGTCAGAAAGGACACAACGGCGGCGGCGATCACGTAGAGGGCAGGGGACATCGGGTTGCCGGTGTTCGCGATGAGCCAGGTGGCGATGTAGGGCGCAAAGCCGCCGAAGATCGCCACCGCCAGCGCATAGGAGGCGCTCATCCAGGACGAGCGGCCGCGTGTGGGGAAGATCTCCGCGATGGCAGCCGGGCCGGGGCCGGAGAACAGGGCGATCGCGACCCCGAACAGGAGCTGGATCAGCACCACTGTGCCGAACTCGCCGCGACTTCCCAGCATTAGCGACAGCAGCGGCCAGGTCAGCAGCGCGAAGAAGCCGCAGGATGCGAGCAGCAGGGGCTTGCGCCCCACCCGGTCCGACAGCCAGCCCATTGGCGGAATCAGCGCGACGAGCACCAGCAGGCCGATCGTGTTGGCCCAGAGCGACTGGTCAGGGGGCAGTCCGACCTGGCTACGGGTGAAGGTCGGCATGTAGTTGAGAAAGATGTAATAGGAGACGGTCCAGAGGACGGTGAAACCGAAGGCGCGGGCACCGAGTGCCCAGCCGGCACGCGGACCCGCTGCGGCCGAGGTGGCCGTTGGTGCCATGCGCTCGGATGCCGGCTCGGTTGCGCGGTAGGCGGGAGTCTCCCCCACGTTCCGCCGCATATATTGCCCGATCAGGCCGAGCACGCCGCCCAGCAGGAAGGGGATGCGCCAGCCCCATCCCTCCACGGCCTCTGGCGGCAGCACCGTGTTCACCAGCGCCCCGACGCCAGAGCCGAGCAGCATTCCCGCCGCGACGGACATCTGCTGAAAGCTGCCGTACCAGCCGCGCCTTCCCTCCGGCGCCCACTCCACCATGAAGGCGGTAGAGCCACCCCATTCGCCACCCGCGGAGAAGCCCTGCAGCAGTCTTGCAAGAACGAGCAGCGCCGGCGCAGCCGCACCGATTGCGGCATAGGTCGGCAGCAGGCCGATCATCACCGTGCCTGCCGCCATCAGCATGATGGTCAGCACGAGGGCAGGGCGCCGCCCGCGCCTGTCTCCCATGCGACCGATCAGGATGCCGCCCAGCGGACGCACCACGAAGCCCACGCCAAAGACAGCGAATGTGGCAAGCAGAGAGGCGGTCGGGTCGTCGGAGGGAAAGAACAGGCGGCCGATGGTGGCGGCAAAGAAGGCGTAGACGCTGAAATCGTACCACTCCAGCACATTGCCGAAGGTGGCCGCGATGACAGCGCGGCGGCTCTCGGCTCTGTTGGCGGCGGGTGGCTGCATCGGCTGCGCTCCTTCCGATGGCGGAAGCTCCCGGCGCCAACGTGCGGCAGGTCCGGGACGTTCCCGCGGAGTGCCCAGGACGGTTCCCGCTTGTGTAACGGTTTGGCGGCCTGATCAAGCTAGGCCCTGGTTCTCCGCGAGGCGCGGTCTTTCCGTCGCGCCGTCTCCATACGCCTCATTCGGGGAGCCTGCCCTGCAGGTCGGCGTCGAGGGTGGCCGGGATGGCAGGAAGCATGGAACAGCCGTGGGCCCATGAGCGTGGGCTCGTCGTGTCGTCAACCGGTTCCCAAACCGCAACGCGGATGCGGGGCAGCGGCATGGGGGCGGGATCCGCCTGAAATGGGCTGCCCCGCATGACCTGCCCAGGAGTAGGCTCAGGGCTGCGCGTGCAACCAGGAGGGACGTTATGCCAGGCAACGAGAAGAGGTTCGCTGGCAGGACCGCGATCGTCACGGGAGGAGCATCAGGTATCGGGCTGGCGATTCTGCGCCGCCTGCTCGCGGAAGGTGCCATCGTGGTCTGCGGTGACATCAATCCCGAGCGCCTGCAGGCTGTGGAAGCGGAACTCGGCGGCGACCGCCTCCTGTGCATGCAGGCCGATGTCACGAAGGAGCCCGAGGTCGAGGCGCTGATGCACACCGCCGCGGCTCGGTTCGGTCCGCCGAGCTGCGCTTTCAATGCCGCCGGTGCGTCGCGGCCGGCCTACCTCGTGGACCTGGCGGAGGAGGACTGGGACTATACCATGGATCTCTGCCTGAAGGGCGTGTTCCTTTGCATGAAGCACCAGTCGCGGCGGATGCTCTCGGGGGGCTTCGGCGGTGCCATCGTGAACATCGCCTCGTTGAATGCGCATGTTCCGATGCACGCCGGCGCGGCCTATGCTTCGGCCAAGGCGGGCGTGGAGATGCTGACCCGGAACGGCGCCCTGGAATGGGCTGAGCACGGCATCCGCGTGAACGCGGTACTGCCCGGACTGGTGCAGACTCCCCTGACCCGTCGGCACTTTGACGACCCGGAGGCGCTGGCCGCCTTCAAGGCACGCATCCCGCTCGGTCGGCCCGCGCAGCCGGAGGAGATCGCCGGCCCCGCATTGTTCCTTGCCAGCGAGGATGCGAGCTACATCTCCGGTGCAAGCCTGCTCGTGGACGGAGCCTGGGCAGTCAGCGGCTACCCGGACATGCGCCCCTTCCGCGGCGCGCCGAAGTGGAAGCCCGCTCCGGAGACCGCCTGAGTTGGTGCCGGGAGCCACCACAGTGCCTTGACCCGGTATCCACCCGCAGCCTTCTTGCAGGGCACCTTCGTCGCCACCGCTGCTGCAGGTCCTGAGGGATGGGCGCCCGGCCGCATTCCATGTCGGCACTCGTCTCCTCAAACCACCCAAGGTGGAAGCGCGGTGCTCCGCTGGCCCGGGCCGGAGCGGGGCCGATGCCGTGTAGCGAATGTTGCGGGACACTCATCCGCCGACTGGCAGTCCGCCTTCGGGCAGCGTCGCGCCCATGGTCGCGCGCATGTCGCTGCGCTAGGCCGGCCGCTGCACGAGTTCGACCATGATGCCCTCCGGGCCTCGTATGAAGGCCAGGCGCAAACCCGGGCTCCGTGTCAGCGGGCCTATGGCGATATCCGCGCCCTTGGCACGGAGCTCCTCGGTCGCGACGTCGACATCATCGACCGTCAGGCCGATGTGCTCCAGACCGAAATATGGGAAACGTGGCGGTGCAGCGGTCGGCTCATGTGGGTGACGGGGAGCGACAAGTATGCTCTGCCCGCCGAGCATGATCCGAATGCGCGGCTGGCCCGGGTACAGCGTGCCGGGCGGGTAGATGTCGCGCACGACGCTGGCCCCGAACATCGTTTCGAAGAAGCGGCCCAAAGCCTCCGGGTCCGCGCTGCGGAAATGCACATGGTCATAGCGATAGCTGCGCATTCTCACTCCCTTCACGGCTGACATCGGCAACCAAGGAGCCCGCTTCCTGGCCGTCACTGCCATTCCGGTGCAGGAGGCATGAATTTGCAAGCCTGCTCCGGGCATTCGGGTCGGCAAGGATTCCAGCGCAGCGAATTTGGCTTGCAGCCCCCGGCACGATCAGGCGAGGATATTCGAAAGCGCTTACAAGCGCGGCTCAGCCAGCGCGGCTGAGGATGCTTCCCCTTACCGCACAGGGGGAGGCGAGGGATGGAAACGGACAAGCGGTCGCGTGCCGGCGATGGTTCGCGCCCGAGAACGGGAGTGCGCCCGATGCACGAGTATCATCGCCTCAAGGATAAGATCGCCATAGTTGGCGTCGGGAACACGGCCTACGGGAACTTCCCGGATACCGACGATTACGGGCTGGGCGCAGAGGCTTTCCGTCGCGCGGTTGAGGATTGCGGCCTCCCGAAGGAGCACATCGACGGACTGCTCGTCTGCCGCATTCCGTATTATGCAAGAATGGGCGAAATTCTGGGCCTGGCGCCTCGCTGGACGGTGCCGCTGCCGCCGCACGGGCGCATGTCCGCAATGGCGATCATCGAGGCTGCCGCGGCGCTGGAAGCCGGGCTCTGCAACTACGCGGCGCTGATCTACGCGAATATCGGCCGCTCCCGCCGGGTGAACTACGGCGGCGAGGAGAGCCCAGGCGTCTGGGACGCATGGGGCTTCACCTCACCGGGCGCTGCGCATGCGATGATGTTTCAACGGCACATGGCGCTCTTCGGCACGACGACGCGGCAGCTCGCGGAGGTTTCTGTCGCCATTCGCCATCATGCCTGCCTCAACCCCGATGCCGTGATGAAGCAGCCGATCACCATCGAGGACCACGAAGCGGCGCGCCCGATCACGGAACCGCTGCGCCTGCTGGACTACTGCCTGATCAATGACGGCGCCGTGTGCCTCATCCTGACGACGCGTGAACGCGCGGCGGACCTGCAGAAGCGCCCGGTCCTGATTTCCGGCGTCGGTGCGCGGGAAGCCTACCGGACCGCCTCCATCTCGAACTTCGACCTGAACTTCTGGTACGACGAACTGCGCGACGTAGCGGATCAGGCCTACGGCATGGCCGGCGTCGGCCCTTCGGACATCGACGCCCTGATGTGCTACGACAACTTCAGCCCAACCGTACTGTTCAGCCTGGAGGGCCTCGGCTTCTGCCAGCAAGGCGAGGCGGGCGGCCTCGTCGAGGGCGGCACACTGAAAATCGGCGGTGCCCTGCCGACCAACACGGACGGGGGGCACCTTTCGAATTCCTACATGCAGGGCTGGGCGCTGAATGTCGAGGCGGTGCGACAGCTGCGCGGCGAATGCGGGGAAAGGCAGGTGCAAGGCGCGGAGGTGGTACAGTTCGTCGCTGCAACGCCCTGCTCACGCTCCATCATCTATACGCCGGGCTGAGGCGGAAGCGACATGAAGGACACAATGCCGACTAGGCCCCTGCCGCGCATCGACGCGGTGAGCCGCGGCTTTTGGGAGAACGCGCGTGCAGGCCGGCTGTCGGTGCAACGGTGCGAGGAATGTGGCCACCGGCACTTCCCTGGCGGCCCGGTCTGTCCGCGATGCCTATCGTCGCGACAAGGTTGGGAGATCGTCTCGGGGCGCGGGACGCTGCTTTCCTGGGTGCGGTTCCACCGCGCCTACTGGGAAGGCTTCCGCGCTGAGCTGCCCTATGTGGTCATCCTGGTCGGGCTGGAGGAAGGCCCGCTGCTGATCAGCAATCTGGTCGGCGCGGAACCCGAGACGATGCGGATTGGCGACGCGGTGGAGGCGGTGTTCGAGCCACTGACGGACGAGGTCACACTGCCGAAGTTCCGCCCGCGCGAATAGAGAGAGGCCGGAATGCGCGGGAAAAGGCGCAGCGGCCGGCAGGAATAGGGAGGAAGAGACCATGCGCAAGCTTTGGCTGAGGCTCGCCGCCGGCGTGGCCCTCTGTGTCGCCGCATTGGCGGGCCCTGCGCCTGCCATGGCGCAGGACCGCAGCACGTTGCGGGTGGTGGTGCACGCCAACCTTCAGATTCTCGATCCGGTCTGGACCACCGCGTACATAACGAACCGGCATTCCTATCTCATCTACGATACGCTTTATGCGCTGAACTCCCGCTTCGAGCCGCAGCCGCAGATGGTGGAGCGGCACGAGGTCTCGGAAGACGGGCTGACCTGGCGCTTCCGCTTGCGTGACGGGCTGAAGTTCCATGATGGCCAGCCGGTACGCGCAGCCGATGTCGTCGCCTCCCTGCAGCGCTGGGGGCGGCGGGACCCGATGGGTCAGCGGCTGATGAACCTCACCTCCAGTGTGGATGTGATCGACGACCGGACCTTCGCCCTGACCCTCCGTGAGCGATACGGGCTGGTGCTGGATACGCTCGGCAAGGCCGCCACGCCGCTCTTCATCATGCCCGAGCGTGTGGCACGGACCGATGCCAATACCCAGATCAATGAGACGGTCGGCTCCGGCCCCTTCATCTTCGTGCGCGACGAATGGCGGCCCGGCAATCGCGTGGTCTATCGGCGCAATCCGGACTATGTGCCGCGCAGCGAGCCCGCCGACTACCTCTCGGGCGGCAAGCGCGCACTGGTCGACCGGATCGAGTGGCTCTACATCCCCGACCAGAACACCACCCTGGCGGCGCTGAACGCCGGCGAGATCGACTATTTCGAGGCGCCGCCGCTCGACTTCATCGGCGTGCTGGAGCGCAACCCGAACATCCGGATCGTCAACATCGATCCCCTCGGCACGCAGGGCATCATCCGCCCCAACCATCTGCACCCGCCCTTCAACGATCCCCGCGCGCGGCAGGCCATCGCGCATCTGGTGCGGCAGGAGGATTACATGCGGGTCGTGGTCGGCAACCCGAAGCTCTACATGCCGTTCTGTGGCGCCTTCTTCATGTGCGGCTCGGGCAATGACACGGAGGTGGGCTCCGAGCCTTTCCGCCAGCCAGACCTGGATCGCGCCCGGCAACTGCTGCGGGAAGCCGGCTACAACGGCGAGCCCATCGTCGTCCTGCAGCCGACCGACCGCCCGCAGTACAACGCGGCCGTGATGGTGCTGGTGCAGAGCCTGCGCCGGGCCGGCGTGAACGTCGATGCCCAGCCCGCCGACTGGAGCACCATTCTCTCCCGTCGTGCGCGGAAGGATCCGCCGGATCAGGGTGGCTACCATCTGTTCGTGACGACGCATGGCGGCCCGAACACGGCGATGCCCGTCTCCAATGTCTGGTTCAACTCGCGCTGCGAGCGCGCCAATCCCGGCTGGGCCTGCGACAAGGAGCTTGACGCCATGGTCGAGGAGTGGGCGCGGGAGAGCGACATGGAGAAGCGTCGCGGCATCCTGGAACGCATCCATCGCCGTGCCTGGGAAAGCCTGCCCTACATCCCGTGGGGCCAGTACACCCAGCCCGTCGCGGTGCGCACCAACGTGCACGGCGTGCTTGCGGCCGGCCTGCCGGTGTACTGGAACATCGAGAAGCGCTGAGTCTCCAGGGCGCCGGGCATGTGGGGCTACGTCATCCGCCGGATCCTCGCCACCATCCCCGTCATGGGGGTGGTCGCGGTGCTGGTCTTCCTGATGCTCCGTCTCTCGCCCGGCGATCCCGCCGCGATTGTCGCCGGCGATTTCGCCACGGCCGAGGATATCGCCCAGATCCGCGCGCGCCTCGGCCTCGACCGTCCCATGCTGGAGCAGTTCGTGCTCTGGATCGGACAGCTCGCGCGGGGCGATCTCGGCTACTCGATCTTCCTCAACCGCCCCGTGCTCGGCCTGATCCTGGAGCGCGTGGAACCGACCCTCGCGCTTTCGCTCACCACCATGGTCTTCGCGATCGTCCTGGCGATCCCGATGGGCGTGCTGGCGGCGTGGCGCGCCGGAAGCTGGGTGGACCAGCTTGTCATGGCGCTCTCCGTCCTCGCCTTCTCGGTGCCGGTCTTCCTGATCGGCTACGGGCTGGTGATCGGCTTCGCCCTGACTTTTGACCTGCTGCCGGTGC
>Ga0182748_1004939_pt1 | contig 10309 bp, 7 predicted proteins | sample eDN3rd37CKraftOP_FD_128877 | JGI IMG/M metagenome (GOLD analysis project Ga0182748, IMG submission 128877) | Enriched Organic Plus compost microbial communities from Emeryville, California, USA - eDNA 3rd pass 37_C Kraft OP (version 2) (version 2) ...
AGCCCCGCCAGGGCGGTGAGGTCGCAGCCGGCCTCGGTATGGCCCGCCCGCACCAGCACGCCGCCGCGCACCGCCTGTACGGGAAAGATATGGCCCGGTTGGACGAGGTCGGACGGCTTGGCGTTGCGCGCCACCGCCACCTGGATGGTGCGGGCCCGGTCGGCGGCCGAAATGCCGGTTTCGACGCCTTCGGCGGCCTCGATGGACTGCGTGAAATTGGTGCCGAAGCGCGCGCCGTTGCGGCTGGCCATCAGCGGCAGGTCGAGCTGCCGGCAGCGCTCTTCGGTCAGGGTGAGGCACACCAGCCCGCGAGCATGGGTGACCATGAAATTGATGGCTTCGGGCGTGACGTATTCGGCGGCCAGAACCAGGTCGCCCTCGTTCTCGCGGTCTTCTTCGTCGACCAGGATGACCATGCGGCCGGCCCGCAATTCGGCGATGATTTCCGGAACAGGGGCGATATCGTAGCTTTGCGCGCTATCGGTTTGCGCCGCGGACAGATTGCTCATGACAAAAGACTCGATGGAAGGACGTTCATTTTAACGCCTGGCGCAGGCGAATTCCTGCGTATTGTCGCCCGAACCAGGCATTCTTGCAGCGCCCGGGCCGCTTGCCCCGCAAAGCAGGGGCGCGCCTTGAAAAAACCGCACATCCGGTAATAATTCAGAGATACTATCCGTCTCTTGCTTGCGGAAAACGCATGTGCGCCCCGGGGCCGCATCCGTAATGTCCTTTCGTCCTGGAGCAGCATGGAAAGAGAACTCAGCCTTCACGTCCCCGCCGCGGCCAAGGCCGGCGTGGCCAAGGCCATGCGCGCCCAAAAGGCCCGCCGGATCACCTTGCGCGCCCTGTATTTCGATACGCCCTCCCGGGCGCTGGCGCAGGCCGGCATCGCGCTGCGCGTCCGCCGCGAGGGCCGGCGCTGGATCCAGACCCTCAAGGCCCCCGGCGGCGACCCCCTGTCCCGAACCGAGCTGAACCACGTCCGCCAGCAGGGCGCCCTGGACCTCTCGCTTTACGATGAGAGCCCGCTGGCCGATTTCTTCGCCCGGCTCGACGAGCCCCTGGAGCTGCGCTACGAAATCCGTGTGCTGCGGCGCGTGCTATTGGTCGAGCAAGCCGATGCGGTGATCGAGATCGCCCATGACGATGGCGCCGTCCACTCGAAGGGTTGGAGCCTGCCCGTCAGCGAGGTCGAGTTCGAGCTCGTGTCAGGAAGCATGGACGCCGTCTTCGAAACGGGGCGCGAGTGGCTCGCCCGGCACGGCCTCATACTCGAAACACGCAGCAAGGCGGAGCGCGGCGACCGGCTCGCGACATTGGCGCCCAAATTTCCCGAACCGGGCGCACTGTCGCTCGACGATGACAACGCGCCGCCCGCCTCGCTGTTTCCCGCCCGCCGTGCGGCCCGGGTCCCGCTTTCACCCGACATGACGGCGGCCCAGGGCTATGCGGCCTGCGCAAGCGAGTGCCTGCTGCAGATCACGGCCAACGCCGCCTTCCTGGCCGGCGTGGACACAGCCGGCGCCGAGGACGATCGCCAGGCCGCCTATGTTCATCAGCTTCGCGTCGGCATAAGAAGGCTGCGCTCTTGCTGGAAACTGTTCGAAGGCATGGTGCCGGCCGTCCAGCCGGCCACCGAGCAGGCGCTCAAGACCTACTTCGGGCTGCTGGGCGAAGCGCGCAATCAGGATGTCATCCGCCTGCACATCGAACCGATGCTGCGCAAGGCCGGCATGCCGGAAGGCGCCGCACCCGCGGCAAGCCCGGGCGATGCGGCCACGGCCTCGATGCGTGCCACCGCCGGCAGCGTCGAATTCCAGTCCATGCTGCTGTCGCTGCTGCAGCACCTGGTGAACGTGGCGGACGCAAATAAGCGCCCGGCGTACAAGGGAGGGAAACGTAAGGCTGCGAAATCCGCCGGTTCCCCGGAACTGGGCGCCCTGATCAGGAAACGGCTGGACGGCAGGTGGACACGCGTCCTGAAGCAGGGACGCCGCTTCAACGAGCTTTCCGTCGATCAGCAGCACGCCGTGCGCAAACGGGTCAAATCAATACGCTACGGCCTGGATTTCGGCTCCAGCCTGCTGTCCAAGCAAGAAACCGAGACATTGGCCGCCGCCCTCACCCATATTCAGGATGTGCTGGGCGACTTGAATGATTTCCACGTGGCCGAACAATACTATCAAGGCACGGACAAAGGCTCGCCCGCCTCGTGGTTCGCCATAGGATGGCTGCGCGCCATGCAGGCGCATCAAGTGGAGTCGGCCCAGGCGGTCTTCGAACAGCTGCACGCCGCCCGGCGAAAGCGCCGGAAAAAGACCTTCGCATAGGTCCTATCAACGCTGACAGGCCCGGCTTATTCTCCGACGACGGCCGTTGCGAACTCGCGGGCCACGAAGGGCTGCAGATCCTCCAGGCCTTCGCCCACGCCGATCCAATAGACCGGCACGGGCCTTACGCCCTGGCTGCCCGCGGCCACCGCGGCCAGCGCGCCGCCCTTGGCCGTGCCGTCAAGCTTGGTCACCACCAGACCGGTAAGCGCTATGGCAGCGTCGAACGCCCTGATCTGCGAGATGGCGTTCTGGCCCGTATTGCCGTCCACCACCAGCAGCACCTCGTGCGGCGCCTGGCCGTCGGCCTTGCCGATGACTCGCTTGATCTTCTTGAGCTCCTCCATCAGGTGCAACTGGGTGGGCAGGCGGCCGGCCGTATCGACCATGACGACGTCGGCGCTGCGCGCGCGCCCCGCGTTGACGGCATCGAACGCCACGGCGGCCGGGTCGCCGCCGTCCTGGGCAATGACGGTGACGTTGTTGCGCGTGCCCCAGGCGATCAACTGCTCGCGGGCGGCCGCGCGGAAAGTGTCCCCGGCTGCCAGCAGCACGCTTTTACCCTGGCGCTGGAAGGCATTGGCCAGCTTGCCGATGGAGGTGGTCTTGCCGGCCCCGTTGACGCCCGCGATCATGATGACCAGCGGCGCAGCGCGATCGATGGGAAACGGCTTTTCGAGCGGCGCAAGATGTTCGGCCAGCAGATCGCGCAGCGCCGCCTTGACCTGGGCCGCGTCGGCGATTTTCTCCTTGCGCACGCGGGCCCGCAACGCGGTCAACAGCTTTTCGGTCGCCTCTACGCCGGCGTCCGCCATGATGAGGGCGGTTTCCAGCTCTTCGAACAGGGCCTCATCGACCTTCACGCCTACAAACAGGCTGCTGATGTTCTGGCCCGTGCGCGAAAGCCCACTGGTCAGGCGGGAAAGCCAGGATGTCTTGGCCGGCGCCTTCTCGGCCTCGGCGGCGCGCGCGCGCTCCGCTTCCAGGCGTTCGGCCTCTATCCGTTCCGCCTCCAGCCGCTCGGCCTCTAAGCGTTCAGCCTTGAGCCTCTCGGCTTCGAGTTTTTCGGTTTCAAGCCTTTCAGCTTCGATGCGTTCGGCTTCCAGACGCGCGGCTTCGGCACGCTCGGCCTCGAGGCGTTCGGCGGCGGCTCTTTCCGCTTCGAGGCGCACGGCTTCCGCCCTCTCTGCTTCGAGTCTGGCGGCTTCCAGTCGCTCGGCCTCGGCGCGCTCAGCGGACAGGCGCTCGGCTTGCTCCCGCTCCTGGACGGCGGCTTCGGCTTGCCCCTGCCGCGGATCGGGCCGCGCAGCCTCGGACGCCGCGTCCTGACCGCCGTCCAGCGGCGCCTCGTCGTCCCCGGGCTTGGCCTCGGGCGACTTCTTTCTTTTAAAAAAACTGAACATAGGCTTTACACTACCGTAAATAGCTTTGAGCGATACGGGAAACCCGGATCAACATGAAGAAACATCTCGTCCGTATTGTAGGCGGTGATTACCGGCGCACTCCAATCTCGGTCATCGACGCGCCGGGGCTGCGCCCCACGCCCGACCGGGTACGCGAAACGCTGTACAACTGGCTGCATCACCTATGGGGCGGGCAGTTTTCAGACAAGCAGGTGCTGGATCTTTTTGCCGGCACCGGCGCCCTGGGATTCGAGGCGGCTTCGCGCGGGGTCCGGCATGTGCAGATGGTCGAAAACAACCCGGCGGCGGTGGCGGCGTTGCGGGCGCTGCGCGCCAAATTGGGTGCGCAGAATGTCCGTATTCATGCGGGCGACGCCGCCATGGTGGTCAAGCGCCTGGACGCCACGCGCTATGACCTGGTGCTGCTCGATCCGCCCTTCGGCCAGGGCTGGCTGCCCCGGCTCTGGGGCCAGTTGCCCCAATTCCTTGCCCCCGAAGGGCTGGTCTATGTCGAGGCGGAATCCTTGGCCGAGGTGCCCGAACAATACTCCGTGATCCGGCAAAGCCGGGCCGGCCAAGTCCATTTCGGACTGCTCCAGTTTGCTGCAGTGCAAGAAAAAGACAATAATCGCTCTTTTTCCCCCACCGAAACCCCTTTCCCATCGGAAACCCCATGATAACTGTCGTCTACCCCGGAACGTTCGATCCCCTTACCCGTGGTCATGAAGATCTGGTTCGTCGCGCGGCCAGTCTGTTCGATCATGTCGTCGTGGGGGTCGCTCACAGCCAAGCCAAAAGGCCCTTCTTCACCGTCGAAGAGCGGGTCGAGATCGCCCAGGAGGTGTTGGGCCACTATCCCAATGTCGAGGTCAAGAGCTTTGCCGGGCTGCTGAAGGACTTCGTGCGCGAGCAGGACGCCCGCGTCATCGTGCGCGGCCTGCGCGCGGTGTCCGACTTCGAATACGAGTTTCAGATGGCCGGCATGAACCGCCATCTGCTGCCCGAGGTCGAGACGTTGTTCATGACGCCCTCCGATCAATATCAGTTCATTTCCGGCACCATCGTGCGCGAAATCGCGCTGCTGGGCGGCGACGTCAGCAAGTTCGTGTTTCCGTCGGTCGAGCGCTGGCTGCACGAGAAAGCCAGGACCCTGCGCGAGGCCCAGGCGGGCGCTTGAGCCGGCGATTCGCCCCCAAGCGGCAACAGGACTAAAATAGGTGCATCCGTCTTTTTGCAGGAACAGCCATGGCATTGCGTATCACCGACGAATGCATCAATTGCGATGTCTGCGAGCCTCAATGCCCCAACACCGCCATCTACATGGGGGCCGAAATCTACGAGATCAACCCCGATCTCTGCACCGAATGCGTCGGCCACCACGACGAGCCGCAATGCCAGGTGGTGTGCCCTGTAGAATGCATCGAAGTCGACCCCGCGCATAGCGAAGACGCCGAGGCGCTGATGAACAAGTATCAGCGCCTGGTGAAGCTGGCCGTCTAGACACGGCTCAGGCGGCGCCGGCGGCCGGTCCAGGCTTTTATCCTAAGCCCGGCCCCATCGACATGCCTCAGTTGCCCAGCAGGCCTTTCAGCGCCTTGCCCAGGCTCTTGACCGGATCTTCGCCGGCCGGCGCCGCGGCGTCCGGCCGGGCTGGTTGAGCGGACGTCGCCGGACGATCTTGCGCATGACGCTCGACGAGGTCGAGCAGGCCGCGCTCGATGGCGCCCTTTACCAGGCTGCCCCCCATCTGCTTCCATTGAACATTGAATTCCGGCGCCGCCGTGGCGCCCGTGACGTGCACCGGCACCGTCATGCCCCTCAGGACGGACAGATTGGGCTCGCCCTCGCCGCCTCCTGCGTTGACGACCCGCACATTAGCCAGCATATCAAGCCGGCCTTCGACTAGATCGACGCTTGCCGGCTTGCCCTGGGTCACACGCAGCAGCGGCGTGCGGAAATCGAGCTTTTGCACATCGGCCACGCCGTTCTTGATGGCCAGCGACGCATCGAGTGAATTGAATTGCGTGCGGCGCCCGAGGTCGAAGCCCGTCTGCAAGTCGGGGCCCTCGCCATCGAACACCGTCGTCAGGACTCCGCCCACCTGCGCCAGCGTCTGATTCAGATCTATGCCCCGGATCGCGCCATCGCGCGCCTGCAGGCGCGCGCTTCCGGCCAGGCCGCTCTTGAGCGCGGGCGCCGTCGCGCCCTGGGTCTTGAGATTAAGGGCCAGGCTGCCGATGCCGCTGACGCGGTCGCTGCCGCTGAGCGCCTGCAGCAGGGGCCCCATCGACACTTGCTTCAGATCGAGCTCGCCCGTGAACTGGTTCTTGGAATCGGCGGTCAGCGCGCCGGTAAGCGACCCCTCGTAGAGATTGGCCGATATCCCGCTCACGCTCAGCTTGCCCTCGCCCGCGGCGACCGACATGTTGACGTTGCGGGCCTCCAGGCCGCGCAGGTTCAGGCCGCCCAGCTTTACGGTTCCGGCCACGTCGATGTCGTTGAGCAGGGTCAGGTCGATGGGCGCCGGCTGCTGTTCGGGCTGGGCCTTGGGCGGCGCCTCAGGAGCCTTCTTGGCGTCGGCGGCCTCGTCGGCCTTGGCCGCGGGCTCGCCCTGCGGCGGGGCTTGCACGGGCGCGGGCTTGGGCATGGGGAAAAGCTTGTCCAGATCGAGCATGTCGGCCTGCAAGGCGAAGCGCAGCTTGGGGTCGGACAGTTCAGTGGCCTTGAAATTGAAGTTCAGCGGCGCACCATTGAGCACGGCGTTGATCTCGCTGCTGATTTCGTCTTTGAAGAGATCGGCATGCAGGCTGCCGATGAGGGGAAACTCGAAGGTGCTGGCGGGTTCTTCGGTGTTGTCCTGAATGGTGACATCGCCCTTGATGGCCGAGAATGTGCCCTTCTCGTTGATGACGTCCCACTGCACGGGGGTGGACATATTGACCAGCATCAGGTGGTCGCCGTCCTTGAGGCTGCCATCGACCTTGAGTTCTTTGAGCGACAGGTTCCAGGCATCGCCGCCCAGGCCGTTCATGCCCAGCTTCAGGCCCAGCGACTGGCTGCCCTCGAGCTTGACGGTGCCGGCCACGGCCTCGCCTTCCGCGGTTTCGGGCGAGATCGACAGCCGCGGCGCATCGAAGGCCAGATCGAATTTTTTGTCGGGCAGGGCTCCGGTGGCCCGCAGCGACATCTTTTCGATGTTGAATTCGGAATGGGTCTGGTCGACCTTGAGCCGCGGCATGGTCAGGGTGGCATTCAGGTCGTCGATGGGAAGGTCTCCCTGAGTGGCGCCCTGCACCAGCATTTCGACGCCGCTGGCGTCCACCATGCGCGAATAGCCGTTGTAGGCGAAATTGCCGCGCAGTGCGACGGTCTTGGCGTCCAGCGGACCGACCTGGCCGGACACGAGCAGGTTCAGCTTCTGAGCCGAGTAGGTTTCAAGCAAAGGGTCGATCTTGACCAGCGCCTGGCCTTCGACCGTCGCGTCGGCCAGAGGGTCTTCGCCTTGCAAGGCGCCCCGCATGGCGACCTCGAAGGGCTGGTCGAAAGTCATGCGGCCGGTATTGAGCTGCAGATTGACCAGCCTGGCCGCCTTGGCCCGCTTCACGTCCAGATAGTGGATTTCGCCGCCCCTGAGCTCGAGGCCGGCGATATCCACGTGCAGCGCTGCTTCTTTGCGGGGCTCGACGGGCTTGACGCCGCCCTCGGCCAGGGGCTGGGCAAAGGCTTCTTTCAGAACGCCCACCGAGTGCTCGTGCTCGGGAGCCGCATCGGGCTCGGGCGCCAAGGCGATGGGCTCGGGCGGCCCGGCCGCTCCTTCGAACAGATCGTGAAAGTTGTATTCGCCCTGCTCGTCGCGGCGGATCCAGGCCTTGAATCCGCTGATCGCCACGTGGTCCACCACGAAACGGTTAGAAAGCAGGGGCCAGATGGCCACGGCAAAGCGCGCGCTGTCGATGGAGGCGAACAGGTCGTCTTTATCGCCCGGGTTCGAAAGCGAGACGTTCTGCACCGACAGGCCGATGCGCGGGAACATCGAGAGCTCGATGTCGCCTTCGATGGACAAGGTGCGCTGGTAGCGTTCGTAGACGAACTCTTCGAACTTGCTTTTATAGGCATTGGGATCGAACGTCAGCAGGAAGATCGCGAGGGCTCCCAGAGCCAGGACCACCAGTGCGATCAAGCCCATCAACGCGCGTTTGAACCCAACTTTCATTTGCTTCCTCGGAGTGCCGGGGTTTACCCCAGACATATGACACAATCGATACGGTGAATGCTAATCTACCCTGGCGGCCGCGTGACCGTGGGTCTCAGGCGAAATATTGCGCATCGCGAAACGTGGCAGATCCCAAATACGCTATCTTATAGTTTTCGTATAAGACCGACAAAGGCCGGTTCGGTTCATTGGCCATATAACAAGATTTCCGTCGCTTAAGGTTCACCCGGCGCAGCTTTGTTGTTATGCTGCGCTCCATTCCCATTCCAGCCATATTAGAACAAGCATGAAACTCGAGACACTTGCCGTACACGCCGGCTACAAGCCCGACCCTACCACCAAATCGGTGGCGGTTCCCATATATCAGACCACCTCGTACGCCTTCGACAGCACCCAGCATGGGGCCGACCTGTTCGACCTGAAGGTGCCGGGCAACATCTACACCCGCATCACCAACCCCACCAACGCCATACTCGAAGAGCGCGTGGCGGCCCTCGAGGGCGGCGTGGGGGCGCTGGCCGTCGCCTCGGGTATGGCGGCCATTACCTACGCCATTCAGGCCATCGCCCAGGCCGGCGACAACATCGTGTCGGTCAGCAAGCTGTATGGCGGCACCTACAATTTGTTCGCGCATACCTTTCCGCGCCAGGGCATCACCGTCAAGTTCGCTCCCCATAATGATATCGCAGCGCTCGAGGCCCTCATCGACGAGCATACCAAGGCCGTATTCTGCGAAACCATCGGCAATCCGGCCGGCAATGTGGTCGACATCCGGGCGCTTGCCGACGCAGCCCACCGCCACGGCGTGCCCCTCATCGTCGACAACACCGTCGCCTCGCCGGCTCTGTGCCGTCCCTTCGAACATGGCGCCGACATCGTCGTGCATGCGCTGACCAAATACATGGGCGGCCACGGCACCACGCTCGCGGGCGCCATCGTCGACTCGGGCAAGTTCCCGTGGGCCGAGCACAAGCAGCGCTTTCCCATGCTGAACGAGCCCGACCCGTCCTACCACGGCGTGGTCTACACCGAGGCCCTGGGCCCGGCCGCCTTCATAGGCCGCTGCCGCGTGGTGCCTCTGCGCAATACCGGCGCGGCCCCGTCGCCGTTCAATGCCTTCCTCATTCTCCAGGGCATCGAGACATTGTCCCTGCGTATGGAACGCCATACCGAGAACGCCCAGAAGGTCGCCGAGTTCCTCAAGCAGCACCCGCAAGTGGCATGGGTGCAGTATGCCGGGCTCAGCGATCATCCCGAGCATGCCCTGGCCAAGAAATATTTCGACCTGGGCGGCAAACCCGCGGCCATCCTGTCCTTCGGCATCAAGGGCGGTTTCGAGGCCGGCGCCCGATTCATCGACGCGCTGCAACTCATACTGCGGCTAGTCAATATCGGCGACGCCAAGTCGCTGGCCTGCCATCCGGCGTCCACCACCCACCGCCAGCTCAGCCCCGAAGAGCTCGCTTCGGCCGGCGTGGGCGAAGACATGATCCGGCTATCCATCGGCATCGAGCACATCGACGACATCCTGGCCGACATCTCGCAGGCACTCGACGCCAGCAAGGGTTGACGCTGTCCGTCAGGACCGGCGGTCCGCCGCGGCGGACCGCAACCTCACTTCGGTTATAGTTAACGATCTAAAAACACGAGCCACATACCAAGAGCCGTAAACTCCGGGGGAACATCATGCTGATTGGCATTCCGCGCGAAAGCGCGGCGGGCGAGACACGCGTCGCCGCAACGCCAGAAACCATCAAGAAGTACATCGCAGGCAAGCACAGCGTCGTGGTAGAGGCCGGCGCGGGCGCCGCCGCCAGCTATACCGACGAGGCCTATCAGGCCGCCGGCGCCACGCTGGGCGGCACCCAGGATGCGCTGGGCGCCGACCTGGTGCTCAAGGTGCGCTCGCCCTCTGCGGCGGAACTGGCCCACATGAAGGCCAATACGGTTCTGGTGGGCATGCTCGACCCCTTCAATCAAGAGGGACTGCAGGCGCTGGCACAGGCGGGCCTCACGTCCTTCGCCCTCGAAGCCGCGCCGCGCATCACCCGCGCGCAAAGCCTGGACGTGCTCTCTTCCCAGGCCAACCTGGCCGGCTACAAGGCCGTCATGCTGGCGGCCAATCAGTATGGACGCATCTTCCCCATGATGATGACGGCCGCCGGCACGCTCAAGGCCGCGCGTGTGGTCGTGCTGGGAGCGGGCGTGGCGGGGCTGCAGGCCATCGCCACCGCCAAGCGCCTGGGCGCGGTGGTCGAGGCGTCGGATGTCCGGCCGGCCGCACAGGAACAGGTCGAATCGCTGGGCGCCAAGTTCATCGAAGTGCCTTTCGAAACCGACGAAGAGCGCGAGATCGCCCA
>Ga0182748_1004942_pt1 | contig 10305 bp, 7 predicted proteins | sample eDN3rd37CKraftOP_FD_128877 | JGI IMG/M metagenome (GOLD analysis project Ga0182748, IMG submission 128877) | Enriched Organic Plus compost microbial communities from Emeryville, California, USA - eDNA 3rd pass 37_C Kraft OP (version 2) (version 2) ...
GAGCCGGCAGGCCATTGCCAAGAGCGCCGAGCGGGACGCCGAGCGCGGACGGTTGCGCGGCGGTTCTCATGCCGATGTGATTGGGCGCATTCAGGCATCCTCATCGTATGACGGGATCGCGACAAGCGACATCGTGGTCGAAGCCGTGTTCGAGCGTCCCGACCTGAAGCGCGACGTTCTGAAGAAGGCGGCGGCCGTGGCGCGGCCAGGCACTCCGATCGCGAGCAATACTTCGAGCATCCCGATCTCCGAGCTCGCGTCCGCTATTCCCGATGCATCCTGCATGATCGGGTTGCATTTCTTCTCGCCGGTCGAGCGCATGCCCCTTGTGGAGGTGGTCCGCACCGATGCCACATCCGATCAGACGCTGGCGCGCGCGCTGGATTTCCTGAAGGCGATCGACAAGACACCGGTCGTGGTGCGCGATGGTCTCGGCTTCTTCACCAGCCGGGTTGTCACGACCTATTCCAGCGAGACCATGAATCTCCTCGCGGAGGGCGTTCCGCCGCAGCTGATCGACAACGCGGCAATCAACGCGGGTTTCGCGCTTGGGCCAGTCTCGCTCTGCGACATGGTCACCATGCCGCTGCTGAAGGACATTTTTGCGTCGATGCGCGGTGACGGTCATCGCATCGCCGACCAGGGAAGCGTGGCGCGCGAGACGGTCGGCAAGCTTGTCGATGCCGGCCGCGTGGGAAAGGTCCAGGGCAACGGCGTCTATTCATACGATGGCGAGGTGCGCGATCCTTGGGATGGCCTCGCCGCGTGTCTCGGCACCAAACCGTCGAGCCTCGATGAGACGGCGGTGCGCGAGCGCCTGCTTTATGTTCAGTCGCTGGAGGCGATCCGCACGCTGGAGGAGGGGATCGTGGCGCGGCCAATCGATGCCGATCTCGCCGCGGTCCTCGGCTGGGGTTACCCTGCGCATCTCGGTGGCGTTTTCGCCTATGTCGATCGCATCGGTGCCGCGGAATTCGCGCGCAAGGCGCAGGAATATGCCGATCGCTTCGGCGGGCGGTTCACGCCGCCGGCCATATTGCTCGACATGGCCAGGGATAACCGCAAATTCCACGCATTGTGAGCGCCGGCGCAGCGTCGCGCCCGCAGAAAAACACGGAGCTGCTTCGATGAAGGCCATGGTGATGGGCGGATTGGGCCTCTCCAACCTCGCGCTCCGTGACGTTCCCGATCCCAAGCCCGGTCCCGGCCAGGTGCTGGTGCGCATGCGCGCCGCCTCGCTGAACTTTCGCGACCTGCTGACGCTCGACGGCAAGTACGGGGGAATGCAGAAGCGCGAGAACCTGATCCTCCTTTCGGACGGCGCCGGTGAAATCGCCGAGGTCGGCGCGGGTGTGCGGGAATGGAAAGTCGGCGACCGCGTGGTCGGGTGCTTTTTTCCGTTCTGGCAGGATGGTGAGCCGCAGGACTTTCTCCTGCGCGATGCCCCCGGCGGCCTCGCCGATGGCGTTGCCTCGGAGTTTCGTGTCTTCAATGCCGACGCGATTCTCGCAATTCCGCAAAATCTCAGCTTCGTCGAGGCCGCCACCTTACCTTGCGCCGCGATTACCGCGTGGAGCGCGGTGCGCGTCGCGCACAAGACCGGCCCGGAGCATGTCGTGTTGACGCAGGGCACCGGCGGCGTGTCGCTGTTCGCGCTGCAATTCGCCAAGGCGGCCGGCGCGACCGTGATTGCGACGTCGTCGAGCGAGGCCAAGCTTCAGCGGCTGAAAGCGCTCGGCGCGGATCACGTGATCAATTATCGGGACGATGCCGAGTGGGGCAAGACTGCCCGCAAGCTGACGAATGGCCGCGGCGTCGATCTCGTCGTCGAGGTCGGCGGGGCGGGGACCATCAAGCAGTCGATCCGCGCATCGAAGCTCGGCGGTACGGTTGCCGTGATCGGTGTGGTGGCGGGACCATCGCTGGATTTCCCGCTGCCGCTGATCACCATGAATATGCTCAATGTCGTGGGTGTCGCGCTCGGCAACCGGCGGCAATTTGCCGACATGCTGCGTGCCATCGGTCAGCATGGCATCAAGCCGGTGGTCGACCGCACCTTTCCGCTTGAGCAGCTCCCAGAGGCATTGACGTGGTTGCAGGGTGGCAATCACGTCGGCAAGGTCTGTATCGAGATCAACTGAGCGCGCGGAATGGCGGAGCAAAATCCCGACCGCATGCGTGTCCGCGCGTTTCTGGCCGGCGCAGGAACGCCGCTGGCCTTCGACTCCTCACCGCTTCTCGCCGCGCTCGGCACCAGTATCGTGGCGGCCACGACCGGCCGCATCACGCTTCAGTTCGAGCCGTCGTCGCTGTTCCTGCAGGGCGCCAGCGTCGTGCAAGGTGGTGCAGTCTCCGCGATGCTCGATTACGCGATGGCCGCGGCGATCATGACGGCGCTGGACGACAGCATCCATTTCGCCACCGCCGGGCTTACGGTCTCGTTTCTCGCGATGGTGAAGCCGGGAGTTCTGATCGCCGAGGGCGAGGTCGACCGGCTTGGCCGGCGGAACGGTTTTGCGCGCGCGCATCTGCGGGCCAAGGCGAATGACGCGATTCTGGCGACGGCATCGTCCGTGCTGACGCTGATCCCGCCGCGAAGCAGCGAGTGACGCGGTCCGCAATCCGCGACACAATCGACCGCGCGCGCTGATCGGCGTCGATTGCATTTGACGGCGTAACCTGCGGCGCTAGACTCCATTGTAAGGAAAGACGTTCCGATAAACGGAACCGCGATTGTCATGCACAAAGCAGGCAATCGCACCATCAGGGAGGTTATTGATGCGATCGATCACCCGCATTGCGCAAACATTGGTCTGTGTTGCAATTGCCGGAAGCGTTGCGACCGCCGCATTGGCACAGACGCCGAAACGTGGCGGCGTATTGCGGCATGTCATCGAAGGCGAGCCGACGAGCTTCGATTGTCACGCCTCGGCGACATCGTTCGCGCTGCAGGTGCTCGGGCCGCATTATTCGACATTGCTCAAATACGATCCGAACGATTTCTCCAAGATCATCGGCGACCTCGCCGAGTCATGGACCGTGGCGCCGGATCGCCTGAGCTATACCTTCAAGCTGAAGCCCGGCGTCAAATTCCATGACGGCAGCGACTTGTCATCGGCCGACATCAAGGCGACCTTCGATCGCATACGCAATCCGCCGGAGGGCGTCACGTCCGCACGCAAGGGGCAGTTCTCGAGCATCGATTCGATCGAGACGCCATCGGCCGATACCGTCGTGTTCAAGCTGAAGCACGTGAATCCGGGCGCGGTCTTCATGTTCGCCAATCCCTGGAACTGCGTCTATTCGGCGAAGAAGCTGGCCGAAAACCAGAAGTTCTATGAAACGAATGTCATGGGCACTGGCCCATTCGTGTTCGAAGAATACGTCAAGGGATCGCACTGGACCGCCAAGCGCTTCGACAATTATCACCAGAAGGGCAAGCCGTATCTCGACGGCATCCGCGCCTTCTTCATCAACGGCCCCGGTGTCATCAACGCGCTCGCCGGCGGTCAGGTCGACGCGCTGCTGTTCCAGGTTGCGCCGCCCGACCGGGCGCGTCTGAAGAGCCTGCGCGGTGATGCTGTGGTGTTCCATGAGAACTCCTTCAACATCACCAATTTCCTCACCGTGAACGTGAAGAAGCCGCCGTTCAACGATCCGCGGGTGCGCAAGGCGCTCAGTCTCGCAATCGACCGCTGGGGTGGAATCCCCAGTCTGTCGAAGCTCGCCACCCTCGAATTCCCGACCGTTTTCGTGCCGGCGGCGAGTCCCGTGGCCTACTCCAAGGAAGAGATGGCGAAGCTCCCCGGTTACAGCACGGACATGGACAAGCAGCGTGCGGAAGCCAAGAAGCTTCTCGCGGAGGCCGGGGTGCCGAAGTTGAAGCTGACGCTGCTGAACCGCAACGTCCGGCTACCCTGGCAGCCGCTCGGCATCTACATCATGGACCAGTGGCGCCAGATCGGCATCGAGGTCGATCAGATCTCGGCCGAGACACCGCCTTACTTCGCGGCGTTGACCAGCGGCAATTACGATGTCGCCATCGACTTCAACAATACCGTAAGCGTCGATCCGAACGAAGTGCTGGTGAAGTTCATCCCCGGCAGTCCGAACAACTATTCCGGCGCCGACGACAAGACGCTGGTCGAGCTGTTCAACAAGCAGGCGGACATCACCGATCCGGCCGAGCGCAAGAAGGTCGTGCGGGAATTCCTCGAGCGGCTGGTGGAGCAGGGCTACAACATCCCGCTGTTTGGCAACAACCGCGCGACGGCGGCGGTGAAGGAGTTCAAGGGCTGGAAGCTTGCACCGACGACCGTGCTCAATCTCGACATGTCGGACGTGTGGTTCGACAGGTAACGAGCAAGATGCTTCAGGCGGGGCCGCAGGGCCCCGCCTTTTTATTTGGGTCAGGCTATGAGCATTGCCGAAGCTGATTTCATCGTCATCGGCGCAGGCTCGGCGGGCTGTGTCGTCGCCGCGCGGCTGTCGGAAGACGGCTACCGCGTGCTGTTGCTGGAAGCAGGGCCGACCGACTGGCGGCCGATGATCCATATCCCGGGAGGAATGGTGACGCTGCTGCGGCATCCGGTGGTGAACTGGAATTACACTGCGGCGCCGGAGCCTGGCATCGGCAATCGTTCCCTCTTCTGGCCCCGCGGCAAGGTGCTGGGCGGATCGAGCGCCATCAACGGCATGCTATATCTGCGCGGCCATCCCGCCGATTATGACGGCTGGGCGCAGATGGGTTGCACCGGCTGGAGCGCGGCCGATGTGCTGCCGTTCTTCCGCAAGTCGGAGCGGCGGATCGGCGGCGAGGACGAATATCGCGGCCGCGATGGCGAGATGGCGGTCGAGGACTATCGCACCATCCTTCCGCTCACCCATCGCTTCGTGAAAGCCGCGGTGCAGGCTGGCGTGCCATTCACGCCCGATCACAACGGATCGCAGCCGGAAGGCGTCGGCTATTCGCAGATGAGCCGCAACCGGCGCATCCGCCAATCCACGGCGCGTGCCTTCCTGCGGCCCGCGCGGCGGCGTCCCAACCTGCATGTCGAGACTGCTGCCCTGGCGCGGCGCATCCTGTTCGACGGGAAGTGTGCTGTGGGCGTCGAGTATGAGCGCGGCGGCGCGGTGCATCAGGTGCGGGCGAAGCGCGAAGTCATCCTGTGCGGCGGCGCCGTCAATTCGCCGCAGCTCCTGCAATTGTCCGGCATTGGCCCCGCCGCGCATCTGCAGGCGATCGGCGTGCCGGTGGTGCACGATCTTCCCGGCGTCGGCTCGAACCTGATCGATCACCTTGCGGCGTTGCTGGCGTATCGCGTGAAGGGGGAAGTTTCGGTCAACCAACTGCGCCGCGGCGCGCTGCTGCTCCGGGAGATCGCGCGCTGGTGCCTGTCCGGGACGGGTGCGCTGACCTTCGGCGTTTCGACCGCGAGCGTATTCGCGCGCATGCGTGAGGGCCGGATCAGTCCGGACCTGCAGATCCTGTTCACGCCGGGGAGTTACGATCGCAGCCGCTTCGGCGAACTGGAGCGTGAACCCGGCATGACCGCGGCCGTGTGCGCGGTGAACCCGGAAAGCCGGGGCACCATCATGGCCATCTCACCTGATCCGAAGCGTCCACCGGAGATCCGGCCGAATTATTTTTCGGCGCCGGAAGATATGGAGGTGACGCTCGCCGGCATCCGCCTCGCGCGTCGCATTTTCGCGCAGCCGGCCATTGCCGATGCGGTGGCGGCGGAAACCGTGCCGGGACTGGAGGCACAGGACGATGCGGCGCTGACGGAGTTCGCGCGCATGCACACGTCCACGGTCTTTCATCCGGTCGGAACGTGCCGGATGGGCATCGATCCGCAGGCGGTGGTCGATCCGCGCCTGCGTGTGCACGGCATCGGAGGCCTTCGCGTGATCGATGCCTCGATCATGCCGAGGATCACGACCGGCAACACCAATGCGCCGACGATCATGATCGGCGAGAAGGGTGCTGCGATGATCCGCGAGGATGCGAGGGTGTCGGTATCCTAGGACTTGAATTTCGGGTCGAGCCAGTCGCGCAGGGCGTCGCCCAGCAAATTGAATGCGAAGACCGCGAGGCTGATGGCGAGACCCGGGAAGATCACGATCCACGGTGCTTCCTCGAAGAAGTCCGAGGCACTGCCCGACAGCATCAGGCCCCAGGCCGGCACCGGCTCGGCGACGCCGAGGCCAAGGAACGATAGAACGGCCTCCAGCAGGATCGCCTGCGCGATATACGCCGTCAGCATGATCAGATACGGCGCCATCAGGTTCGGGATCATGTGCCGCAGCACGATGCGCGTATTGGAATAGCCGGCAATCCGGGCCGCATCGACATAGGGCAGATTGCGGATCACGAGCGCTGAGGATCGGATCACGCGCGCGACCTGTGGGATGATCGGGATGGCGATCGCCAGGATCAGGTTGATATCGATCCCGAAGACCAGCCAGCGGCCGAGCACGGCGACCACCACGAGTGCGAGCACGATCAGCGGAAAGGACAGCATCAGGTCGATGCAGCGCTGGATCGCGTTGTCGATCTTCCCGCCGAAATAGGCCGAGGCCGCGCCGATGATCGCGCCGATGGTACAGCCGACAAACGCCGATGACAGGCCGATGATCAGGGCGGTGCGGGCGCCGTAGATGATGCGCGAGAGGATGTCGCGGCCAAACGGGTCGGTGCCGAGCAGATGCTTCCAGCTTGGCGGTTGCAGCATGCTGGCGAGATTGTTCCGCACCGGGTCATAAGGCGCGATGTATTCCGCAAAGACGCCCGCGAACATCATCACCAGCAGCACCAGCAAGGCGACCATGCCGGCCGGCTGCTTGATGCAGAAATCGACAACAGGATTGCGCAGCCAGGACGAACGCTTTGCGGGACGGAGCGTGGTGTCGGTCATGGCGTCCTCACTGGTACCGGACGCGCGGATCGAGCGCCGCATAGACGAGGTCGATCACGAGATTGGTGACGATATAGAAGGTCGCGAACAGCATCACCATGCCCTGGATCAGGGTGAAGTCGTGCCGCGCCACGCTCTGCACGAACAGCTTGCCGAGACCGTTCAGGCTGAACACCTGCTCGGTGACGACAAGGCCGCCGAGGAGGAATGCGAATTCGAGACCGATCACGGTGACCGCTGGGAGAAGTGCGTTGCGCAGCGCGTGTCGGCGCACGATGACGGATTCGATAACGCCCTTGGCGCGTGCGGTCCGGATGTAGTCCTCGCCCAGCACCTCGAGAAGGGACGAACGCACGATCCGGGTCAGCACCGCCGCGAAGCGATAGCCGACGGCGAGGGCAGGCCAGATCAGTTGCCAGAGATTGGCTGCGGGGTTCTGCCAGATCGGGGTGAAAGTCAGCGGAGGTAGCGTGCCGATGCTCCATAACATGGCGAGGATGATGAGCATGCCGAGCCAGAAGCTCGGGACAGCAAGCCCTGCCACCGCGAAGACGCGCACCGCGGTGTCGATCCAGGTGCCGCGATGAAGCGCCGCCAATGTGCCAAGCGGGATTGCGATGAAGCAACCGATCAGCGTCGCCATCAGCGCAATCTGGAACGTGATTTCGAAACGCGCGCCGACTTCCTCGATCACCGGGCGCCCGGTCCACATCGAATTGCCGAGATCGAGCCGCGCGAGCCCTTTCATCCAGTCGACGAATTGCTCGGAGCGTGGCTTGTCGAGACCGAGGCGCGCCCGCTCGCGCTCGATGACATCGGCGGTCACCGTCGTGCCGTCGCCGCGAAGTTTCGCTTCGACGATGTCGCCCGGAAGCACGCGGAGCACGAAGAAGGTGATGACCGCGACGCCGATCAGCGTCGGGATCGCCAGCAGCAGGCGGTTGGCGACGTAGCGAAACATGCGCGCAACTCCCTGTTCAGACCTTGATGCAGGCCACGGTGTGGCCGGGACGGATCTCACGTAAAGCGGGGATGTCCGCACGGCATTCGGCGGTGGCGATCGGACATCGGGTGTGGAACACGCAGCCCGTGGGCGGCGCGAGGGGGCTTGGCAATTCGCCCTTGATGAGCCGCGGCGCGCGCTCCTTTTCGACCTTCGGGTCGGGGATCGGCGCCGCGTCCAGCAGCAGCTTTGTGTAGGGATGCAGCGGGCGCTCGCAGAGTTCGTCGCGGTCGGCCGTTTCCATGACACGACCGAGATACATCACGACGATACGCGAGGAAATGTGCCGGACCACGGCGAGATCATGCGCGATAAAGAGATAGGAGAGGCCGCGCTTTCGCTGCAGCGATTCCAGGAGATTGACGATCTGCCCCTGGATCGAGACGTCGAGTGCGGACACCGCCTCGTCGCACACGATGAATTCCGGTTCGATCGCGAGCGCCCGCGCGATGCCGACGCGCTGGCGCTGTCCGCCGGAGAGCTGATGCGGATAGCGCTCCGCGGTTTCGGGCCGCAGGCCGACTTCGCTGAGCAGACTTGTGACCCGTTCCCGCGCCGCGGCGTCGCTCGACGAAATCCCGTAGACTTTCAGGGGTTCGGCGATGATTTGCCCGGTCGTCATCCGCGGATTGAGCGAGGAATAGGGGTCCTGGAACACGGCCTGGATCTTTCGCCGCATCGCCTTCAGTTCGGCGCGGCTCATGTCCGCGAGGTTACGGCCTCCGAATTCAATCGAACCCATGGTCGGGTTCTCCAGCCGCAGGATCAGTCGCCCGACCGTGCTCTTGCCGCATCCGGATTCGCCGACGAGACCGAGCGTCTCGCCCGGACCGACCGCGAAGTTGACATCCTCTACGGCACGCACCTGGTGGGTGCGCGCGAGAAGTCCGGTCTTGACCGGGAAATGCTTGGTCAGGCCGCGAACCGAGATGACAGGCTGTTGTGTCTCCTCGGGCGTGTCGCTCCATGTCGCAGCATCGGCCCTTTTCCAGGCGAGCTTCCCCGCTGCGATGTCCTGCATGCGAATGCAGGCCGACAGTCCTCCGGTGTCAGTCGGGGCAAGCGGTGGCGGCGTATCGCAGGCCGGCAAATGGAAGGGGCAGCGCGGCGCGAAGCGGCATCCGGGCAATTGATCGGCGGCAGAGGGCGGCAGGCCTTCGATGGTTTCGAGCTGTCCGGTGCGCGGGCGGTCGAGACGCGGCACCGAACGTAGCAGGCCCATCGTGTAGGGATGGCGCGGGCGATGAAACATCGCGTCCGCATCGCCTTGTTCGACCACGCGGCCGGAATACATCACCACCACACGATGCGCATACCGGGCCACGATCCCGAGATTGTGCGTGATGATGATCAGCGCGATGCCGAGATCGCGCGACAGCGATTTCATCAGTTCGAGGATCTGCGCCTGGATCGTGACGTCGAGCGCCGTCGTCGGTTCGTCGGCGATGATCAGCTTGGGATTGCAGGCCAGTCCGATTGCGATCATGACGCGCTGTCGCATGCCGCCGGAGAACTGATGGGGATATTGCTTCAGGCGCTGCTCGGGATCGGAAATGCCGACCAGCCTCAGCAATTCGGCGGCGCGCGCATTGGCTTGCTGCGCAGTCATTCCGAGATGGAATTGCAGCGGCTCGATGATCTGCAGCCCGATCGGCAGGACCGGATTGAGAGAGGTCATCGGCTCCTGAAAGATCATCGCGATTTCGCGCCCGCGCACGTCGCGCATCTGCTCTTCAGGCAGCGCAAGGAGGTCGCGCCCCTCGAACATGATGCGCCCGCGCGGAATCCGTCCGGTGCGGGGCAACAGTCGCATGATGGAATGGGCGGAGACCGATTTGCCGGAGCCGGATTCACCGACCAGTGCGACAATCTCGCCGGGGCTGACCTGCAGGCTGAAGCCTTCGACCGCGCGCACCGTCACGATATCGGTCGCGAAGTTGACGTGAAGGTCGTCGACGCTCAGGAGCGGTTGAGCGGACGCCGCAGACGCAGGCCCACGTTCGCCGGCTACGACTGCCTCGCCGATCGTCGGCGAGCCGAGTGCGTCCCGGGCGACCGCGGCGGCAGGTGTGTGCCGACGCTCAGTCATTTCCTCCCATCCGGTGTCATTCCTTCTAGCGGAATGCTCTTCCACTCAGTAGGATAGAGGCCGATGGCGGGTCTGACAAGCGACGACCGGCTTTCAGCGTGCACCAAAAAGGACAGTAAAGTGTCGGAAGAAGCAACCAGCACGGTGGTCCGCGTTGTGCGCCTCTTGCAATGCGTCGCCGAGATGGGCGGAGAGATTTCGGTCAAGGAATTTGCGCAGCGCCTGTCCCTGCCGCCGAGCACCGTACATCGCCTGCTCAAGCTTCTGATGACGCAAGGGTTGATCGAGCAGCGCGC
>Ga0182748_1004943_pt1 | contig 10305 bp, 5 predicted proteins | sample eDN3rd37CKraftOP_FD_128877 | JGI IMG/M metagenome (GOLD analysis project Ga0182748, IMG submission 128877) | Enriched Organic Plus compost microbial communities from Emeryville, California, USA - eDNA 3rd pass 37_C Kraft OP (version 2) (version 2) ...
AAGCCCTTCCCACTGAGACATCGTGTGCTCGATACGCAGCCGGCCGCGGTCGAGGTCAACATGGTCGTGGTCCAGCGCAGCCAGCTCGCCGGGCCGACACAGCGTGTAGAAGCCCAGCAGGAGCGCGGCGCGCAGCATCAATCCCGGGACCGCGGGCAGAACATCAAGGGCGATGTCAGCCAGCTCATGGACCTCGGATTGCGTCGGCGGCACGTGGCCGCGGCGGTTCTTCGCGCGGGGTGCACGCACGCGGGCGAAGGGGTTGAAGGTGGCAGCACACGCGCCGGCGGGACCATGCATCGCATCCGCGTAGAAGGTCTTGAGCACGCCGACCTGATTGGGGTGCTCACGCGCCCAGCGCGCCGCCTCGACCGGCGTGATGCTGTCCAATGGACGGGCGCCATAGGCGCGCACGAACTTCGATACCGTGACCTCGTAAGTCTTGCAGGTCGAGACCGCCGGACGTGGGAAGTCGGTCATCCACCGCGCGGCGAACTCCGCAACACTCTCACCGGTCGTCAGCGACCCGAGCAGCGCAGCACGCGCCCGCACCGTCATGCCCTCGACTCCCTCTCGCGCGTGTCGCGGCCGGCCAGCTCAGCAGCGGCATCAGCCGCTACGTCCAGTCGCCACAGCAGTTCCTCGACCAGCGGCGTGATGAACCGCTCGGCCTCTGCTAGGTCATCGGCGAGCGGTGACCAGTCCGTGTCTGGCGAGAGCGCAAGTACGTCGATGAGCGAGCGCGCTACCGCCCCGAGACGGGCGACGACCTGCGGGAGCGAACGTGCGTCCCGATTACGTGCAGTGCGGCCAGAGCCCGTCAGCTGTCGCTCGATTCGCGCGATTTCGACGGACATGGTTGTGAGGCGCTGGACGAGCTGTTGCTGCTCGCCGGGGAGTGCATGGTTCATGACCAACAGATAGGCGATTAGGCGGCGCGCACACGGTTTGTTCGCGTGCGCGTCCGCACGGCGGAGTCGGCCGAGCGCTCTCCCACGCTCCCGCCTGACGGCTTCGCGTGTGAGAGCGCTCGGCCGACTCCGCCGCCGGTCGCGACCCTCACCGAGTCAGGCCGCCTCGGCCTCGTCGTCGCGATGTTCCTCGACGATGCGGCGCGCGTTCTCGACAAGGTCGGCGGGCCGCCGGAAGCGGCTCACGTATGCCGACACATCGCTGAGATATTCGGCTGTCGTCTCCAACGACTCATGCCCCATGGCCTCTTGGAGGCTCCGCAGGTCAAGGCCATGCTCCGGCCCGAGCAGCACACCAGAGATGATGTAGTTCGTTGCGTACGTTCGGCGCAGTGTGTGCGGCGTCAGCCGCGGGGGCAGCAACTGAGCCGGCATACGCCCGGCGATGACGCACTCGCGTGCCAGTCCCATCACGGACACGCGGTCCTCCGACGAGAGCATCGACCGCACGGCCTTTGCGTCGCAGTGCCGCGCCGTGCTCAGGACGACCCGCTCACAGGTTCCACCGCCCGTGAAGCGCACACCGGTCAGTGGGAACATCCAGCTCGTCGAGCGCAGGTTTCGCTTCAGCACGTAGTCGAGCCAGGCGTTGCAGTACGTCTCGCTCACGGGCACCGTGCGCGTCTTTCCGAACTTGCCGGTCACCGTCAGTGCGCGGTCGGTCGGGTTCAGTGCGCCCGCCTTCAGCGTGACCAGTTCGTTGACTCGCAGGCCGGCGGCGAGCAGTGTCCGCCATTGGAAGCACTGCTCGGCTGTGAACCGCTCCTCGGTCACCAGAGCATCGAGTACGACGACTTGCTCGGGTCGCAGCCAGTCACCGCGCGGGGGCGACGGCTTCGCGTCCGGGAGCCTTAGCAGCACGCTGTCGTCGGTCCAACCATGTGCCACCGCGAACAACAGCAGCTGCCGAAGCGAGCTACGCCCGCGCTTGCGCGTGGACGGCGCCAGATGCAGTGGGTGCCGCACGTTCCACCACGCGCGAAACTGGTCGGCCGTGACGCGGGAGAACGCGACGGGGCCCAGCTCCGACCGGCCAAGGGCGGGTCCCGCCGCCTGGCGACCGACGACCCGGCCCGACGGCGGCCCGAGCAGCACCGACGCGTGCTCGCGCCAACTCTTGTTGTTCCTCTTGTAGTCATCGACGAAGCGTTCGCACGCCTCAGCGACGGTGGGAATACGGGACTTGGGCATCTGACTCAACTCCTTGTCGTTGGGGTTGAGCCCAAGGTCGGGTCGCTTTGCGGTTTGGACCGGACGGTTTTCCTCCGTCCGCGAAAAGCGCCCCCGTTTTGGCGTGCCGAACTACCGTCGGCCCGTTAGTCCAGGTTTGCGCCCCTACCCGCGGACGACCGAGAACCCCGGTTCAAATCCGGGCGCCCCGATATCTCAGACCGCCGCCTGCGAGGGCGGCGGTTCGCGTTTCGGCGCTCACCGGCGCACGCGGTGGCGCAGGTGGAGCACCCGCTCGCCTCGGACGACGACGGCGACCTCGTCGACGAAGTGGAAGGGCGCGGCCGGGTCCCAGCCCTCGCGCGGCGGGCGTGGTCGTCCACTCGGCGGCACCCCGCCCCGGCCGTCGGTGAGGTCGAACACGCGGCGGCCGGCGATCGTCACGCCGATCGAGTCCCAGTGCGCGCGCGTGAGGTCGCGGGACGCCTGCGACACCTTCGGGAACCCGTCGTCGAGCGGCACGTCGCCGCCGGTCAGCCGGTCGAAGATCGGTCCGGGCTGGTCGTCGTCGCCGGCGATGAAGCCGTCGACCGACACGGACGCGCACATGACCACCCTGCCCATGCGCTCTCCGCTCGTTCGGGGGCCGAGCCTGGGACGACGTCGATCTGCCGGGTACGACTCCCGGGCGCGGCGGGGCTCACCGCAGCGGCCGGGGAGCACGCGCCTGCCCGACTGGACGTATCGCCGCGAAAGCGCGGGAGGGCCGGGAATCGGCCGGGGACGTGCACTGGCGCCGCGCTCGGTGTGGGCGGACAAGTGGTTCCGTGATGGGGCCGGTGATGATGGGGGCCGCGAGCGTGGGCTGAGGGCGTCAGACGCGAACCGCCATGGCTTGGGGACGATGATGGGTTGACCATCCAGCGTCCCGTGCCGATGATGCTGGATAGTGGCGCCCTGACCGGTCGTTCGAGAGAGTATGAATCAAGAGGATTCGTCAATCGAACCAAGTTGACCGATCTCGCGGAAACAGATCAGCGTCTCATCCAAGGCCGCCTTGACGAGTGGCGGCGGCGCCTCATCGATCTCTCGAACCGCAATCGACTCATTTCCTATCGGCCGACGAAGGCAACGACGCTGAAGATCGTTGCCCCGACGATCGACGAGCTGCTTGCGGATCCGGATCGGGCGCGGCCCTGGGACTTCTACCTCCCGCCTGACCCCATCTCCAACGATGGTGAGGACGCGGGTTCTGCGGCTGCCGCCGTTGATGCCCTGCTCATCCGCTCACGAACGCGGTCCGAGAAGCGGCGGCCTAACGAGATCGAGGTGTCCGAGCGCAACCCGAAGCGGATTACTCGCATTCTCGACAACCTGGCAAAGCGCTCGAGCGCCGAGTTCCATGACAAAGCGCTTCGGATTCTCTACCTGGCCGCTGGCTTTCTGGACTGGCACGATCCGCAGCGCGATCGGCCGATGACTTCTCCGCTGGTCCTAGTGCCCGTGGAGCTTCGTCGCGAGTCGACCCGTGACCCCTATCGCTTGTACTTCGTGCGCGACGAGGACATCGTGATCAACCCGTCGCTCACTGAGAAGCTTCGACGCGACGCTGGGCTGATCGTGCCTGGCGACTGGGCCTGGGAAGACAAGCCGATCGGTGTCGAACTCGACGAGATTCGAAGAGCTGTCTCGTCTACGGGGTGGACTGTCCGCGAAGAGGCTGTGCTCGGGTTGTTCTCGTTCCAGAAGTACGTGATGTATCGAGACTTGCTGGACAATGAACGACGCGTCCTGGCTCATCCGGTCGTGCGGTCGCTTGCGATGAACCGACTTGCTGACGAGGTTCGGGCTGCGCCTGAGGACGTGCCCTCGCCGGACGAGCTCGACGACGTGCAGGTACCTGCGCAAACCCTTTCGATTCTCGACGCCGATGCAAGTCAGCGTCAGTGCGTGGAAGCGGCCAAGCGCGGACAGTCGTTCGTGATGCAGGGGCCGCCTGGTACCGGTAAGAGTCAAACCATCGCCAACATCATCGCGGAGTTCATCGGTGCGGGGAAAAGGGTCCTGTTCGTGTCCGAGAAGGCCGCAGCGCTGGATGTTGTGCATCGCCGGCTTGCAGACCATGACCTGGACGAGTACTGCTTGATGCTCCACGGGGAGCATGCAGCGAGGCGAGAGGTTGTCCAAGCGCTGGACCGATCGTTGACGAGTTCGCTGCAGTCACGCGATGGGATGCGCGAGGAGGAGCTCGCGCGCCTCGAGCATCTGCGTACCCTGCTCAACGGTTCAGCGAAGCTTCTTCACCTTCCGCAGCGAGCACTGGGCGGGCGGACTCTACGGGAGGTACACGAAGAGCTCGCTCAGTGGCATGACGCACCGTCGGTTCCCGGAGCTCCACCTGCCAGTGACTGCGTGGCGAACGAGGTTCTCGGCGAGGTAAGTCGGCTTGACAATGTGTTCCACAACCTTGCCGAGCGTTGGCATGTGAGTCCTCGCGACTTCGTCTGGCGGGGTTACGACTCGACCGAGTTCACGGTCAACGACCGAGGTGAGGCACTCGCAGCATTGCGTGGGCTCGAGCAGACGTTCACGGCGCTGCGCTCGAGGGCCGAGGAGGTGGCAGCAGCGCTCGGGCTGCAACAGCCCGGATCCTGGGGCGCCTGTCGTGAGCTCGCAGAACTCGGGCTCCATCTTGTCCGGGCTCCTTGGATCGACAGCATCTGGCTAGACCAACCGGCGGAGGTACTTGGGTCCGCGGTTGTCGAAGCCCGGGGTGCGTACGACGGTCTTGCGGCCGCGAGAGCGGCGTATGAATCCGAGATGCCGGCACGTCCCGTTGATGACTTTGCGCCGGATATCCACGATCGTTTGCGCGCCGCTCGAGACGCTGTGAAGCAGTCGTGCGGCTGGACGGAGGCCTATGACAGCGATCTCGGTGGGCTTGCGCGCGCCGTGCGGGCGACGGTCGAGCTGCCGGAGCTGATCGCAGCCGCCGAGCGTCGGGCGGATGAGGTTCGGGAACCCCTTGGTCAGCCGCCGGGCGACCTCGACGCTGCTCGGGTCGAGCGGTTGGTGGACTTGGCGCGCATTGCGTTCAGCAGCGAGCATCGACCCGAGCGTGCTTGGCTTGTACGGGCTGGCCTTGAGCGAGCGGTTCGCGCGCTGGATGCGATCCGGGACGACCTCCTTCGCTATCAGGAGTTGCGTGCGGAGCTCCTGACCGCGTATACGCCGGGGTGTCTGGATCTCGATGCTGCCGCTGTCGCCGAACGGTTCTCGACGAAGTACACGTCCGTTCTCTCGAAGCTGTCCGCGAGCTATCGGGCAGATGCTCGGGCGCTGAAGGACGTGAGGAAGGATGGAAATCTGCCGGCCGATCCCGTCTCCGACCTCCAACGCATCGCTGAGGCACGCGAGATCGGAGCGCGAATCGATGCTGCGAGCGAATCGGCCAAGATCGCGCTTGGCAGCTATTTCGCAGGCCGGGACACTGACCCGGCAGCTACTGCCGCTGCAATTGACGTTGCTCGCTCGATCATCGAGCTTGCGTCTCCGGATACAGATCTTCGGCGGCTCGGCGATGCCGTGGCGGTTGGATCAACGCCTGACGCTGGGCTCGCGCAAGCCTCGGAGCGTCTGGAAGCGGCCTTCTCAGCACTGGAACAGCGGGTGGCGGAGCTCGAGGACTTTGTTGAGAGCCCCTCCGACACCCAGGCGCAGACGCTTGCCGAGATAAGCGCGACGGTGGTGCGCGTTGCCGAGCCGCTCCGGCGACTACACGAGTTGACCTCTGACCTAGATGTGGGCGCGGGTCGGACCGCACGATCCATTATCGATGTTCAACAACGTGCGGAACTCATAGCTGAGGTTCACGCACGAACGGACTACATTTCTTGTAAGAACGATGAGTGGAAGCGGATAATCGGCCAGGCGTTCGCCGGTGTTGACACGAATTGGGATTCGATACAACGGGCCGCTGACTGGCTGTCTTCGCTGAGTAGGCTGGCGACACGCGGCGTCACCCGTGAAATTCGGCATCAGCTGCTCAGCGCTGCTCGGCAATGGCCTGATGTCAAGGCGCTGGACGACGCCGTGAACGATGCGGACGACGCGCTACGTGCTCTGACAACGCTCTTCGAGCCCGCGCGTGCTCATGAGCTGGGCGAAACGTTCCGGCGCAGGTCGTTCGATCAGGCCATGGAGCTGAGGCAGGCACTCGCTGACCGCGTTGATGAGCTGCATGACTGGACGGAGTGGTGCCGATGGCGTGCACATGCTGACGCCGATGGCTGGGGGGAGTTCGTTGAGCACCTGGTGGACGCCGGGGTCCAGGGCGACGAGGTCCATGGCGCCTTTCGGCGGGCGTTCTGGAGTAGGCGTGTCGAGGCGTTCTTCGAGGAGGACCCGGAAGAAGCCGAGGATCTGCGTGGTGCGTCGTTCCAGCGGTGGGTCGATGAGTTCAGAAACCTAGATCGTCGGCTCGTCAGAACCGGTGCCGAGCGACTGATCGCTCGGCGCGAGCAGTCGCGAAAGGCTCATGTGGCGGCGCCGGGGGGTGAGGTTGAGCTCCTGCGCCGTGAAGCACGCAAGAGGCGACGTCATCTTCCGGTGCGGGTGCTGTTGTCCCGAGTGCCGGGACTTCTTTCAGACCTCAAGCCTTGTCTTATGATGAGTCCGCTAACCGTAAGTCACTTTCTTGCGCCGGATCATGTGTTCGATCTCGTCATCTTCGACGAGGCGTCGCAGGTGCCTCCGCAGGATGCCATCAATTGCATCTACCGCGGTGATCAGGTGATCATTGCGGGGGACTCTAGGCAGCTTCCGCCTACGGCATTCTTCCAAGTGGCTGAGGTCGATGAGCTCTCGCCGGACGAGGAGGAGGCCAGCACGAGCGAGGACATGGAGAGCGTTCTCGATGCGGCCGAAGCGCTCCTTCCGACGTACTCGTTGCGGTGGCATTACCGCAGTCGTTCTGAGTCGCTGATCGCGTTCTCCAATCGGCACATGTATGACGGGTCGCTCGTGACGTTCCCGTCGCCGGAGTACAATTCGGATCGCTTGGGGATTGGCTTCGTGTATGTCCCCGACGGTGTCTATGACCGGGGGAAGACCGCGATCAACCGTCCGGAGGCACGGGTCGTTGCCCAGCGGGTGGCCCACTATCTCACCGATGGTACGGATCGTTCGGTGGGTGTGATCGCTTTTAACACTGCGCAAGCACAGGCGATTGCAGAGGAGCTTGATCTTCTCAAGGCTGAGCGTCCAGAGCTTGAGGTGCGGTCGCGCGGGGATCGGCTCGGTGCTGTTTTCGTCAAGCATCTCGAGTCTGTCCAGGGGGACGAGCGCGATGTGATCATCTTCTCGGTTGGTTACGGGCGAGACTACTCGGGGCGTTTCTTGATGAACTTCGGTCCGCTTTCTCGGGAAGGCGGCCAGCGGCGGTTGAACGTCGCCATCACGAGAGCCAGGGAGAAAGTGGAAGTCGTTGCTTCTGTGCGAGCGAGCGACTTCCAGCTGTCTGACGGCGCGAGTGCGGGGGCGCGGATGCTGCACGACTACATCGCGTACGCCGAGGCGGGCGGGCGATTGCATCGAGAGGATGCGGGCGACGGCTCGCTGGGTGGCACACAGGGCCTGACACCCCTGGAACAGCAGGTCGCTGAAGAGGTTTCGCGTCTCGGCTACGCCCCTGTACCAAACATCGGTGTTGGCGAGTTTCGCCTTGACCTTGGGGTGAAGGCGCCGCACGCTCCGGATCGGTACCTGCTGGGCATCGAGTGTGATGGCGACGCATATGCGCGAACGCCGACAGCACGCGACCGGGAGCGGCTTCGGCATGAGGTGCTTGCGTCACTGGGATGGGGGCCAATCCACCGTATTTGGTCGCTGGATTGGGTGCGCAATCGTCGCGCAGAGGTCGATCGGCTCGCGGCCGCCCTCAGGGAAGCTGAGCGACTACTGCACGAGAACGCTAGGGGTGCTGGCCCCGCAAGTGGCGTGCCCCAACCACCGGCGACTGTCGAGCCTACGCCGCGTGAGCGAGTAGCCGTCGAGGTCGTTGAACTGTCGGGCGCAGGCGCCGCCGGTAGCCTGCCGTGGACGCGCGTCTACGAGCGAAAGCGACTCGGCAAGGCGAGTTCAATCGCTCAGTTTCCTGCCTCGGAGAATCGCCGGCGGCAGGCTGACATGATCGTCGAGCTGGTCGAGGTCGAGGCTCCGATTCAGATCGACCACGCTATTCGGCGCGTCGCAGCGGCCTGGGGGATCTCACGCCTGGGCCATCGTGTCGTCAGCGCTGGCCGCCAGGCGATCACGCAGGCGGCCCGGCGCAAGGCTGTCGAGGTGCGCGGCGATTTCCTTTGGAAGCCGGGGCAAGCACTGACGTACGTCCGGATACCGAATCCATCGGATCCGTTAACTCGAAGGGAGATCGAGGAGATCGCGCCGGAAGAGATCGACCTTGCCATCGCCCGCCTCATCGAGGCGAGCGGCGGACTAAGCGACGACCAGCTCGTGTCACACGTTGCGCGCGTGTTCGGTTTCGAGAGGACCGGCGGCCGCATCCACGCGGTGGTCAGCGAACGGCTGCGGCACGTGCGAGCAACCCGTCCCTCACAACCGACGGGTTGACTCGGTGGCAACAGCGGATCCTCTCATCGGTACCGAGCTCGGGGTCTATCGGGTCATCGAGCTGCTCGGCAAGGGCGGTATGGGAGCGGTCTACGAGGCTGAGGATCAGGCGCTTCGTCGAAGGGTGGCCCTCAAAGTGCTCCTCCCGGAGTTCGCAGGGGATGCCGGAGCGCGTTCTCGTTTTCAGCGAGAGATCGATCACGCTGTCGCCATCGAGCATCCGCATGTCGTTCCTGTTTACAGCGCAGGGTTCGAGCCCCCGCACTTCTACATCGCGATGAGGCTTGTGACCGGACCGGATCTCAGCGAGGCCCTCCGTCAGAGCGGCGCGCTTCCGGAAGATCGAGCGCTACGGCTGCTTGGGCAGATCGCCAGTGCTCTGCACAGCGTCCACAGCAAGGGACTCGTGCACCGTGACATCAAGCCGCACAACGTGCTCCTATGGGCCGCGGGCACCGAGGACGAGCATGCGATGCTCACCGACTTCGGTATCGCGAAGGCGCTCGATGACACCCGGAGCTTGACTGGCGTGGGCGCCATCGGAACTCCCGCATACATGGCTCCGGAGGTCTGTCTCGGCCAGCCTGCCCGACCAGCGTCCGATCAGTACTCGCTCGCGTGCATGGCCTTCGAGCTACTGGCTGGGAGACTGCCGTTCGAGGGCGATGCGCCGTCGATGCGCGAGGCACACGTGGAGTGCTCCGCTCCTCCGCTTCGTAGCGTCGCTCCGCATGTCTCGGAGACGACGTGCGCTGCAATCGATCGAGCGCTCCGAAAGCATCCTGACGAGCGCTATCCCAGCGTCCGAGAGTTCATGCACGCGACACGTGCCAGCCGGGAATCGTTCGAGACCTCGGAGCGAGTGAGCGAGGTTCTCGCGAAGGAGCCCACGGCCGGCGCCGTCCAACAGCTGGCTAGCCGCGCTGGTTACAGCGATGCGCGCATCTCTCACATCACCGAGCTGGATCAGACCGAAGTCGTGAGGCTGCGTCGGCGGCAAGCCCGGCGTGCCCTGCTTGGCCGCGGTCGTTGACCGGCTGTCACATTCAGGAGCGCGACCGTTGCGACACCCGCCGCTGGCGCTGTCACGGGATGCCGTGTGGTGGTCGGCTCAAGCAACTACCAAGGAACGCGCCGACCGCGCCGAGCACCGCGGGCACGTCGAATCGGGGGTCCTCGTGGTTGGCGTCGGCGACGAGCAGCAGCTCGCTGCGCGCCCCGTGCTCGCGCAGCGCGTCGTGCATGAGGCGGCTCTGGCTGTCGGGGATGAGCCCGTCGCGGTCGCCGTGGACGAGCAGGAAGCGGCAGTCGTCGGGGGCGGCGGCGGCCCAGGCCAGCGGCGACGCGGCCCGGGCCGCGTCGGGCACGTCGGCGACGCGGGCGGCGCCGAGCAGCCGCGCGGCGAACGACGGCGACGGCAGGGAGGCCGCGAACGGCGGCAGCGGCGCGTCGCGGCCCGGCTGGAGCGCCTCGAGGCCGAGCAGGTCGACGGGCGGGAACCAGGCGACGACGGCCTGCAGCGAGCGGTCCTCGT
>Ga0182748_1004945_pt1 | contig 10301 bp, 14 predicted proteins | sample eDN3rd37CKraftOP_FD_128877 | JGI IMG/M metagenome (GOLD analysis project Ga0182748, IMG submission 128877) | Enriched Organic Plus compost microbial communities from Emeryville, California, USA - eDNA 3rd pass 37_C Kraft OP (version 2) (version 2) ...
AGAGCTCAGATCCAGGAAGCCACGGCTCGGATCACCCGCATTGTTCGATGCGGCTGCGGCCACCAGGCCGCCGTCACTCTCCCGCCGTCTAGGCTTCACGCCAAGCTCCGGTGCAGCAAGTGCGGATCGGTTTTGACCTGAGGCCACATCGAAATTTGGAGGACGCCAGATAGATGTCGAACATCGTTATTTTTCCACCTGATCGGCACGTTAGTTGGCGGCCAATCGAAGCTATCGCACTACGGCGGGCGGGTGGCGCTGCTGGCTCATTGGGGCCTGCTCTCGACCACCTGGAGCGCCACTGGCTGAATTTGCCATCAGACATGCGCGCTGCCCTTGTGAAGGCGGCCCGCGAACACATCGATATTCGGGTCCAGCAGCATCGCCAGGCAGTCGGAACCTTGCCCCTCAAATCCCTAGACGTCCCCGCCTCGGTCGTGCCGATAAACGAGCGCGTGAGCGGCGCGTAACTTGAAAAACAAAAACCGCCCCTCGGCCGGTACCGAGGCGCGGTCCATTTTGAAAAAGTGTGACATGAATATGAAGAACCGCAGAGCTGCCGTCAAGATGCAGCACCTCTTGGAGGTATACCGAGAGGAAACTTCGACAGGCATCCTAACCTACAGTTCGAAGATTGCTTCTCCAAAGCCACCAGTTAAACGCAAGCAAGCGGATAACCGAGATAAGCTGACCAGACCTACCGAAAGCGCGAAAGATACCGAGCGTGTCCGTGCTCGTAGACTTCTCAAGGGGCTTAGCACTCTCTACGCGACCCGCGACCCAATGCTTTTCCGCACTCGGCATCGCGTCGCCCTTCTGTCAGTCGCCGGGAAACTGATCGCCCTAGCCAACAATGGTGCCGACAGAAGGCTTGCCGAAGCCGATCTTCAAGCCTGGGCCGCAAAGCATGTCCCAGATGCTACCAATGCCGAGCTTCGGACGGCTCTTGATGCCGCCCTGGACGATGAGGGGTTTAGAACGATCCCACGTCCCTCCGACATCGGCTTCGATCTAGAGCTCGACAAGCTGCACTGGTTCAAGGCCGGGCGCCCCTGGGGCATCCACCCAGCGAACCTGACGACCAGTGAGGTACTCAGGATCCAGCGCGAACAACGAAACATTCGTGCCCGCCCTAGCGCCAAGGCGCGTAGGGCAGCTCAGGGAGCCACGCCGCGAGAGCAATCATTAGCCGCACAAGCACGGGAACTTGGCATCTCACCCCAAGCGCTGCGTAAGCGCCTGCTGAAGGCATCCATACCGAAGAAGGAAACCATCAGAGACTTCTGCGTGCGACACGGTTTGGCTGAGCGATCCGTCCGCCACCATCGGGATCAAGGTGATCTGGAAACTTGGCTGGCAAAGAAGGGCATCCTCGACTTGCCGCTTTTTGGTTCCGAAAACGTATCCCCTAATAATAATAGAAATCTTGGAAGCGACGAAACCGGAACCGAAAGCGGCAAAGCTTCAGTCGCGATCGGGATACGGCGGGCGGCCTCAAAGCCGCCCCGCCTAGATCAAGGTGAAGAGCTCTCAGCGTCGCGGATCTCACTAAAGATCCCAACCGATCCCGTTCGCCGGGAGCATCTCCGGCGGCTCTTCGATATTGCAGCTAATGCCTTCCACTGGGGTGCAAATACGTACTCTAACCAGTCGGTCCGGAGGAGTGGCGTCGCGTGACCTCCCAAACTCCTACAAACCAGAAGGATGGAAAACTCATGACTTCGCACGAACTAACCCTTTACATAGCGGGGCACCCGTTGGCCTCGGACGAGCGCTTCACCACCTCTTTGACAGAGGCCCTCGCGAAGCTTCACTCCACCGCCACTCTTGCTGAGCGGATCGCTGTCTTGAACGGTGTTAGTGCCGAGTACTCTGGACGCCTGGACGCCGAAACCCTCGACAAGGCCCGCGCCTCGGGCGCGCGGGCCGAGCGGACGCGGATCCGTCAAATCCTAACAAGTCCCGCGGCCTACAAGAAATCCGACGCTGCGCGACGGCTGGCACTGGAGACTGATCTCCCCGCCGAAGCCGCTATTGAACAGCTGCAGGCCTCGGTGAAAGACGACCCGCTGGCAGGTTGGTGGAACGCGCCCGAACCGAGCGTTCATGCGCCGGAAGCCCAGATCGGGATGACGGCTAAGGCAACACATGTCGACGACCTCTGGCGTAAAGCCATCGACGGCATCAACGCCCAGGCCGACTGAGACCGCTGCAATGGCAGAACAAAAACGCCAAACGATCGCAAAGGTGACTTCGATGACCGAACAACAAACTTACAACCGTGCTGAGCTCGACGCTGCAGTGGCCGCGGCTCGCACCGAAGCCGAGGCCATGGGGGCAAGGAATGAGCGCGAGCGCGTCTCTGCCATCCTGAACATGGACGAGGCCCAAGGCCGCGAGGCATCGGCACGCCATCTCGCGCTGAACACCGACCTGTCGGCCGAGGTTGTGGCCGGGATCCTCGCCGGTCTGAAAACGGAGGCTCCGAAACCAGCCCAGCCGCAGCCGCAGGATATGCTCCGATCCGCCGATGCGCGAGGCGGGTTGCTGATGTTTGATGGACCAGATGCCAGTGCGCTTGGCGGTCTGATCAACATGGCGGGGCCGGAGCCGCTTTCGACCGCGGAGAAAGCTGACGCCATCTGGGAGAAGCAGATCGCCGCCGTCAATTCCCAGCAGGAGATGGGCGGGGCATGAGCGAACTCATCAATCCGTTTCGCGAAATCCTGCGAGCAGTCCGAGCCGTGATTTCCGAAAGCTCATCGTCACCTGCCACAGCGGATATTCGCGCCCGGCAGCAGGCGATTGATGAGCGGCTCCAGGAGATCGAGGCGGGGAGGGTCGCGAGCCGGAACGAGGCGCTGCGGGTGCGCCTCCGGACGATCCTCTTGCACCCAGCCGCGACTGCAGACTTGAGCCTCGCCATCGACCTGGCCGCTGACCTCACTCTCTCCGAAAAGCGCGCTATCGCTACCCTTGTGGCAGCAGCCGAGGCGAAATCGGCGATCCGGAATTGATTAGCGGACGGCTTCAAGGCCGCCCGCACTTGACCAGCCTCTAAGCAAACGGAACCTCCCCATGATGCACGACGATCCTACCTGGCCCCCGGATCCCGCGACCATCGATTTATACGACCCAGCCTGGTTGACGACCGCGCAGGCAGCAGGCGTCGCGCGGTGCAGCGAGAGATTGATCCGGAAAATCATCGCGGCACACGACGTGTCCATCCTCATTGGCGGACGTCGGTTTGTCCACCGCGGACGGCTGTTTGCAGCCCTCTTGGCGTCATGACTTTACAGGATCCTGCACGATCCTTCAGGCGCGCGCTTTTCGAGCGCGCGCTAGATTGCTCCCAACTTTGAAGGAGCCTTTTCCATGGATTTCCCCGACCACCTACTGAACTTGTTGCCGGACCCATCTCGGGAGAAGGTCGAGCGGCTTCTCTCAGAAAGAGATGCTGCTGTCGCGGCGTATAGGGCAGCCTCCGACCGAACCATGGAAGCGCGGCAGGAGCTTGCCAATCTTGAGACGCTAGTACGACACCAGCTCGAACAACCAGGTGGCATCTCCTACGATGTCCACCCGGCCGCGAAGGTGGTCGAGGAAATTTTTGGCCGCGCTCAGCGCGAGCGAGAGGCAGCGGAAGAGCGACTGCAAACACCGGTTCAAGCCGCGCGTCGCCGCCTACAAGTCGCTACAGATGCACAAGAACGAGCGGCGGAGCGGCAGAGTAGTTTTGCATACTTGGAAGATTGCCACTCATGGCTCCGTACCGTCGTCTCGAGCGGCGGGGCTCGGTTCCAGCACTATGCTCCCAAACCTCAAAAGGTTCGCGACCACGCGGCGGAAGTGGCTAAGTTGCGTGCTGAACTCGGCGGTCTGGCCGGGCAATGGGAAACTGTTGAAACTGCGCCGGTGCCTGCCGCCATCCTGCGCTCTCGTGCCCTTGCGGAGATCGACCAAGTCGCAGCGAGCGGCGCGCTGTCCATCGACCCGCGGAACCGCAACGCGAACCCGCTCGGGCTGGCCCGTGCAATCAGCATCGGGCAAGTGGCCGTTCCTGGAGACGCGCAGCCGCACCTGATGCTTACCGGCAACGCGGGTGTGCCAATCTTTGTAAACCTCCTACGCGACAAGCTTGTTGAGGAGGTTGAACGAATTATTCGGGAGCTTCCGCAGGCTGGCGCGCTCACCGACGACGAACGCGAGGCAGCCTTCGCTAAGATCGCGGCCGAGCGCCTCGAGCTCGAGCGCCAGGAAGAGGCACTCGTCGTCTCCGCAGCTGCAGAGGGGCGTATCATCGACCGACGACGCGACGCGGATCCCCGAGCAATTCTTGAGATCGCTGAAATCTAGATCCTGCGCAGCCGAACCGCAGGGAAGTGCGTGGTTTACCCTGTCCACGTGCTCAAGGGAGGGGGGCGTTTCTCTCAGTCATAGCCGCTCCCCTCCTGTCGGCCACAGAAGGCCACTCGCGCGCATTCGCCCAAAGATGCGCAAACCTACCACGAGCATGCAAACGCCTCTCACCCGCCAACGCTGGGCCGATGGCGGGGACACCCCCCCACCCCTTAGGGACCGTATCCAGGGGGTCTAGAGTGCGGCGACGCAGCCCCCAAAATCTTTGCATTTGTGAAAAATTTGGATCCGCGGTTTGCTTTGCCTATCGAGCCATCTTGTTAGCAGCCCAGCCGCAAGTGAAGCCGTAGACAAGTCCAGCGATTGCTGAACAGATCACGAAGTCAACTCGGAACAGTATCGCGACGACATATGCAATCACGACCGTCATTGTAGCGTATGCCGCGTAGTGCCTCGGCTGAGCTTGCATGGTCTCAGAATGATCCGGTCCAACTGTTACCATCAGCGGTCACCTTTCGGTGACGTACTTAGCTGCCGCATGATCTCAAGCAGGAGTGCTGCGCATGCGCCAACTACAATACCGATAACAGCGGCAACTCGCTGATGTTCCGGATAGCGCTTTTTCACTACAAACTCAGTGAAGACCCCAACCGCGGCGGGAACCGCGAAGGCCAACGCGGCCCATCCAGCATCGCCCAACAGCTGTATCATGGCTGCCACCAATCGCATTGTGTCTCGTGAATACTGGCAGAAATCAATTAGTGCGTCGGCTTAGCAATTTGGGGTAGCATGAGACTGCAGCCTAGATCCGCGGTGATCCGCTGGTCCTCCGGGACACCAGCTCGGCATTCAGGGACAGCTTTTGGGTGGGTTGCGACAGGTTCAGGCCGGTGCAGGACACCACAGGCCTGGCAACGACGCGGCCGCGATGGCCGAGATTGCCGAGAACCTCCACAGGCGGGAGATCACCGCGCTCGAAAGGGCGGAGCTGATCGCACGCTGGGTGGCGTTGCAGGAGGCGAAGGCGGCTGTCAAACCTGCGCAAGTTGCGCAGGTTTCTAGCAAGGGCGGCCGAGGGAAACACGGCGGAGTAAGCGCTGCCGCACGCGACCTTGGCATGACGAGGGACGCGGTGTCTCGTGCCGTGACGGTCGCCAAGCTCTCCACTGAAGCCAAGGACGCGGCGAAATCGTCCGGCCTCGATGACAACCAGTCCGCGCTCTTGGCGGCGGCGAAGGCTCAGGATCCAGACGAACAGGTCGCGGCGATCATGCGGGCGGCCGAGGTGAAGGCGGTTCGCGTCCAAGTGCCTAAGCGAACGCAAGACGACGAACTCGTCGACCGGCTCGCAGAACGATGGCCGGTCATAACCAAGGAACTACGGGAGAGAGTTCGGCCTGGCGCGTTAAGCGCGCCAGCCGATCCATTTAAAGTCCCACGACATCCATGGGGTGGACGAGCCGCTCGGCTAAGCCCTTCTCGGCGAGCGCCTTGCGAATGAGCAGAGCCGCAAGCTCGGCCGGATCGCGATCCGATCGATCGGCGACCTGATCCAGTAGATCGCGGTCCGTTCGCTTCCACCGGACCTGGAGGATGTCTGTATGTCCCCGATCCTGCAGCAGCGGGATCCCGTGCGCGTAAAGCATGGATCGGACCCGCGGCGCTGTCGTGCCGCCGATGATGCGGGCGATCTCAGTTGCTGTCATTCCTTGCCCAGCGTAAAATGCCGCCCGCATCTTGTCTGGGCCGCTCCAGGAGCGGCGCGGCTGTGCTGAAGAAGTGCTACTCGTCATCTGTTCCGTCCATTGTTGTGGATTAGCTGAAGCGAACTACTATTCGTTTAAGCAAAAATATCCGCCTAAAAGCACAGATGCAAATTTTTCAAAACAACAATCCGTATCTCTCTTGGGATAATTCTAGTAATATTCACCAGAAATCACTCTTATACAAGGAACTGAACGATGAACTGGAAGACAGCCACCCATGTCCTCAAGTTTCCCATTGCTATTGGCGACAAGACCATCGCAGCGATCACGCTACGGGAGCCCGACCTCGAGGCACTCGAGATCATTGACGATCTGGGCATTGAAGCTGGTAAGGCCGTGAAGGTCCGCCACCTCCGTGGTTTGATCGAAGCCCTGGGAGATGCCCCATCGGAAGCCGTCGGCAAGCTTCACCGCTCCGATCTGGCAGCACTAGGGGAGCTTCTGGCCCCTTTGTTGGAGACGGAGGCGGAGGGAGCATCCTGATCGGACTGCTGGAATGGCGTCGCCAGCACGGTGACGAAGTGACCGCGTTCATTTCGCACTTCCTCTCGACGCCTTTCCCGGTCGTTCGGAACACCCCCATTAGCTTGTTGATGCGCTTGTGGACCCAGGTCCCGGCCGTCGCGAAGCTCACCACGGGAAGAGGTTGAGATGGCAAACGTCACATCGACATTAGTGGTTCAGTTGCTGGACAACATTTCTGGACCTGCAGGCAAGGCAGCAAAGGCGCTCCTCGGCATCGGTGATGCCGCCAGCAAGGCTGGCCGCCTGACAATGAACGATCGACTGCAGAGGTCAATCGAGCAGAATAACCAAGCTCTAGCGGGGATGCAGAACCGCATGATCGGCGCGGTTGGTACCGCTTGGGCACTGCGCAACGCACTACAAGGGGCTGTCGGACCCGCCATCGCCTTTGAAAGCGCGATGGCGGATGTTGCCAAGGTATCGAACTTCAGCGCCGACGGGCTCGCTGCCTACAGCAAAGAACTACGGAAGCTGGCAACCACCGAGATCCCGTTGTCGGTCACGGACCTGGCCGCCCTGTCGGCCGCCGCGTCGCAGTCCGGCGTAGCCGATAGCGACCTCCTGGCCTTCACCAAGATGACCGCGAAGACGGCCGTCGCCTGGGAGATGACCGGTGCTGCGGCCGGTGAGGCATTGGCAAAGATCAAGACGCAGCTGGGCCTCACCGTCTCAGATACAGGATTGCTGGCCGATGCCATCAACAAGCTCTCGGACAGCACGGCCTCATCCGCGCCAGACATGGTTGACTACACAAAGCGGGTGGCAGCCCAGGGCGAGGTCTTTGGCTTCGCTGCCCAGCAGACCCTGGCATTCGGTGCGGCGATGATCTCGGCCGGTGCCGCGCCGGAAGTCGCGGCAACCTCATTCCGCAACATGGGCCGCGCGCTGACGCGCGGCGGGAGCGCCACCAAGGCGCAACGCGGGGCCTATCACACCCTCGGCCTCGATGCGGAGGACGTTTCGAAGAAGATGCAGGAAGATGCCATGGGCACCACCATGGATGTCTTGCAGCGGATGGCAGCATTGCCGGAGCACATGCAAGCTTCCGTGATGTCCGATCTATTCGGTGACGAAGCCAGGGCCCTTTCTCCGCTCCTGAACAATCTGGAGCTGATCAGCAGTGCCCTCGGCCACGTGGCGAACGAGATGGACTATGCAGGCAGTGTCAACGTTGAGTTCCTGCGACGCTCACAGACGACGGAGTACGTGCTCCAGCGTCTGAAGAACCAGGTCGTCGACATTGGGCTTTCGATCGGCAACTCGCTGCTGCCAGCGATCAAGAGTACGGCCGAGATCCTCGGCCCCATGGCGAACCATCTCTCGGCCCTGGCGGAGCGTTTCCCCGGTCTGACCCGCGCAGTCGTGATCAGCACGACGGGACTGATAGGCCTTCGCATTGCCGTTATCGGCGTTCAGTGGGCCGCCCTAATGGCTCGCGGTGGCCTCCTGTCTCTGCTGCTTCCTGTCGTCAGGCTCGGCACATGGGCGAAGAACGCCGCCACCAGCGCAGTCGCTTTGCAGGGATCGCTCGCGGCCATGTCCGGCCTTAAGTTCAGCGGTATGGCGAGGTTGGCTACCGGCCTTAAGGGCATCGCGACGGCAATTCCGATCATCGGCGGTGCGCTCACCGCGCCGGTAGTCGCAGCGATCGGTGCCGTGGCCGTCGGTGGAGCACTGATCTACAAATATTGGGATCGGCTGTCCTCGATCTTCTCAGGCGTCGGCAAGGCTCTTGCTGAGCAGTTCGCTCCGGCGCTTGAGGCAGCGCGGCCGGTGATCGACTTCTTTGCACCGATCGGCGATGTCATCGCCGCGGGATGGGAGCGAGCCACCACCGCGCTGAGCAGCTTCGGCTCCTGGATCGGATCATTTTTCAGCCGGGAGGTGCTCAGCGAGGATGCGAAAAAGGACTTTGAGCAGGCTGGCTACGATGCTGCGAACCGGATGGTCGAGGGGATCAAAAACGTTCTGTCAGACCTTGTCGGCTGGGCGAAGGATCTGGGGTCTAGGATTGGCAATTCGATCTCAAATGGTGCTTCCTCAGCCTGGAACTGGCTGAAGGGGCAATTCGGCGCCGGTGGCGCTCCTTTGGGCGACGGTACGCTCTCCGGATCGATTGCGCCGGGCAGCGATACCCTGCGGCTCCTGCAGAACTACAGGAACCCGCAAGCCCATCCTTCGCCCACCGGCGACAAGCACTCGGCAGCGTCAAACGTCAATGTCCATGCCAACTTTACCATCTCGGGTGCGACGGACGGAAAAACCGTTGCCCAGGAGGTACTGGCAGTCCTGCAGAATACGCTGGCGCCATCTCTTCGCGGTGTTCATGCCGACGTTGGTGTGTCCTGAACCCACGGCAGGCCCGGCCACAATGCGCCGGGCCGCCACCCTCGCCGTCATGAAGTGCTATTCAGGCAGTAGGTGATCGGATTGTCCCGAACTTCCAGACCTTTCTCGACGCTTAAAATTGACGAACTCGGAGCCGAATTCATCTCGGCTCGGAACTATCGGGATCCCACGCTCATGCGGGCTCTGCTGGACGAGCTAGATCGACGCAGGTCGAGGCGCGCGCGCTCGCTGGCCGACAATATTCGCTTGGCACTTGGTGCGATCGATCAGGGATCCTCACAGACCCGTTGACAATAATCCCATCGTGAGCAAATCTCGCAACGCATGATCGAAAACGGATCGTGTGGGGCCTAGAAACCTCTCGTAGCAAGGCGCAGAAGCGCCATAGTCATACGGCGCTATTTTTGTGTCCGCAGTTTTCCCGCATCCCCGCAAGGGGTTTGGCGTGGCGGGCGAGGAAATAAGCCGCTGTTCGCAGTGCGCCAATACCTCGCGCTTGATGCCTTGCAGCAAGTTTCTAGCCGCCACGCCAGCGATGCGGGCCTCAAATACCCCGCATCGGTCAACTCGAATGGAGATGGGGGTTTTACATGCTTGGAAACACAGTAACGAAGTACGAAGGCAGCCGCGGCTACGAGATTGCGAGCCTGGAATTGCCTTCCGATGAGCGAGGCACGTTAGAGATTTCAGCGCGCTCTGAGGCGCGCCGCCACCGTCTACCAGAGAGCATCTGGAACCGGTACCGTGCCGAGGGAAGCACGACGGGAGCGGATCTGCTCATGGTGCTGGATCCTCAGCGCGAGGTTCAAAGGGCGTGGGAGTTCCATCACAAGCGGGCAGGAGGAGCACGCGATGGTCAATCAAGTAATCCTGGAAGGTCAGCTCGCTGTTGATCCGGTATTCGACTGCGACGACTTAGGGCGCGAGCGCGCTCGTTTCAAAGTGATGACGCGAGAGCATTGGGCCGGTCTGACCGGCCCTTTGACCAAAGAGCGCCATATGGTGACTGTTACCGGCAGCTTTGTGGATTACGTGGGGAGGAACCTGAGGCGGGGCTACTTTGTCCGCGTGGAAGGCGGACTGCAAAACACCATGTGGCCTGCTCGAGGCGGTGGCCAGCGGAATTCGACGCAGATAGTCGTCTCGGACCACGTAGGCTCCGTCAGACTGGATCCCAACAAGGAACAAGCCCAGGAGCTGGGCATCCGGGCGTTCGGTCGCCGTCACCGAGGCGAGCAACGTCCCGAGAACAAGGTCGAAGAAATTTCGATTGAACGCCTCGAGCGGGCGCTGGTTTATGTG
>Ga0182748_1004961_pt1 | contig 10289 bp, 11 predicted proteins | sample eDN3rd37CKraftOP_FD_128877 | JGI IMG/M metagenome (GOLD analysis project Ga0182748, IMG submission 128877) | Enriched Organic Plus compost microbial communities from Emeryville, California, USA - eDNA 3rd pass 37_C Kraft OP (version 2) (version 2) ...
GCCATGCGCGTCCTGTCGTGCAAAAGCATCCTGACGTGGGTATGCGCCCATTCGAGCAACAGCAGATCAAGCGGCCGATCGCGTTGCTTCAGCATCGGCAGCGGACGCTTTCGCCGGCTGCGGGGGCGTTTGCAGGGTTTGTTCGAAGTTCTATGGGTAGTGGCAAATAGCCTACCAAGGCCTTGCAGAACCAACAGCGAAGAGCATGCACGGCGGCCGCCATATAAGGCAATCGTGCGTGAAGAGTCCGGCGCACAGCCGCGATTCGGTTCGACTGCCTGGTCCAAGGGTTGGCGTGGCCGTCCTGGCATCCGCCTCTTTCTGCGACGTGGCAAGTTCAATCCCATCTCGCAATACACTCGGTGCATGCGCTTCTTGTTCCAGCAGCGGCCGTCGAGTCGCAGTCGGGTGAAGCATTTCCAGAATCCACATCGCCCATGTCTACTAACTAAGACGTTGAGCGCGTCAATCACCTTGATGTCACGCTCGGATGCCGGCATCGGCCTCTTGTAGTACACCGCCCCGACAGGCCAGCAATCTGGCAGACGCGCATGATGGATAGCTTGGCTTAGACCAACTACGCCACTTCGCGCATGGCTGACGGCGTCGTGACTTTCGGTTCAGAACGTCCTTGATCGCTGCATTCTTCAGCGCCAAGCCGCCTACATGCGCTTAAGCTTGGCATGCTTCCAGCTCGCGCAGCCGTTGCAGCTCGGACACTTGCATGCCCGCGTACTTGCTTTTGCACTGCGCACTGCTAATGCCATGTTACGGCACTGCTCGGCCACCGGCATGCCGGCCTCGCCTTCCTTCACACTGCGACAATCCGGCTTTCTGTGAGCCTGCTTTTCTTCAAGGGAGTCTCCGAGTCAGGGAGCCTCCTAAATTCTACCGGCTGGTGTCTATCATTAGGGGAGCTTACGCGTGCGCCGCAGTAAACCGAACCAACGGCACAGCTTGGCGATCGAGGCTGTGATGCTGTCGCTTGCAGTCCCTGGCGGATCGTCTCAATCATTTCTCCTCCGCCCAGCAGAGACTGCATTTTTTCTCGCGCGCAGCTCCAGCATCGCTCACCGTACGCCTCTTGCAGGCCCTTTAGTTGGTGTTCGTACTGCTCGCGCAGGTCCGGGGGGTTGGCCCGCAAGGCGTTCTCCATGCCCAGCTTGCCATCATCGATACACTGTTCGAACTACGACGGCGACCGGTCGTACTGACGGCTCGTCTCGCCGCGGCGGCCTTGCCCTGAATGATGTGCAGCAGTAGCGCGCTTCTTGAGCTTGGCTGTCCAGCGTTTGATGTCGTCTTCCATCTTCATGCTCATCGTCAACTTCTCGATTATGACCTGAGCAGGATTCCACTGGGTCAATACACGCCCGAATATGGCCTTGGGCGGATTTTACCCGAAACAGCGGCTAGCCATGGCCGCGTAGCAATCTACTTCTGGGCATCGCTAAAAATGGCGGATTACCGTGCCGTTCGACGCCGGGCACTGTGGCCCTCAGCACAGTGCACCTCGCCAAAACTTGTAGCATTAACCCAAAGCACCTTTCCCCGCAATAGGATGAATGATCGATCGGAGGCTGGCGGCAATGAAGCCTTTTACGAACCACGCGACGCCCGTTACTTTAAAATGCTCACCGTGCTTAAAAATATCTCGCACTGCCGCAGCAAAGTATCGTCCGAACAACTTTCGTTCAATACGGCTTAACGCCCATAGATGCGTATTAATCTTACACCTCAAAAGCTGCCGCTCAATCCGTGCATCAGCCCAGACCCCTACCTTATCGTTCAACCAATCGAAGATAGGAAAATGCACAAATAATCTTTCATCTCTGACAGCAATATCTTGTCCATCGCGTTCTTGTCGATAGTAATAGAAGCACTCGGGAATGATTGACATACGCTTTACGCGTGCGAGCACCTCGAATTGAAAAGGCAAATCATCAAAACGTGGGATATGTTCAGGAAATTCGATAGCGTTTCCGCAAAGGAACTCCTTGCGATAAATTCTTCGCCATATCGTAGGTTTTACAACGAGATAAGATAGTGGATCCTCCACTAGGCCGCACGTCCGGCTTCCGGAAGCAGCTCCCCAAGCTGTTGAATAAAGTTCCAATCTCCCAGAATCTTCAAAAGCCTCTATGTATCCGCACTGAGCCACGTCGGCTGCATTGAGCACCGCCGAACGATAGAGAGCTTCGAACATGTTCGTATCTACCCAGTCATCTCCATCAACGAAGGCTACATATTCCCCCTGCGCCACACGTGCGCCCGCGTTTCTGGCACTGGCGCATCCGCCGTTCGGTTTATGAATCACCTTGACGCGCCCGGGATACTTCTGTGCCCATTCGTCCAATCTGGTTCCGGTTGCATCGGGCGACCCATCGTCGACAGCGATAATCTCTAGCGATGCCAATGTCTGGTCGACGAGCGTTTGCATACATCTGTCTATCCAGGCCAAGACCTTATAGGCCGGTACCACAACTGAAACTTCAAATGCCGGCGCGGGACCGCTCCAACTAAGCGGACTATCTCTCCCCATAACGCGCCAATGAAAGCTTTTTACCCGTGCACGACATGTTCGATACACATCAATAGGATCAGCATCCCAAGGGTCGAAATCTCCACAGATATGATCAATACAAAAGCGGTTGATCAGCTCCTCCACCCCGACGGGGTCAAACATTGTCGAATCGGCTCTCACTAAAGAAAAATTCTTATAGGCGGATCCATAAAGCTCTTCCATGCTTGCGAAGAACACTACACGTTCGCGCCAAGCGAGAGCAGCAATATTCTCAAGACAGTCGTCAAGCTCTCTCTTTAAAGATAGGTTCGGTTCGACCACGACGATCTTGGCAGAAGAAGATGCTGTCAAAAATCTTACGATCTCCAACCCGGATCGAGCGCCAAGCAACAAGATGTGTGCGTACGGTTTAGAAGCGCGGAAATCAAGCCCAAAATAATTTTCTTGCAGCCTCAGGCGGTCTTCTTCTAGATATTTAGCGACAAGCATGCCATTCAATAAGGCTAAAGATCGTGCATATTCTGCTTTCCTTAACATAGCCCTACCTCACGCTGTATTGCGCATAAACACAAACCTTCCCGTACCATTTCTAATTCTCCTGAGCCCAGCCCGAATAAGAGTACGCCGAAGTTTTCGACCATGCTTCCAACTAAACAGCAACTTAAAAATCCATAGCCTTGCCGTTTTTCGCCCAGACGAGTACGCAATAAGAAAGCGTGCTGCTTTCGCACGGAACGCAGAAACAAGAATCGCTTCTCGGCGATCAATACCGTTTGCCATGCAATAATTTGCGGCAACTGGGTCAATCAACGATCCGATTTGCTCGCATGCTGCAATAAAGAATCGCTTTCGATCTTTATTTAACGTATGTTTCCCACACCAATACGTCATGCGAGTAGCCATAATCGCAATATAAGCTCTACCTGCAGCATCGACGTGATACCGTTTCATAGCGCTGAAGCCGAGCTCAACCGATTTCAAGATATCGAAACGTTTTTCACTCTTTTGATCAGTGATTTTCCCTGGACGGTTGACACGATAGTAATAACCAGTGGAATCCACTAACAAAACTCTTCCCGCCGCTGCTAGAGCTTCGACATGGACAGGAAAGTCCTCGAAATGCAATCCGAGAGGAAACGCAAGTCTTTTCTCCAATAGAAAACTTCGACGTAGCAACCGAGTATTAGCATTGGGCTCAAAGCGAAAAATACGTGGTTCGCGCCGTGCACTAGTTACGACGCAAGAACGACCATGCAATATTTCATTCCATATCGCCGTGTCATAGAAATCGTGCACGATCTGCGAAACACTATCAAAAACAACAGATCGGCAAATAGCCACGTCGCATTTTTCTCGTTTTGCGAGAGAAGCCATGTTCGTGTAGCACGAAATCTCTACGAAGTCATCGCTGTCACAAAACCCGATGAACTCACCGGTGGCGTACTTCACACCCATCATCCTGGCTGCAGATAAGCCCGCATTCTCTTGTCGAATATGCAGCGTGGGCACTTTACAACTAGCTATCCACGCCGCAATCCTCGCAGAACTCCCATCAGTGCTTCCATCATCGACAATAATAATTTCGATACCTGGACCGTTCTCTGCAGCAATAGAGTCGAGCGTTTCGACAAGCAAGTTTTCTGTGTTGAAAACTGGGACCACCCACGAGATGAGGGGTGGCATGGTAGTTTGATAGAGAGGACGATTGTCACTAATTATCTCTTCGCTCATAATTTCCCGAGTCATATCGTCGGGCATTCCGCATATCCATCCGGATTCTGCGATTGCCAACGCCACCCATCACGACACATGTCTTCAATGCTCCGGCTAGCCCACCAACCCAACTTCTCATGGGCGGCCGTGGGATCAGCCCACATCTGCGCAACGTCGCCCGGCCTTCTGGCAAGGATTTCGTAAGGCACAGGTCTGCCGGTCGCCGTTTCGAACGTGCGAATCAACTCGAGCACGCTGGTTCCCCGGCCCGTTCCAAGGTTGAAAGCGAAACATCCAGGAGCGACTCGGCTCGCATATTCCACAGCCTTCACGTGCCCCATGGCAAGGTCGGAAACATGCAGATAATCACGAACTCCGGTACCGTCGGAAGTTGGATAGTCATTGCCGAACACCGACAGCTTTGCCCGCTTTCCCACTGCCACTTGGGTGATATAGGGAAAAAGGTTGTTAGGCGTGCCGCGCGGCGACTCGCCAATCTTCCCGCTCGGATGAGCTCCGATAGGATTGAAATAGCGGAGATTGACAGCCGTCCTGGCGGCGTCGGATGCGCACCAGTCTGCCAGAACCGCTTCTACCATCGCTTTGGTTCTTCCGTAAGGATTGGCCGGTGCCAGAGGGTGGCTCTCAGTGTAGGGCAATGACAATGGTTCGCCGTAAACCGTAGCTGAAGAACTGAAAACGATACGCTTAACCTGCGCCCGGTCCATGGCCCTTAACAGAACGACACTCCCGTGCACATTGTTGTCGTAGTAGTCAAGCGGTTGGGCCACCGACTCCCCAACGGCCTTCAACCCTGCAAAGTGCACGACACAATCGATTGGCATGCCCTCCTGCCGAGCCTGTGAGAACACTGCATTCAGCATGCCTTCATCTCGAACGTCGCCCCGATGCCAGACGACAGGAAAACCCGTAAGTGCCTCGACTCGGCGCAGAACGTCCGGAGAGCTGTTACAGAAATTGTCTACCACAATCGGTCGATAGCCAGCAGCGAGAAATTCCACCAAAGCATGAGACCCGATGTACCCCGCCCCGCCGGTAATAAGAATGGAAGTTGCCATGATAGTTCTATAAATACTTGATGCGGCTAGCGCGCGAACTGTTCCGATGGAGAAACACCAGTAGCTAGCTCTTGATCGAAACGGCGTGCCGATTTGAGTGCAGAAAGGAGCATCGCGCGGCGAGCACGGCCATTTCGACTGACCAGGCTGGCGACCACTAATACAGCAGTAATCAGATAGGGCTTAAGTCGTACCAAGGCATTCTCGCCGTATTTGAACTGGACGACAAAAAAATTCCGGAACATATAGAACCCTTTCCAGGAGTCAAGGGCGTGCTGCTGTGCAAAATCGAGCTGCCGGACCATGACCGCATCGCGTACGGCAGAAATTCGGTAACCCGCCCGCCGTATACGCAGGGCATAGTCGACGTCGTCGTAGAAGATAAAGTATCGAGCATCGGGATAGCCCACTGCATCGACTACGGAGCGATGCACCATAAATCCTTCAAAGGCAACGTTCTCGACGTAGAGCACCGCAGGCATGTGTGATCGCACACGATAAGTCTGAGCCACATAGCTCCGTTTACTACGCACTACGAGAGGATTTCGTAAATCGAACCGAATAGCAGAACGTTCTACCAAGGCTCCATCCAAATTTTCACGCACGGCAATCATGGCGAGTTCACCGCATTTAACGAGTTGCTGAGCGCAGTCCGACTGGGGTACGACGTCGTCATCCATCATCCAGATCCAATCCCAGCCGCCTTCGTGGGCCAACTTCATACCGAGCGCAAATCCCCCTGCTCCTCCCAGATTTTCAGCGCTGCGCGTTACATGCAGCGGCAGGTCTGTTCGGCCCGCCAGCAGTTGTGCTGTTGCGTCAGTCGACGCATTATCGACGACATAGATTGCCTTCGGGGGCACGGTTTGCCTCGCAAGCCCTTCCAGGCAGCGCCCAAGAAGCTCGCAGCGATTGTGCGTGACGATGACGACTGCAATGTTGTCCAATGGCTTACTCGATAAAACGCCGATGACCGGAGAAATCCCCGCGCCAACCATCGGCCAGGGCTTGCACGCTCAGGCGCAGCCGCGCCAGGTTTGGCCGCGAAAACGTGTAAAACCAAATCGTCTTAGCCGCGAACGCCAACGCGCTCAGCGGTCCTCGGTACGTCAATAGATTGACTGTGTTATTGCGACACAGACAATAGTGTTTAAGCGACGATCCGGTATTGTTGAAATGCATCAGACCAAAAAACATTGGCGCACCCAGCTCGTCCTGTCTGGGATGGAAGAAACCAGCCGCCGTGACCGTAGCAATGCGCGCTCCGGCCTTGGCCGTACGCATTACGTATTCGATGTCATCACCCCAGATAAAGAATTCCTTGCGAGGTAAGCCGATGCGTTCGATCAGCTCTCGTCTGATCAGAACGCCGTTAAACGGCATTACCACATCGGGTAGCAATCCCCGGACACCTGCGTCCTCAGCTGCCTCACGCGCACGCAGGATTTTCGCGGTACCGGGAATACGCAGTGGAAAACAGAGCTGCCCGGGTTGCGCCTCATCAAGTACCACAGGCCCCCAGAGGTCGAGACCCTGCCCTTCTTCCAGCAACTTTTCCAGGCAGTCCTCTGCCGGATAACCGTCATCGTCCATCAGCCATGCTAGATCACAGCCCGTCCGGAGAGCTGCCGCCATGCCATGATGAAACCCCCCCGCTCCGCCCTCATTGCTGGCGAGCTTGATGAGTTCAAACCCTGCCCAAGCTAGTACGCCGTCGGCCTCCAAAGCCTCGGATGTACCGTCCGTACTCGCGTTGTCGACGACGATGATCCTGTCCGGAGAACGGCTTTGCCCACGCAGCGCTTTCAAGCAGCGCAACAGCAACGCCTTTCGGTTATAAGTGACGACTACCGCGCAAACACGCATGAATCAGCCCATGGGGTTCACGTAGAACGCTTCGAGGCCACCGCCATTCTGCAGCGCCGCCTTGGCGGCATCAGCCACTTCGAGCGCTTCTTTGATAGTGACATCCATATCAAGGTAGCGGTATGTGGCAAGGCGGCCGACGAAGGTGACGCCTCGCTCCCTACGCGCCTGCTCAATGTACTGCTCAAGCAAAACCTTGTCCTTGACCAAGCGGATTGGATAGTAGGGAATGTCATTTTCGCCGCAGAGGCGGCTGTACTCGCGATAAGCGATGCTTTTCTCGTGCAGCTCCCAGGGTGAGAAGTACTTGTGCTCGGAAATCCGGGTATACGGAACATCGGCGTCGCAATAATTGATGACAGCTGTTCCCTGAAGATCGCCATCGCACCGCAGGGTTTCAAAATCCAACGTGCGATAGCCCAAACGTCCCAGGTTAAAGCCAAACCACGCGTCGAGCGGTCCGGTCCAGAAAACGTGATCGGCGCCTTGGCGCATGGCGCTGTCGTAACGTGTCTTGAGGCGAACCTCGATACCTGGGTGGTCGAGAATTGCTTCGACAATACGTGTGTATCCATCGCGCGGCATGCCCTGGTAGCGATGGGAAAAATAATTGTCATCGTAGTTGAAGCGTACCGGCAGGCGCTTCAGGATACTAGCCGGAAGTTCGGAGGGCGGCACTCCCCATTGTTTGCGGGTATAGCCTTCGAAGAAAGCTTCATACAAGGCCCTGCCCACAAACCGCATGGCTTGCTCTTCAAAGGTCTCTGGTGACTCGATGGAAAGATCTGCCTGGCTTTCCAAGAATGCTCGCGCCTCGCCCGGCGACAGCGTTTTCCCGAAAAACTGGTTAATCGTATGAAGGTTAATAGGCAGCGAGTAAACGCGGCCCTTGGAGACGGCCTTCACTCGATTGACGTAGGACATCATCTCGCCATAGCGGTTGATGTACTGCCATACACGTTCGTTGTCCGTATGAAAAATGTGGGGGCCGTAGACGTGCACCATGACCCCAGATTCTTCATCCCGGGTGGAATGGCAATTACCCGCGACATGTTCACGTTGATCAACGACCGTGACGCGGTGTCCTTCTTCCGCAAGCTCTCGCGCGATAACTGCTCCAGAAAAGCCTGCTCCTACGATAAGAAAATGCTTCATGATGGTATCCAGGTGACTAGTGCACGGTGCTCTCCGGAGCCTCGACGATGCGGCCATGCTCCAGGCGAACCACCTTGTCGCAGATCCTGTGGGCAAGTTCCAAGTCATGCGTGGCCATGACGAGAATGCCCGCATCATTGACAAAGCTCTCAAGCCGCTCGGCGGCCTTTTGCTTGAAACGTTCGTCCCCGACGCTCATCCATTCGTCCATGAGCAGAATTTCCGGCTGCACACTCGTGGAGATAGCAAAAGCGAGTCGCAACACCATGCCACTGGAGTATGCCCTGACAGGAATATTCAGGAAATCGCCCAACTCACTGAACTCCGCGATATCGTCGATCAATCGGTTTATTGCGTTTGGCTTAATCCCCAGGAACAGCGCCCGCAGCCTAATATTCTCGAAGCCGGTCGCATCCCCATCCATTCCAAGCATGGAATCAAGCAGGCTCGTGATTTTTCCTCGTACCGAAATTACCCCTTGCACGGGGGTATAGACCCCCGCTAACACACGAAGCAGTGTCGTCTTTCCCGAACCGTTGTGGCCGAGCAGCGCTACGCGTTCTCCCTCACGAATATCCAAATTGATATCCCTGAGCGCCTCGACTTCCGCTGGTCCGTGCCGTGATTCGAGGATGCGCCCGCCTGTAGCTACATTCAGCATAGTTTGCTTGAAAGACCGCTGCTTAGCGTCGTAAATGGGAAAACGAACCGACACATTGTTCAGACGAATGTACATGACGGTCAAAGCCAATAAGTTACACGATGCCGGAAACGGGCCAGCAATCCAATGGTGAAAAAACTACCCGCTACAACGGCAACCAGTGCGACTACCCAATACATAAGGGGAGGTGCTATGCCCAGAATAGGCTGCCGCATCAATTCAAGCAGGATCGTAAGCGGATTCAAATGAGCAAGATGAGCCCGATCTGCGGGTAACTGATCGACCTGCCAGACGATGGGTGTAATAAAAAACATTAACGACATGACACTGTTGACGACCGGATGCATATCCCGATAGCGAGTACAGAATATCGCGACGACCAATCCTATCCACAACAGATTGAGAGAGACCAGCAACAGCCCTGGAAACAGCAACAAGAGATTTGCATTAATGGACTTTCCGAGCAGGACCATCACCACTGGATAAATGAAAACATTATGGCAAAGAATAATAAACTGACGATAAATGACACGAAGAACGAAAACCGTGAGAGGAAGTTTTACCTGTTTAAGATAATGAGCTGAGCCTGAAAAGGCATCACAGAACTCGTTAATACTTCCCGCAATAAATGCCCAAAATATCAACCCGAGCGCGAGATGGGGGATAAATTCCGCGGGCGAACGTGCGAAAAGCGCACCATACAAGGGCCCCATGGCCGCAACCGTAACCGCAGTACTAATGGTGATCCATAGGGGGCCAAGGGCTGATCGCCTATAGCGGGTGCGGATATCCTGCCACCCGAGAGCGGTCCAAAAATAACGGTCGCGAAATGCTGCTGTTATATCAACAATTGCTTCAGATAAATTCACCGGAAAACACCATTTCATACGATGCCATGGCCCGGCACCGGTCAATGTGAGGGCATTCTAGTCGCACGGCCAGTAGCGCATATTCCTAGAGTAGCCACGGTCGTGTGTAAATGTAAGCCTCATGGAAGAAAAGAAAAGGGCTTCAAACCATTGCTTGAAGCCCTAGCATTTTGGGAAGAACAGGCCGTTGCTTCCTCACGTATCGGCGTGGCGGAGCATACGCCGACCGCCTGACTAATAGCAGATTATGGCAGTGGCGCCAAACGCTGTCAAAGCACCGCGATGAGCATTGATGACCTGAAATATTCAGTTGGACTCCTACGCAAATTGTCAGCGTTGAGTGGGCATTCACTGACAAATACATGACGCAAGCACCTCCATTCACGCTACCCCAGCAGCAACGCCCCCGCCCCCGGCACCAC
>Ga0182748_1004964_pt1 | contig 10286 bp, 8 predicted proteins | sample eDN3rd37CKraftOP_FD_128877 | JGI IMG/M metagenome (GOLD analysis project Ga0182748, IMG submission 128877) | Enriched Organic Plus compost microbial communities from Emeryville, California, USA - eDNA 3rd pass 37_C Kraft OP (version 2) (version 2) ...
CTACGACCTGCGAGGACACGGACTATCCGGCAAGCCGACCGACGCTGCCGCCTACACAGACGGGCGCCGCTGGGCCGACGACTTGGCGGCGGTGATCAAATCGACACACGCGCACAAACCAGTGCTGGTGGGGTGGTCCTTAGGCGGCGCCGTGATATCCAACTACTTGGCTGCCCACGGAGACAAGGACATCGCTGGTGCGGTTTATGTCGGTGGAGTGATTGAGTTGAAACCCGATCAAATCGTGCCGCACCCTGAGGTCTACCGCGACATGACCGCTCCAGACTTAAAAACCCATTTGGACGGGGAGCGTGCATTCCTGCACCTGTGCTTTCACCGCCAGCCCGAGGCCGCCACGTTCTCGCTTTTGCTGGCCAACGCCGCGATGACGTCATGGGACATGCAAAGCGCAGTGCAGTCAATGACAGTGGACGCAGCCAAGGGGCTGGGCAAGACGGAAGTTCCGATACTGTTGATGTATGGCGCCCAGGATGCGCTCGTCAAGGCGCGGCCCAGCATCGCCAAGGCCCAGAGTTTCAACCCACGGATTCAAAGCAAACTTTACGCCAATTCGGGCCATGCGCCGTTCCTTGAAGAGGCGGATAGGTTCAATCGAGATCTGTCGGAGTTCATCCGCGCAGCCGTGTCGCGTTAGCGGCATCAACACGAGAGGCGCGACTGCGTCATACCGGTGATCAGACCGCGCAGCGCGGCGCACCGTCGCCTTCACCCTTCGCCCTTCGCGCATGGGCGACACCCATGCCACATTGAAACCTGCTTGGCTACCTACGTTAAGGCCGCAGGCCTGCTAGAAGGCAACAGCATGCTTATCCATTGCGCGGCCTGTAATAGGGCGAGGTCCTCGTCTCCCGGGCCAATGACTTGAAGGCCGAACGGCAAAAAATCATTGGAAAATCCGGAAGGAATCGTCACTGCTGGCAACCCCAATAAGGTCGCGGGCGAGCAAAATGAGGCATCGCCTGTCTGCCCCAGGCCAGGCGGCGCGGTCGTCGGCGAAGAAATGGTAATAATGGCGTCCAAACCATCAAACGCAGCATCGCGCGCGCATCGCAATTCCGCGAGCTTTGCACACATTTCACTATATTGCATGTGGCTGATGCCCGCCCCGTTGTCCACAAGGCTACGAATGCTCGGCCCGGCCAGCGCTTCTTTTCCGACTATCTCCTTCAAAATGGCTGCGCGTGCTTCGTATGCCAAAATCCCAAGAATCAGCGTCTGAATATCGGCGATATCCAGGCTCAGCTCAACCGGTACGCATTGAACCCCCTTGCTCTCCAATCGCCTCACCACGCCGTCGAAATTCTGTTGCACCTCGGGCTGGACATGCCCCCATTTCGACGAACGATATACGCCCAGCTTATGTGGCTTCGTTCCAGCGGCAAATATCTGGGCCGATGCGGGCGGCGCAACTGCCCCGTCTCGAACAATTAACGCATGAGCGACTGCGGCCCAGTACAGATTCGAGGTGATAAATCCGACATGATCCAGGGAAGCCGCCAGCTCATGTACTCCTTCCGCTGGAATGCGGCCAAACGTAGGCTTGTAGCCACAGGCGCCACAGTACGCAGCCGGGCGAATAATTGAGCCCACGGTCTGGGTTCCGATTGCAATATCCACGATTCCGGCGCCGACGGCCGCCGCGGATCCGCTGGAGGAACCTCCGGGGGTATGCATGGGATTCCATGGGTTGACAGTCGCCCCGGGGTCACGCCATGCAAACTCGGTGGTCACGGTTTTACCAAAAACCACAGCGCCGAGCATTTTCAGCCTTGCGACGATCCAGGCATCCTGCTTGGGACGATGTTCCTGGAAAATTCTTGACCCATAGGTTGTCGGCATATCGGCAGTATCGACGAGATCTTTCACCGCTACGGGAATTCCCGTCAATGGGCTCAATGCATCGATTGGCGCATCATAGGTGGTGGGCCTGCAGACAAATGCTTTCAGTATCCCGTCTATCTTATCGGCAGCAGCAGTGGCTTTTGCCAGTGGTGAAAATGCATCGGACATGATATTCCCGGTTATCAATGCTATTGGCGCTGCTTGAAGGACCGATGCGCTCAGCGCAGCCAGTCAGGAGCAACCGCATTCCAGCGATGCGTGCTTTCGTAAGCATGCGCCACTCGCAGAATCGTCGCCTCATCGAACATCTTCCCGGCGATCTGCAACCCTATCGGCAAGCCACGCGAATCGAAGCCGCACGGCACCGAAATCGCAGGCATGCCCGTCAGGTTATAGGGATAGGTCAGGCGCCAAGAAGCTGCAAGCGGGCTTTCTTCGACGCCACCGGTGATGACGCTGGCCTGCCCTTTCTCCCAGGCGGCCACGGCCGAGCTTGGCGTTACGATGACATCGACCTTTCTCAGCACCTGTTCGAAGTCACGAATCAAGAGCGCGCGAAACTGTTCCGCCTTGAGATAATCAGGCGCGCTGACGAGCCGACCGATCTCAACCAAAGTCCTTACATCGTCAGCCATGGCCACGGTAGCGCCACTTTGCACCGCCTTGTCATGCCAGGCAGTTGACGAAGCCAGTTCAATGGCGAAAATGGCGCCCAACCCGTACTGCAGATTCGGAATCTCGAAGTCGACAATTTCGGCGCCCAAGGTACGCAGGTCAGATATGGCCGCTTCGACCAGGATTTCGACTTCGGCTTCATTGCGCCCAAAGAAATGATTGCGACAAACTCCGATTCGCATGCCCGCGATGCCCGCGTCGATGTGCGAAAGATAGTCAGCCACGGGAACGGACGATGTGGCCGGATCCGCGTCAGCGTCATTTTTACCGGCCAGTGCCTGCAGCATCAAGGCCGTATCGCGCGCTGATCGCGCCATCGGCCCGGCATGATCCAGCGACCAGCTGTGAGGCACGATGCCGGCTCTGCTGATGCGCCCGAAGGTTGCCTTCAGGCCCGCCACGCCGCACAGGCTGGCAGGGATTCGGATCGAGCCGCCGGTATCGGAGCCCAAGGCGCCAAAGACCATGCGGGCCGCCAAGGCAGCACCCGAACCGCCACTGGACCCGCCGGGAATCCGATTGACATCCCAGGGGTTGCAAGTTGGCGGCGTTTCGGTTCCCCAGGCAAATTCGTGCGTGCGCGTCTTACCTATCAGCACGGCGCCGGCGGAACGCAAACGCGCAGCGGCCGCGGAGTCTTCGAATGGAAAAGAATAGCCGTCTGCCGTGCTTCCGGCGGTAGTGGGCATATCCGAAGTCAGGTAATTGTCCTTGATGGCGATGGGTACGCCGTGCAGCGGGCCACGATACTTGCCATGCGCCAGCTCTTCTGTCAGCAATCGGGCCTGTTCGCGCGCATCCGTGTTGATATGCACAAAGGCCTGCACCTTTTCATCAATCACCTCGATATGATCGAGAGCGGCCTGCGTCAGCTCGAGCGGTGAAATCTCTTTGTCGGAAATTCGTTGGGCGATACCTGCCAGGTCGTGATTGAACAACGCGTCACGCATGCTTCTCTTCCTTGTTGACCGCACAGGTGAATGACGGCTCGAATTTCACGACCGGATGCAGGTCAGTAAGGTCCAACTGCCTTAGCCGAGCAATCTCACTGGCGATACCCTGGAATACAGCCAGGTTCTGCTGCGCTCGATCTGGCGCGAACTCGGCGCCCATCCAGCGCGCAAGCGCCTCGATATCGGTTTGCGGGAAGCGACCCGCGGTCGCGCCGGGACGCTCGGCGGGCGGCTTTAGCAGCAGCTCCATCACGGCCTTCGGCGGTGCGCGCCCCGGTGCATCCTTGGTCGGCATCCCCAAGACGAATGGGACAAACTGCTGTTTTGCAATCTCCAAGACGCGACGCAGTTCCGTCACTGGATTGGCATGCTCGTCCACTCGCAAATCGAGCGTGGCATATGCCTCTTTTCCCAAGACCTTGATCGCCGCGGACTGGCGGCCGCGTTTATCTCCGCCCGCAGCCTGCCCCGCCTCAAGCGCCAGCATCAGACGCTCGCCCAATGATTCACCCTGGCTGTTTTCGTAAGCTTTCGCCATGGCGTCAAGCGTGGCGGCGCCCGCCAGCATGTTTCCCTGAATCGAATAGCCCGCGCCGTCGCGATCGCCCGCCCATTCGGTGCACGCAACGCCAGTCCATACTGCCGTCCGTCCCTGAGTGTCAACGACGCCAATTTGGCGCAGATCACGTGCCTCATCTGTGCCGAGCACGCCAGCCAGCGCCTGATCGGCGCTCAGACCGGTTTCCAGGAGGTCCAGGACGTTTATTGCCAGATAGGGATTCACCCAAGACTGGGTGGATACCGCGCCGACATTTGCACGCAGATAAGGACACACTGCACCTACAGCTGGTACTGCGGTACTGACTGCAACCCCCAACTCACCCGTTCGTTCGCAGCGAGCAACGATAGAAAACGTCATATATCCCCCCTGATTTCAGACCGCGAGATAAGCCGATAGAGTGCCGGCTGCGGCAGAATCTTCGACGTTCCCCCGCTCGACTACTTCGCCAAGCTTGAGCACCATGTAGCGGTTGGCCGTCGACAGTGCGAAATCCAGGTGCTGCTCTACCAGCAACACAGAGATTCCGAGCTTGTCACGCGCGTGCACCAACGCCTCGCCCATGCGATCCACCATGGTCGGCTGTAGACCCTCGCTGATCTCGTCGACCAGCATCAACTGTGGCTTGGCGATCAGAGCCCGCGACATGAGCAGCATTTTCTGCTCACCACCCGACAGCGTGCCGGCACGTTGTTTGAGCCGTTCAATCATGCGCGGGAAAATCGGCTCTATCGACGAAAGGTGTTCCTGGAAAAGTCTATCGGTGGCTACGCCCAGGCGCAGGTTTTCTTCGACGGTCAGGTCCTGGAACAAGGTGTGCTCCTGAGGGGCATGAGCCACGCCCGCGCGCGCCATAAGATGTGGCAAGGTGCCGGTAACGTTTTTTCCGCCAAGAAATACACGACCGTTGAAGGGACGCAGGAAGCCCATCACGGTCTTTAGCAAAGTTGATTTTCCCATGCCGTTCTTGCCCAGCACCACCACGATCTCGCCCTGGTTGATGTCGAACGACACATCGCGCAGTACCGCTGCCGTGCCGTAGCCGCTGGTAAGACCCTGAACCTCGAGTAGCGGATTGCTCATTCGGCCTTCTCCTGCTCTGTATGGCCGGCGTACACGGCCCTGACGAGATCTGACGCAACCACTTCATCGACCGAGCCCTCCATCAGGATGGCCCCTTGATGCAGTACGACAACGCGGCTACTGATTTCACGGACGAAATCCAGATCGTGCTCGATAATCACAATGCACAAACCGAACTCGCGTCTCAGGCGCGTGAGCACCTTTCCAATCGCCATGCGTTCGGGTTTGGTCAGGCCAGCAGTGGGTTCATCCAGCAGCAGCACCGAAGGCTCGGTAGCCAGCACCATGGCCAATTCCAGTCCGCGCTTCATGCCATGGGACAGGTTGCGTGTTTCCTCGGTAAGCTTCTGGTCCAGGCCAGTGGCCTGGAGAATATCCAGAGCCGGTTGCGGCAGGGCTACCGACTCGCTGCGCTCAAAGAGCTTTGCGCCGTCCAGGCGGTAACGCGAAAGCTTCAGGCATTCGCCCACGGTCAGCGTGTCGAAAAGATTGGTGTTCTGGAAACTGCGCCCTACCCCGAGGCTGACCACGCGTTGCGGCGACCCTCGACCAATTTCTACCGAGTTGATGTGGATCTTGCCGTCGGTTCGCTCGCTGCCGTCGCTTATACAGCGCATCAAGGTTGTCTTGCCCGCGCCATTGGGACCGATAACGCCTAGTAACTCGGTGGCGCGGCCGACCATATTGACGTCGCGCAGCACATGCAGGCTGCCGTACTTGCGCGACAGGCGCTCGATGCGCAACGGCGGCTCAGCGCCTTCGTTGGACTGCATCATGGTCTTGACCGGCGCCGACTCTAGCTTGATGGCCGGCACGGATGCGGCTCTGCTGGAACGCAGCTTGCGCCAGGCGGCGTCTACCAGGGGCGCAAGGCCTCGCGGCAGCAGCAAGATGACAATAACGAAGGCAATCCCGGTCAATAGCTTCCACAGGAAAGGCAAGGCGCCTGACAGCCACGACGATATCGTGTCGATGCCGATTGCCGCAAAAACGGGACCCAGCAGCGTGGCTCTACCGCCCAAAGCCGTCCAGATCAGCAGTTCGGTGCCCAACTGGAAGCCCGCCAGCTCAGGAGCGACGACGTTGGAGAATGCGGCATAGCCAAAGCCCGAAACCGAGGCGACCATGGCCGAGAGAATCATCAGGACTATCTTTATGCGCGACACTGGAATGCCCAGGTACGCGCAGCGCTCTTCGTTTTCACGAATTGCCACGAGCACGCGACCGAAGTCGCTGTGCACCAACAGCCAGCTGGCTGTCGTGATCAACACCAGAAACACGCCCGCAATCCAGAACCATACTTCGATATCCCAGTAGTAGGTTTCGAATCCGGACAATCCGCTGGAAGAGCCGCTGAAATTGCCGCCGGAGTAAATTACCTGTGTCAGCACGATGGGCAGGGCCAACGTGATAATGGAAGCATATAAGGGCGAGGACCCGTGAAAAAACGCCAGCCACCCTACGCCCGCCGCCACGATGGCGGCGACACTCACTGCGATCGCCAAAGCGGCCAGAGCCCAACCGTCTCCAAAGCCGTAGTGCGTGAAGATCAGGCCGCAAGCGTAAGCACCTATGCCAAAGAAGGCGGATTGCCCAAAGGTGAGAATACCGAGATAACCCCACAGAATATCCACGGTCATCACCACCGCCGCCAGGAACAACGTGCGAATCAGGATATTGGTGAGGTAGGTGTCGAGTATGAATGGCGCGATTGCGACAACGAGCAGACCGATCAGGCCGCCGATAAGTGCGGCCCGGCGCCCGGAAAATATCAGATTATGTACATCAGGCACGGCTAAAACCTTTCGGGTTCACGCGCAGGACCAACGCAGCCAGAACCACGATAGTCATGCCACCAAGAATAGGACTGACATAAGTGCTGACCAGTACCTGGGCTCCGCCCAGGACGAGCGACGCTACCAATAGGCTGGGAAAGGAAACGCCGGATATCATCACCAGCATGAAGCTGTTCACCAACCATGGCAGCCCCATATTGGGGTCCACTGACAACATGGGCGTGATAAGCGCGCCGGCGGCACAAGCCAGGCCCGCCCCCATGCCAAAGGTCGTGGCGCGCACTTTCCCGCTGTCGATACCCAGGCCGCGAGCGAGGGTTTCGTTCATGATGACGGCGCGCGCATTCAAGCCGAATCGCGTATAGCTCAGCAAGGCGCTTAGCGCGCAGGCCAGTAAGACGGCGATAATCGCGACTGACAGGCGGTAGGCCGAGTAATCAACGCCAAGCACGCCCGTGGTGCCGCTGAGCGGCGACGGGGCGAATTGCACGCCCCGACCAAAAGCGATGGTGATCAGTTGTCCGATCACGATGCCCAGGCCCCAGGTCGCCAGTATGGCATCCAGAGGTCGATGATACAGCGGACGCACAATGAAGCGTTCGATGACCAGGCCAGCCGCAACGCCAAGCAGGCCGGCCAGGACAATAGAGAGCCAAGGGCTGATGCCTGCAAGCCCCGTGAGATAAGCGACATAACCTCCCGTGGTCAGGAAGGCGCCGTGCGCGAAATTGATGAGTTTCATCACGCCGAGAATGATCATCAGCCCGGCTGCGACCGCGAACAAAATGGAACCCGTCGTAAGAATATCCAGGGTCAGTACACCCACATCAAACCCCCGTCTGAGAATTGAGCGAGGCCCCAAGACCTCGCGTCGTCATGTATTAATTAGCCAGACGTGGACATTGCTCGCCAGGATCGACGTCGGGAAAGGTACTGATGATCTCGACGGAGCCATCGGCCTTCACCCTTCCCAAGTACATCGTGAGCGAAGCATGATGTTGCTTGTTCATCACGATGGTGCCGCGCGGACCTTCTACCGCGACGGTTGCCAGCGCATCGACAACCTTTTTGCTGTCGGTGCTGCCTGCTTTTTCGACGGCGGCGGCATAGGCGTAGATAGCCTCGTACTCGGGCACAGACAGATCGTTTGGAGTTTCAAGCTTGTTTCCAAACTTGGCCTTGGCTGCCGCGAGGAACTTCTTGTTTTCCGGATTGTCCAGGCTGGTCAGATATGACGCAGCAATATAGATACCCTCGGCATCTGCTCCCATGCTCTTGGCCGTGCCTTCGTCAACCGACAGGTTGCCGTAAGGAATCTTGATGCCAGCTGCGCGCAACTGCTTTGTCAGCGTGACGTTGGGTGCGCCGCCCGCGGTTGAGGTGATAAGCGCGTCCGGACTGACAGACCTCATTTTAGATATGATCGCGGTCCAGTCGGATCCGTCCATGGGCAAGTATTCTTCACCTGCCACTGTGCCACCCTTGCTCTCGATATACTTGCGCGTGAATTCAAGCATGCCGCGGCCGAAGGCGTAGTCGCTGCCGATCAGGAAAAACGTCTTGGCGTTCTCCTTGCTCATGAAGTGGTCGACCACCGGCGCAACCTGCTGATCGGGCACCCAAGAGTTGGCGTACATCCAGGGGGAACACGAGCGGCCCTCGTAAAGCGAGGTATAGATCATAGGCACCTTGCCGCGATTCACAATAGGCAAGCCCGCATTGCGTGCCGCGCTGGTTTCCATGGAAATGATGGCATCGACCTTCTTCTGGAAGATCAGACTATCGTAAGCACGCTGCGCGCCCTGGGCGCCAGATGCGTCATCGGCGATTTCGAGCGTGAGCTTGCGGCCCAGCACACCGCCCTTGGCGTTGATTTGTTCGACGGCCAGCTCGGCCGACTGAACCACGGATGGCGCCACGACACTGTTTGCTCCACTCAAGCCCACTGGCACGCCGATCTTGATGGGGTCGGCGGCATGGGCCGCTCCGACGGCGACGCTTAGGCTAGTCGCCAGCAGAAAGTTGCGCGTATTGAACATGCTGAAGATCCTTGAAAGTAGTCAGTGCTTGGCATTAAGGTTGACGCCGAGCGAGTCGGCATAGAAATCTGTCCGCCGGTCGCGTAGCGGGTGATTGAAGCTGTTCCAGTTGCGGTCGCGCCGCGCCGCTCCTAGATTCACTTCGGCGATCAGCATCTCTTCTTGAGTGCCGCTGGCTGGGCCGGCAATGGGCCAGCCGGTGTGGCCGACAATCAGGCTGTGCCCCAAGAATGGCTGATCGCGCTCGACACCCACGCGATCGGCGCAGGCGATGACCATGGAGTTGGAATGAGCGGCGGCCATATGCAAGATGTTGGCCATGGGCACCTGGTCATCCGGCTGCGCCGGCATAGGCACCCAATTGGTGGGTATGCAAACCAGATCGGCACCCTGCACAGCCGCCAGGCGAAAAGTCTCGGGGAACCAGCCGTCGTAGCAAATGGCGACCGATATGCGGCCATAGGGCGTGGCGTAGACCGGCACGCCAAGGTTGCCACGTTCGAAGTAGAGGTTTTCATCCCCCCACAAATGGAGCTTGCGGTATACACCCAGCGGCCCCTTCGGCCCCAGGATGACAGCGCTGTTGTAGAGACGGTCGCCGTCGCGCTCTGTAATGCCTGCCACCAGGATCAGGCCGCGGCGAGCCGCGACTTCGGCCCACGCCGCACTGCTGGGCCCTTCGGGCACGACCTCCGCCAGCTCGAAGGCCTCGGCACGCGACTGAAACACATAACCGGTGTTGGCCAGCTCGGGCAACACGACAATCTTGGCGCCAGCATCCGCCGCCTTCTCGATCTGGGCAATACTGCGCGCCAGATTGCCTTGCACATCGCCAAACCGTGGATGAAACTGAAGGCACGCGATCTTCACCGCGTCTCTTCCCTTGGTAGCCATTGAACCTCCTCCGGTGCCTGAAACCATCTGGCTCTAGAGGAGTTAAAGCAATTTATATGCCAGCTATAAAAAGGAAGACGCCCTGGGGAAACGCGTTAGCCCCCCCTCGCGGGGTATGCCAACAAGCACTATTTCGGTGCGCGATGATCAATCGTTGCCTGCCGGCGCATCAAAATGACGCATCGCTCTCTCTAGCACACACGCCACATGTTCCGCCCGCAAGCCCCCTTCCGCGCGGGTTGCATCAGCAATCTGGTGCCGACAGCTAGTACCGTCTGCCACTAGCAACGTACCGGGACCAGCCTTGCGCACCGCAGGCAGCAACGCCAATTCCGCCATCTTCACGGACGTGTCGTAATGCGCGGCTTCGTAGCCGAAGCTGCCGGCCATGCCGCAGCAGCTCGACTCAATCAGTTCCACCTTC
>Ga0182748_1004968_pt1 | contig 10282 bp, 10 predicted proteins | sample eDN3rd37CKraftOP_FD_128877 | JGI IMG/M metagenome (GOLD analysis project Ga0182748, IMG submission 128877) | Enriched Organic Plus compost microbial communities from Emeryville, California, USA - eDNA 3rd pass 37_C Kraft OP (version 2) (version 2) ...
CGCGGCTTCTACGACGGCGCGATCGACGGCATCTGGGGCGCCCACACCGACGGCGCGGCGCGCGATTTCGCGGAAGCGGCTCGGCTGCGCATCAAGGTCGAGCCCGGCGACGGCCTGCTGCGCGCCATCGCCGGCTCGCAGGTGCGGGCGGCCGCGCCCGCGCCGGCGCGCAGCAACGACCCGATCGCCACCTTGATCGCGCCCTCCAAGCGCATTCTCGCGATCCAGCGCGCGCTGGCCGAATTCGGCTACGGCCAGATCGCGCCGAGCGGCGTCTACGATCCCGAGACGCGCGCGGCGATCGAGAAGTTCGAGCGCGACCACAAGCTGCCGGTGACCGGCCAGATCTCCGACCGGTTCGTGCGCGAACTGGCGACCATGACCGGCCGTCCGCTCGAGTGATTGGCGCCCGCGCGGCGCGCCGTGCTAGCACAAGCCATGCGCCTGAAGTCCGCCATCTGGGTGTCCGCCTATCTGCGCCGCTGCAACATCGAGGGCGCCTTCGCGGCCGTGCGCCGGCGCGGCGCCGAGGAGGCGGGCGCGGTGTTCATCAAGATCAACCGGCTCGACGGCAGCGGCACGCTGTACGGTCCGGCGCCGCAATCGGCATTCGACGACGCCCGCCCGGCCGATCGCTTTTTCACCCCCGTGCTCGGCCGTGACGCGCCCGCGCCGGAGGCCGATATCGAGGCGCGCCTCAGCCGCGAGATTCGTTTCGATCCGGACGTGTGGATCGTCGAGGTCGAGGATCGCGCTGGGCGGAATTTTCTCGACGGTGCGGTGACCGCGGGCTAGCGCCGCGACGCTCGTCGTCCCAATAGACCGGCTCGTGCGCGGGACGCGTGCGCCCCTGTTCCGCCTGCCAGATCGCCACCATCCGAGCGGCGGCCTGCGGCGAGAGTTCTTCGAACAGATGCGCGAGCCCATAGACCCGCTCGATCGATTGTCCGATGGCGGGGTCGAGCATCAGGATGATGCGCTGGAACACCGGGGCCGGCATGCCGAGCGACTTGGCGGCGACCACCAGCGGTTCGCCGGTGGGATCGCGCACGATGCGCTCGGCCAGCGCGCGCGAGATTCCGAGCGCCTGTTCGAGTATGCGGGCGAATTCGCCCGCATTGCGTTTCAGGCCGGCCGATTCCAGGCGGGCGATCGTGTCGGCGGCGGCGCGAAGCGGCGCGCCGCGCGGGCCCTCGGCCAAATCGAGATTGGCGAGGATCAGGCGGCGTTCCTCCGGGCTCGCGGCGAAGAACAAGTCCACCAGATCGTTCGACTCGGCGCTCTTGCGCACGGCCGGCGTTTCGGCGGGCGGCGGGGCCGCGCCGAGCTTGCGCAGGACCGCGATCGGCGCGGCCGGGTAGTCGCGCAATCGCGCGGTGACGGCGGCGCGGGTCGGTTCGTCGGCGGCGGCAATCAGCCCGAGCGCGAGTTCGACATATTGGGTTTCTTCCTCGCTCGTATGCGCCGGTACCTGCACATAGAGGTCCGTGATGACCCGCAGCAAAGTGGGGCGGATGTCGACGCCGTCCCGGCATGCCAGATCGACCAGGCTGTCGATCGGAGAATCGGCTGAGGACTTCACCATGACAGAGACGCTTTACGGCAACAGGATTCGGCTCGTGTCCCGGTTTCGACGCCTGGATCCGTGCGCGGCACGTTCTGTTACAGGCGTCGGCCCCCGAGGGACTCTGGCAAGTCTATGATTCCAGTACGGCCTCGGATTTGACATTCCGATGAAGCCCTCGCGGCAACACCGATAGGAACGACAAATCCGCCGCACTGGCGCGCGATTGCGGCACATTAGGCCAGTCGCGTTAGCGACCCGTTAACCTTGCGGCCCTTTTAATCGAACCAAGGCGCTCGTCCGCCAGGTGGTGCGCGATCGGTGGGTTTTCGGAGCCGGTCGCGCCCGGCAGAATGTGTGATGGGGTTTCGTAGCAACCTGAACGGATAGGTATGTAACGCTTATCGTGCGCCGGGGCGGAAAGGGGACTGTAATGGGCGAAGTCATCCGATTTCCCGACGAGACAGGGGGTGGGCGCGGCGGCCGATACGTCAGCGCCTCCACGGAACCGGCGACCGTGATCATTCTTCCGGTGATTCGAATCGAGCGCGACCCGGACGGGTCGAACGACGTGGAGCCGCGCAGCGGCAACAGTCCGACTGGCGGCCGCCGCCGCCGCCGTCTCGCGCGCTGACGTCCGATCCGGCCCGACATCATGCGGTTTTCATTCCGGCAGGGAGCGCGCCTTCCCATGTGGCGCAGGCCTTTCCTCTCGCTCGCCGCGCTGGCTTTGCTCGCCGGCTGCAGCGCGAACGGCGATTTCGGCGAAATCCGCCCCACGCTGGTGCGCGACGACATGCACGATTGGGTCGGGCATACCGCGACCGCCCCGCGGCGGGGCGACGCTTCCAGTTTCCAGCTCACCGATGACGAGCGCGCGCTGCGCGATCTCGCCTATCCCCTGATCGAGCCGCCTTACGATCGCCAGCGATGGTACTCGCTTGCCGGGGAATACGGCATGTTCCAGAACGGCCGCCGCGCGCGCTTGAGCCGCGAGGCCTACGCCAACCATCTCCTGTCCGAAGCCTATCGTTCGCCGTCGGCGCGCTATGAAAAACTGACCGACGACATTCGCGACGACACCACGCGGCTGCCGCAGTTCTTCGAGACCGCCGGCCGCGTCGTCGACATGGACGGCAAGCGGCGCAAGAGCCTCGCTTATATTTCGGGGTTGACCGAGGGCGAGCGCCTGAACGCGCGGCGGCGCATCGAGGAAAATGCGCGCATCGTCGGCATGGTCCGCGCGAGCCTGGCCGAGCGCGCCTCCGCCTACCGCTTCGCGCTCGAACGCCTGGTTGTCTCGACGCCTTCGCCGCAGGCGGTCGAGGTGGAGCGGGCGCTCAACCAGCTTCAGGCCGAGATCGCGCGTTACCGCTCGCATCTGCCGCCGAGCTGGCGACGCGAACCGAGCCTGGCGGCGGCGAACACTTAGCGGGTGCGCGCCGTTTGGCGCAGGATGCCGCCCGGCCCAGCGGAGGCCCTTGCATGCGGACTTTTCCGAAGTCGCGCATCGACGCCTTGAGCGACGGCATCTTCGCCTTCGCGATGACGCTGCTCGTGCTCGACGTCAGGCTGCCGTCCGACGTCGCGATCCATGACAGCGGCGAATTGATCGCGAACCTGCGGGCGCTGGAGCCGCAATACATCGCCTATCTCATCAGCTTCTTCGTGCTCGCCGCGCAATGGCGGGGGCTCATCGAACTGCGCCGGGTCGATGATATTTCCGAACGGGCCTTGAGCTGGTCGATCCTGTATCTGTTCTTCATCGCCAGCATTCCCTTCTCGACCAGCGTCGTCGGCCGCTATGGCGATCTGCCGCCCGCGGTCTGGCTCTATGCCGCGAACCTGATCGTGGTCGCCGTGCTGTCGCTTGGCCTGCGCGCGCTCGAGATCGTGCCCGAGCACCGGCGGCAGGCGCGCGTCGGACACTTCCGCCTGGCCTTCTTCATCGCCACCGCGGTCTTGTCCGTGCTGGTCAGCGTGCTCGCGCGCGGCAACGCGATGTATGCCTATCTGCTCAATATCGCCGCCGGGCCGCTCGCCGAACGCCTGTATGGCGACGAATCGTGAGCGCGCGGCGCCGCGGCGGTGCGGCGGCGGCGCCTTCGCGCTCCCGGTCCCCGGCCGCGCGCCGCGCGACCGGCCCGATCATTGGCCGTAGGGCTTGATGCTTTCGGCCACCGAATCCGCGATGTGCTCCTTGGACACGACGCCGATAACGTCGGCGGGGCGCGGGAGCCGGCCCTTGGCTTTCGTCACCACCACCATGTTGGCGCCGTGCCGCGCCATGCGGTTGACGACGTCGAACATGATGTCTTCCTCGCGCGCGACCGTGAAGCGCCGCTCGACGATTTCACCGAGCGGCACGCCCTTGCGGACGTCCTCGAGGCCGTGCCGCAGCGCGGTGTTGACGCGCAGAACGCCGATGATCCGGTTGCCGCGCGTCACGACGATGTGCTTCATGCGGCCGCCGTGGCCCGGTTGACGCAGAAAAGTCTCGAGCTCGGTTTCCGCCGGCAGCAGCACGAAGTCCCGCTCCATGATGTCGCCCGCCGGGCGCACCAGGAACATGTTGGCGTGCATCGCCTTCGGCACGAAATGGCGCCGGCCGACCAGCTTGATGGTGTAGATGTTCTCTTGCGACAAGAGCCGCCGCACGCCGATCGCGATCGCGACCGCGACGATGATCGGCATGACCAGGTCGTAGTCGCGGGTCATCTCGAACGTCATGGTGACGGCGGCCATCGCCGCGCCGGTGCCGCCGCCGACCATCGCCGCCATGCCGATCATGGCGCAGGTCATCGCGTTGACGCCCTCGACCGGATGAATGGCGGTGATCATGGCGCCGAAGGCCCCGCCGATCGTCGCGCCCATGAACAGCGAGGGCGAGAAAATCCCGCCGGAGGCGCCGGATCCCAGGCTGACCGAGGTGGCGAACAGCTTCGCGAAGAACAGCAGGGCAAGCAGCGCCGGGACGGCGAGGTGGCCGGTCAGAATGGTCTGAATGGTGGCATAGCCGACGCCGTCGACATAGTACTGCCCGGTCGTGCGCAGCAAGGCGTACATGAGCACGCCGACGATCGTCATGCCGATGATATTGCGCAGATAGGGATTGCGGATGTCCTCGAACAGGTCCTCCGCGAAGCCGAGACCGCGGATGAAGGCGGTGGCGGCAAGTCCCATCAAGCCGCCGAGCAGGGCGTAGAGCAGGAGCGCGGTCAGCGAGGCGGCCTGCGTGGAGGTCAGCAGATCGACCGGCACTTCGAAGGCCGGCTGCAGGCCGAGAAAGATGCGGCCCACGAAGGTCGCGGTGCCGGTCGCCAGCGCGACCGGCAGGAACGTGCGCGCGCTCAGCTCCGGCATCAACAGTTCGATCGCGAACATCACGCCGCCGATCGGCGTGTTGAAGGTCGCCGCGATGCCGGCGCCGGCGCCGGCGGCGACGAGCGTGATGCGCTGCCAGGGCGCCATTTTCACCACTTGGCCGAGCGACGAGCCGAGGGACGCGCCGATCTGGATGATCGGGCCTTCGCGGCCGACGGCGGCACCGGTTCCGATTGAAAAGGCGGAGGCCAGCGACTTGACCGCGGCGACGATCGGCCGGATCAGGCCGTCGCGGTAATAGATCGCGTCCATCACTTCCGGCACGCCGTGACCGCGCGCTTCCGGAGCGAAATTGGTGACCAGAAAGGTCACGATCAGTCCGCCCAGGACGGGAACAAGAATGACGAGCGCGCCCCAGGGGCTCGGCGGCGTGAACTGGTTGGCGTCGTAAGTGGTCGAAAAGACGCCGAGGAAGGCGATGTTGTGGATCAGCCCGATCAGCGCCCTGAAAAATACGGCGCCGACGCCGGTAACGAGGCCTACGATGACAGCGAGAAGCGACAGACGGAAAAGACCGATTCGCGGAGGAAGCCTGAATTTCATTCCTGGTTCACTTCGTGTGAGGCGTCGGCGATGGCTCCCGTGCGAACCAATGCGACAATTACCCGCCCTCCGCGGCGAGCTGGCGCCACGGGCGGAGTTTTCTTGCTGAACCGTCGTCCCTGACCAATGTCCTTAGCACCAAAGTTTTTCCACGAGAAGGCGGCAGGCAGCCCGGCGGGACGCCCGCGCCCCTAGCGCGCCGCCGCCGCCGCCAGCGTAGTCTTTTCGCACTTCGCCCCGGCGATGGCGTTCTTCGCCTTGTCCATCAGGCCGGGCTCCGCGGCGAGCGTGCGGATCGCGATCAGCCCGGTCGGAGTCGGCGACTCGACGATCAGGCGGTCGGCGGCGGTGACGTCCTCTTCTTCCGGCATCTGGCTGTGCTGCTCGGGCGTCATCAGGTCGAGGTCGATGACGCGCCGGCCGGCGGCGCGGTCGTTGATCGCGTAATAGGCGACGTCATAGCGGGTGTAGAAGGAAACCGAGGTATAGGCCGGTCCCACCGGGACCGTCAGCTTGAGCGGGCCTTCCGAAAGATCGTAACGGCAGACCGCGCTCGCGAAGGCCGGATCCATGAACGGCATGATGGCCTTGTCGGGCGCCGGTTCGGGCAGCGGCGTCACCGTGTTGACCGGCGTGATCGGCGTCAGCCGCGCATAGGCGTCCTGCGTCGCCGTGCGCGGCATGACGATGACGGTGGCGAAATGCACGATGCCGCCGAGCAGCACGCCTCCGAGCAACAGAAGGGCCCAGCGGATCATGGGCAGCTCCCCGTGCTGATTTTCGGCATCGGCACTTCGCGCCCGGCCTTGGTCGCAACGCCGACGGGCGTGTCATACAGGCGCAGCACGAGCGCGTAGCGTTCGACGCCGCCGGTCGGCAGCCAGTTGCCCGGGCTGGCGCGCGGGCCGACCGCGATTTCGAAGCTGCCGTCGGAACGGCGGACGATTTCCTGGCTGGTGAAGCCGTGCCGGTTCACCGAATTGGCGACCAGTTCGCCGTTCTCGTTATAGAGCGTGAGCGTCCAGAAACGGGCCGCCGGGGTGATGCCGGACAGAACGACGTCGCAACGACCGTCGAGCGGTTTGCCGTCGTCGTCGGTGCGGGCGGTGAACGACACGCCGTCGCCGAGCGCGATGGTCAATATGCCGGTGCGCGCGATCGAGGCGCGCGCGTAAGGGTCGGCATCCGCCGTGCCGGTCTTCGGCCAGGCGGTCCAGCTGCCGATCCGCATCGCCCCGAAGGCGGCGCCGCGCGTGAGCGCGAAATAGGTCGCGCCCAGGCCGACGGTCGCGGCGACGAGCAGGGCAAACAGCGTTCCGAGAAGCAGCCGCACTTTTAGATCCGCTGGCCGAGGGGCAGGTTGATTCGCGTGACAGAGACTACGCTGGCCGCGCGCAGGCGGCTAATCAGTTCCGCCCGAATGCCTTGCCCTCCAGCGCTTCGGCGAGCGCGTCGCCATATTCCGGAATTGCCGCCTGCTTTCGCTTCTTCGCCGCGGTCGAGACGCTGGTCGGCAAGGGTGCGAGCGAGCGGTTGGCTTCATCGAGCAGGCGTTCGATCCGCACCAGGACGTCCGCTCCGCGCTTGGTCAGCAGCGTCGGCCGCGGCGGCGGCGCTTGCTGTTCGTCCGGGTTCTTTTTGTTGGCCGCGGCGACCGCCGGCTGCTTGCGCTCGCCCGGCACGGCCACGCCGGGCAATTGCCGCACTTCGATGCCCTGATGCGCGTATTCCATGATGGCGTGCCACGTCATCGCCGGCAGCGAGCCGCCGGTCATGCGGTTGGTCGGGGTATAGTCGTCATTGCCGAACCAGACGCCGCAGACGAAATTGCCCGTGTAGCCCATGAACCAGGCGTCGCGATAAGCGTTGGTGGTGCCGGTCTTGCCGGCCGCGGCGATGCCGTCGAGCCGGGCCCGGCGGGCGGTGCCGTTTTCGACCACGCTGTTCATCATGGTGATCATGTCCTGCGCGACTTGCGGCGGCAGAACGCGGCGCGGCTTCGGTCCGTCGCGATCGTAGCGCCAGACCACCTTGCCGTCGCCGGTGCGCACTTCGAGGATCGCGTGCGGTTTCACCGCCATGCCGAGATTGGGGAACGTGGCATAGGCGCCGACGTGCTCGATCATGGTGACGGCATCGGCGCCGATCGGCAGGGACGGCGTGTCGGGCAGCGGCGTGGTGATGCCCATGTCGCGCGCGGTCTTGATGATGCGGGCGCGGCCGAGCTTGGCATTGCCGTCGCCGACGGCGACCGACAGGCGCACGGCGATGGTGTTGATCGAATGGGTGAGGGCGGTGATGAGGGTCATCGAGCCGCGATAGCTGCCGCCGTAATTGTGCGGGCACCAGTTGCCGAGACAGATCGGCGCATCGACCACGATCGAGGACGGTTTGAAGCCGTGCTCGAGCGCGGTCGCATAGACATAGGGTTTGAACGACGAGCCCGGCTGGCGCATGGCGTCGGTGGCGCGGTTGAACTGGCTGGCGCCGTAGTCGCGGCCGCCCACCATCGCGCGCACCGAACCGTCGACATCCATGAGCACCGCGTCGGCCTGCTTGGCGTGGTATTCCTCGCCGTACTGGCGCAATGAATTTTCCACCGCCGCGTCGGCCGCTTTCTGCAGATTGGTGTCGAGCGCGGTGCGCACGACGAACACCCGTTCGTTCATCGACTTCGGGAAGGTGTCGACGAGTTTCTTCACCTCGTCGAAGGCGTAGTCGAGATAATAATTGGGCGCGTGATCGTCGCTCCGGTCGACGGGGGTGGCGGGATGGCGGCGGGCGCCGAACACCTGGCCCTCGGTCATGAAACCGGTATCGACCAGATTGTCGAGCACGACATTGGCGCGCGCGCGCGCGGCCGGCAGGTTGACGTTGGGCGAATATTTGGTCGGCGCCTTGAACAGGCCGGCGAGCATGGCCGCTTCGGCGAGATCGACGTCGCGCGCCGACTTGTTGAAATAATACTGCGCCGCCGCGTCCACGCCGAAGGCGCCGCCGCCCATATAGGCGCGGTCGAGATAGAGCTTGAGGATCTCGTTCTTGGTCAGCCGCGCCTCCAGCCACAGCGCCAGGAACGCTTCCTTGATCTTGCGGTCGAGCGTGCGCTCGTTCGACAGGAACAGGTTCTTGGCGAGCTGCTGCGTCAGCGTCGAGCCGCCCTGCACGACGCCGCCGGCGCGCGCATTGGTCAAGAGCGCGCGGAAGGTGCCGGTGATGTCGACGCCGAAATGGTCGTAGAAGCGGCGGTCCTCGGTGGCGAGCACGGCCTTGATCAGATGATCGGGAAACTGGTCGAGCGGCACCGAGTCGTTGTGCCGGATGCCGCGCGTGCCCACGACATTGCCGTAGCGGTCGAGGAAGGTGACGGCGAGCTCCGACTTCTTCAGCCAGTCGTCGTCGGAGGTCTCGCGGAAGGCGGGAATGGCGAGCGCCAGCAGCAGGATCAGGCCGGCGGTGCCGAGCGTGGCGGCTTCCGACAACAGCTCGGTCACCAGGCGCCGAAAGCCGGCGACATGGAAGCGGTCCATGAAGGTGGAGAAGCGCTCGTAAGCCTCGCGCGCGCCCCGGGCGGCGCGGAACAGGCTGGAGTCGATCCAGGCGTCCAGCGCGAGCAGGAAACGCTTGAGACTTTGCCGCCAATCTTCGGAATAAGGGTCCTGCAAGGCCTTATCGCTCGCCAATAGGTCGCCGGCGGGCGCGCCCCGCGCCTGCCGCGCTGCAATATCTAGCCGATCCAAGGGCTTCCGGCCATGCCGGCGCCCCGATTAACGGTGCCCAAGGTGAACGGAAATTGCGGGGGAAAAGGGGCGGGACGGGCCGACTGGCCCCGGCCGGGCAAGGGTGGAAGAGGGGGCCGGGCCCCCACCCGCCGGGGGCGGCTGAAGGAGACCCCCTTTCAATGCGCGGGCCCGGCTATAACTGTGCTCCGACTCGACCAGGATAGCCCGATGACCGACGACAATGCCCCCTTTTGGCGGACCAAGAAGCTGTCCCAGATGACGGACGCCGAATGGGAGAGCCTGTGCGACGGCTGCGGGCGCTGCTGCCTCAACAAGCTGACCGACGAGGATACGGCCAAGACGGTCTATACCGATGTCGGCTGCAAGCTCCTGGACGGCGAGAGCTGCCGCTGCATCGACTACCCGCACCGCCAGGCCAAGGTGAACGACTGCGTGAGGCTCACCTGGCGCAACGTGTCGCGGCTTTCCTGGCTGCCGCCGACCTGCGGCTACCGGCTGGTGGCGGCGGGCCAGGACCTGCCCTGGTGGCACCCGCTGGTCTCGCGCGACCCGGAAACGGTGCACGAGGCCGGTATCTCGGTGCGCGGGCGCGTGACCGCGAGCGAGGCCGACGTGCCGGACGAAAAGCTCACGGACTACATCGTGAGCTGGCCGGGCAAATGGCCGAAAGGCGCGCGCGGCAGCACGCCGCCGGGGCGGGCCAAGTCGCGCGCGGCGGCGGCGCCGCGCAAGGGGCAGGAGGCGGCACGCCAGCGCGCCGGCAAGGGGAAATAGCCGAGGGCGGCCGCGCCGCCGGCCGGCCGACCAAAGCTGGCTCGCAAACTCATTGTGGAACAATTACTTACTCTATGTTAGGAAGAATGAACCGATACAGGAAGAATATAGAACGAGCGGTCCGGTCATGGCCCTGAACATCAAGAATGCCGAGACCGAGAGACTGGTGCGGGAACTCGCGCGCCGGCGCGGCCAGGGCATCACCGAGGCGCTGACCGAGGTGGTGCGGCGCGAGGTCGAGCGCGAGCGCATGAAGCCGCGCCGCGGCGACAAG
>Ga0182748_1004977_pt1 | contig 10270 bp, 9 predicted proteins | sample eDN3rd37CKraftOP_FD_128877 | JGI IMG/M metagenome (GOLD analysis project Ga0182748, IMG submission 128877) | Enriched Organic Plus compost microbial communities from Emeryville, California, USA - eDNA 3rd pass 37_C Kraft OP (version 2) (version 2) ...
CGTATGTATTTGCGATCTTTCGAGCGAATAAAACACAATCGGACTTTCGAGGTATCCAGCCCCAAACGCGACAATTGGCGCGCCTTTCGAAACCGCAACAAGAAATGTCTTGCTATCGCTTACTCCGAAAACGTCTTTGCCATCCGCCACTGACGCAACCGAATCGTACGCTGCGCTCGCGACTTTCAGTTTTAAGTCCAGTCCAACCTGACTAAAGAGCCCAGCGCGCGCCGCGATTATCTCCCCACCATGCTGAGCACTAACAGGCACGACCAAGCGAAACTGCGCCTCAGGCGACAAGCCGACTACTTTCGACTCGATCCCCTTTCCGGGAGCCCATGTCTCCGCGCGCCAGCCTACCAGAACAGCAGCAACAATCGTCGCTGCAACGACACCGACACGCCAGCTATTCATCGCCCGCCACATCCCGCCATAACAATTAATGGGCTCTAATCGAAACCATCAGCCGATCAGATCGTTTAAAGCGAGACTGCCTAATCATGGTCATTAAAACTGCTCCCGATAGGAATAGCGAAAATATCGCATGTTTGGAAATATTCCGAGGATACCGTCTTTGCGTTGTTTTCCCCTGACCTTCATGTCTATACAGTGATCCGTATTATAGTAACAGACGCGCAATTTAATCGGCATCAGACAATTGTTGTAAACGCTGACGACATGATCAAAAACATTGGGATTGATCACATGCCGCCGAGCGGCCGCTTCTATGTCAAGGCACGGCCTGTTCAAGGCATCGCGATGCACTGTGAATGCGGAATTCTTGCCGCTCCCCTGTAATGTCAAACGTGATTGAAATGGTGCGCTCGGGTTACTGCCCTGGACTGATACCACCTGCCCGCGCGCCACACCGGTCAATGTCAGCGCCACCAGGACAACCGCAATAATATATTCTCCCGCCATTTTACCTCGGTACGGTGACCTTACCTTATGGTCCGTCGAGATCACCACGATCAATCCCAAGGACGCTGCCCGCGACGTTTCACTCCCGGAACCGTAATGTCGTAGCCAAGCCGATAGACGGTCTTCGCAAAGCGCTCACGATTGACAAGTTCGACCGCATTTAGCCCTGCCAGCAAGGTGCCACGAATAGGCCACCCCGGACCGACCAATATATCGGCCATCTCCGGGATGAATTGTGAATCAATCAGGTGAGCGAATTCGGCTACGGCCTCATTCGCAACATCCGAAGGAAGCTGAGGAAACACGGATAACGCCAAGCGGTTCCGTTTGACCCCAATCCACCCTTCATCCGGCCCGGTCAAATAAGACATTCGCAAATAATCGATATGATCCCGGGAAAACCCGTTGCGGGTGTTTTCTACCCAAAATAAGACCACCCAAAGAAACGAATCGGCAGGATTATTGGAAAGCGCATTCACGGTCGTGACTTGCAGGCGCCTACTCTCTTTATCAATCGTTTTCTGATCGCCGTTGAAAATCGCCCGTTCCAGAAGCCTAAGACGTATAATTGCGACGTTCGACAGTATCGACGGCCGCGCGTTTTCACCCGATTCGATACCCCCTAACCGTTCCACGAACGCGCCCACGACAGCCGGCTTAATGTTTTCGCCGGCAATAATATATTTAGCTGTTTTTTCAAACGGCGCGGCTTGCCAAAAAACGGGTGCCGTATAAACCGCCCAGAGCATGGTGGCGGCACCCAACCCGCAGACAACCGCTCGCACTGTTAGGTCGACGAAATCAACCCCTTTCGAACCGGGGGGCACGGCGGTCAATCCGTATAGCCGTAGCGAGCATAATACTTCTTGTAATAATAGTTGCTATGATAGGCCTCATAACGCCCAAGAATATTTGTATCCACCTTGTTCAGCACAACGCCGAGCAGCCGATCATAGACGCCAGGCGCCGCCGCCAAATGATGCTCAACAACGTCAATTTTCGTTCGTCCCCACTCGACGACATAAACGAAAGAATCAATGATGTTTGTTGCTGCCTTCACGTCGACGACTGGCGCCAATGGCGGCAAGTCGACGATGACATAGTCATAGGTGGAACGAAGATTATCAAGGAGCCTCTTGACGTTCGGTGACGCAAGAATTTCATTCGTGTGCAGCATCTTGGGCGCGCCGCCGCTCGGCAAGAACTCCAAACTCGTCGAACGGTCCGTCCAAATAGCCTCTTGTAACGACGTCTTCCCCGCAATCACGTCGACCAGTCCCCGGGTGTCGGGAGCGAGCGCTCGCGACAAAGACGGATTTCTCAAATCCAGATCGATCAACAAGACCCGGCCACCGGCATGCGCAATGAGCTCGGCGAAGTTCGCTGCCACGGTCGACTTTCCCTCGTTTGGAAGGGACGACGTAATCCCAATAATTTTGCTTTCTTTTACAGCACCATTGACGTCCACCGCGACTTTGATCGAGCGAATTGCTTCGGTGAACCGTGAAAACGGCGAGTCGACCACATACCAGAACAGTTTATCGTTCCGGTTGATCGTCCGCGGCGCATTCTCGGCCCGCTTTCGCTCGATTTCGAATGTTTTCTTGGGGGCACCGGCCTTAACGATGGGCACGACGGCAAGGCATTGCGTATTCAACAAATCTTCCACCTGCCGGCTGGTACGGAAGACCTTGTCGGATAACTCACGAAACAAGGCGATACCAAAGCTGAGCATCAGGCCGCCAGCCAATGTCACCCCCAACACAATGATTGTCTTGGGCTGGCTCTTTCCGAGCGGTCGTGACGCAGGGCTGATAATCCGCGCTTCGGTAATCGGGAACGACTGTTGCTGCGTTGCCTGCATATAGGCTTGCAGGAAATTGTCGTACATCGCTTGAAATGTCTGCGCATTGCTCTCAAGCTCGCGCAATTGCACCTGCGCCTGGTTGGTCAGTTGCGTTTCAGAAACGACGTTGGCGAGACTATTCTTTATGCTCTGCTCGCGCGTTACTGCGATATCATAGTCGCTCTTATACGCTTGCTGAATCCGCGCCAGCTCGTCGGTTATGTTCCGCCGTATTTCATGCATCTGGCTGCGCAGCCGAATGACGGCCAAATGATTTGGCCCATAACGGGCTGCCCACTCAGCGGCCCGTGCCGCAATGTCGACGTACTGGCCGCGCAACTTGATGATGGTGTCGTTTTTCAGAGCGTCCGCGACCGAAGCGTCGGGGATGTCCTGTTTCATGATATCATTGATCCGCTCGAGGCGCGCTTTTGCTTCGGCGGTGGCCGCTTTCGCCAAGATCAACTGGCTGTTGACCTCTGCGAGCTGCTGTTCGGTCATGAGGCGACCGCCGGTATCAACGATATTGTTTTTTTCCTTGAATGCGACGACGGCACGCTGGGCGGCTGTCGCCTGGGTACGCAGTTCCTTGATGCGATCCTGGAGCCACACCGAGGCCCGCTTGGTCGCCTGGTACTTGGCTTCAAGTTGGTCCACGATATAGGCGTCCGCAATGGCATTGGCGATGCGCGCCGCCTTGTCCGATGACACAGACGTGAAATTGATGTCCATCACATAAGTAAGGCCGACACGCTTGATGTCGCGTTGTTTTTCAAATCGAGCAAGCGCCTTCCGGGTCTCCTCAAATTCCGATGTCGGTTCTTCAGTGGAAAACAGCCCGGATACAAGGCCAAAAACAGCTCCGACCAACCCGCCGCCCGCGCCGACGAATTCCGGGTCATCCGTCAAATGCAGGTCTTTGATGACGGCGAGGCTGATATTCTCCGACTTAAGAATCTCGACCTGCGTTTCCGTCGTTGCTGGATCAACCGCCAAGTCGCCATATGTTTGCTGCTGAAACAGCTTGAACTTGCTGGTGTCAATCACCATCCGCGCGGTCGCCGTGAATTTCGGCGTGGCCGTGAACAGATAGATAAGTCCAAGAGCAATAGCGCAGGAAATGACAACCAAAATGGTTGGAAACTGGCGACGAACGATATTGATATAGGTCGTCAGGTCTTCGACCGGAGACGAGGCGGCCGTGCCGTTATACTCCTGACCGCCGGTAACCGGCCGATTATTGACCTCCAGCATTTTGTATACATTACCCTCGCGCAACCACTATCGCGATATCGCATTTGTCAGACGGATGGACTGAACTAGCGCGCGAATCCGACGCTTCGTTCAGTGTTTGCCCTCTCAGCGAGGGCTGACCGATCCGATGCTGGTGGCACCGTTGACACCAGCGCCGCCCGTGAAGAAGTTCTGCGTCGCAGTCTGATAATGCAAACCACCGAACGACTGCGGGCTGCCCGCGTTCGTCCCGCCGAACGCGAATCCGAACGAGCTCGTCGGGCCGCCGACGCCGCCCCCCGCGCCACCTCCACCACCGCCGCCAGCGCCAGTTGACGCGATCGTCACGTTGCCGGTAACGGCCGCAAAAGCCGTGTTAACGTCCTCCAAACCGGAGTCCGCGACGGCCTGCTGGATCTGGTTGGCATATGCCTGATTGGTGCGCACGACAATTTGCGCACATTGGCCAAGCCCGCTGCCAAATGCCATTTGCTGGTCCTTATTGGCGGACTTCACCGCGCCCATGATCGCCTGGAGCGCTTCGGGATGAGCCACACAGACATCCCGTATCAACGAAATCAGTTGGGCGCCGCCGCTCGGATATCCCTGCACGACCTGGCTGGGATTGCTCACGAACTGATCGACCGGACTGTTGGCGGCATTTTGGGCGATCGCCGACGACGACAAAGCCAAGCCGGCAGCCATCGCACCAGTGGCGACTTGCAGCGCAAAGCGGCGAACCGAGGAGCGCATGACCATCTCCTAGTAATTCCAAATAAAATACCATGACATTTATTCTTTTCCAATGGGATTTTGGCGCAGCGCAAAATACAGTAAATTCGATTATCCGATCTCAAATATTATTGTTTTTCCTGTATTTATCCTGGCCCGCCGTCCATTTTCATCACGCTTTCGAGCGAAACGACTGGCCGAGCCCGGCGCCCACCATGGCAAAGACGACAATCGCATAGCCCGGGATTTGCAGCGAAAAATCGACGCAAGAGTGCAGGATTGCGATCATAGATACCGAAAAGGCGGCAAGCGGAACAATGACATCGCGCCGGCGGGTGCGGATTCCGTGGATCAAAACCGCCAGCATGATGCCCCACCCCAAGGACACCGCCCCCGCCAGGGGCAAACCGAGCTCCGCCGTCAGTTCGAGCGGCGTGTTATGGGCGATGTCCCAGACACCCCACATCGAAATATCGGGACTTCGATAGGCGGGCGCCGCCCAGGGAAAGGTCCCCAGACCGGTCCCGAACCAGGGATGATCCGCAATCATCTTGATGGTCGAGCGATAGGCCGCCAGCCGCCCCTCGTCCGCCAGCCCCTGCACGTCGAACCGGCTGCTGACCCGGCCGCCCAGGAACTGCAACAAGACCAAAGCTATTGCCGTACCGGCCATCAGCGCGATCCAAATTCCGCTACGCGGCGGCAGGTCGCGCCGGAAATAAACGACGAAAGTAACGATCAGCGCGAACAGCGACAGCACGACGCCGGCGCGCGAGACGGTCAAAAACAGCGCCATGAGACAAAGAAAAAACATCGAAAAATACAGGACGAGAATACGCGGCGGATTCGTCATCAGCCGCGCCGGCACTCTTTTCCAATCGATCGTGTCGGTCCGCAAATGGCGCCTGACCTTCTCCATGAGAAGCAAGAGCCAAACGACCGAGCACGAGCCGAAATAAGCGGCGGCCGTATTGCGATTGACGAAAGTGCCGGTGAGGTTGCCGATGTAAGCCCGCTTTTCCCGCCACAACAGCGTCGTCGGCTCGAACAAAAAGGAAACAATCCCGTAGGCGGCATAGGCGGCACCCGACCAGGCCACGACTTGAAGAAGCCGCCGTGCCTGCTCCCGATCGGCCCCGACGACGAGCCCGCAAGTCAACGCCAGAACGCAGGCCAATGACGGCCCAAGCGCAAAGAGCGGCTCGCCCCTGACGATGGAAACCGACGGCGTCAGCTCCATCCGGAGCGCTTGCGAGGCTTTCGCCCACAACGGATCGGGCGAGGCAATCCAGGGGTGATCGGCCAATTGTTCATGCAGGACAAAAGCATAAAACACGACGATCAAGCCGATTCCGCCAAGCAGCCATAAATGCGCCTTGCGCAGCGAAATCGGCGACAATGCCGTTGCCACCGCCGTAACGCCGAGCACGAAGCACCAGAATGCGATAGTGGTCTTGTCGTAAGAGCCGTAGGGAAGCGGCGCGCCGGCAACCACGAAAAAGATCAAATAAGATGGGATCGCGCTCAATCTTAGCGACGGCAAATTCGCGCTATATTTCATTGGCCCGGCATTCAATTCCGAAAGCTTTCGAAATAACCTAGCCTGCAGGCGCATCTCCCAAAAGCGATTTTCCGCGCGCCGCCTCCACCTCGGGAACGACGCGACGACTATTCGGCCTTTTTCCCGTGCCTCGGGTCAAGGACCGCGGTCGCGGTTCTCGATCCGGAGATCCCCGACAGGATTCGGCCGTTGGCGGACATTATCATCATGCCCGGGCGGACCCCGCGTGACCGTCAAATCGCAGTCGAATGCGTATATTTTCACGTCCACCAGGAGACCGCTCGATGTCGACCGGGACCGATAGGCGATCAGCGCATCCTTCGGGGCGAACTGTATGCCTTGGGTGATTTCATCCTTCGGAAGCAACAAGCCCAATTGACGGGGCCGGGCGTGCACCTGAATTTGCGTCCCGTCCCGTGTTATCGATCCGTCGATGGCAACGACCGTCGTTTTGGGAAGCCCCCTCCTCTGGTGACAGGTCGTATCCTGCCAAAACAGCTTTTCGGCCGAACCGGAAGAGGGAGAAAACACCGAAAAATTCCGGCTGACGACGCCGAAGAACTGCGATTCGCGCGCATGCGAGGAGATGCGGAGCTTTACGGCGAGTGACGCACGGCTCCGGTCGCCGGTCGGCCCGGCATAGGCCGTGGCAGGGTCAGCCTTAATTGCCGCCTTGATCTGAAACCGGATGCCGTCCTTCTGAAAATCGATGATGCGGCGCGCAGCGCTATCCGCGTTGACCGGTCCGGTCCACAGACAAACGGCGAGCACGGCAAGAACCAGCCACTTTGGTGGGAATTCAAAGTGCGGCGATGGCTGCATCCCTCGTCAACCGACCCACTCGGCAAATTCCAAGTTGTCGTTGTGGAGGCGTTACCCGACGAGAACAAAGCCTCCCCACGATGATCCGATAGCACGCCCCCCAAAGATCAGGGCCCGGCAGCATGCGCTGCCGAGCCCGAGTATCCCGTCATCATCTCGTCGTCGCGCTCGCGCGACCGGATCTCCCCTCGAGATCGCACTCGTTCACTAACGGACCGACGTGCTGTTACGGATGTTGTTTCTCAGGATAACCCCGTCATTGACCGTATTGATGGTGTCGCTCGTCGTCGCCAGGATCACCCGCAGGTATTGCAGGAACTTGGTGACTTCGACCGAGCGGGCATTCGACACGAAGATGATGTCGCCGTTGCGCATCTGGACCTTGGTCGCCAGGAAGAAGCCGCCCGGATCGCGGAAGTTGATGCTGAAGATCACGGGGATCGTCGCAGCACCCGGGAACTTGGAAACATCCACGCCCAAGCGTTCGGCGACGTCACGCGGTTCGGCCCGGTACATGAACACAGCATCGGGATCCGCCTGATTGTCGATCAGACCGCCGGCCTTGCCGACCGCTTCGGCCAGATTGATACGCCATGCGTCGAAATTGAACTCGCCGCTCTGCCCGGTCGCGCCGAGCGCGATGAACTTCTGCTGCTCGCGATAGACGTAAATCCGGTCGCCGGGCTGCACATAGATATTGTTGGCCGGGCTCATCACCAGGTTTTCGAACGGCACCGTCGCCCGCCGGCCGCCGCGCTCGAGCATTACCCAAGATTCGAAACCCTGGCCCTTGATGCCGCCTGCGCGCGTAATCGCGTCCAAGATGCGGTCGCCGGCGCCCGTTGCGGCGGCGGCGTAACGGGTCGGCGCATTGACCTCGCCCAGCACGCTGACGAGCGAGGTGCGCTGCTGCGTCACCGCAACAACGGCTTGCGGCTCGATGGCGCGGTTTCTGATCCGGCTGATAATGTCGTTCTGCACTTCGACGGCGGTGCGTCCGGCGGCCTTGACCAGGCCGGCATAGGGCACCGTAATGTTGCCGTTGTTGTCGATGGCTTGATCGGGCAGCGTGACATAGTTGCCCGGACGCACGCCGGCCTCGGCCGGGATAAACAGGCCGCCAGCCGCCGCTTCGAATATCGTGACACTGACCGTGTCGCCGATCCCGAACTTGATTTCCGAAGGCGGGCGCTTGTCGGTGAAAGCCCCGGCCAGCCCTCTCGGCTCATATTCGTGAAGAATCGCCACGGCCTCCGGATTGAGGCGGACCAATCCGTAAGGCAACCCGTCCGGTTCGAGTGGTTGGCCCGCCTTGACATCCCAGCTGTAAGGGCCAGTGGTCGGCATTTCCGAACAGCCGCCGCATGCAATAAGCAGGCACAATACGGCCGACTTAAAAAAGCTCCCGCCAAACCGCAAAACGACCCCCATCCCAGAATCGTGGCAAGCGACGATTTTGTTAATGTTATACTAACACCCCGGATTCAAATACCACGTCCTATCGGTTAGCAACACCCAAGGCGCAACCGGAATTCCAAAATATGGTGACTGTTGCGGTGCGGCGACAAAAATCGAGGGCAAAACACTATCCGTCCCGATAAAACGGACGGCATAATATCCTATATAATCCCGTCATCCGGCTGATAAAACACAAGAACACGATGCAAAATCAAATATTTTACATTTTTTTCGTGTTTTTTGTTGTTGCTTGCCCTTTGCAGCCGGTTGCAAGAGCAGCGTCCCAATACGAGACGGCCGTGAATGTCTCCCCCTGCCCGCCGGAGGCTTGTTTGTCGGGCGGTGTCGCCGATCAACGGCCTTTGTGGCATCAAATTCAGGCGCGCACGCCTCTCGCGGCCGACGGCCCACTGGGAAAGTGGCACCTGGTGCGCACCCCAGGCCCGGAAAAAGGCCAAGACGTGGTCTCGGTCATCCGCACCGCCGAGCTCTTGCAGTCGGATCCCGAGTTCGCCGGACTGACGATCCGCTGCCGTCCCAAAGGCCCCCTTCAGATCGCTTTCGTCGTCATCACGCCGTTTCGTCCGCGCACGCATCCGGCAATTTCCGTCTCGCTCGCCCGTTCCAGCACACGCTTCAAAGGCGACGTCATTCCACCCGGCAGCATGGTCGCGCTTCCGGACGAGGCTGCGGTTCTACTGAGCGGACCCTGGCAATCCGCAAGCCAGCTCACTGTCGAAATCGACGGCCAGGGCACCAAAATTCACGGGATCGTCTCGTTGGCAGGTCTTTCGAACGCGATTTCACTCCTGCAATCAAATTGCGTAGCGCCTTGAAATAACTACAAAATAAACACCACATTTAACGATTCGCGGCGCCGCAGAGAATTTAGCGTTTCCTTAATCGAGTTGGCCCAGGCTCTCTCCAAAAGGAGCGGCTAACCAATGGTCATTTTGGCACTCGCCTGCGTATTGACCGGCATGGCGGTAGGGCTTCGGTTCAAGGTATTTGCGATCATCCCGATTATCGCCGCCGCAGCGATTCTTAGCGTGGCGGTCGCGCCTGGCGCCGGGCTCGGGATCGTTGCGGCAATGGTTTTGAACATTGTTGCCGTCCAGGTCGGCTACCTGTGCGGAACCTTTGCGAATGGCTTGCTCCGCGAACAGCGGACGCCCGCCTCCGCCGTCGTCTCCTCGGCTCCATCGGCAAAAGCCTACAATTCTCAAAAGGGCGTCGGCATTCCCGCCCAATAAAGGCGCCCCTCAAGCCGAGGCGGCACTCACGCGCTCCCCACCCTTCGACCTGTTTCTACCGGCAACGGCCCGAGGCGGGATCGTAAAGTAGCGGCGCAGGGCAGCGTATATTGCGCTGCGACCCAAGCGAACGATTGGGATCACGGAGCCGCGGGTCGTTATAGATATAGCTTCCCGCCGTGCCGCCGGGTTTGGCCCATTCTGTCCCGAACGGGCTGTTTGGTGCCTGCCGCGTCGGAATATTGCCTGGCTGGGTGCTGGGTTGGCCGAAGGCCGGCGCGGCAAAGCCGCAAAGTGCGAGCGACAGGACCAGCGATTTTTTCGTCTGTCGCATCATGGTTTCGACCTCGATCGTTTCGACCTCACCGAGCCTCGTGTAGCAACGGCCGTTGCGCCACGAAAGCGTGGCGGCCAATCCAAAATATTGACGCCCCTTGGCCGCGC
>Ga0182748_1004981_pt1 | contig 10262 bp, 10 predicted proteins | sample eDN3rd37CKraftOP_FD_128877 | JGI IMG/M metagenome (GOLD analysis project Ga0182748, IMG submission 128877) | Enriched Organic Plus compost microbial communities from Emeryville, California, USA - eDNA 3rd pass 37_C Kraft OP (version 2) (version 2) ...
CGCCGCGGGGGCGCTGGGACGTGTGCCTGATCGACTGCCCGCCGTCGCTCGGCCTGCTCACGGTCAACGCGCTGGTCGCGGCCCATTCGATCCTCGTGCCGCTCCAGGCCGAGTTTTTCGCGCTGGAGGGGCTGAGCCAGCTCCTCCAGACCGTCGAGCGCGTGCGGGAGCGTTTCAACCCGTCGCTGTCGATTCTCGGCGTCGCCCTCACCATGTACGATCGGCGCAACAACCTGTCCGGTCTGGTCCAGGACGACGTGCGGGCCTGCCTTGGCGACATCGTCTTCAAGACGGTGATCCCACGCAACGTCCGCTTGTCCGAAGCGCCAAGTCACGGCGTTCCGGCGCTGATTTACGATCACCGGTGCCCGGGCTCGGAGGCCTATATTGCACTGGCGCGTGAGCTGATCGCGCGGCTGCCGCGCGAGGCGGAGGCGGCATGAGCGACGAACCGAAGCGCCGTCCGACCGGTCTCGGCCGTGGTCTCTCCTCGCTGCTCGGCGAGGTTTCACGTGAAACGTCGGTCGCCGGCGAACCGGGCCGCGGCGACGTGCGCCGTATTCCTGTCGCGAGCATTGAGCCGCACCCTGGCCAGCCGCGCCGCATTTTCCGCGAGGAGGCGCTCGACGAGCTCGCCGCCTCGATCGAGGCGCGCGGCGTCATCCAGCCGATTGTGGTGCGGCCGCACGGCCACCGCTTCCAGATCGTCGCGGGCGAGCGACGCTGGCGCGCGGCGCAGAAGGCGCAGCTGCATGAGATCCCGGCGATCGTGCGCGATTTTACCGACGCGGAGACGCTTGAGGTTGCGCTGGTCGAGAATATCCAGCGCCAGGACCTCAACGCGATCGAGGAGGCGCAGGCCTACAAGCGGCTGATCGAGGAATATGGCCACACCCAGGAGGCGCTTGGGCGGATCGTCTCCAAATCGCGCAGCCACGTGGCTAACATGTTGAGATTGCTCGATCTTCCGGCGCAGGTCCAGGTCATGGTGGGCGCCGGCCAGCTCAGCATGGGCCATGCCCGCGCGCTGGTCAGCGCCGTCGATCCCGAAGCGCTGGCCGAGGAAGTGGTGCGCCGCGGACTTTCGGTGCGCGAGACCGAGAAGCTCGTCCAGTCGGGCAAGCCGACGCGTCAGCGCCCGCTCCCGATCGGCTATCGCGACGCCAATGCCGACATTGCCGCGCTCGAGCGGCAGCTCGCGGACATGACCGGGCTAAAGGTCACGATCAAGCCCAGCCCCAAGGGCGGCACGGTGACGCTGAGCTATTCGAGCCTCGAACAGCTCGACATGATCTGCCAGCGCCTCAGCGGCGGGAAGTTCTGAAGCGTCAGGGCCGCAGGCGAGCAGCCTGGCGGCAGATCGCGAGCAGCTCGGCATCTGCCGCGAGCGGTCCGACCGTCTCCATCACCGCGCGCTCGGCATCGATCAGCCGGCTGATCGAGCGGGCGATGAGGTCGAGCCGCCATCGCCCGATCTTTCGCTGAACAGGAGCCTTATCCTTCCAGAACAAGGACTTGCCGGCCGCCTCGATGACCGCGGCCGGGCTCCTGCCAGCCTCGACGTCGGCGCGTAGCCGCGCGAGGAGGGCAAGCCGCCGCAGCAGCGGTCGGGTGAGCGCGATGCCCTCGACGCGCACGGCGTGCAGCCGGGCGAGTTCCTCTTCCAGCGTGGTCGCATCGCCGTCGAGCGCGCTGTCGACGAGCCGGCCGAGCGCGCTGTCGCCGGGGCCCGCATCGGCCCCGAGCAGATCGAGCACGTCGTGGTCGAGCGCGCGCGCATCGCCCGGCGCGGCATCGAGGTAGAGCGCATATTTCTCAAGCTCGCGCGCGATGAGATCACGATTGCCTCCGCAGGTCTCGGCCACGCGTCGCGCGACATCATCCCGCAGCGTCAGCCCCAGCACGCGACCCGTCTCGACCGCGAGCCGCGCCGCGTCGCGCTCGCCCGGCACGTAGCTCGCAAAGGCCATGGCGTTCGGCGCGTCCGCCACCCGCTTGACCAGCGCCGACGTGTTCCGCAGCGCGCCGGCCACCACCGCGACGGGATTGCCCGCCGCCGGCGCTTCGAGCAGCGCCTCGACGGCGGGCAGGATCTCGTCGCCCGCCTGCTCGACCAGTATCCAGCGCCGGCCGCCGAACATCGAGATGGCCGCCGCTTCGTCCGCGAGGAGTGCCGGGTCTTCCCTGAGTTGCGCGCCGCTGAGGTCGATCCGCTCCGCGCCCTGCCCCATCGCCGCGCCCAGCTGCCCCGCGAGCGCCCGGCTGGTTGCCTCGTCCGGGCCGTAAAGCAGGAAGAGTCGGATCGCGCCGGGGTCGGCGAGCGCGCGTTGCAGCTCGGGAAGTTTCGCCTTCACCGCCGTTCGGGCGTCTCGCCCGCGTGCGTCGTGTAGAGCGCGATCCGCGCGACGATCTGGTCGGCGACCTCGGTCGCAAGCCGTTCGAGCGCACTCTGCTCGGCGGCGACGGTCGCATATTCGGAGCCGACGACATCGACGCCGGCGTCGGAGCCGGCGGTTGCGTCGAGCACCACCGTGCCGCGCCCGGCCTCCACCAGCCGGTAGCGCGCGCGCAGTGTTCGCCGCTCGCGCGTCACCGCATCGTCGGAGCGGATGCCGAAGCCGGCGATATTGTCTTCCAGCTCGACCTCAAGCCGGTAGCGCGCGGCGGAACCCGATTGGTGGCCGAGCCGGTCCTCGAGCGCGGTGCGCACCAGCCAGCCACTGCGCCCGGCGATCGGCGCGACCTCGACCCCGCGCAGCGATTGCGCGACCGGCCCTTCGGCTCCGCCCGCATAGAGCGGGTGCAGCGCGCAGCCGGCGAGCAGGAACGCAGCAGCAAGGGCGGCCGCGCCTCTCATGCGACGATGTTAACCAGACGGTCGGGCACGACGATCACCTTCTTCGGCGCGGCGCCGGCTAGGATTCGCTGCACCTGGGCGCTGGCCAAAGCCTGCTCCTCGACCGCCTCGCGCGGGCTCCCCTTCGCCGTCTTGATCGTGTCGCGCAGCTTGCCGTTGACCTGCACCGCGATCGTCACCTCGTCCTCGACGAGCAGCGCCGGATCATAGTCCGGCCAGGGCGCGTCGGCGACCAGCCCGTTCTCGCCCATCACCGCCCATGCTTCCTCGGCGAGGTGCGGCATCATCGGCGCGACGAGGCGCACCAGCGTGCGCGTCGCCCTGGCGCGCGAGGCCGACGGCGGCGCCTTCTCGATCGCGTTGACCAGCTCGTAGATCTTGGCGACCGCCTTGTTGAACGAAAGCGACTCGATGTCCTCGGCGACGCTGGCGATGGTGCGCGCGAGCTTGAGGTCCAGAGCGACGTCCTCGCCCTCGCCTTCGGCGATGTTCGAGACCAGCCGCCACAGCCGCTGGACGAATCGCCAGGCGCCCTCGATCCCCGCCTCGCTCCATTCGAGGTCGCGCTCGGGCGGGCTGTCAGAGAGCATGAACCAGCGCACCGCGTCCGCGCCATACTGGTCGATGATCGGCTCGGGATCGACCGTATTGCGCTTGGACTTGGACATCTTCTCGACGCGCCCGACGATCACGGTCTTGCCCGCCTCGCGCGCCGCCTCCGCCTCCTCGGGAAGCAGCCAGTTGCCCGCCTCGTCGCGGAAGGTGGGGTGGGTCACCATGCCTTGGGTGAAGAGGCCGCGGAATGGCTCGGCGATGTCGATCTTGCCGAGCCGCTGCAACGCCCTCGTCCAGAAACGGGCATAAAGGAGGTGCAGGATCGCGTGCTCGACGCCGCCGATATACTGGTCCACCGGCAACCACGCCTCGGCCGCCGCCTTGTCGAAGGGCTTGTCCGCGGGCTGGCTGGCGAAGCGGATGAAATACCAGGAGGAATCGACGAAGGTGTCGAGCGTGTCGGTCTCGCGCTGGGCCTTGCCGCCGCAGCGCGGGCAGTCGACGTGCTTCCAGGTCGGATGTCGTTCGAGGGGGTTGCCCGGCGCGTCGAAGGTCACGTCCTCGGGCAACCGCACCGGCAGCTGGTCCTTCGGCACGGGCACGGCGCCGCAGGACGGGCAATGGATGATCGGGATCGGCGTCCCCCAGTAACGCTGGCGCGAGACGCCCCAGTCGCGCAGCCGCCAGGCGGTGGTGCCCTCGCCCCAGCCCTCGGCCTCGGCGCGCCGGATCACCGCCGCCTTGGCCTCCTCGACGGTCTTGCCGTCGAGGAAATGCGAGTTGACGAGGATGCCGTCACCCGTCTCGGCCTCGCCTTCGATCGGCTTGTCCGCGTCCGCCGCACTCGGCGCGACGACGCGCTTGATCTCGAGGCCGTACTTTGTCGCGAACTCGAAGTCGCGCTGGTCGTGCGCGGGCACGCCGAAGACCGCGCCGGTGCCATAGTCCATCAGCACGAAATTCGCGATGAACACCGGCAGCTCCCAGTCGGGATCGAGCGGGTGGATCGCCCCGCCGATCTCGAGCCCCAGTTTCTCGGCGGTCTCCAGCTCGGCGGCGGTGGTGCCACCCTTCTTGCAGAGGGCGATGAAGTCCGCGACCTCCGGCGAGCGCGCGGCATATTGCTGCGCGAGCGGGTGGTCCGGCGAGACGGCGACGAAGCTGGCCCCGAAGATCGTGTCCGGCCGGGTGGTGAAGACCTCGATCGTGTCGATGTCGCCCGGCTGGGTCGCCTCGAAGGCGAAGCGGAAGCGCAGGCCCCGGCTCTTGCCGATCCAGTTTTCCTGCATCAGCTTCACCTTCTCGGGCCACTGGTCGAGCGCTTCGAGCCCGGCAAGCAGATCCTCGGCGAAATCGGTGATCTTCAGGAACCACTGCGCGAGCTTGCGCCGCTCGACGAGCGCGCCGGAGCGCCAGCCGCGCCCGTCGATCACCTGCTCGTTGGCGAGCACGGTCATGTCGACCGGGTCCCAGTTGACCTCGCTCTCCTTGCGATAGACGAGGCCGGCCTCGAACAGGTCTACGAACAGCGCCTGTTCCTGCCCGTAATAGGCCGGGTCGCACGTCGCGAACTCGCGGCTCCAGTCGAGCGCGCAGCCGAGTCTTTTCAGCTGCGCGCGCATCGTGGCGATGTTCGACCAGGTCCACTCAGCGGGGTGGACCTGGCGCTCCATCGCGGCATTCTCGGCGGGCATGCCGAAGGCGTCCCACCCCATCGGGTGGAGCACTTCCATGCCGTTCATCCGCCGATAGCGGGCGAGCACATCCCCCATCGTGTAGTTACGGACGTGGCCCATGTGGATGCGCCCCGAGGGATAGGGGAACATCTCGAGGATATAGGCTTTCGGCCGGTTGCTGGCGTCGGTGGCGCGGAACGTGCCCGCTTCTTCCCACACCTTTTGCCAATGCGCGTCGGCGACGAGCGGATTGAAACGCGATGCCATCGCGGCGACGGAACCCTTCGTGGTTTAGCGGACGCTGCTTTCGCGCCGGAGGTCGCGGGCGCGGGTGAGGATGATTTCCTCGAGCCGCTGGACGGTGGCGGCCGCGACCGGCGCCTCGACCCATTGCCCGTTCTGCAGCGTCTGGCGCGCGGCGGTGACGCGAAGCGCGTCCGCGCGCAGGTCACGGTCGAGAATCATCGCCGTTACCTTCACCCGCTCGTTCGGGTTGTTCGGGTTGGAATACCATTCGGTCGAGATGACGCCGCCGTTCGAATCGCTCTGCGCGAGCGGCGCGAAGGAGAGCGTGTCGAGCGCGGCACGCCACAGATAAGCGTTGACGCCGATCGTGGTGACCTCGCGCGCCGCAAGATCGGCCCGCGCGCGTCCGAGGCCGTACCGGCTCGGGTGGAAGGTACGGTCGAGATCCCTGCTGATCGCCTGGCAACCGGCCAGACAGGCGGCACCGCCGAGAAGCATGGCGAGGGTGGAAAGGCGCGCCATCAGGATGTCCTTGAATGTGGTCCGGTCATGTCGTCAGCGTCGTTATAGAGGGGCGCGCGCGCCCGGCAAGCACTGTGTTGGGGAGCCTGCGGCGGTCCGTTGTGGGAAAGATGCAACAGGCTGAAACGATTCACCAATCGGTCGCGTCCCGACTCGCTAGGCAAGCCGGCCGAATCGCACTACATGCGGGTCATCGGGAGTCGGATGCCGTGAAGAGGGCATGGACCAGTGTGGCAATTGGAAGCGGGACGCTGATTGCGGCCACGCTCCTGTTCGCCCCGGCGCTGGCGCTCTCGGGCACGGCGAGCGCGGCCCCGGAACGAGTCAGCGCATCCGACAATCTCGGGCTCGTCGAGGCGTTCACGCCGGCGGTCACCGATCCGCGTCTGGCGGCGGCGCTCGCCCGTCGTGGCATGAGCGTCAACAGCATGAACTTTACCCCGGCGGCCGGTCGCAACGGGCAGCGTAGCCGCCGACTCCAGTTGTCGCCGCACCGCGCGGCACCGACCGATCCGGTGCGCAGCCCGGCGATCGAGGCGATGCGGTCGCCGATCACCATGATCACGCCGAGCAACTACAATCTCGGCATGTCGATCGGCTGGCGGCGTCTCGCCATTTCGGGCGACGTCGTCGAATCCGATTCCGGCGTGGTGCCCGGCCGCCGCGAAGCCGCGCAGATCGGCGTCAGCTATCGCGCCACCCGCCGGCTCACCGGCCGCGTGGCGGTCGCCGCCGAACGGACCGAAGGCACGGAGCGCCTGATCGCGCCGGACGAGACCTACTCGCTCGACGTCGGCGGCGCCTTCTCGATCAGCCGCCACGTCGACCTGACGGCGGGTGCGCGCTATCGCATCTCGCGCGACCGGATCGATCCGATCGCGCGCGACCAGCGGCGCGACAGCCAGGCGGTCTATATCGGCACCGCCTTCCACTTCTGATCGCGATCGCGGCTCAGCCCTTGGCGAGCCAGGCGTCGATACCCGCCCATCCGTAAGCCCCCCGTGCGACGAGTTCGGCGCCGCGCGCCGCATCGACCCCGCCGAGTGCGATCGCGGGCAGCCGGGTCTCGCCGGCAAGCCTGAGGAAGCCATCCACGCCGAGCGGGGTGGCGCCCGGATGGGAGCGGGTCGCGAAGACGGGCGAGACGAAGACGAGGGCCGCGCCCGCGGCGTCGGCGGCGCGCAGCTCGGCGAGATCGTGGACGCTCGCGCTCCGCAAGCCCTCGCCCGACCCCGGCCCGTGGCTGCCGTCCGCCCCCCAGGCGCGCGCCTGTTCGGCGCTGCCGGCGAGCAGCAAGAGTTGTCCGCGCGCCCGCGCCCTTTTCTTCACCGTCTCGAACAGTGCCCGCCGCTCGCCCTCGCCCAATCGGTAGTGGCGAAAAACGATGCCGCCGCCTTCCGGCAGCCGGTCGAGCGCCGCAGACAGGCCCTCGCCCATGCGCTCGTCGGTCATCAGCCACTGGCGCGGCAGGGGGTGGAAGATGGCCATCGCGCTACCTATAGCAGCGCCGATGACCGAAGCATCCGCGTCCGCGCGGCTCGATGCCGTCCGCGCCGCCATCGCCAAAGCCGCCCGAACCGCCGGCCGCGACCCGGATGGGATCGCGCTGGTCGCGGTCTCGAAGACGCATGGTGCCGAGGCGATCCGGCCGCTGATCGCGGCGGGGCAGCGCGAATTCGGCGAGAACCGGGTGCAGGAGGCGCTGGCGAAATGGCCGGCGCTGCGCGCGGAATATCCCGATCTCCGCCTCCATCTCGTCGGCCAGCTGCAATCGAACAAGGCGGAAGAGGCCGTCGAGCTGTTCGACCTGATCCACTCGGTCGATCGCCCTTCGCTGGTCGCGGCGCTCGCCAGGGCCATGGCGAAGGTGGGGCGGCGACCGGACTGTTTCGTCCAGGTCAATATCGGCGAGGAGCCGCAGAAGGGCGGCTGCGCGCCGGAGGACCTGCCCGACGTCATCGAACGCTGCCACGCGGCGGCGCTGCCGGTGGTCGGCCTGATGTGTGTTCCGCCGGCGGACCGGGAGGCGGCGCCCTATTTCGCGCTGCTCGCCAAGCTCGCCCGGCGGCACGGGCTGGACCGGCTCAGCATGGGCATGACGGGCGATTTTGAAACCGCGGTGATGTGCGGCGCGACGCATGTGCGCGTCGGCACCGCCCTGTTCGGCGTGCGCGAATGAGGTTTGACGCGCTGATCTTCGATTTCGACGGCGTGCTGGTCGAAAGCGAATATGCCGGCAACCGCCAGATCGCCGAGTTCCTGACGCGCATCGGCCACCCGACCAGCATCGAGGATTCGATGCGGCATTTCATGGGCCTGGCTGGGCGCGAATTCATCGCGGCGATCGAGCGCTGGATCGGCGGACCGCTGCCGGAGAGCTTTCACGGCGAGCGCGCCCGGGAGGATGCCCGCGCGCTCGCCGAGGGACTGGAGGAGGTGGCCGGCGCGGTCAATTTCGTGCGCCGCCTGCCGTCCGAACTGCCCCGCGCGATAGCCTCGTCGAGTTCAACCCGCTGGATCCGCGGGCACCTCGACCATCTCGGTCTCGCCGATGCCTTCGGCGACATGATCTTCTCGGGCCGCGAGCATGTCGCCAACGGGAAGCCGGCGCCCGACCTCTATCTCCACGCCGCCGACGCGCTCGGCGTACCGATCGAGCGTTGCGCGATCATCGAGGACTCCCCGGTCGGGGTTACTGGCGCGCTCGCCAGCGGCGGCACCGTCATCGGCCTCGCCGCCGGCCGGCACTGCCTCGATGGCCATGCCGACCGGCTGCGCGCGCTCGGCGTCGAGCATGTCGCGCACAGCTTCGAGGACGTCGCCGCCCTGCTCGGCCTCGCCTAGAGCTGGTGGCCGCTGCGGTCCCGCTTGGTCGCGAGGTAGCGGCGGTTGTACGGATTCTCGCTGGCCTTGAGCGGCACGCGCTCGACCACCTCGATCCCCAGCGCCTCCAGCGCGGCGACCTTGCGCGGATTGTTGGTGAGCAGCCGGATGCTCGTGCGCGGCAGCTTTTCGAGCATCCGCGCGGCGACGGAGAAGTCCCGCTCGTCGTCGGCGAAGCCGAGGCGAAGGTTGGCATCCACCGTATCGAAGCCCTGGTCCTGCAGCGCATAGGCGCGCATCTTGTTGATGAGGCCGATTCCGCGCCCCTCCTGGCGGAGATAGAGGAGGATTCCCCAGCGCGAACCGGCGATCGCCTCGAGCGCGGTGGCGAGTTGCGGCCCGCAATCGCACTTGAGGCTGCCGAGCGCATCGCCGGTCAGGCATTCGGAATGGATGCGCACCAGCGGCGGTGTGTCGTCGGGCGTGCCGAGAATCAGGGCGACATGCTCGGCGGTGTCGCCGTCGGAACGGAAGGCGACGATCTCCGCCTGCTCGGCGAAGCGGGTCGGCAGCTTCGCGCGCGCGACGATGCGCAGGTCCGCGCCGCCGCCGAACGTCATGACGTCATCGCCGCAGACGCGCGCCTCGACCGGGCCGCCGCGCCGCACGAACAAGGCGGGGAGCAGGCCGGCAAGCCGGGTGAGCTTCAGCGCCGCCGCCGCGGCCGCCGGGAAATCGAGCGGCTCGGCCCGGAACGGCCCCTTGAGCGGCGTCGCGAGGTCAAGCTGCGGATCGGCGAGTGCCACCGCGGTGTCAAAATCGATCCAGGGCTCGCGCCGGATCAGCACCGGCGCGTCCGGCTCGGCGGCGCGCTGGTTGGTGAGCTTCAGTGTCGCGGCGCGGTTGCCGGAGATCAGCAGATCGGCCGCCCCGCCTTCGTCGAACGCGGCAAGCGCTTCCGCGTCGGCCGTCTCAATGGCGAGAAAGGCCATGCCGTCGATCGCGAGCGGCCACCCGCGCCGGGCGGCGTCGATCGCGCGGGCGACGTCCCGCGCCCCGCTCAAAACGAGAATTCCGTCACGATCGGGACGTGGTCCGAGGGGCGCGCCCAGCTGCGGCAGGCCTCGTGCACGCTGTGCGCCTTCGCCTCCGCGGCAACGTCCCTGGTCGCCCACATATGATCAAGCCGCCGGCCGCGATCGTTCTTCGTCCAGTCGGGCGAGCGATAGCTCCACCAGGTGTGCAGCCGCCGCGGCGCCGGGTGGAAATGGCGGCCGAGATCGACCCAGTCGTTGCTCTGTTGCAGGCGGGTCAAGGCCTCCACCTCGATCGGCGTATGGCTGACGACGTTGATCAGCTGCTTGTGGCTCCACACATCGCATTCGAGCGGCGCGACGTTGAAGTCGCCGACGATGATGGTCGGCTGCCGCACCTGCTCGGACCAGCGCGTCATGCGCTCGATGAAATCGAGCTTCTGGCCGAACTTCGGGTTGAGCGCGCGGTCCGGGATGTCGCCGCCGGCGGGCACATAGACATTCTCCAGCCGGACCCCGCATTCAAGCCGGACGCCGACATGGCGTGCC
>Ga0182748_1004990_pt1 | contig 10256 bp, 7 predicted proteins | sample eDN3rd37CKraftOP_FD_128877 | JGI IMG/M metagenome (GOLD analysis project Ga0182748, IMG submission 128877) | Enriched Organic Plus compost microbial communities from Emeryville, California, USA - eDNA 3rd pass 37_C Kraft OP (version 2) (version 2) ...
GCGACCACCGGCAAGGAACTCTACCGCTTCAAGACGCCCTCCGGCATCGTCGGCAATGTGATGACCTACGAGCATCGCGGCCGGCAGTATGTCGCCGTGCTGTCGGGCATCGGCGGCTGGGCCGGCATCGGGCTCGCCGCCGGCCTCACCGATCCCAATGCCGGCTCGGGCGCCAAGGACGCCTATGCTTCGCTCGGCAGCTACACCGCGCTCGGCGGCCAGCTCACCGTGTTCGCGTTGCCGGCGAACTAGCTCGGGGTCTGACCGGTAATTCCGATTTCGCCCCGAACGCCCTCATCCTGAGGTGCTTGGCCAGCATCCTTCGAGGCTCGCTGCGCTCGCACCTCAGGATGAGGGTGATTTGAGTCACGCTCTCAGGTAGCGCCGGGCGAGATGCGCCTTGAACACGCCGGCGTCGAGCGGACGGCCGGTGGCGCGGGTGAGCAGCTCGTCGGTCTCGTAGCGTGAGCCCTGCGCATGGATATTGGCGCGCAGCCAGCCGACCAAGGGTGAGAAGTCGCCGCGGGCGATGCCGGGCAGCACGTCCGGCTCGGCGCGGCAGGCGGCGTCGAACAGCTGCGCCGCGGTCATGGCGCCCAGCGTATAGGTCGGGAAATAGCCCCAGCCGCCCGATGGCCAGTGAATGTCCTGCAGGCAGCCGAGCCGGTCGTTTGGCGGGACGATGCCGAGCAGGTCTTGCATGCCGGCGTTCCAGGCGGCGGGCAGCTCGGAAAGCGGCATGGCGTCGGCGATCAGCGCCTTCTCCAGCCGGTATCGCAGGATGATGTGGGCGGGGTAGGTCACCTCGTCGGCGTCGACGCGGATGAAGCCGCGCTCGACCCGCGTATAACGCCGCCACAGCGCGTCCGCCTCCCAGCCGGGGCCGGAGCCGCCGAAGGCCTCGCGCATCAGCGGCGCGGCGAAGGCGAGGAATTCGCGGGAGCGGCAGGCCTGCATCTCCATGATGAGCGACTGGCTCTCATGCAGGCTCATGCCGCGTGCCTGGCTGACCGGCTGGCCCATATAGGCGCCAGGGCGGCCCTGCTCGTAGAGCGCATGGCCGGTCTCGTGGATCACCCCCATCAGCGCCTTGCTGAAATCGCCGTCGTCATAGCGGGTGGTGATGCGCACGTCGTTGTCGGCGCCGCCGCAGAACGGGTGCGCCGAGACGTCGAGCCGGCCGCGGGTGAAGTCATAGCCGAGCGCCGCCATGATCTTCATGCCGAGCTGGCGCTGCGCTTCGACCGGGAAGGGGCCGTCGAGCGGGCCCGGCTCCGGCCGGCGCGCCTGTGCCGCCAGCGCTTCCTGCGTGAAGCCGGGCAGGAAGGCGGCGAGATCGTCGAACAGCGCGTCGATCTTGGCCGAGCGCCCGCCGGGCTCGTAATCGTTCAGCAGCGCGTCATAGACCGAGAGGCCGAGCTTCTCGCCCTTGGCGGCGCCGGCCTCGCGCTGGAGCCTCAAGACCTCTTCGAGATAAGGCAGCAGCGCCTTGAAGTCGGCATCGGCGCGGGCCTGCCGCCACGCCATCTCGCTCGCCGAGATCGCCTTGCTGGAGGCTTCGACGAGGTCGGCCGGCAGCGCGGTCTCGACCGTCCACACCCGGCGGATCTCGCGCCGGCTGGCCCGCTCCCACGCGCCGAGCCCGTCCTCGCCTTCGGCTTCCGCCAGCCAGTCGCCGATGCGCGGATCGACCGCCATGCCGTGCGCCAGCACGCGCAACAGCGCCATGCTCTCCGCGCGGCTCGGCGCGGCGCCGGTCGGCATCATCGCGTCGCTGTCCCATTGCAGGATGCCGATGGCGTTCGACATGGCGGCGAGGCGGCCGAAATGGCCGGCAAGCGAGGCGTAGGCGGACGAGGTGGCGGAAGTCATGGCGGTCCCGGTGCTGCGAGGGGCGAAGGCGACCTAGCATATTCGCGGGTGCCGCGGCCATGGCGGCGACGCCGGTCGATCCTTCGGCGGCGGCCTCGACGGCTTGGGGCCCCGGAGCCTGGGGGCGGGAGTTGGGCCCGGCTGTCACGCAACTGTCATGCGGCTGCCTTATGGCCCGACCGACGATCCCGGCCCGGAACTCCCATGTCCTCCAGCGTCTCCCCAGCGGTCTCGGTCCGCGGGCTCGGCCTCTCCTACGGGCCGGCGCGCATCCTGGACGATGTCGGCTTCGACGTGGCGGCGGGCGAGGTGCTGGCGCTGCTCGGCCCCTCCGGCTGCGGCAAGACCACCCTCTTGCAGCTCATCGCCGGCCTGCTCGCCCCGACCACGGGCCGCGTCGAGATCCTCGGCCGCACGGTGGCGGATGCCGCCACCGGCGCGCTGGTGCCGCCGGAGGAGCGCGGGCTCGGCATGGTGTTCCAGGATTATGCGCTGTGGCCGCATATGAGCGTGGCGGCGAATGTCGCTTTCCCGCTGGAGATGCGCGGCGTGCCGGCCGCCGCGCGGCGCGAGCGCGTGCTGGCGGCGCTGGCGCGGGTCGGGCTCGGCGCGATGGCCGACCGGCGGCCCTCCGACATGTCGGGCGGCCAGCAGCAGCGCGTGGCGCTCGCCCGCGCCATCGTCGCCGCGCCGCCGCTGGTGCTGTTCGACGAACCCCTGTCCAATCTCGATCCCGAGCTGCGCGAGGCGATGGTCGGCGAGATCGCGGCGCTCGTCGCCGATCTCGGCCTCACCGCCATCTATGTCACCCATGACCGTTCGGAAGCCTTCGCGCTGGCCGACAAGGTGGCGGTGATGCGCGCCGGGCGCATCGCCCAGTTCGCCCCGCCGGAGGAGCTGGTCGCCGCGCCCGCCAGCGCCGAGGTGGCGGAGTTCCTCAATCTCGGCTGCGTGCTGCCGGTCGAGCGGGAGGAGGCGGGATGGCGCATCGCCGGCACCGCGATGCGGCTCGGCACCGAGGGGCCGCAGGCGCCGGCGGCGCGCCTGCTGCTGCCCGGCCGCTCCATTCGGCTGGTTTCCACCGATGAGGACGGTCCCCGCGCCGAGGTGCTGCGCACCCGCTTCCGCGGCGACGGCTACGCGCTGACGCTGCGCATCTGCGGCACCGACCACGAGGTCCAGGTCTCGACCCCGCGCCGCGCCGAGATCGGCGACGTCGTCGGCCTTTTCTGCCCGCCGGAAGACATCCGCTGGTTCGCCGGCGCCGCCGGCTGAAACACCTTGGTCCAACCTTCAGGAGACTGACCATGCGCGCATTCACGGTTGCCCTTGCCCTCGGCGCGTCGCTCGTCGCGACCGCGGCGATGGCCGACATCACCGTCTATTCCGCCGGTCCCGGCGGGCTGATCGACAAGCTGGCGGCCGGCTACACCGCCAAGACCGGCGTGAAGGTCAACGTGTTCCAGGCCACCACCGGCAAGATCATGGCCCGCATCGAATCGGAAGCCGCCAATCCGGTGGTCGACGTGCTGATCTCCGCCTCGTGGGACACGGCGACCGACTTCGCCAAGCGCGGCTGGCTCACCGCCTATACCAGCCCGAATGCCGGGAAGGTGCCGGACTTCCTGAAGACCGATACCGCGGTGGCGCAGGGCATCTCGGCGCTCGGCATCGCCTGGAACCCGGCCTCCGGCACGCCGAAGCCGGCGGAGTGGGAAGACCTCACCAAGCCGGAATACAAGGACCTCGTCACCATGCCCGACCCGGCGCAGTCCGGCGCCTCGTTCGAGCTGGTGGCGGCGCTGCAGGCCAAGGACGGCTGGGACCTGTTCAACAAGCTCGCCGCCAACGGCGCCATCGTCGCCGGCGCCAATGCCGAGGCGCTGAACCCGGTGATGCAGGGCGCCAAGGCCGCCGTCTTCGGCGCGGTCGACTACATCTCGCTCGCCGCCAAGGCCAAGGGCGAATCGATCGACGTGATCTTCCCCGCCTCCGGCACCGTGATCGCGCCGCGCCCGATGATGATCCTCAACTGGTCGAAGCAGCCCGAGGATTCCAAGAAGTTCATCGACTACGTGCTGTCCGACGAGGGCCAGAAGGCGGTGGCGGCCACCTATCTCATGCCGGCCCGCACCGACATCGCGGCGAACCGCCCGCTGATCTCCGACCTCAAGATCATGACCATCGACGCTGCGGCGGTCTACGGCAAGCGCGACCAGACGCTGGCCGAGTTCGCCAAGGTGTTCGGCAAGTGAATGCGAATGCCTGAGACATGCAGCGCGCGGTGAAGACGGGCGGCCATGGCCTTCTCGGCTGGCTCGCCGGCATCAGCCTGACCGTCATCGTCGCGGTCCCCTTCGTCTTCATCGTGCTGCAGGCGATCTTCCCGGAACTGGGGCGCGGCTCGCTCGCCGCGCCCCTCGCCCACTTAAGCAGGACGCTCGGCGATCCCAACCTGCTGCGCCTCGCCGGCAACACGCTCATCCTCGGGCTCGGCGTCGTCGTCGGCTGCGTGGTTGTCGGCGTGCCGCTGGCGGTGGCGCGGGCGCTGTTCCGCGTGCCCTTCGCCCTCGTCTGGGACGTCGCCTTCCTCGTCCCCTTCATGATCCCGCCCTATATCGCCACGCTGGGCTGGATCATGACCATGCAGCCGCGCGGCTACATGCAGCAGCTCACCGGGGTCAATCTCGCCCCGCTGCTGTTCTCCGTGCCGGGCATGGTGCTGATCATGACGCTCAACCTGTTCCCGCTGGTCTATTTCGCGCTGTCGCGCACCCTCGAGGCGGTGGGCACGCGCCATGCCGATGTCGGCCGGGTGTTCGGGGCGCGGCCGGTGCGGGCCTTCTTCCGCATCACCCTGCCGCTGGCGACGCCGGGGCTGGCGGCGAGCCTGCTCCTGGTCTTCGCCCTCGCCATCGAGGAATATGGCACGCCCGCCGCGCTCGGCACCCGCTTCGGCTTCGAGGTGCTGGTGACCGGCATCGAGAACCGCATCTCCGACTGGCCGATCGACCTGCCCGGCGCGGCGATTCTGTCGCTCCTGCTGGTCTGCCTGTCGCTGATCGCCTTCCTCATCCAGCGGCGGCTCCTGTCGACCCGCAATTACGACACGGTCGGCGGCAAGCCGCAGCGCAAGGAGAAGCGCCCGCTCGGCGCGCTCGCCCTGCCGGTGACGCTCGCCTTCGCGCTCGTCGCCTTCCTCGCCACCGGCCTGCCGATCCTCGCCATCCTCGCCACCGCGCTGTCTAAGACCATCTCCGGCGGGCTGAAGCCGTCCAATATGGGGCTGCAGCATTTCGCGGAAGTGCTCGGCAATACCGGCGGCGCGCTGCAGGCGCTCGCCAACTCGCTGTCGCTCGGCGTGGCGACCGCGCTGGTCGCCGGCGCGCTCGGCGCCGTCACCGCCTATGCGGTGGTGAAGGGGCGCGGGCGCGGCCTGTGGCTGCTCGACGCGCTCGCCATGCTGCCGAGCGCGCTGCCGGGCGTCGTGGTGGCGGTGGGCATGATCCTCGCCTGGAACCAGCCCTGGCTGCCGCTCACGCCCTACAATACCGCGCTGATCCTGCTGCTGGCCTATTGCTGCATATTGCTGCCGCAGCCGGTGCGCTATGCCTCGGCCGCCTTCCAGCAGATCGGCGACAATCTGGAGGCGGCGGCCCGGGTCGCCGGGGCGACGCCGTTCACCGTGTTCCGCCGCATCATGCTGCCGCTTATCCTGCCGAGCCTGATCACCGCCATGCTGCTGGTCTTCGCGGTGGCCTCGCGCGAACTGGTGGCCTCGCTTCTGGTGGCGCCGGTCGGCATGATGACCATCGCCGGCTTCATCTGGCGGCAATTCGAGCAGGGATCGGTGGGGCTCGGCATGACCATGAGCTTCATCGCCATCGTGCTGACCACGCTGATCCCGATGAGCCTCATCGCGCTGCTGCGCCGCTTCGCCGGCGAGCGCTTTTCCGGGCTGCACTGAGATGAACCGCGTTCAGGCGATTTCCGGCTTCGGCGACAAGGGGCCGGCCTGCTTCCTCGTCGAGATGGAGGGGCGCCGGCTCATCCTCGATCTCGGCGAAGGTCCGGACGAGGCGCGCCGGCCGGACGTGTCGGGCGTCGGCCGGGTCGACGCCATCCTCATCTCGCACGGCCATCCCGACCATGTCGGCGCGCTCGACCTTGCGCCGCAGATCGGCGATCCGCCGGTCTTCGCCACGGCGCCGGTGCGGGCGCTGGCCGGCGAGGAGCGGCTGCGCGGGGCGCAAGACCTGCCGCTTGGTGGCGGGACGTCCATCCTCGGCCTCGACGTCGAGACGGGACCGGCCGGCCATGCGCCGGGCGCGGTGTGGATGCGCATCGGCGGGGCGGAGGGGCTCGTCTATACCGGCGACTATTCGGCGGAGAGCGTCCTCTTCCCTTCGAGCCGCCCATTGCGCGCGGCGGCGATGATCGGCGATGCGAGCTATGGCGATGCCACGGAGCCGCTCGACCAGCAGACGGCCGAGCTGGTCGAGCGGGCGCGCTGGCGTCCGCTGCTGCTGCCGGCCCCGCCCGCCGGCCGGGCGCTGGAGATGGCGCTGGCGCTGCATGAGGCCGGCATCCCCGTCGCGCTGTGCCCGACGACGCGAGGCGTGGCAGAGACGCTGATCCGGCACCCGCACGCCATGACGGCGGCGTATCGTGACGGCTTCGCCCGCTGGCTCGCCGCCACGCCGACCTTCGGCGTCGACAGCCGGGCGATGGGGGTGATGATCGTCGGCGGGGCGCAGGCCGATCGCGGGCTGTCCGCCGCGCTCACCGAGCGCTTCGCCACCTCGGGCGAGGCCGACATCGTCTTCACCGGCCATGTGGCGGAAGGCTCGAACGCCCAGCGCCTCTTGCTGGCGGAGATCGCCACGCTGCGGCGCTGGAACGTGCACCCGACCCGCGCCGGCCTCGCCGCATTGCTCGACGCGGTGCGGCCGGCGATCTTCCTGCCGGCCTTCCTGCGCCGCGCCCGCATCCCGGCGCTCGCCGAGGCGTTCCCGCAGGTGCAGGTGGTGGCGGGAAGCGGCGCCTTCAGCTGGTAGGGACGGGTTTCGCTTGCGGTTTCGCCCGGCACGACGCGCGGAACGGTGCCGTGCTCATGCGCCGGCGACGCGTGCCCCGCACAATGAGGCGGCCGCCACTGCTGCGAAATCCTTGCCGTGAAATCCTTGCCGCGAAGACCTCTCAAGACCCGCTCCGGCCTGATTGCGCAGACGGATAGGGGGTTCCGTCACGGTCCGATCTGCTGCGTTGCAGCAAAACGAAGTTTCGTATCTTTCGTTTTATGACGGTTGCGGCGCATTCTCGTTTCATATAGCGTCAAGATGAAGATAAAAACGAAAGCGTACCCAACGGAACGAGGTGCGCATGCCGGGAGAGACGCCAAGTGGCAGCGCGCGCCCTCGACGAGACCTACGACCTCGCCATCATCGGCGGCGGGGTCAATGGCTGCGGCATCGCCCGCGACGCGGCGGGGCGCGGGGTCTCCGTCGTGCTGTTCGAGCAGGGCGACTTCGCCGGCGCCACCTCCTCGGCCTCGACCAAGCTGATCCATGGCGGGCTGCGCTATCTCGAACAGTATGAGTTCCGCCTGGTGCGCGAGGCCCTGATGGAGCGTGAGGTGCTGTGGTCGATCGCGCCGCACATCATCCGCCCGCTGCGCTTCGTGCTGCCGCATCACGCCGGGCTTCGCCCCGCCTGGTTCCTGCGGCTCGGCCTGTTCCTCTATGATCATCTGGGCGGGCGCAGGCTGCTCCCGCCCACCCGCACGCTCGACCTTTCCCGCGACGCCGCCGGCGCGCCGCTGCGCGCGGGCTACACCCGCGCCTTCGAATATTCCGACTGCTGGGTCGAGGACAGCCGGCTCGTCGTGCTCAACGCGCTCGATGCCGCCGAGCGCGGCGCCGACATCCGCCCGCGCGCCCGCGTCGTCGGGGCGGCGCGCGCCGCCGATCACTGGGACATCGAGATCGAGCAGGACGGCGAGCGCCGGGCGGTCCGCGCGAAGGTGCTGGTCAATGCCGCCGGCCCCTGGGTACACGAGGTGCTGGCGCGGGTGGTGCGGGTCAATTCGCCGGCTAATGTCCGCCTCGTGCAGGGCAGCCACATCGTGGTGCGCAAGCTCTACGACCATGACCGCGCCTATATCTTCCAGAACGCGGATGGCCGCATCATCTTCGCCATCCCCTATGAGCGCGACTTCACCCTGATCGGCACCACCGACCGCGACTATCACGGCGCGCCGCACGAGGTGCGGGCGAGCGGCGAGGAGATCGCCTATCTCTGCGCCGCGGCGAGCGAATATTTCAAGGCGCCGGTGCTGCCCGACGAGGTGGTGTGGACCTATTCCGGCGTGCGCCCGCTCTATGACGACGGCGCCTCCAAGGCGCAGGAAGCTACCCGCGACTATGTGCTGGAGATGGAGGAGGCGGATGGCGAGCCGCCGCTGCTCTCGGTGTTCGGCGGCAAGATCACCACCTATCGCCGCCTCGCCGAGCATGCGCTGGAAAAGCTCGCGCCGTTCCTGCCGGCGGCGGGGAAGGCGTCGTGGACCGGCAAGGAGCCGCTGCCCGGCGGCGACTTCGCCGTGCACGACCAGCCCCGCATCGTCGCGCAATTGAAGCGCGCCCATCCCTGGCTCGACGAGACGCTGGCCCACCGCCTCGTCATCGCCTACGGCACGCGCGCCCTGCGCGTGCTCAACGGGGCGCGCGGTCCCGCCGACCTCGGCCGCACCTTCGGCGCCGACCTCACCGAGGTCGAGGTGCGCTATTTGATGCGCGAGGAATGGGCGCGCTCGGCCGAGGACGTGCTGTGGCGCCGCTCCAAGCTCGGCCTGCGCTTCTCACGCGCCGAGGTCGAGGCGCTCGACGCCTTCATGCGCGCCCGTGCGCCGCATCGCGCGCCGCTCGCCGCCGACAGGGGGGCCGCGCAATGACGCTGGAGCTGCGCCATGTCAGCCGCGCGGTCAATGGCGTCCCGCACATACGCGACGTGTCGCTGCGGCTGGAGAATGGCAGCCTCAACGTGCTGCTCGGCGCGACTTTGGCCGGCAAGACCAGCCTGATGCGCTTGATGGCCGGGCTCGATGCGCCGACCGCCGGCGAGGTGCTGGTCGATGGCCGCAATGTGACCGGCGTGCCGGTGAAGAAGCGCTCCGTCGCCATGGTCTACCAGCAGTTCATCAACTACCCCTCGCTCAGCGTCTACGAGAACATCGCTTCGCCACTGCGCCTGCAGCGCCTGCCGCGCACCGAGATCGACGCGCGGGTGCACGAGGCGGCGCGGCTGTTGAAGCTCGAGCCCTATCTCGCGCGCACCCCGCTGGCGCTGTCCGGCGGCCAGCAGCAGCGCACCGCCATCGCCCGCGCGCTGGTGAAGCGTGCCAGCCTCGTGCTGCTCGACGAGCCGCTGGCCAATCTCGACTACAAGCTGCGCGAGGAACTGCGCGAGGAACTGCCGCGCATCTTCGCCTCGACCGGCGCGGTGTTCGTCTATGCCACCACCGAGCCGGCCGAGGCGCTGCTGCTCGGCGGCAACACCGCGACGCTGATGGAAGGCGCGGTGACGCAGTTCGGCCCGACCGCCGAGGTCTATCGCCGCCCGGCCGACCTCGTCAGCGCCCGCGTGTTCTCCGACCCGCCGCTCAACACGCTGCGCGTCACCAGGGCGGGCGGCACGGCGCTGCTGGAAAGCGGCGCCGTGGTGCCGGCCGCCGGCGTGCTCGCCGGCGTGCCGGACGGCGCCTACACGATCGGCGTGCGCGCGCATCATTTGCGGGTCGAGGATGTCGCTTCCGCGGAAAGAACCGCCCATGCGGCGGGGTTGATCCGTCTCGGCGCCGTCGTCGCCGTCACCGAGGTCACCGGCTCGGAGAGCTTCCTGCACATGGACATGGGCAGCGAGCGGCTGACCGCGCTGGTGCCGGGCGTGCGCCGGCTGGAGCCGGAGGCGCCGGTCGAGGTGCTGATCGACCCGCGCCATATCCTGCTGTTCGACGCGGACGGACGCAGCGTCGGCCGGCCGCGCGACCCCGCGCGCGTGGCGGCGGGCTGAGGGAGGGCGCCATGGCCAGCATCACGCTCGACGGTCTCGCCCATGCCTACCGGCCCGATCCGCGTGGGCCGCAGGACTATGCGCTGAAGGAAATCAATCATGTCTGGCGGCAGGGCGGTGCCTATGCGCTGCTCGGGCCGTCCGGCTGCGGCAAGACCACGCTGCTCAACATCATCTCCGGCCTCGTCACCCCGACCAAGGGGCGCATCCTGTTCGACGGCCGCGACGTGACCAACCTGCCGACCGAGGCCCGCAACATCGCCCAGGTGTTCCAGTTCCCGGTGGTCTACGACACGATGAGCGTGCGCGAGAAC
>Ga0182748_1004992_pt1 | contig 10255 bp, 10 predicted proteins | sample eDN3rd37CKraftOP_FD_128877 | JGI IMG/M metagenome (GOLD analysis project Ga0182748, IMG submission 128877) | Enriched Organic Plus compost microbial communities from Emeryville, California, USA - eDNA 3rd pass 37_C Kraft OP (version 2) (version 2) ...
CGCGGCCCTCGCCGCGCCACCGATGGGAGTCGCCATCATGAGAACCTTCGTCGCGCTGCTGGCCGTCGCCGCCACCCTGGCCGGATGCGTGGTGGTGCCGGCCCGCCCGGCCCACTATCACCACCGCGGGGACGTGTATGTGCGGCCCGCGCCGCCGGTCTATTACTACCCGGCGCCGTACTACTACGGATATTGATTTCCCATCCGGGAGACGATCATGAACCTGTTCAAGAACCTGTCCGCCGGCATGCTGATCGCGGGCGCCCTCGCGGCGACCGCGCTCGCGCCCCTGCCGGCCCGCGCGGACGTCGCCATCCGCATCGGCATCAACGCCTGGAATTCGCCGCCGCCGCCGCTGCCCGAATACAGCCAGCCGATGCTCCCCGGTCCCGGCTACATCTGGACGCCCGGCTACTGGGCCATCAACCCGTCGGGCTACTACTGGGTGCCCGGCGCCTGGGTCATGCCGCCCTACGCCGGCGCCCTGTGGACCCCGGGGTACTGGGCCTACGCCGGCAACGTCTATCGCTGGCATCCCGGCTACTGGAGCCGCCGCGTGGGCTACTACGGCGGCATCAATTACGGCTACGGCTACATCGGCATCGGCTACGCGGGCGGCTACTGGGACCGCGACCGCTTCTACTACAACCGCGAAGTCAACCACATCAACGTCACCCGCGTCACCAACGTCTACAGCCGCAAAGTGGTGGTCAACCATGTCGACAACCGCCGCATCAGCTATAACGGCGGCCGCGACGGCATCCGGCATCGCCCCACGCGCGAAGAGCAGGAGGCGATGCGTCAGCGGCACGCGCCGCCGACCCGCGTGCAGCAGGAGCATCGGCGCGAGGCCGCGCGGGACCGCGGCCAGTTCGCCGATCACAACCAGGGCCGGCCGCCGCGCATGACGGTCGATGACGAGCGCCGCCGCGACCAGGCGGAGCGCCGCGAACGACAGCAGCGCGCCGAAGCCGACCGGCGCGACGGCGCGCGCGAGCAGCGCCAGCAAGCCCAGCGCCGGCAACAGGAGCAGGCGCGCGAGCAACGCCAGGACGCCGAACGGCGCCAGCAGGCGGTCGATCGGCAGCAACGCCAACAACAGCAGCAGTTGCGCGACCGGCAGGCAGCCTCGCAACGGCAGCAAGAGCGGGCGCAGCAACAGGCAGTCGAGCAGCGGCGGCAACAGCAGGCGCAGCAGCGGCAAGCCGTGGAACGCCAGCGCCAGCAGCAACAAGCACAGCAACGGCGGTCCATGGAGCGCCAGCGCCAGCAGCAGGCGCAGCAGCGCCAGTCCATGGAACGGCAGCGCCAGCAGCAGCATGCCCAGCGCGCCGAGCGCGGCTCCCAGGGGCCGCGCCAGGATGGCGGCGGAGGCGGCCACGGCCGGGGCGGCGGGCGCGACCACTGACGGTACGCGCACGGCGCCACCTGTCTACGCCGGCCGGCACGGCGCGGGTAATCGACGATAATCGCGACAGCAGTCAATCGGCGCGCTGGCGGACACACGGCCGGCCAGCGCGCGCCCTTCCCTGGCTGCGCCACGACCGAACCCGCACCGCAAGGACCACGCAGTGAACAAGGACGTAGACAGGCTACGGGACATGGCCCTGTTCGCCGAGATCGCCAAGGCCGGCACCTTCACCAAGGCGGCGGAAATCCTCGGCATGCCCACTTCCACGCTGTCGCGCCGCATTTCCGATTTCGAGGACAGCATCGGCGTGCGGCTGCTGCACCGGACCACCCGGCGCATCACCCTCACGGAAGTCGGCGCCCGCTACCTGCAGCAGATCGACGAGATCATCCAGCAGGCCCATGCCATCAACGAAGAACTCGACAGCGAGATGTCGAGCCCGGCCGGCCCGCTGCGGGTCAGCATGCCGGCCGACTTCGGCGCGTATTTCGCCGATGCGCATTTCCGGGAATTCCACGCCACCTACCCGGATATCCGCTTCGAGTTCTTCATGACCTCGGTGCTGCCCGACTTGATGGTCGAGCCCTACGACGCCAGCATCCTGCTGGGCGACCCGCCGGCGGAATCGCGCCTGATCGCCCGGCGGGTCGGCACGGTGCGGCAGAACCTCTACGCCTCGCCCGCCTATCTCGAGCGGCACCCGGCGCCCACGACGCCCAGCCAGCTGGCCGACCACCAGTGCCTGCTGATGCCGGGCGCCGACCCCGACGAAGGCTGGATGCTGCGCAACGGCGCCGAGACCGCGCGCATCCAGCCGCGCCCCCTGCTCAGCGCCAACAGCCAGCCGGTGCTCAAGCAACTGGTGGTGGAGGGCGTCGGCATCGGGCAGCTCAGCCGCACCTTTGCCGCCGCGCTGGCGGACGCCGGCAAGATCGTGCGCGTGCTGCCCGACTGGGAACTGCAGCCCCGGGCGCTGTACGTCCTGACCGCGACGCGCCTGCTGCCGGCCCGGGTGCGCGTGTTCGTCGAGTTCCTGCTGGAAAAAATCCGGCCGCTCGATTGAATCAGTTGACCGGCACGCCGGCTTGCTCGATCAGCGCGGCGAAGCGCGGCACGTCGCGCTCCAGCAGCGCCTGCAGGGCGGCCGAGCCCTGGTCCTGCGGCGCCGGCGCCTGGGCCGCCAGTTTTTCCAGCGACGCCTGCACGTCGGGATCGCGCAACGCCGCCGCCAGCGCCTGCTCCAGGCGCCGCACCGCGGGCGCCGGCGTGCCGGCCGGCACCGCGATCGCATTCCAGACATTCAGGTCGAAGTCGGGCACACCGCCTTCCGCGAACGTGGGCACATCGGGCAGTTGCGGCAGGCGGGCCGGGCTGGCCACCGCCAGCGCGGATACCCGGCCGGCCCGGTGCAGGGGAATCATGGTGACGGTCTGGTCGATGACGGCGTCGACCGTGCCGGCCATCAGGTCCGCGATGGCCGGCCCCGCGCCGCGATAGGGTATCTGCGTGGCCTTCGTCTTGGTGACGTGCTCGAAGTACACCGCGGCGATATGGCTGGTGGAGCCCGATCCGGCATTGCCGAAGTTGACGGCGTCGCCTTGCTGGCGCAGGCGCTGCACGAAGTCCTCCAGCGTCGAGATGCCGCTGGCCTTGCTGGCCGACAACACCATGGGCACCGTGGCCACCAGGCCGATGCCGATCATGTCGCGGCGCGGATCGAAATTGGCCTTGGGATAGAGCGACGGCGCGATCGCCAGCGAGCCCATGTTGCCGAAAGTCAGCGTGTAGCCGTCCGGCGCGGCGCGGATCACGCGCTGGTTGCCGATCATGGTGCCGCCGCCGCCCAGGTTCTCGACCACCACGGTCTGGCCCAGGTCCTTGCCCATGGCCTGCGCGACGATGCGCGCCAGGCCGTCGGTGGAGCCGCCGGCCGCGTACGGCACCACCATGGAAATCGGCCGCGACGGGAAAGTGTCGGCGCGCGCGCCGACAGCGCCCAGGGCCAGGCAGGCGGCCAGCGCCGCCGCGATTGTCTTGTTCATGTCTGCTCCTCGTTTTGTCCGGGCGACAGCCCGCCCGCCGCGCCCTGCGGGCGGCGGATGATAGTGATGGAAACGGAGCCGCCGCGCCGGGCGGCGGCCCGCATTGTCAGTCGCCGCGCGTAGCGGCCAGCTCGACCCCCGCCAGCTGCTCGCACAGGCGCGCCACCGCGGTGTGGTCCTGGCCCTGGCCCAGGCTCTTGCCGGCGGCCGCCCACAGTTCGTGGCACAGCGCGGCGAACGGCGTCGGCGTGCCGGTGTCGGCGGCGATGCCCAGCGCGATGCCCAGGTCCTTGACCATGAGGTCCAGGCCGAAGCCCGAATTGAACTGGCGCGACAACACGAACTGCTTGAACTTCTTCTGCGTCGAATTGTTCATGCCGGTGGACGCGTTGAGCACGTCGACGATCACTGCCGGATCCAGGCCGAACTGCTGGCCGATCAGCATCGCCTCCACGCCGATCAGGAACCCGCCGGCCGACACCAGGTTGTTGAGCGCCTTCATGGCGTGGGCGCTGCCGACCGCGCCGGTGTGCAGGATCGACGTGCCCATGGCCGCCAGCACCGGCCGCACGCGCGCCAGGGTGGCGGCCGGGCCGCCGAACATGATGGCCAGCTCGCCGGTGCGCGCGCGCGGCACGCCGCCCGAGACCGGCGCATCGGCCAGTTCGCCGCCGGCCGCGGCGACCGCCGCCGCCAGGCGCTGCGTATGCGCCGGCACGCCCGAACTCATCTCGATGACCACGCTGCCCGGGCGCAGCCCGGCCAGCACGCCGTCCTCGCCCTGCAGCACCTGTTCGACGATGGCGCTGGTCGGCAGCATGGTGATGATCAGCTCGCTGGCCTCGGCCAGCGCGCGGCAGGTGGCGGCCGCCTTGCCGCCGACCTCGGCGGCGAAGCGCGCCGCCTGGCCCGGCGCCGCGTCATAGACCTGCACCGCGTGGCCGGCCTGTGCCAGGCGCGCCGCCATGGGCCAGCCCATGCTGCCGACCCCGATCACGCCGACGCGCAGGGAACCCGGGCCCGCGCTCATTTGGCCGCCTCCTTGAACGCGCCCTCTTCTTCCAGCACCTGGTTGGCCACCTTGAAGGCGTCCAGGCCGGCCGGGATGCCGCAGTAGACGGTGGCCTGCAGCAGGATTTCCTTGATCTCCTCGACCGTGACGCCGTTGTTGAGCGCGCCCTTGACGTGCAGCCGGATTTCGGCCGGGCGGTTCAGGGCGGTGAGCATGGCCAGGTTGAGCATGCTGCGGGTCTTCTTCTCCAGGCCCGGCCGGCCCCAGGCGTAGCCCCAGCACCATTCGGTGGTGATGCGCTGGAACGCCATCATGAAATCGTTGGCGCGCGCCAGCGAGCCGTCTACGTACTCGCCGCCCAGCACTTCGCGGCGCAGGGACAGGCCCTGGTCGAACAGGGCCTGGGTTTCGGATTGGACATCTGCCATGGGTTCCTCCGTGGGATAAGTGAATGCCGCCGGCGACGGCGGCGTGATGAATCGCTATTTCGTTAGATTGTCATACAATCATCTTGACAGTCAATAAGACGATCAGAATAATCTGTTCCCAGCACCGGCGCGCAACAGCCGGGCGCCCGCGAACAACACACGGAGACAAACCATGCAGAAATCTTCCCCAGCAGGCCTGCGCCCGGGGCGCAGGGAATTCGTCATGGCCATGGGCGCCGCCGCGCTCGGCGCGGCGCTGCCCGGGCGGGCCGGCGCCGCGGCAGAGGAGATCGCGGTCGGCGTGGTGCTGCCCCTCTCCGGCGCCAATGCGCAGTTCGGCATCAACTCGCGCCAGGGCCTGGAGCTGGCCGCCGACGAGATCAATGCCGCCGGCGGCATCAAGGCGCTGGGCGGCGCCCGGCTGAAGCTGATCGTCGCCGATTCCACCTCGCAGCCCACCAGCGCGGCCACGGTGGCGCAGCGCCTCATCACCCAGAACCGTTGCGTCGCGCTCATCGGCGCCTACGCGTCCTCGCTGACCCTGGCGGTGTCCGAGGTCACCGAACGGCGCGGCATCCCGCTGCTGACCATGTCGTTCTCCGACATGCTCACCGAGCGCGGCTTCAAGCACATCTACCAGGTGGTGTCCAAAGGGTCGGTGCTCGGCAAGGCCCAGTACGACTATGCCGCGGCGGTAGTGGCCGGCGCCGACCGGATCAAGAAAATCGCCATCCTGTACGAAGACACCGCCTACGGCACCTCGCAGGCGGCCGGCATCCGCGACGCCGCGCGCGCGGCCGGGGCCGACGTGGTGCTGGACGAGGCCTACCCGCTGGGCATCACCGACGTCACCCCGCTCATCAACAAGCTGCGCGCCTCCGACGCGCAGATCGTGTTCCCCGTCTCGTACCTGAACGACAGCCTGCTCATCATCCGCGTGATGCGCCAGCAGAAGATCACGCTGCCGGTGGTGGGCGGCGCCGCCGGCTACGTGATCCCGGATTTCGCCAAGGCCCTGGGCCAGTACGCGCAGGCGGTGCTGTCGATCGCCCCGGCCAACTACGACCAGAAGCCGGAATACACCGAACGCTACCGCAAGCGCTTCGGCACCTTCATGCCGCACGAGGCGCTCGAGCACGCTGTCTGCCTGGGCGTGCTGGCCAGCGCGCTGGAAGCGGCCGGCTCGGTCAAGCAGGACGCGCTGTCGCAGGCGCTGCGTTCGCACACCTTCGACCAGGGGTGGGCGGGCGTCATGTCGGGCGGCGGCGTGAAATTCGACGCCAAGGGCCTGAACACGCTGGCCCAGCCGGTCATGGTGCAGTGGCAGGACAACGAGCTGGTATCGGTATGGCCCCAGGCGCTGGCCAAGGGCAAGCTCATCTAGGGGGCAGCCATGCAATTCCTGCAGGCCCTGGTGGACGGCATCCTGCTGGGCGGCGTGTACGCGGTCATATCGATCGGGCTCACGCTGGTCTTCGGCGTGATCTCCATCGTCAACTTCGCCCAGGGGGAATTCCTGATGCTGGGCATGTTCGTGGCTTTCTTCGCCTGGAAACTGCTCGGCCTGGACCCGCTGGCCGGCTCGCTGCTGTCGTTCGCGGCGGCCTTCGTGCTGGGCGTCGGCGTACAGCGCTGGCTGATCGAACGGGTGCTGAAAGCCCCGGCGGTGGCGCAGATCTTCCTCACGGTCGGCCTGCTGATCGTCATGGAAAACCTGGCGCTGATCCTGTTCGGTTCCGAGTTCCGCTCGGTGCAGACGCCTTACCAGATGACCGCGCTGGCGCTGGGGCCGCTGCTGTTCAGCGCGCCGTACCTGTTCGCCTTCGTGGTGGCCGCGGTGGCGGCGCTGGCGCTGTGGTGGGTGCTCAAGCACACCTGGTGGGGCATGGCGGTGCGCGCCACCGCGCAGGACCCCATGGCGGCCCGCCTGTCGGGCGTCTCCACGCGCCGCGTGCACCAGCTCGCGTTCGGGCTGGGGGTGGGGCTGACCGCCCTGGGCGGCGGCATCATCCTGCCGTACCTGACCGCCTCCACCACCATCGGCGCCCAGTTCAGCGTGCTGATGTTCACCGCGGTCGTGCTGGGCGGGCTCGGCAGCGTGCTGGGCGCCGTGGTCGGCGGCATCGCGGTGGGCGTGATCCAGTCGCTGTCCGCGCTGGTGCTGCCGGTGCAGCTGCAGAACCTGGTGCTGTTCGCGGTGTTCATCCTGGTGCTGGCCGTCAAGCCGGAAGGCCTGTTGAAGAGGGCAAGCTGATGCGCGCGAACCGGACCCGACACTCCCTGCCCTGGCTGGCGCTGCTGGCGCTGGCGCTGGCCGCGCCCTGGTGCTTCGAAGACCAGGGCTATGGCATCCGCGTGCTGACCCTGGTGCTGCTGTTCGCCGCGATGGCGCAGGCCTGGAACATCGTCGGCGGCCTGGCCAACCAGATCTCGCTCGGCCACGCCGCCTTCTTCGGCCTGGGCGCATACACCTCCACCCTGCTGCTGATGCGCCTGGGCATCTCGCCCTGGCTGGGCATGGTGGCCGCCATGGCGGTGGCGGCCGTCGCCGGCGCGCTGCTCAGCCTGCCCACCATGCGGCTGCGCGGCCACTACTTCGCGCTGGCCACGCTGGCGTTCGGCGAAGTGATGCGCGCCATCGCCAACACCTGGGCCTCGCTCACCGGCGGCCCGGTCGGCATCTCGGTGCCGTATTCGGACGGGAGCTTCGTGCTGATGCAATTCAAGTCCAGCATTCCGTACTACTACCTGATGCTGGGCGCCGTGGTGGTCGCCACGCTGGTGTTCGCCGCCATCAGCCGCTCGCGCCTGGGCTACCGGCTGCGGGCGGTCAAGGCCAACCCGCAGGCGGCCGAAGTCATCGGCGTGGACACGGTGCGCACCCGCATCCTGGCGGCGGTGATCTCGGCGGCCCTGATGGGTGCCTGCGGCACCCTGTACGCGCAGTTCATTTTCTTCTTCGATCCGGACACGGTGTTCTCGCTGGCCGGCATCTCCGTGCGGGTGGCGCTCATCTGCATCGTCGGCGGCATCGGCACCGTGGCCGGTCCGCTGGTCGGCGCCCTGCTCATCATCCCGCTGGAAGAACTGTTCAACGACTGGCTGTCCGGCCAGAGCGCCGGTGTCTCGCAACTGGCCTACGGCCTCATCCTGGTCGCCATCATCCTGCTCGAGCCGCGCGGGTTGATGGCGCTGTGGCAGCGCGTGCGGCAACCGGGCGGAGGCCGCCATGCCTGACATACTCACAGTCGAGGGCACCAGCCGGCGCTTCGGCGGCCTGAAGGCGGTCGACGCCGTGTCGTTCCGCGTGGCCCAGGGCGACATCCTGGGCCTGATCGGCCCCAACGGCGCGGGCAAGACCACCCTCTTCAACCTGCTGGTGGGCCTGTACAAGCCCCACGCGGGCCGCATCATGCTGGCCGGGCAGGACATCACCGGCTGGCGGCCGAACCGCATCGCGGCCTGCGGCATGACCAAGACCTTCCAGAACGTGGCGCTGTTTCCCGAGATGACCGTGCTGGACAACGTGCTGGTGGGAGGCATCCTGCGCCACGGCGTGCCGCAGGCCCGCCGCCTGGCCGCCGACAACCTGGCCCGCGTCGGCTTGTCGGCCATCGCCGCCAAGCCCGCCGGCGAATTGTCGTTTCCCGAGCAGGCGCGCGTGGAGCTGGCGCGGGCGCTCTGCACCGCGCCCAAGGTGCTGCTGCTGGACGAAGTCATGGCCGCGCTCAACGACGCCGAAATGGATGCCCTGCTGGACCTGATCCGCGCGCTGCGCGACGAATCCGGCATCACCTTCGTGGTGGTCGAGCACCATATGCGCGCCATCATGCGCTTGTGCAACCGCATCCTGGTGCTGTCCTTCGGCCAGAAAATCGCCGAGGGCAGCCCGGCCGCGATCGCCGCCGACCCGGCCGTCATCGAGGCCTACCTGGGCAAATCGCTCGACCACCTGGAGGTCCCGGCATGAGCCTGCTGCAGATCGAGGGCCTGACCGCCCGCTACGACCGCAGCCCGGTGCTGCACGGCGTGGACCTGAGCGTGCCGGCCGGCGGCTTCGTCGCGGTAGTCGGCGCCAACACCGCCGGCAAGAGCACGCTGCTGCGCTGCATATCGGGCCTGCTGGACAAGGTCGAGGGGCGCATCCGCTTCGACGGCCAGGACCTGCTGCGGCGCGCGCCGCACCAGGTGCCGGAACTCGGCATCGCCCACGTGCCCGAAGGGCGCCACGTGTTCCCGGAAATGACGGTCGAGGAAAACCTGTACCTGGGCGGCTACGTGCGGCGCCGCCAGAAAGGCGCGCTGCAGGCCAGTTGCGAGCGCGTCTACGCGCTGTTCCCGCGCCTGCGCGAGCGCCGCCGCCAGGCCGCCGGCACCCTGTCCGGCGGCGAACAGCAGATGGTGGCGTTCGGCCGCGCGCTCATGCTGGAACCGCGCCTGCTGCTGCTGGACGAGCCCAGCCATGGCCTGGCGCCCAGGGTGGTGGAGGAACTGCACCAGGCCATGCTGGACATCCACGCCAGCGGGCTGGCCATCCTGCTGGTCGAGCAGAACACCCGCCTGGCCCTGTCGGTGGCGCGCGATGCCTACGTGCTGCAATCCGGCCGGGTGGTGCTGTCCGGCCCCAGCGCCGAGCTGCTCGACGACAGCCGGGTGCGCGCGGCCTATCTGGGAATCTAGGGCGGAACGAGCCATGGCGCGCCGACGGGATATATTTCGGCTTTACCTTCAGGCGCGGCCGCCCGGCGGCACGGTCCGTATCCCGCCGCCGGCGGCGCCATCACGTTAAGTCGAGGATCCTATGGCCAACCCGTCCGGTGCCGTGTTCGAGAAACCCACCACCCTGCGCACGCGCGTGGAAGAATTCCTGCGCGCGGCCATCATGGACGGGCGGTACAAGGGCGGCGACCGGCTGCGCGAGCAGGAGCTGTGCGAACAACTGGGCATCAGCCGCCCCACCTTGCGCGAGGCGCTGCGCACCCTGGAGGCCGAGCGCCTGATCTCCATCGAACCGCATCGCGGCCCCACGGTCGTGCGCATCACGGAAAAAGCCGCGCGCGACCTCTATGCCCTGCGCGCGCTGCTGGAGGGCTACGCCGCGCACGAATTCGCCCGGCTCGCCAGCGACGCCGCGGTCGAGCGGCTGCGCGCCTCGGTGCGCGCGCTGCACGGGCAGGCCGGCGGCCAGGACCGCACCGCCCTGCTGGCCGCCAAGCGCGATTTCTACGACGTGCTGCTGTCCGGCTGCGACAACGATCTCATCAAGGACCTGCTGCCCGGCCTGCTGTCGCGCATCAACCTGCTGCGCGCCACCTCGTTCGCCAGCCCCGAGCGCCTGCCCCAGAGCCTGGCCGAGATCGAC
>Ga0182748_1004995_pt1 | contig 10252 bp, 9 predicted proteins | sample eDN3rd37CKraftOP_FD_128877 | JGI IMG/M metagenome (GOLD analysis project Ga0182748, IMG submission 128877) | Enriched Organic Plus compost microbial communities from Emeryville, California, USA - eDNA 3rd pass 37_C Kraft OP (version 2) (version 2) ...
CGTGCCGCGCGCACCATGCGCTCGGCCGCGCGCGCATTGTTCACCGTCACGACGAAGGCCCGCGCGCGCCCCCCGCCGACCCGCTCGAGCAGTTCATGGCGCCCGGCATCGCCGTAATAGGCGTGGCTGAAGCCGTTGTCCTGGTTGCTGACGAGTTCTCCATTGGTGTCGAGCGCGATGTAAGGCACGTTCTCGGCCTCCAGCGTCTGCGCCACGAGTTGGCCGACGCGGCCGAAGCCGCCGATGATCACATGGCCCTCGAGTTCGCCGAGGCTCTCGCCCGGCGCCAGCGCGTCGTGCTCCTTTGTCTCGAGCTTCTTGGCGGCGCGGCGGCCGAGCGTCGCGGCGAGCGGCGTCAGCAGCATGCTGAGACCGACCACGGCGATGGCGCCGACAACCAGACGCGGCGGCAAGAGCGAGCGCTGTTGCGCGACGCCGAGCACAACGAAGGCGAACTCGCCGGTCTGCGCCAGCAGCAGCGCCACCTCGGCCGCGGCCATGCGCGTGACGCCGAAAAGCCGGGCGATGACATAGAGGATCAGCGCCTTGCCGGCCATCAGCGCAACGACAGCCAGGAGGATCCAGCCGATGTCGTTGGCGATGACGAAGAGGTCGAGATTGGTGCCGACGGTGACGAAGAACAGGCCGAGCAGAAGCCCCTTGAACGGCTCGAGATCGACCTCGATGTGGTGGCGCGCCTCGTTCTCGCTGAGCAGCAGGCCCGCGAGGAAGGCGCCGAGCGCGACCGACAAACCGGCAAGGCCTGTCGCCACGGAGGCGGCGACGAGGATCAGCAAAGCCAACGCCATGATCAGATCGCGGCTGCCGGTCCGCACAACGGAGCGCAGCAGCGGCCCGAGCAGGAAGCGGCCGGCAAGCATGATGGCGATGACCGAGGCGAGCGCGCCGGCAAACGGCGTGATCAGATCGGTGATGCTGCTGGCGCGCGCTTCCGCGCTGCGGCCGAGCATGCCGACGATGAACAGGATCGGCACCACCATCAGATCCTGGAACAGCAGCACCGACAGCGCGATGCGCCCGACCGGATGGGCGACGCGATGCTGCTCGGCGAGGATCTGCATCACGATGGCGGTGGAGGACAGCGCAAGGCAAAGGCCGAGCACGATGCCGGCCGGCGGCACGCCGCCGGCAAAGCGCACGGTGAGGCCGATCGCCAAGGTCGTGACCACGACCTGCGCGAAGCCGATGCCGAGCACATAGCGGCGCAGCTGCCAGAAGCGCTGCAACGACAGCTCCAGGCCGAGCAGGAACAGCAGAATGATGATGCCGAATTCGGCGAGCGCTTCGCTGCGATGCGGATCGTCGAAGGTGATGTAGCGGATCCAGGGATGGCTTTCGGCGAGCCGGCCGAGCCCGTGCGGCCCGACCGCCACGCCGGCGATGAGAAAGCCGAGCACGGTGCCGATACGGGCACGGTGGAACAGGGGCACGATGATGCCCGCGACCACGAGAAAGACGATCAGGCCTTTGAGATTCTCGGCGTGCAGCACGGGTCGGTTCCCGATGATGACATTGCGGACGAACGCCGGTTTGCCTTTCGCCTCGCCCCGCGCGGACGCGTGCGAAAGATCCTCCCGTTTCTTTGTTTTGGGTCCCGCTTGCGGGACCGGCCGGTATCCCGTTCTCTGCCAGAACGGTCCGTCTGCTGCAATTTGCCGCGCGACCTTTTTTCCGCAATGAGGCCGAATTCGCGATGCCCTCCCCGAAACTTTTTGTCCTTACCGGCGGCCCCGGCGCCGGCAAGAGCACCTTGATCGACGCACTGGCGCATGCCGGCTTCGCCGTTGCGCCTGAAGCGGGCCGCCGTGTGATCCAGGACGAACAGGCGAGAGGCGGCAGCGCCCTGCCCTGGGTCGACCCGACCGCCTTCGCGCAGGCCATGCTCGCGCATGACCTCGACAGCTACGCGCGGCTGAGCGCGAGCCCGGGCCCGGTGTTCTGCGATCGCGGCATCCCGGACGTCATCGGCTATTTGCGGCTGGAGGGCCTCGGCGTGCCCGAGGCGATATGGCGCGCGGCGCGGGAGCATCCCTACCAGCCGCGTGTGTTCATGTGTCCGCCCTGGCGCGCGATCTACTCGACCGACAGCGAACGCCGGCAGACCTGGGACGTCGCCGAGCGGACCTACGAAGCGATGGTCGCCGTTTACACGGAGCTTGGCTACACGCTGCTCGACGTTCCCCGCGCGCCGGTCGATACGCGCGTCAATTTTGTGCGGGAGATGGTTGCTGCCTAAGCGGCGGTGTTCCGCCAGCGGCGCTCTTCCATCCTCATCCTGAGGAGCGCCGTCAGGCGCGTCTCGAAGGATGAGGGATGCCGAGGCGCTTGGACCCTTACACTCTGCCCTTGCGGGAGAGGGCAAGAGAGATTGCGGCATCCGCGCACCAGTGGATACACGGGTCGTGTTTGTGAGGGAAAAGGTCGAACGCTAGACGCAACCACCTTCCCGCTCATTCCCGCGCAAGCGGGAATCCAGCGCCAGGTCCCCGCTTACGCGGGGACGAGCGGCGCGTGCTAACCGCCGAGCGCGTTCTCGACAGCCTTGAGCGCCGCGTCGGCCTTCGAACCGTCGGGTCCGCCGGCCTGCGCCATGTCGGGACGGCCGCCGCCGCCCTTGCCGCCGAGCGCTTCGGCGCCCTTCTTGACGAGATCGACCGCGTTGAAGCGCGAGGTCAGATCGTTGGTGACGCCGACGACGATGCCCGCCTTGCCGTCATCCGACAGGCCGACAATGGCGACGACGCCGGAGCCGACCTGCTTCTTGCCCTCGTCGGCAAGGCTGCGCAGGTCCTTGAGCTCGATGCCGGTCACGGCGCGCGCCAGCAGCTTCACGTCGCCGACACTGCGCACGTCGTCGGCCGCAGCGGCCTTGCTGCCGCCGCCGCCCATCGCGAGCTTCTTCTTGGCGTCCGACAGGTCGCGCTCGAGCTTCTTGCGCTCCTCGAGCAGCGAGGCGACGCGCGCGGGCGCCTCGTCGACCGTGGTCTTGAGTTCGGCGGCCGCGTGCTTGAGCAGCTGCACCTGATGATAGGCGGACTTGCGCGCGGCCTTGCCGGTGAGCGCTTCGATGCGGCGCACGCCGGCGGCGACGCCGGAATCCGACAGCACCGAGATGAGGCCGATGTCGCCGGTGCGCTTCACATGCGTGCCGCCGCACAGTTCGACCGACCAGCCCATGCCGTTGCCGGTGGGCTCGCCCATCGCCACGACGCGCACCTCGTCGCCGTATTTCTCGCCGAACAAAGCGCGCGCGCCGGAGGCGATCGCGTCGTCCTGCGCCATCAGCCGCGTCGTCACCGGCGCGTTCTGCAGCACGATGTCGTTGGCGATGTCTTCGACCTTCTCCAGCTCCTCGATCGTGATCGGCTTGGGATGCGAAATGTCGAAGCGCAGGCGGTCGGGCGAAACCAGCGAGCCCTTTTGCGCGACGTGATCGCCCAGCACCAGGCGCAGCGCCTCGTGCAGAAGATGCGTCGCGGAATGGTTCTGGCGGATCGCCGTGCGGCGCGCGTGATCGACTTCAAGCAGCAGCGGATCGCCGGCTTTCACCGTGCCCTCTTCCACCTTGACGATATGCGCGAACAGATCGCCGGCCTTCTTCTGCGTGTCGGTAACGGTGAGGCGCACGCCGTCGCGCCGCATCTCGCCGGTATCGCCGACCTGGCCGCCGGACTCGCCGTAGAACGGCGTCTGGTTCATGACGACGACGCCGGTGTCGCCCTTCTTCAGCTCGGTGACTTCCTTGCCGTCCTTCACCAGGGCAGACACGACGCCTTCGGCGCTCTCGGTCTCGTAGCCGAGGAACTCGGTGGCGCCGAGCTTTTCGCGCAGCGCGAACCACACCGCTTCCTGCGCCGCTTCGCCGGAGCCCGCCCATGAGGCGCGCGCCTTCTCGCGCTGGCGCTCCATCGCGTCGCTGAACGAAGCGATGTCGACGGAAATGCCGCGCGACTTGAGCGCGTCCTGCGTCAGATCGAGCGGGAAGCCGTAGGTGTCGTAGAGCGTGAACGCGGTCTCGCCGTCGAACATGTCGCCCTTGGTGAGCGACTTCGACGCCTCGTCGAGGATCGACAGGCCCTTGGCCAGCGTCGCGCGGAAGCGCGTCTCTTCGAGCTTGAGCGTTTCGGTGATCAGCGACTCCGCGCGGCCGAGCTCGGGATAGGCCTGGCCCATCTCGCGCGTCAGCGCCGGCACCAGCTTGAACATCAGCGGGTCCTTGGCACCGAGCAGTTCGGCGTGGCGCATGGCCCGGCGCATGATGCGGCGGAGCACGTAGCCGCGGCCCTCGTTCGACGGCAGCACGCCGTCCGCGACGAGGAACGAGGAGGCGCGCAGATGGTCGGCGATGACGCGGTAGGACGCGCGGTTCGCATGCGTCGGGCCGCGGCCGATGGCGTTGGACACGGCCTCGATCAGCGCGCGGAACAGATCCGTGTCGTAGTTCGAGTGCACGCCCTGCAGGATCGCGGCGATGCGCTCCAGGCCCATGCCGGTGTCGATCGACGGGCGCGGCAGCGGCACACGGTTGCCCGGCGCGACCTGCTCGTACTGCATGAAGACCAGGTTCCAGAACTCCAGGAAGCGGTCGCCGTCTTCATCCGGCGAGCCCGGAGGGCCGCCCTGCAGGGCCGGGCCCTGGTCGATGAAGATTTCCGAGCACGGGCCGCAGGGGCCGGTGTCGCCCATCTGCCAGAAATTGTCCGAGGTGCCGATGCGGATGATCTTGTCGTCCGAGAAGCCGGCGATCTTCTTCCACAGGCCGTGCGCCTCGTCGTCGTCGGCATAGACCGTGACCAGGAGCTTGTCCTTGGGCAGCCCGAATTCCTTGGTGATCAGGTTCCAGGCGAGCTCGATCGCGTTCTCCTTGAAATAGTCGCCGAAGGAGAAATTCCCGAGCATCTCGAAGAAGGTGTGATGCCGGGCGGTATAACCGACATTGTCGAGGTCGTTGTGCTTGCCGCCGGCGCGGACGCACTTCTGCGCGGTCGCGGCGCGCGAATAGGGGCGCTTCTCGAGGCCGGTGAAGACGTTCTTGAACTGCACCATGCCCGCATTGGTGAACATGAGCGTCGGGTCGTTGCGCGGCACGAGCGAAGACGACGCCACCGGCGTGTGGCCGTTGCGGGCGAAATAGTCGAGGAAGGTCTTGCGGATGTCGTTGACGCCACTCATCGGTAATACGCTAGCGCGAGCCCCCTCTGCCCGTGGGGGCTAAATCCCCATCCGGCTTGATGTTTCAGGGACTTATTTAGCGACGGGGGGCACGAGAGTCGAGGGAAAGGCCGCTTTTGGGCACGGCTCCCCGGTGCCGCCGCACGCGGGCGTCCCCCTCCCCGCTCATCGGGGGCCGAAGCGCGGTAAATACCGGCGCCGGCCAAGCCGATGGTGAAAGCCGCCGCCCCCAATCAGGGGCGGCCTTACCCGGCAAAGGGCCTCTCTGCCCGCGGCCCGCAAGCTCCCGGCCGGCCGAGGCAGGGCAAGGATGCCTTAGCCCGGACGCCTTAGCCCCACGGACCGCGGCGGGCGGCACCGCTACCCCAAGGCCCTCCCGAAGGAGCGCCCGCCGAGGGACGGCGCGGCGCCGCCGTGCCGCCGCCCCAGGGACCGTGACGCGGCGCGGCCGGCTCAGGCCGCGCAAAGCCACGGCCCATCCGCGCGGCGAGGTCCCGCAACGCCGCGATGCGGTTCTCGGTCGCCGGGTGGGACGAGAACAGATTGTCCATGCGCTCGCCCGAGAGCGGATTGACGATGAACAGATGCGCGGTCGCCGGATTCGCCTCGGCGCTGTTGTTGGGCACGATATGCGCCGCCTGCGAGATCTTGGCGAGCGCGGAGGCGAGCGCCATCGGCTCGCCGCTGATCTGACCGCCGAGATTGTCGGCGGCGTATTCGCGCGTGCGGCTGATCGCCATCTGCACCAGCATGGCGGCGAGCGGCGCCAGGATCATCATCGCGATCGAGCCGATGACGCCGAGACCGTTGTTGTTGTCGCGGTTGCCGGACAGCCCCGAGAACAGCGCCATGTTGCCGAGCATCGAGATCGCGCCGGCAATGGTCGCCGTGATCGTCATGATCAAGGTGTCGCGGTTGGCGATGTGCGCGAGTTCGTGCGCGATCACGCCCGCGACCTCGTCGCGCCCGAGCGTCTGCAACAGGCCCGTCGTCACGGCGACCGCGGAATTCTCCGGATTGCGGCCGGTCGCGAACGCGTTCGGCTGCGGATTGTCCATGATGTAGACGCGCGGCATCGGCAGGTTGGCGCGGCGCGCCAGCTCCCCGACCATCGCGTAAAGATCGGGCGCCGCGCGCGCATCGACCTCGCGCGCGCCGTGCATCGACAGCACCATCTTGTCCGCATTCCAGTAGGCGAACAGATTCATGCCGCCGGCCATCAGCAGCGCGACGACCATGCCGGATTGACCGCCGATCAGGAAGCCGACGCCCATGAACAACGCGGTCAGGCCGGCCAGCAGAATGGCAGTACGAAGATAGTTCATCTTTCCCCTCTCCGACGGGCCGGGCCGCACGCGTCCCGATGGCTTTCGCCCGGACGGCCCCTTGGCTTTGGAGCTGTCCCGACGGCAGTTGACGGACGCGGCCGCAACGGCCTCTTTCTGGGAAAAATGTCGGTAGTCCCGGAGGTTGGCGCAAGACCGCCGGACAGGATGCCGCACCGGCGCGAGCCGCTGCGTGCAGGCCGCGGGTACTCCGCCCACGCCGAGCTGTGGCGTCATATCCTCCGACATGCCTTCGCCCCCGTCCTCGGTGGCGGCCGCTTTATGCAGCCGGGTGCCGACGGGGGCGAATGCGTCACGCTCTCCTCAACGCGACCTCGGGCGGCTCTACGCACCGCCGGCACGCTCGCGCGGCCTTTGGCATCCGCCTTCGGTCATCTACGCGGCCGCCTATCTGGTCGCCTTTCTGGCCGCTGACTTCGCAGCTTTCTTGGCGTCCTTCTTGGCGCTCTTGGCAGCCTTAGCAGCGTCCTTCTTGGCGTCCTTCTCGGCTTCCTTCTTGGCCTTGGCCGCCGCCTGCTTCGCCTCGGACTTCGCCTTTACCGTCGTATCCGGCGTGGTCCCGTCCTCAGCGCGATCGGCGGATCGATCCCTGGCCTTCTCGCGTGCTCTTTCCTTCGCGTTCTTGCGCTTCTCAGGCTTGGGCCGAACGGTCACGAGACCGTCGGCCTTGACCGCATCCGCCGGCGCCTCCGGCGCGACACGCACGATCATTGCGCTTGGCGCGTCCTGCTTCGTCTCAGGAGCCGGCGGCTCTGCGACAGACAGACCGGCAACACGCCCGGCAGACACATCAGCCAGCCCATCGGCAGGCGAAACGGCCGCGCGATCGGCCGTCGGATTCAACGTCGGATCGGCAGGCAGATCCGTCGGCAAATTGGCAGACTTGGGCTGTACAGCGGCCGCATCAAATGGCTGCTGCGCCGGTCCTTGTTGAGGGGCGTCACCCACCTCCCCGTAACCGGCACCGGCCGCTAGCGTCGGATGGCTAGCGGACGGCGTGCCCGCATCCTTTCAAGCTTCCAGCTCGTCGTCGTCGTCTTCTTCCTTCTCGCCGGTCACGATCGCTTCGGCGATCAGGCCGGAGTTCTGCCGCACCGCCGCTTCGATCTTGGCGGCGAGGTCCGGATTTTCCTTCAGGAAGTTCTTGGCGTTCTCGCGGCCCTGGCCGATGCGCTGGCTGTCATAGGAGAACCAGGCGCCCGACTTCTCGACCACGCCGGCCTTGACGCCGAGATCGATCAGTTCGCCGATCTTGGAAACGCCCTCGCCGTACATGATGTCGAACTCGACCTGCTTGAACGGCGGCGCCAGCTTGTTCTTGACCACCTTGACGCGGGTCTGGTTGCCGATGACCTCGTCGCGCTCCTTGATCGCGCCGGTGCGGCGGATGTCGAGACGGACCGAGGCGTAGAACTTGAGCGCGTTGCCGCCCGAGGTCGTCTCGGGCGAGCCGTACATCACCCCGATCTTCATGCGGATCTGGTTGATGAAGATGACCATCGTCTTCGACTTGTTGATCGAGGCGGTGAGCTTGCGCAGCGCCTGGCTCATCAGGCGCGCCTGCGAGCCCGGCTGCACGTCGCCCATCTCGCCTTCGAGCTCGGCGCGCGGCACGAGCGCGGCGACCGAGTCGACCACCAGCACGTCGATCGCGCCGGAGCGCACCAGCGTGTCGGCGATCTCCAGCGCCTGCTCGCCGGCGTCCGGCTGCGAGATCAGGAGGTCATCGGTGCTCACGCCGAGCTTGCGCGCATAGACGACGTCGAGCGCGTGCTCGGCGTCGACGAAGGCGCAGATGCCGCCCTTCTTCTGGGCTTCGGCGATGGTGTGCAGCGCCAAGGTGGTCTTGCCGGACGATTCCGGCCCGTAGATCTCGACGATGCGGCCGCGCGGCAGGCCGCCGATACCGAGCGCGATGTCGAGGCCGAGCGAGCCCGAGGAGATGGACTCGATGTCCATCGCCTTGTCGTTCTTGCCGAGCTTCATCACCGAGCCCTTGCCGAACTGGCGCTCGATCTGGCTGAGCGCGGCTGCGAGGGCCTTCGATTTATCCATGGACGATCCTTCGACGAGACGCAGGGCAGGCTGACTCATTGTCGCGCTCCTTATGGCCTAAGATTCGGACCTCCGACAACGCGGGTCGCCGCCGCCGTCGTGGATCAATTAGTGTAAAATCAATGTACCCTATTTGTTCCTCGTTCGCAATATGTTCTTTTCGGCCCTGTGGGCGGCGGCTATCCCTCCCCCCGATCCGTACTTCCCGAACGGCAGGGCCTCAATTTGCATTACACGCGCGGCGAACTCCTGCGGGAGGCGATCTGCTTTGCCCTCGGCAAATGCAAGATCCAGGGCCGCAAGGGCGTCCTGTCCGATTCGGACCGGCAGGCGATCGCCCGCGCCGTGATCGAGAATCTGCGCCAGCACGGCGATCGCTGGAATCTCGACGCCCCGGTCGAGGTGGACATCCGCCCGACCTGGGACTGGTCGCGGCACGGGAAATAAGCATCGACACGCCGGAGGAACGGGCCCACTGTTTCCCATCACTGGCTGAGGCACTGTCCCTAGGCGTCGGTGGCTGAGAGACCGCTTAGCGCTCCCGCCTGAAATCGGGAGCCAGCCAATGGTGCGATCAGACGAGCTCGATAGGCAGACCATTTTGCATGAGATCGCCGAATCCGAGCACCGCATTGCCGATGCCCAGAAGGCCATGCACGAGATGATGATCGCCTCGCATCAGATGATCATCGAATCCGAAAAGCTGATCGCCCGCACCGACAGACAGCTCACCCGGCGATAGGCCGCGCCGTTTTCGCAGGCATTTGCGACTGGGGGCGTCCCGCCGCTCAGGCAATTCGGACCGGGTGCGACCAAACGCGCATCGACATACCGCGCGCGCGGTGCCCTGATCGGCGAAGGCAAGCTCCCTCTGAAACCGCCAATTTTATTTCTCGTAAAAGTTTTGACGTTTCGGTGACTTCAATTTTACGTTGCTGGCCGCGACTCTTTTGAATCTATCTAATCATCACTATCCTGATGTTGTATTTAACTGGCCGAGGTTCGCGTGGATCGCACCATCGCCCGTCTCAACATCGAGCACTACCGGCGTCTTCTCGCCCACGAAATCGACGAGACGCGGCGGCAAACGGTACTGTGCCTGCTTGCTGAAGAAGAGGCCAAGCTGGCCAAGCTCATGACCCCGCCGCCACCACCCGAGCTGAAGCAGGGCCCGCGCTAATCGGCGTGGTGATTACCCCATTGCCGCCAATGCGTCGGGTGCACGTCGAGCCGTTCGCGGGTGTCGGCGTTCATCCATCCGTTGAGGATGCGGCGGCAGGGGAAAACGAGCGCGTGCGGTCCGTCATCGTCAACGACGGCCAATTCGAGATCGCGATCGAACGGTGCGCTCGATATTGTTTCCCACATAGTACAATACTCCGCCGCCGACCGACCGCCGCTTTGACGTAGATCAGAAACGGTGCGTTGTTTTTTCGGAACGCTTCGCGTCGATCTCCCGGCACCTTGATCTGGATCAAACGAAAGGCCGGCTCCTTCCCTCATGCAATGCGGATGCATTCGCATTCCCGCCCCCCGTTGCGGAATTGCCCGGTTTGTAAGATCGCCATGCAGGCGAGCAAATCGAACGGCCATGGCACCCGCTTCGACACGTATGAGTGCCTGACCTGCGACACCAAGATTGTCGAAGGGCCCCGTCC
>Ga0182748_1004998_pt1 | contig 10251 bp, 8 predicted proteins | sample eDN3rd37CKraftOP_FD_128877 | JGI IMG/M metagenome (GOLD analysis project Ga0182748, IMG submission 128877) | Enriched Organic Plus compost microbial communities from Emeryville, California, USA - eDNA 3rd pass 37_C Kraft OP (version 2) (version 2) ...
ATCATCATGATCGCGTTCTTCTTGACGATGCCGATCAGCAGGATGATCGCGATGACGCCGATGATGTCGAGGTCCGCTCCGGTCGCCTCCATCGCCAGCAGCGCACCGATGCCGGCGGCCGGCAACGTCGAGAGGATCGTCAGCGGATGGACGAAGCTCTCGTAGAGAACGCCGAGCACGACATACATGACAAGCACGGCAGCGAGCACGAGGTAGAGTTCGTTGGAGAGTGACGACTGGAAGGCGGCGGTTGCGCCTTGGAAGCTCGTCCCAAAACTGTTGGGCAGACCTATAGCCTGCTCCGCCTTCTTGACGGCCGTGACCGCGCTGCCGAGCGAAGCGCCCTCGGCGAGGTTGAAGGAGATCGTCGTCGCCGGAAACTGCGCGAGATGGCCGATCTGGATCGGCTTGCGGCTGACGACGACGCGCGCGATGGCCGAAAGCGGCACCTGCCCGCTGCTGGCGGTCGAGGACGGCAGATAGATCGAATCGAGCGCGGCAAGACCCCGGTTTAGCTTCGGGTCAGCCTCCAGAATGACGCGCATCTGGTTCGACTGGGTGAAGACCGTCGAAACGATGCGCTGCCCGAAACTGTCATAGAGCGCATTGTCGATGGTCGCCAGCGTGATGCCAAAGCGTGCGGCTGTTGCCCGATCGACGGTGACGGTCGCCGACAGGCCGCTGTCCTGGAGATCGCTGGTGACGTCCGCCAATTCCGGCGCCTTGCGCAGCTCCGCGATCAGCTTCGGGGTCCAGACGCTCAACGCATCGAGCGACGGATTGTCGAGGATGAACTGATACTGGGTCGCGCTGATCTCGGTATCGACCGTGAGGTCCTGCACAGGTTGCATGTAGAGGGTAATGCCGGTGACCTCCGCCACCTCCTGCTGGAGCCGGCGGATGATCTCGCGCGCCGAGGCAGTGCGCTCGTCTTTGGCGCGCAGATTGATCTGCATGCGGCCGACGTTGAGCGTGGTGTTGGTGCCGTCCACGCCGATGAACGATGAGAGGCTGACGACGTCGGGATCTTTCAGCACGGCCTCGGCGAGCGCCGTCTGCCGTGCGCTCATATCGGCGAAGGAGATCGACTGGGTTGCCTGCGTGATGCCCTGGATGATGCCGGTGTCCTGAACGGGGAAGAAGCCCTTCGGCACCACCAGATAGAGCCAGGCGGTCAGCGCCACCGTGGCGGTTGCGACCATCAGCGTAACCCATTGGTGGTCGAGCGCCACGGTGAGGATGATGTCGTAGCCACCAAGCAGGCGATCGAACCAACCGCGCCGTGTGGCGGCAGACGGGTTGCGATGCTCGCCGCGCAACAGGCGCGCGCACATCATCGGCACCAGCGTCAGCGAGACGACAGCCGACAGCACGATCGCCGCGGCGAGCGTTACCGCGAACTCGTAGAACAGCCGGCCGATGACGTCGCCCATGAACAATAGCGGGATCAGCACGGCGAGTAGCGAGACGGTCAGCGAGATGATGGTGAAGGCGATCTCGCGCGATCCCTTCAGCGCCGCTTCGAGCGGGCTCAAGCCCACCTCGATATGCCGGTTGATATTCTCGATGACGACGATGGCGTCGTCGACGACAAACCCCGCTGCAATGGTCAGCGCCATCAGCGACAGATTGTCGAGGCTGAAGTTCCAGAGATACATCGCCGCGAATGTGCCGACGAGCGACAGTGGCACCGACAGGCTCGGGATGATCGTGGCGCGCAGGTTGCGCAGGAACAGGAAGATCACCATCACCACGAGGCCGACCGCCAGCGCAAGCTCGAACTGCACATCCCTGACCGCGGCGCGGATCGTGGTGGTCCGGTCCGTCAAAACACTGACCTTCACGGAGGCCGGGAGGTCCGCCGTCCATTGCGACAGCATCGCCTTGATGTTGTCGGCGACCTTGATGACGTTGGCGCCGGGCTGGCGCTGCACGCTCAGGATGATCGCCGGCGTGGTGTTCATCCAGGCGCCGAGCTGGGTGTCCTCGGCGCCGCGCACCACCTCCGCCACATCGGACAGCCGCACGGCCCGGCCGTTCTTGTAAGCGATCACCGTGTCGAGATAATCCGCCGGGTTTTCGATCTGATCGTTGGCGTCGATTGTGTAGGAGCGGTGCGTGCCGTCGAGCGTGCCCTTGGGGGTGTTGACGTTGATGTTGCCAAGCGTCGTGCGCAGATCGTCGATGTTCAACCCATAGGCGGCCATCGCGCGCAGATTGGCGCGGACGCGAACCGCCGGCTTATGACCGCCACTCAGCGTCACGAGGCCGACGCCCGAGAGCTGCGAGATCTTCTGCGCCAGCCGCGTATCGGCCAGCGTCCGCACCTCGGTCAGCGGCAGCGTCGCCGAGGTCATCGCTAACGTCAGGATTGCGGTGTCGGCGGGGTTGACCTTGGCGTAGACCGGCGGCGCGGGAAGATCGCTCGGCAGGAGACTGTTGGCGGCATTGATCGCCGCCTGCACTTCCTGCTCGGCGACGTCGAGCGACACCGACAGCTCGAATTGCAGGGTGATCACCGAGGCGCCGGCCGAGGAACGCGACGACATCTGGCGCAAGCCCGCCATCTGTCCAAGCTGCTTCTCCAGCGGAGCGGTCACCGCCGAGGTCATCACGTCAGGGCTGGCGCCGGGATAAAACGTCTGCACCTGGATGGTGGCGTATTCCACGCTGGGCAGCGCCGACAGCGGCAGAGTGCGCCAGGCGACGACGCCAACCAGAAATAGCGCCGCCATCAGCAGCGTGGTCGCGACCGGTCGCTGAATGAAGAGGCGCGACGGATTCATTCGACCACCAGGATCGGTGGCATCTGAAGATCATCGGGCAAGAGACCACGGGCAGCATCGATCGCGGCCCGCGCCTCCTCTCTCGCCACATCCAAGGTCACGCGGGGCTCAAAATGGATCGTGATGATCGACCGGCCGATCAGGGACTGCGCGGATACGCGCCGAACGTCGCTCAGGTATTTGAACTGCTTCTCAAGAGGGACTGTGACGGTCGCATCCACCACGTCCGAACTCGTACCCGGATAATACGTCTGGACCTGAAGGGTCGCGGCGTCACCTCCGAGCGGGTCCGCAATCGGCGATCTGGACCAGGCCGCCGCGGCAACGACCAGCAGCGCCACGATCAAGAGCGTGATCGCGACCGGCCGGCGGATGATCGGGCTCCACTGCATCATTGGGTCACCAGTTTTGAAGCGGCAGGGATGTTGATCTTCGCGCCGTCGCTGAGATGATCGGCACCGTCGACGACAACTTTGTCGCCCTCGGCGAGGCCCAACAGCACCGCGATGCGTCCGTCCGACGATGCCCCCGTCGTGATCTTGCGCAGCGACACCGTGTTGTCGGCGTTTGCCAGATACACGAACGTTCCTGGCGTGCCGTTCTGCACCGCCGTCGTCGGCACCGTGATGACGCCGCTCAATGTGTCGAGCAGCAGCGAGACATTAACGAACTGGTTCGGGAATAGGCTGCCATCGACGTTGGCGAACTGCGCGCGCAGCTTGACCGTGCCGGTCGTCGTGTCGATCTGGTTGTCGACCGTGTCGAGCTTGCCTTCGGCGAGCTTCTCGACGCCAGTGCGGTCATAGGCGATGACGCTCAACTGCGCGCCGGCCTTCAGACGCTTCATGAGCTGCCGCAAGCTGTCTTCCGGTAGCGTGAACACCACCGAAATCGGCTCAATCTGCGTCACCACGACGATGCCATCCGTATCCGAAGCGGTCACGTAGTTGCCGACGTCGACCTGTCGCAGGCCGACGCGGCCATCGACCGGCGCAACGATCCGACAGTAAGCAAGGTTGAGCTTCTGGGTGTCGACCTGGGCCTGGTCGGCTCGCACGGTCCCTTCGTATTGCCGAACCGTTGCCGCAGCGGTGTCGACGGTTTGCTTCGAGGTCGAGTCCTCCTTGATCAGCCGCTGGTAACGCGCGAGGTCGAGGCGCGCATTGTCGAGCAGCGCCTGGTCCTTTTCCAGCGTGCCCTGATATTGCGCGAGCAGTGCTTCATAGGATCGTGGATCGACCTGGGCGAGGAGATCGCCCTTCCTCACCATCCGCCCTTCACGGAAGTGGATCTCCGTGAGATAGCCGCTGATCTGCGACTTCACCGTCACCGTGGCGAGCGACGTCACCGTGCCGAGCGAGGTCAGCCGGATCGGGATGTCGCCCCTGGTTGCGCTCGCAACCGCGACCGATTGCACGGATTGTGCGGATGGTGGTCCGGGGAAACCCTTCCCCCCGCTGCTCGGCTTCCACGGCTGGCGCCAGACGATGACCGCCGCCACCACCAGGACGACGAGCAGGAGCCAAGGCCAGATCCGGCGCCCCTTCCCGGTCCCAGCTTGGACGGAAATATCCGGTTTTAAGGGAGGTTCAACATGTGTATCCATTCAGTGACCGCAGCGCTTGCTGGCGAGCCTTCGGCGCGCCTGAGGCCACCATCAATGCCGGCTGCGGCCTTGGTTCAACCAAGTTGTTGGAATGTATGCGGATTCGTACATTGTGTCAGAGTTGACAATTTTGCAGGATTGCACGTGGGGAGCGGCGTAACTATCGGACAATCACCGCAGACGACAGCGATGACGTAACAGACAGGAACATCGGTTGTGACGTGTTCGATCGCCACCTCGATAGATCGACCCGCCGAGGACCTCTTGAGCCAGACCCATATACTTATCGTCGAGGACGATCCGGACATTGCGATGCCGCTGGCGGGCTTTCTGCGCGACAAGGGATTTACGACCTCCGTCTCCGAGAGTGCCGAAGCCGCAACTGAATTCCTGGAAGGTCACGACATCGATCTCGTGCTGCTCGACGTCATGCTGCCGGGCCAGGACGGACTTGCACTTTGCCGACGCCTGCGTACGCAAGGTGGCCCGCGGATCATCATGGTCACCGCCCTGTCGGAGCCTGCCGACAAGGTGATCGGCCTCGAGCTCGGCGCCGACGACTATGTCTCCAAACCCTTCGATCTTGATGAACTCCTTGCCCGTATTCGCGCCGTGCTGCGTAGGGCGCCGCTTGATCCAACAACCCCACAACAGGCTCCGGCTGAGCTGACGCTAAGATTTTCCGGCTTTATCTTTCATCCCTATCGGCGGTTTTTGCGCTCGCCGGTGGGGCTACGCATCCCGCTCACAAGCGCCGAAACGGACCTGTTGCTCGTCTTTTGCCAACATCCACGCGAGGTGCTGTCGCGCGAAGAGTTGATCGGCCTCACCCGCGGCGAGGGCTTCGCCATCTCGGAGCGTTCGATCGACCTGCTCGTCAGCCGGCTGCGGCGCAAGCTTGCGGGCAACGATCCGCTGTCCGACCTGATCCGGACCATCCGCGCGGACGGCTATGCGTTTCAACCCGAAGTCACGACCGGATGATGCGTCGATTCTTCTCGACCACGCTCGGGCAGATTCTCGCGATCATCGCCTCGTCGTCGGCGATCACCTTCGTGCTCTTCCTTGCGCTACTCGGAGCGCTCAATCCGAATTCGCCGCCGCCACCACCCTGGCCGTGGCCGGCCGCCTATCGCATTGCCGGCCTGGTCGATAGCCTCCGCACGGCGCCGGAGAGCGGGCGCGCCATCGTCCTCGCCGCAGCTCAGCGAGCCGACCTGTCGGTCAAGCTGATACAACCGCCAGCGGCCTGCGAGACGATAACGCCGGACACGCACGAACTGGAAAGCGTCCTGAGGACCGAGTTCGCCGCAGCCGCCTCGAACGCGATCGTCCGTAGCTGTGACGCTGGCGATCCGGGAAGCCAAATTCAGATCCTGCTCTCCTTCGAGAACCAAACGCTTGACATCCGCACCCGCAAGGACGGACCGGGACACTTCTTCCGATTCACCTTTCCGTTCGTCGGCGCGCTCCTGTTCCTGTGCGGCGCCGTCGCCGCGATGTCGGCCTGGGCGGTCTGGCGCGTCATTCGCCCGTTGCGGCGCTTGTCCGCCACGGCGGACGCCTTCGGTCGAAATATCGCGATCGCCCCGATCAGCGAGGAAGGCCCGCTGGAAATCCGCAGCGCGGCAAAGGCCTTCAATCTCATGCAGGAGCGCATCACCCGCTCGATCCAGAACCGCACCCGCATGCTGGCCGCGATCAGTCATGACCTGCGCACGCCCATCACCCGCATGCGCCTGCAACTCGACACGCAAGACGCCAATATCGACCGCGGCAAGCTGCGCCGTGACGTCGACCTGATGCAGTCGATGATTTCGTCCGCGCTTGCGTATCTCAGCGGCAGCTTTGATGAAGAGACCAAGGAATGGGTCGATCTCGGCGCGCTGATCACCACGCTTTGCGATGAATACGAGGAGGCGGGCGCAGCGATCTCCTGTGAAGGTCCCGGGCAGATCCGCTTCTTTTGCCGGCCGAACGCCATTAGCAGGGCTCTGACCAATCTGATCGAGAACGGCATCCATTTCGGCTCGTCTGTCCGGATCAATGCCTCCACGGACCCCGGCGTCATTACGATCGACGTCGTCGACGATGGCCCCGGCATTCCAAAAGAACGGATTCAGGACGTGATCGAGCCCTTCGTCCGGCTCGACCCGTCCCGATCGAGCAGGCCGGGCAGCGTCGGGCTCGGCCTGTCGATCGTGAACGAGATCGTCGCAGCGCATGGAGGAAGGCTGGAGTTGATGGGCCGGCAGCCGACTGGCCTTGTTGCACGCGTGATCTTTCCTGTCTTAACGGAGGAGCGTGCCTCTCCCATCCAGCAAGACGCCGGAGGCTGTCTCTCTGCTCAGGCCTATCCCGAGCAAAAGAAGGGCTGAACCCGATGATACACACACTCCCACTTTATGCTCCCAAAAGAGCCCTCGTGCCTTTCATCGAAGCGGTATGTGTGCCGCGGATTTCACTGCAGCCCTTGGAGGGCCGCAGTGGCCTCGAATCTTTAATCGTCCTCCTCCGGCGGAGGCGGCGGAGGTGGAGGTGGAGGTGGCGGCTCTTCGCGACACACGCGACGCGGCCCGTCTGGCGTATCGACGATATGACAGCGAGGCGGCGGCGGGGGTGGGCTATCCGTATCTGGTGGCGGAGGCGGAGCCGGCTGGGCGATCGCGTTCGTTGCGATAGCTGTCAAAAGTCCGGTAGCGAAAACAAGTGCTTTCATGATTCGGTCCCTCTTATTCAGAGGGCTAGTCATTTAGATCGACATTGTGACTGCTCATGGGGCGGGATTGAATTATGTCAGGATCTACAAATTGTCGAGCGCAACCGATCGCTTCGACACAGCCCCTTTATCTCCGACCGCTAACCTTTAGTCTCTCAGGCAAATGTCGGGCGCGGCCGGCGTTCTAAAGCCGTTCCTTAATTCAGCGGAGGCAAACGACGCTGAAGTTGCGCGGCGCGCCGATAGGATTCCAGCCAATTGACGAAACGTACCGATTAAAGGCGCCCCATTCCTCCCGGTCCGCCACCGCCCGGACCACCTCCCCCACCGGGAGGACCACCATCGGGCTTCTTCGGACTTAGCTTTCCTTTCAGTTCCTGGCTCGTTAGTCGGCAGTCACCATTCAAATCATACCGAAGGAACACTGGATTCGGCTTTGTCGTGAATTCCTTCCGGCTCACGCGACCGTCATGGTTTTTATCGAAATAGCTGGCATCGGCATCAGCGAGAATTGGCTCAAACTTCCCAAGTTGTCGAAATTCATCAGCATTCAGCAAGCCATCTGAATTTTTATCGGCGAGCGAAAAAATGCGGCCAGCATACTGCGTCCACTCATCGCACGTTAGAACGCCATCGTGATTGACGTCCCACCGTTCCATGGCCACTACCAGCGGATCGGGCTTTTCATTCTTGCCCGGATCCCTCGTCGGGGGACCCATAGGCTGCGCGGCCGCAGAGCCCATCATATTGATCAGGGTAGTCACCACCCAAGAAATTAGAGTACGTCTACATAGCATTTGCATCATCGTCCTCGCTTCCAAGGTCGACGATCAAGCGCTCCTTTATTTTGGACAACTTCGTGGCCATTGAGCGGAATGAGGGCCTGACATCGATGTCAATCTCGACACAAAGCGACCCAAGCTCGATGCTTCGAAGAGATATCTAGCTCGGTGTTCGCAACCATACAAAAACGCTGGCCTATCGATATCGTGCGGAAAGCGCGAAAGGAGACGGGACAAGATAGGGCGCCATTGCCGACACCGCACATATGTCGCGATCTACGACTGTCACTGCGTAACAGCAGAGGAGTTTTCTCTCCTGGTAAGAGTTTTGCACTGATCGCCACGCGATGGCTCTGAGTCGAAAGGGCTACGTCTGAGTTCGCTGAAACTGCGCCCTCGCCTTCCGGAAGGCTTTGTCGGTCGCCATGAAGCGCTGAAGCATCGGCACCACCAGCTTGATGGGATCTGGCGCGGTGGCGTTGCCGCTGCCGCGAGCGAGCACTTCGGCATAGGCGGTCAGGTCCCGGTAAACCGCACCGGGGAATTCGACCTTGCGGCTGACGGGCTCGTCCTCGATCGTCTCCAGCTTGAGTTTGGTCATGATGGCTCCTTCGCAGCCCCGTAGGGCTGCAATATCAAGTCGCGATTGACGATCACGCGGACGGGGAAGCCCGGCCGGATGGTGAGCGTTGGTTGAATGTTGAGCTGGCGGCGGATGAGCTGGCGGCCAACATCGGAGGCGGTGTCCTGGCTGCTCTGACGGATCGCGCGTGCGATCTCGTTCTCGTTGTTGCTGGAGCCGATCTCTGTGCCGACACCGAGGAGCGTTGACAGGATCGCCGCCCTGAAAAGCTGACCCCAATGATAATCGACGTCATCCTCGAGGCCGGAGTAGCCTTCGGCGTCGGCGCCCGGCTGCCGCTCCAGCACGATCGACGTGCCGTTCGGCATGATGATGCGATTCCAGACCAGCAGCACGCGCGATTGCCCGAATGCGACCTGGCTGTCGTACTGGCCGATCAGCCGCGCGCCCTGCGGGATAAGAAGTTGCTTGCCAGTCGGGGTGTCGCAAACCTGCTCCGTCACCTGCGCGGTGATCGTTCCGGGCAGGTCGGATTTGATGCCGGTAATCAGCGCGGCGGGAATGACGGTGCCGGCCTGCACGACATAAGGCGACGCCTTCTCCTGTACGCGATCGGGCGTCACGGTGCGCCGATCGACGGCCGCGTTGACGAAGGCGAGCTTGCGGTCCTGCATGTTCTGCGCGGCGCCCGGATCGAGCGGCGGCGTCTCGGTCGGCAGTGTGAGCCCCGTCGTCGGATCGATGCGACCGACGGCAGCGGCCGTTGGTGCGACCGTCGCCTGCACGCCGCGACTGTCAGTGAACACTTTGGCGACGCGCGCGGCTTCGATCTCGGCGAGACGGCGCTGTTCCGCCGGATCGGCGCGCGGCGTTCTTATATCCGGCGCGACGACGGGTTTGCCTTCGTCCTGCGCACTCACAATCGGACGTCCCAAATCGCCCGGCAGCGCCGGGCCGAGCTTCGGGATGCCGGTGTAATCCTTTGGCAGGCCGGCGAGCCCATCCGCTGGCGTACGGTTCTCGGTGCTGTAGAGTTCGGCCGGCGACTGGTTGGCGCGGCGATTGGCATCAAGCGCCCAGAACAGGGCGGCCATGATGGCGACGGCGCTGACGCCGCCGAGCGTGATGAGCACCTTGCGCGACAGGCGCGTGACGCGGGGCTGCTCAGGCCGCAAGCGCAGTTCGGCGCGGATGTCGCCGGGAGGTGGAGTCTGTGCGTCCGTCATCAGAACAACCTCGGGCTAAACCGTCCCGGCCGTCCGTCCGTGCGCACGATCCGCACGCGCTTCTCGCTGTCCTTGTCGCCGAGCCTGAGTTCTGCGGCGGCAAACAGACGATCGACGACGTAGTAGTTCTGGCGGGCGCGTTAGTTGACCAGTTCGGAATTGCCGGACGGTCCGATGACGAACAGTGGCGGCATCTCGCCCTGCCCGATCCCTGACGGAAACTCGATATAGACCTTGTTGCCGTCATCGAAGGCCCGCAGCGGCCGCCACGGTGCATCGTCGCCCTCGATCTGATACCGGAAGTTCAGCTTCGAGATATCGACGCCAGACGCGACCGGCTGTGTAAGCGCAGCCTGCTGGTTCTGCCGCCGCAGCGCGATCAACTGGTCCTGTGGATATTGCCACGACACCGAGGCCATGTAGGTCTTCTCGGTCGATCGCAACTCCATGTGATAGGTGCGCAGGTTGGTGTTGATAACGAGGTTGGTCTGAAGGTCGGGCCGCGTCGGCTTGATGAGAATATGGACCTGCGCGGTTTGCCCGGAACCA
>Ga0182748_1004999_pt1 | contig 10251 bp, 10 predicted proteins | sample eDN3rd37CKraftOP_FD_128877 | JGI IMG/M metagenome (GOLD analysis project Ga0182748, IMG submission 128877) | Enriched Organic Plus compost microbial communities from Emeryville, California, USA - eDNA 3rd pass 37_C Kraft OP (version 2) (version 2) ...
CGCAGGTTGTCGTAGGTGATCGCCTTTGAGCGCGTCATCAGCCCGAAGGCGAAGCGCGTCGGCTCCATGCTCCAGAAACGGTCGACGTGCTCGAACCAGACCAGCGACACGTCGGCGGCATGCTGGGTCTTCTCCACCTCCTCGCGCCGCACGGTTTCGAAATAGTTCAGCGCCCTGGCGACGTCGCGGCCGCCGACCGCGCGGAACGCATCGAACAGCGCGCCGGCATCCTCCATCGCGAGCTTGGTGCCCGAGCCGATGGAGAAATGCGCCGAGGCCTTGGCGTCGCCGATCAGCACGACATTGCCGTCGACCCAGCGCTCGTTCGAGACGCGCGGGAAGTTGCGCCACATCGAGCGGTTGGTGAGCAGGCGATGGCCCTGCAGCTCCTTCGCGAACACCTTTTCCAGGAAGCGCGCGGACGCGGCCTCGTCCAGCTTGTCGAGCCCGGCGCGCGCGAAGGTGTCGGCCTGCGTCTCCATCACCCAGGTCGAGCGATGCGGCTCGTACTGATAGCAGTGCGCGATGAAGATGCCGTGCTCGGTCTCGCGGAAGAAGAACGAGAAGGCGTCGAAGCTGCGCGTCGAGCCCATCCAGGCGAACTTGTTGGGCCGGTAGTCGATCTTTGTTCCGAACGCGTCCTGGCGCGCGGCGCGGATCGCGCTGTTGATGCCGTCGGCGGCGACGATGAGGTCGGCGTTCTCGTGCGCCGAAAGGTTCGCATCGACGTCATGCTCGAAACGCAGCTCGACGCCGAGGCCGCGTGCGCGCTCCTGCAGCAGGCGCAGCAGCGTGACGCGCGAGCAGCCGCAGAAGCCGTTGCCGCCGATGCGGTGCACCGTGTCCTTGAAGTGAATCTCGATGTCGTCCCAATAGGCGAAATTGTCGACGATCGCGCGATAGGTCGGCGCGTCGTATTTCTCGAAGGTTGCGAGCGTCTCGTCGGAGAACACGACGCCAAAGCCGAAGGTGTCGTCGGCGCGGTTGCGCTCGAACACGGCGATGCGCAGGTCCGGCCAGGCCGCCTTCATCAGGATCGCGAAGTAGAGACCCGCCGGGCCGCCGCCGATGACATGGATGTTCATGGCCTGCCTCCGCGTCCGCGCCGCGCAGCGGCGGCGGGTGAACGCCCCCTCAAATTACGCCTCCGGCCGCTTGCCGGCAAGAAACTTTAAGCTTAAAGTATTTTGCGATACGAGCTCTCACGCGTGCATGGGCAGGGCCATGGCGGCGCTCACGGGTCATCACGCAGTGGTCACCGGCGGCGGACGCGGCATCGGGCGCGCCTGCGCCAGGGCGCTCGCGCGAACCGGCGCCACCGTCACCGTGCTCGGCCGCACCGAGGCACCGCTCAAGGACGCGGTGAGCCGGGGCGACGCGCAGGGCTACGCCGTCGCCGACGTCACCGATCCCAAAGCCGTCGCCGCCGCCCTCGCCGACGCGGCAACGGCGCGCGGCCCCGTCGCCATCCTCGTCGCCAACGCCGGCGCGGCGGAAAGCATGAGCTTCGCCAAGTCGCCGCCCGACCTGTTCCGCCGCATGTTCGAGACCAACACCATGGGCGTCGTGCACGCGGCCCAGGCCGTGCTCGGCGGCATGGTCGCGCGCGGCTTCGGCCGCATCGTGGTCGTCGCCTCGACCGCGGGACTGAAAGGCTACGGCTACGTCTCGGCCTATTGCGCCGCCAAGCATGCGGCGGTCGGCCTCGTGCGCGCGCTCGCGGCGGAAACAGTGCGCACCGGCGTCACCGTGAATGCGGTCTGCCCCGGCTACACCGACACCGATCTCGTGAAGGCGAGCCTCGACACGATCACCGCGGCGAGCGGGCGCTCGCGCGAGGAAGCGCTGGCCGCCCTGCTCAAGGCGAGCCCGCTCGGCCGCCTGATCAGGCCGGACGAAGTCGCCGCGGCGGTCGTCTCGCTCTGCCTGCCCGAGGCGGCGGCAATCACCGGCACGGCCGTGCCCGTCGCCGGCGGAGAGATTTGATGGAAGACACGACGCTCATTCCGCTCGATGCCGAAACGAAAGTCGCCGAGCGTCCGGGTGACCACAAGGCGGAGCTGCGCCTGTGGCTACGGCTGCTCACCTGCACCAACCTGATCGAGGCTGAGATCCGCCGCCGCCTGCGCGTGCACGACGTCACCCTGCCCCGCTTCGACCTGATGGCGCAGCTCGAGAAAAATCCCGCCGGCATGACCCTGGGCGAGCTCTCCTCGCGCATGATGGTCTCGAACGGCAACATCACCGGCCTCGTCGAACGCCTCGTCGAGCAGGGCCTGATCGACCGCCGCCCCTCGCCGCGCGACCGCCGCGCGCAGATCGTCAGCCTCACCGCCGAAGGCCGCCGCACCTTTCGCGCGATCGCGCGCGACCACGAGGGCTGGATCGCGGAGATCTTCGCGGGGCTCGATGCCGCCGACATCGACGCGCTGATGGCGCTGCTCGGCAAGGCCAAGCAGTCGGCGCAGCAGGCCACGGGAGACGCCGCATGAGCGCCGCCAATCCGGTCACGCTCCCGCTGTCCGGCTATACGGCACGGCACGTGCTGCTCGCCATCGAGGGCAAGGTTGCGACGCTCACGCTCAACCGGCCCGAGCGCAAGAACCCGCTCACCTTCGAGAGCTACGCCGAGATCGTGAGCATCTTCCGCGCCGCGGCGAAGGACGACGGCATCAAGGCGATCGTCGTCGCCGGCTCGGGCGGCAACTTCTCCTCCGGCGGCGACGTGTTCGAGATCATCGGCCCCCTGGTCGAGATGGGCACCGCGCAGCTGCTCGAATTCACCCAGATGACCGGCGACGTGGTGAAGGCGATGCGGGCCTGCCCGCAGCCGGTCGTCGCGGCGATCGACGGGGTCTGCGCCGGGGCGGGCGCGATCCTCGCCATGGCCAGCGACCTGCGCATCGGAACCGCCGCCGCCAAAGTCGCGTTCCTGTTCAACCGCGTCGGGCTCGCGGGCTGCGACATGGGCGCCTGCGCAATCCTGCCGCGCATCATCGGCCAGGGCCGCGCCGCCGAGCTGCTGTTCACCGGCCGCACGCTCGGCGGCGAGGAGGCCGAGCGCTGGGGCTTCTTCAACCGCCTCGCCGCGCCCGGCGAGGTGCTGGCCGAGGCACACAAGCTCGCGCGTGAGCTCGCCGCCGGGCCCACGTTCGCCAACGCCATGACCAAGCGCATGCTGGAGATGGAATGGGCGATGTCGGTCGAAAGCGCCGTCGAGGCCGAGGCGGTGGCGCAGGCGCTGTGCATGAAGACCGAGGACTTCGCCCGCGCCTACCGCGCCTTCGCGGCCAAGCAGAAACCCGTGTTCGAGGGCAACTGACATGCTCGGCGATACGCTGGCCTGGCCGTTCTTCGAGGAAAGCCACCGGCGCTTCACCGACACGCTCGCCCGCTGGGCCGACGCCACGCTCCCCGGCTTGCCGCATGACGACGTCGACGCCGCCTGCCGCGCGCGCGTCGCCGCCCTCGGCGCCGCCGGCCTGCTCGACGCGGTGGTGCCGAAGGCCTATGGCGGCGCGCGCGAGACGCTCGACGTGCGCACGCTCTGCCTTGCGCGCGAGTTGCTTGCCTTCCGCGACGGGCTCGCCGACTTCGCCTTCGCCATGCAGGGGCTGGGCTCCGGCCCGATCACGCTGTTTGGATCAGATGCGCTCAAGCAGCGCTATCTGCCCGCCGTGCGCCAGGGCCGCGCCATCGCCGGCTTCGCGCTGTCCGAGCCGGAGGCCGGCTCCGACGTCGCCGCGCTCGCCATGACGGCGACGCCGGACGGCGAAGGCCACATGCGCCTCGACGGGCGCAAGACCTGGATCTCCAACGGCGGCATCGCCGACTTTTATGTCGTATTCGCGCGCAGCGGCGAGGCGCCCGGCGCCAAGGGCCTCTCGGCCTTCGTGGTTGATGCGGCGACGCCCGGCCTCTCGGTCGCCGAGCGCATCGAAGTGATCGCGCCGCATCCGCTCGCAACCCTTGCCTTCGATGGCGTGCGCGTGCCGCTCACGCAACGGCTCGGCAAGGGCGGCGACGGCTTCAAGGTCGCGATGACGACCCTCGACGTGTTCCGCTCCACCGTCGGCGCGGCGGCGCTCGGGTTCGGCCGGCGCGCGCTCGCCGAGATGCTCGAGCGCGCCGCCACCCGCAGGCTGTTCGGCGCGCCGCTCGCCGAGCTTCAGCTCACGCAGGCCGCCATCGCCGACAGCGCGACCGACGTCGACGCCGCCGCGCTGCTCACTTACCGCGCCGCCTTCACCAAGGACATGGGCGCGGCGCGCGTCACGCGCGAAGCGGCGATGGCCAAGATGTTCGCCACCGAGATGGCGCAGCGCGCGATCGATCGCGCGGTGCAGGTCTTCGGGGGGCTGGGCGTGACCAAGGGCGTCAAGGTCGAGGAGCTTTACCGCGAGATCCGCGCGCTGCGCATCTACGAGGGCGCGACCGAGGTGCAGAAGGTCGTGATCGCGCGCGAGACGCTCAAGCAGCGAACATCCAACCCGGCGCTGGCCGCCGAATAACGGGAGAAGCCAATGACCGCTTCCGCCCATGGCGCTTCCACCCAAGGCGCTTCTGCTCATGTCGACACCTTCACCCGCGACCATCTCCCGCCGCGCGCGCAGTGGCCGGAGTTCCGCTTCACGCTGCCCGAGCTGGCCTATCCGGAACGGATCAACTGCGTGCGCGAACTGCTCGACCGCTGGGTCGCGCAGGGCGACGGAGAGCGGGCCTGCATCGTCTCTCCGGGCGGCACGCTGACCTACGCCTCCGTTCAGGAGACGGTGAACCGCATCGCCAACGTGCTCACGCGCGACCTCGGCATGGTGCCGGGCAATCGCGTGCTGCTGCGCGGGCCCAACTCGCCGATGATGGCGGCGGCCTGGCTGGCGGTGATCAAGGCGGGCGGGGTCGCGGTCGCGACCATGCCGCTGCTGCGCGCAAAGGAGCTCTGCTATCCGATCGAGAAGGCACGGATCGCGCTGGCGCTCTGCGACCAGCGCCTCGCCGAGGAGATGGAGAAAGCGACGACCGCGTGCGAGCACCTGACGCGCGTCGTCTATTGGAACGACGGCGGCGCCGAGCTCGAGTCCCTGATGCGCAAGCCGGGCTACGAGCGGTTCGAGGCCTGCGACACCGCGGCCGAGGACATCTGCTTGATCGCCTTCACCTCCGGCACCACCGGCGAGCCCAAAGGCACCATGCACAACCATCGCGACATGCTGGCGACCTGCGACAGCTACGGCCGCCACGTGCTGCGCGCCGAGCCGTCCGACCGCTTCATCGGCTCGCCGCCGCTGGCGTTCACCTTCGGACTCGGCGGACATCTGCTGTTCCCGCTGCGCATCGGCGCTTCCACCATCCTGATCGAGAAGGCGCCGCCCGACGAATTGCTCGCCGCAATCGAGCGCTTCAAGGCGAGCGTATGCTTCACCGCGCCGACCGCCTACCGCGCCATGCTGCCGAAGCTCGCGGGCCGCGACATCCGTTCGCTGCGCCGCTGCGTCTCCGCCGGCGAGACGCTGCCGAAGGCGACGTTCGAAGCCTGGCGCGAGGCGACCGGCATCCGCATCCTCGACGGCATCGGCTCGACCGAGATGCTGCACATCTTCATCGGGTCCCCGCAGGAGGAGACCCGCGCCGGGTCCACGGGGCGCGTCGTGCCGGGCTACGAGGCGCGCGTCGTCGACGCGCAGGGACGCGAGGTGCCGGCGGGAACGGTCGGACGGCTGGCGGTGCGCGGCCCCACCGGCTGCCGCTATCTCGCCGACAAGCGCCAGCGCAAGTACGTCGAGAACGGCTGGAACATCACCGGCGACACCTATGTCATGGATGACGAGGGCTATTTCTGGTACCAGGCGCGCTCGGACGACATGATCATCTCCGCCGGCTACAACATCGCGGGACCCGAGGTCGAGGCGGCGCTGCTCGCGCACCCCGCCGTCGCCGAGTGCGGCGTCGTCGGCGTGCCCGACAGCGAGCGCGGAATGATCGTCAAAGCCTATGTCGTGCTGCGCGCGGACCACACCGGCGACGACGCACTCACGAAGGCGTTGCAGGACCACGTGCGCGCGAGCATTGCCCCTTACAAATACCCGCGCGCGATCGAATACGTCGCGGCGCTGCCCAAGACGCAGACCGGCAAGCTGCAGCGCTTCGAGCTGCGCCGCATGGCCGCGGCTGCCGCCCCCGCACTCGCATCGTGAGGAAAGCCGCCATGTCCGACAGGCACGTCACACGCCGCGGCGCGGCCACGCTGCTGCCCGCCGGCTGGCCGCAGCCGAAGGGCTACGCCAACGGCATCACGGCGCGCGGGACGATGATCTTCATTGCCGGCCAGATCGGCTGGGATGCACAGGGCCGGCTGGCCGAGGGCTTTTTGGCGCAGGCGCGCAAGGCGCTGGAGAACATCGTCGCGGTGCTCACCGAAGGCGGGGCCGAGCCGCAGCACCTGGTGCGGCTGACGTGGTACGTCACCGACATGGCGGCCTATCGCGGCGCCCTCGCCGAGCTCGGCGCGGTCTATCGCGACGTGATCGGCCGCCACTATCCGACGATGACGCTGGTCGAGGTGAAGAGCCTCGCCGAGCCGGGAGCGCTGATCGAGATCGAGGCGACCGCGGTCGTGCCGGACTGAGCGCGGCGCTATCCGAGGAAGTCAGCGCTCCCTCACCGGCGGGCAGCACGCCGGGTGAGGGGCGCGAGTGTCGGGGATCGTCCAAGCGTGCAGTGGTCAAGCCACCGCAGCGTCGAGCGCGGCGATATCGATCTTCTTCATCGTCATCATCGCCTGCATCGCGCGTTTGGCCTTGTCGCGATCAGGACTGGTGGTCAGTTCCATCAGCCGCTTCGGCGTGATCTGCCAGGAGTGGCCCCAACGATCCTTGCACCAGCCGCAGTCGCTCTCCTTGCCGCCATTGCCGACAATGGCGTTCCAGTAGCGGTCGGTCTCTTCCTGGTTCTCGGTCAGCACCATGAAGCTCACCGCTTCGTTCGGCGTGAAGACCGGGCCGCCGTTGAGACCGAGGAACGGCCGGCCGAGCACGGTGAACTCGACCGTCAGTTCGTTGCCTTCCCGGCCGCCGGGGTAATCGGAGGCGGCCGCCATCGCCCGGCCGACATGGCTGTTTGGAAAGGTCGCGGCGTAAAACTCGGCCGCCTTGCGGGCTTCGCCGTGGTCGTACCAGAGGCAGGTCACGAGGTCGGTCATATCCGTTCTCCTTCCATGTTGATCTTCAGGTCTTGTGCGGCCTCGCACCCTCCCGCGGCCGCGCTCCAGAGCGGGAGGCTCACGCCGCCACGTCGTCGAAAGAGCCGGTCCGCAAAGGTCCGGTGGGTCGGTAGGTGCTGATGATCACGCCCGACGAGGCAGCCTTGGTGCTCACGAGCGCGAGCTCGCGCGGGGCCACTTCGTTCGAGAACATGCGTTTGCCCTTGCCCAGCAGGACCGGATAGACGAGCAGCACGACCTCGTCGGCGAGGCCATGGCCGAGCAGCATCGGCGTTACGGTCGAACTTCCCCAGACGATCATGTCGGGTCCGTCCTTCGCCTTGATGCGGCGGAGGCCTTCGACGATGTCCGGTCCAAGGTCCGCGACCGGACCCCATCCAAGGCTGTCCGGCCGATGGGTCGCGACGTATTTCGTCGCAGCGTTCAGACTGTCCGCCAGCGGACTGCTCCTGGCCTTCGGCCAGTAGCCCGCGAAGATGTCGTAGGTGCGCCGGCCGAGCAGCAGGTCGAAGCCCTTCCCCTGCGCCGCGGTGATCGCCTCCCCCACGGCCGGGTCGACATGCGGGACCGTCCATCCGCCGTATTCGTAATCACCGTCTTCGCCCGGTCCGCCGGGAGCCTGGATCACGCCGTCCAACGAGATGTGCTCGATGATCCTGATCTGTCTCACGTCGCGTCTCCATCCGTTTGGTCTGCCCGGATTCGACACCGAACAGCATTTCGATGTAGCGGCGCAGATGATCGATACTGTCTGCGGCGATTTTTGCTCCGCCCGTGGCCTTGGCGAGAATGAAGGCGCCCTGGATGACGGCCTGCATGTGCAGCGCGAGCGATTTCGCCGTCCAATCGGCAGCGACGCTGCGCTCGCGCATTGCCGCTTCGATGTCGGCTTCCAGCGTTGCGGCATGGCCTGTGATGCTGCGTTTGCAGGCATCGCGGATGGCGGGCGCCGTCTCGTAGGTCTCCTGCACCATGGTGCCGACAAGGCAGGTGAAATCCGGCAACGAACCGCGCAAAAGCCCCTTGCGAAAATCGACATAGGCCAGGACGCGTTCGAGCGGATCGGCATGGTCGTGATATGGCGCGGCAGCAAACAGCGCGCCGGTCGTTTCGGACCAATGGTCCGCCGCCGCGACTCCGAGCTCGGCCTTGCCCTTGAAGTGGTGGAAGAAGGCGCCCTTGGTGACACCCGCCGCCGCACACAGTTCGTCGACGGACGTCGCCGAATAGCCCTTGGTGCGGATCACCGACAGCGCGGCCTCCAGCAGCTTGGTTCTTGCATCCGTCTTTGCGGTCGGCCGGGGCATGGCGTCTCCTCACGGCGGGTGACATACCAACTGGTCGGTATGTCGTCAAGCCTTGTGCGAGCGGGCGATGGACATGACGGACGGTTCAACCGGATCTCGGGCTGAAGAAATAGCAGCAAGGCGGAAGGGCTGTTGCAGCGACGCCGACATCGTGATGCCAGAACGACCAACATGGACTGAGAAGGCCGCCCGATGGTGTCGATCAGATGATGAGCCTGGGTCTGACCTTCGGCGTTCGCAGCACCACCGATCGTGGCGACTGCGAACGCCTTCAGTTGAATGCGACGTCCGATGCTCGAAACGGCCGATTACCTGCCGCCGGCCACCTTCACGCGGCGCTCGGCCTTGCGCCCGGCCACGCGGCTGCGCGACGATTTGCCCTTGCGCACGTCGGCGACGCTGGTCGACTTCGACTTGCCCTTGGCCGCGATGGCGCGGCGGGCCTTGCTGGTGATCGCCGCCTTCGCGGCCGCAATGCTGCCGCCCGACTTCACCGGACGTACCGATGCACGCAGCTTGATCTCGCGCTGCTCGGAGCTGTCGGTCGGGTCGAAGCGTTCGATCTCCGCAAACACGCCGAGTTGGCACGGCAGGCCCTTGGCCATGGCGAACGCGCCATTGCCCTTGGCGGAGCGCCAGTGCTCGGCCGGCTTGCCCGTGATCCGGTGCACGTAATTGCGGGTTTCCTTCGGCAGGCCCTTGCCGCTCTTGAGCCAGTTGCCGACGCGGGTGGGGCCCGCGTTGTAGGCGGCGGTCGCAAGACCGATGCTGCCGAAACGCTCGACCAGCCCGCTCAGGAAGCGCGCCGCGGCGGGCAAGGCCTCGAGCGGATTGAACGGATTGCTCAGGCCGACTTCCTTGGCCACGGCGGGCATGAACTGGGCGACGCCCAGCGCGCCGGCATGGCTAACCGCGTGCGGATCGAACTTGCTCTCCTGCCAGATCAGGTTGGCGAACAGCGCCACCGGCAGATTGTGCTGCTGGGCCGACTCCGCCAGTTGGCTGCAAAACTCGGCACGTGAAATCGCGGGCACCGGACGCGGCTCGACCTTGCGCACCGGCTTCGGCGGATCGTCTCCCGGCTTCGACGTGTTCTCCGTCGGATCCGGCTCGCTCGGCAGCCGCGACTCGTCCTTCACCCCGGTGAGGTCCTTCGCGGCCTGCTGCACGGGATCGGCGGCCGGCGCGCTGGTATCGGAGTCGGTGCTCGTACCGCGCAGCTCGCTGATCAGAGATTCGTCGGGCATCGGTGCCGCCGATGCGGAACCAAACGAAACGATGAGAATTGCAATCAGTCGGGAAAGAAACGGCAAACGAAATCCTGTCTGCATCCCGGCCCTCACCTTCGGTTGGCACAGACGCGCGCCTGCGCCGCCTGCGCGATGTTGTTTTTGAGCGGAGAAGTCCCCTCGTGTGAGGCCGGTGATGACCAGCGAAGTGGGGCGCGAATGTGAATACTTTGCGCCTTTAAGCTGATTTGTTGCGATTGATAAAAAAATTCGAGCAATGGCGGTACTACAGCAACGACGTTAACTACAGATCATACCGACTGAAAGAAGAGACGGTATTTCCGCAAGTAGAACGCGTGTAATACCATCAGCGCCCGCCGACCTCATGTGAGGTCTCCTTGCACCGTCAGACTTCTGCAGCTGCCCGCGACTCCACCGCCCGTCGCAGCAATGCAATTTCCCATGGTGCAGATGACATCTGCGCGAGCGCTCAAAC
>Ga0182748_1005001_pt1 | contig 10243 bp, 9 predicted proteins | sample eDN3rd37CKraftOP_FD_128877 | JGI IMG/M metagenome (GOLD analysis project Ga0182748, IMG submission 128877) | Enriched Organic Plus compost microbial communities from Emeryville, California, USA - eDNA 3rd pass 37_C Kraft OP (version 2) (version 2) ...
CGGGCCGGGTCGATCGTGACGACGGCGACGCGGGCGCCGCGCGCGGCCAGCCCGAGCGCGAGCGTGGCCGAGACGGTCGTCTTGCCCACGCCGCCGGCGCCCGCGCAGACGATCACGCGCCTGCCGTCGATCCACGGCTCGACGCCCATGCTCACCCCGCCGCGCGCGCCAGCCGCGCGCCGAACGCCGCGGGGTCGGGCCCCTCGGGAAGGAACGGGAGCGTCACGGTCGCGACCGCGCCGCCCAGCCCGCGCCGCAGCCGGCCGAGCTGGGAGCGCTGCTCGCGCGCGAACGCGTGCTGGTCCAGCGCGACGGCGACGGCCGGCTCGTCGGTCGCGCGCGCGAGCGCGCGGGCCTCGGCGGCCGTGAACCGGTCGGCGCGCACGCCGTTGACGACGACGAGCGACAGGTCGAGCCCCATCGCCGCGCGCAGCCCCTCGCGCAGCGCGAGCGTCTCGTTGACCGGCATCTCCTCGGCCGTCGTCACCGCGACGACGGCGGTCTGCGCCGGGTCGCGCAGCTGGGCGTCGATGATCCCGCCCTGGCGCGCGATGGGGCCGACCTTGGCGGCGTCGGCGAACGTGCGCGGCGCCTGCAGCAGCGCGAGGCCGTGGCCCGTCGCGGGCGCGTCGACGACGACGAGGTCGTAGGGGCGCGCGCCGGGGGTGCGGCGCTCGTCCTGGGCCAGCTCCCACAGCTTCCCGGCGGTCAGCAGCTCGCGCATCCCCGGCGTCGCGGCGGCCAGGTACCCGAACGCGCGGCTGGACTTCAGCAGCTCGGCCAGCGGGCCCGGGAGCTGGTCGGCGAGGTACTCCTCCATCGCGTCCTGCGGGTCGATCGAGACGTGGTCGGCGCCCGCGGCGGTGACGACGTGCTCGACGTCGGCGCGCCGGTGCACCTCGGCGACGACGACGCGGCGCCCGCGGGCCGCGGCCAGGCCGCCGAGCGCGGCCGCGATCGTCGATTTGCCCACCCCGCCCTTGCCGGTGACGAAGAGCAGCCGGTGGTCCAGCAGCGCGGCGGGCGGGGCCGCCGGCGCCACTACTCCTCGCCGTCCCAGTAGTCGAGCTGCTCGACGCGGAACGTCAGGCCGCCCAGCCCGCGGATGCGCACCTTGCCGGAGGACGGGTAGAACGTGACGTCCCCGGTGTCGCGCTGGCCGTAGGTGAGGAGCGTGAGCCCGCGCTCGCCGGCGCGGAAGCGGTGCGCGACGCCGGTCCCGGCCGGGCGCGCGACGACCGAGCCGCGGCGGACCGGGTGCTCGGCGAGCCCGTCGGCCTCCAGCAGCTCGAGCACGCCGTCGCCGTCGAGGACGACGAACAGCTCCTCCTCGCGCGTGTGGCAGTGCAGCGGGTGGGTGCACCGGCCCGGCGCGACCGTCACGTGGCGCAGGCCGCTGCGCTCGGAGCCGCCGGGGGAGGCGAGGTCGGTGCGGAGCATGTCGGTCGGGCCGCGCCGGACGGGCACCGGCTCGACGTCCGCGGGCGCGACGATCCAGCGCGGGCGCTCGGCGGCCGGTTCGGGCAGCTCGAGCGGCCCGACCGCCGCCTCGGCCTCGAACGGGTGCGGGCCGTCGAGCGGCAGCCAGCGCGGCGCCGCCCACATCACGTTGGCGCGCGGCAGCCACGTCAGCGACGTCTCCGAGCCCGAGGCGAACGCGAGCACGTCGATCGGCCCCCCGAAGAGCGTGTGCGCGCCGGAGTCGACCGGGAAGACGATCGCCTCGCCGGCGCGCACCGGGTAGGCGCGGCCCTCGTGCCAGACGTGGCCCTCGCCGTCGAGGACGTAGAAGATCTCCTCCTCGTCGGCGTGGACGTGCGCGGGCGCGTTGCGGGCCCCCGCGGGGATGCGCCAGCGGCTCAGCCCGGTACGCCGCGCGCCCGCCGCCGCGCCCAGCAGGTGGCGCGTCGCGCGGATGTCGCCGTGGCTGCGCTCCTGCTCGGGGACCTCGTCCCAATGCACGACCATGGCGGAAGGAATACCGCATCGCCCTGCGAATACCGCGTGCGTGACGAGTCCACCGCGACGCAACCGGAGCACGCCGTGACCTCGAAGGCCAAGGTCATCGCCTTCGCCAACCAGAAGGGCGGCGTCGCGAAGACCACCACCACGCTCAACCTCGCCGCCGCGTTCGCCGAGGAGGGCCACCGCGTCCTGTGCGTGGACATGGACCCCCAGGGGAACCTGACGATGTCCCAGGGCATCGACCCCGACGGGCTCGAGAAGTCCATGTTCGACGTGCTGGTCTACGACCTGTCGATCCGCGAGGTGATCCGCAAGCGCGAGATCGACGTCGCCTGCGCGTCGATCGACCTCGCCGGCGCCGAGATCGCCATGTCGACGAAGATCGGCCGGGAGCGGTCCCTGCAGAAGGCGCTGCGGGCCGTCGAGGACGACTACGACTTCGTCTGCATCGACACGCCGCCCTCGCTCGGGCTGCTGACGATCAACGCCCTGACGGCCGCGCACAAGGTGATCGTCCCCGTGCAGTGCGAGTATCTGTCCATGCGCGGGCTGATCCAGCTCCAGAACACGCTCTCGATGATCCGCGAGAACCTCAACCCGGACGTGGACATCGAGGGGATCCTCCCGACGCTCGTCGACTCCCGCACGATCCATGCGAAGGAGGCGATCGAGATCCTCGAGGAGAACTTCGGCGACCGCGTGTTCGCCTCGCGCATCAAGAAGACCGTCCGCTTCGCCGAGGCACCCGTCCGCGGGATGTCCGTGCTCAAGTACGATCCGGACGGGATGGCGGCCCAGTCCTACCGCGATCTCGCGAAGGAGGTCCTCTCCAATGGCAAGCGGTAAGCGAGCGAGCATGCGGGAAGGTCCGCTGGCGGCCCTGTTCCGGTCGACCGCCGAGGAGGGCCTGGAGCCGCGCGAGCCCGCGCCCGAGCCGCCGCGCGCCGAGGAGCCGCCCGCGCCCGCGCCGCGCGAGCCCGAGCGCCGCGAGGTGCCGCACCCGTCGCTGGCCTCCCGCGAGACGGAGCCGCCGCGCCCCGAGCCGCGCGTGCCCTCGCCGCAGGAGCGCCTGCGCCACGCCTTCTCGTCGGAGATCCCCGACGACATCCTCGAGCGCCCGTCGGCGCACCACGACGAGCCCGACCCGTTCGCCCGCGCGCCGTACGAGCCGGCCGAGGAGGCCCGCCGCGACGGCAAGCCGGTCCTGCGCGTGGTCGGCGTCGGCGGCGCCGGCGTCAACGCCGTGAACCGGATGGTCGAGGCCGAGGTCGAGGGCGTCGAGTTCATCGCGATCAACACGGACCTGCAGTCGCTGCAGCAGTCGACCGCCGACATCACGCTGCACATCGGCCCGAACATCACGCGCGGCCTGGGCGCCGGCTCCAACCCGGAGCTGGGCCGCCAGGCGGCGATGGACGAGTTCGACCGCATCAAGGCCCTGCTGAAGGGCTCCGACATGGTGTTCATCACCGCCGGCGCCGGCGGCGGCACCGGCACGGGGGCGGCGCCGGTCGTGGCGCGCATCGCCCGCGAGCTGGGCGCGCTGACGGTCGGCGTGGTGACGAAGCCGTTCGGGTTCGAGGGGCGCCGCCGCGGCGACCAGGCCGAGACCGGCGTCGAGCTGCTCGGCCAGGAGGTCGACACGCTCATCGTCGTCCCCAACAACCGCCTGCTGTCGGTGCTCGACAAGCAGACGTCGATGATGGACGCGTTCCGCGTCGCCGACGACGTGCTGCGCCAGGGCGTCCAGGGCGTCTCGGACCTCGTGACGCTGCCGGGGCTGATCAACCTCGACTTCGCCGACGTGCGCACGATCATGTCCGACGCCGGCCCGGCGCTGCTGGGCATCGGCATGGGCACCGGCGACAAGCGCGCGATGGAGGCCGCGCAGGCCGCGGTCGCGTCGCCGCTGCTGGAGACGTCGATGGACGGCGCGCGCAAGATCCTGCTGTCGATCACCGGCGGGCGCGACCTGTCGCTGTTCGAGGTCAACGACGCCGCCAAGGCCGTGTCGGCCGCCGCGCATCCCGACGCCAACATCATCTTCGGCGCCATGGTCGACGAGAAGCTCGACGACCAGGTGTGGGTGACGGTCGTGGCCACCGGCTACGCCGACCAGCAGCCGCGCCGCCCGAAGCGGATCGAGGAGCCGGCGGGCGAGCCGCGCGTGGAGCGCCGCACGCCGCCGCGCGCCGAGCGCGAGCCGGCGGCCCGTCCGGCGGGCACCGCGACGCGCCGCACCGGGCTGGGCGTCAACGAGCTCGACGTGCCGGAGTTCGTGCCACGGCGGTAGACGCCGGCCGGGGTCGCGGGGTCGTCGCCGCCGGTCACCCGCTGACGGCGGAGGCCGGCGCGGCCGTGCTGCGCGACGGCGGCAACGCGGTCGACGCCGCGGTCGCCGCGATGCTGATGTCGTGGGTGGCCGAGCCGCTGCTCACGGGCCCGGGCGCCGGCGGCTACATGCTCGTCGCCGGCTTCGCCGACCACCCCACGCTGCTGGACTTCTTCGTCGCGGCCCCGGGCCAGGGCCGCGACCCGTCCGGGCCGCCGCCGCGGCTCACGCCGGTGGACGTGAACTTCGGCGACGCCGTGCAGGTGTTCAACTGCGGCGCGGCGTCGGTCGGGGTGCCGGGCTGCCCGGCCGGGATCGGCACGGCCATGTACCGGTGGGGGACGCGGCGGCTGGCGTCGCTGGCCGCGCCGGCGGCCGCGGCCGCGCGCGAGGGCGTCGACGTCAACGAGCAGCAGGGCTACGTCTACGACCTGCTCGAGGGGATCCTGTCCTCGACCCCGGAGGCGGTGCGCGAGTTCGGGCCGCGCACGCGGTTCACCAGCCCCGAGCTGGCCGACACGATCGAGCTGCTCGGGCGCGAGGGCGCCGAGCCGTTCTACCGCGGCGAGGTGGCCGCGGCGATCGTCGACTGGCTGGAGCCGCGCGGCGGGCTGCTGACGCGCGAGGACCTGGCCGCCTACACGGCGGTGGAGCGCGCGCCCGTGTGGACGCGCTACCGGGGGCGCACGGTCGTGACGAACCCGCCGCCGTCGGCGGGCGGGACGCTGATCGCGCTCGCGCTGGCGCTGCTGGACCGCACCGACGGCCCGCCGGGCGTGGTCGACCTCGTGACGGCGATGGAGCGCGCGCAGGCCGAGCGCACCGACGCGTTCGTCGCCGGGCTCGACGAGCCCGGGTTCGCGCATCGCTTCCTGTCGTCGCGGCTGGGCTCGACGACGCACATCTCGGTCGTGGACGGGGCGGGCCGGGCGTGCAGCGTGACCTGCACGAACGGCGAGGGCTCGGGCGTCGTGGTCCCGGGCGCCGGCATCCACCTCAACAACATCATGGGCGAGGAGGACCTCAACCCGCTGGGCTTCCACGCGTTCCCGCCGGGGCGGCGGATGCCGTCGATGATGGCCCCGACGATCGTCCTGCGCGACGGCCGGGTCGAGCTCGTCCTCGGCAGCGCCGGCTCCAACCGCATCCGCTCGGCGATCCTGCAGACGATCGTGGGCGTCGTCGACCGCGGGCTGGACGCCCGCGCGGCGGTCGAGGCGCCGCGCCTGCACTTCGAGGACGGCGTCGTGTACGTCGAGCCCGGCGTCGACGTCGGCCCGCTCACCGCGGCGGGCCGGGCGGTCGCCCCGTTCCGCGCCCCCAACCTCTTCTTCGGCGGCGTCCAGGCGGTCGAGCGCGACCCGGCGACGGGCGCGGTCACCGGCGCGGGCGACCCGCGCCGCGGCGGCGTCGCCGTCGCCGCCTGACCGTTGTCGGATCCGCGTCGCTATGCGACCGCGAGACGACAACGGGGCTGGCGTGGTGGATCAGGCGGCCGCCTCCCGGGCGCGGCCCTCCGCGAGCAGCTCGCGCAGCACCTCGGGCGGCTGGGCGCCCGAGACCGCCACGCGCATCCCGGCGACGAAGAACGGCACGCCGGTGATGCCGATCTGGGCGGCCATGTCGAGGTCGGCGGCCACGAGGTCGGCGGCGTCGCCGCGGTCCAGGGCGGCGGGGTCGACGTCGGGCAGCAGGCGCAGGATCGTGTCGCGGTCGCCGATGTCCTCGCCCTGCTGGAAGTGGGCGGCGAAGAGGGTCTGGATCGCGGCGGCCGGGTCGGGCGCGATCTTCGTCGCGCGGTGCGCCAGCAGCGTGTTCGGCGCGCGCTTCTGCAGCTCGAAGCGCAGGTCGAGGCCGTCCTGGGCGCCGGCGGCGCGCACGCGGTCGCGCATCTCCGCGATGCGCGTGGGATCGCCGAAGCGGGCGCGGTAGTACGCGTCGGCGTCGTAGCCCTCGACGGGGATGTCGGGGTCGAGCTGGAACGCGTGCCAGCGCACCTCCACGGAGCCGGGCGCCTCGTCGGCGAGAGCCCGCTCGAGGCGGCCCTTGCCGATGAAGCACCAGGGACAGACCAGGTCCGACCAGACGTCGACGGTGATGGCGCTCATCGGCTGACGGTAGCGTGCCGCGCGTGTCGGCCGCCGCATTCGGTCTCGCGCTCGGCGCGGCCGCGGTCCACGCGCTGTGGAACCTGCTGATCGCCCGCACCGGCGATCCGCAGGCGGCCACCGGGGTCGCGATGGCCGCCGCCGTCGTCGCGCTCGCCCCCGTCGCGCTCGTCCTCGGCGGGCTGCCGACGCGCGCCCTGCCGTACATCGCCGCCAGCGCCGCGCTCGAGCTCGTGTACTTCGGCCTGCTCGCGACCGCCTACCGCGTCGGGGAGCTGAGCGTCACCTACCCGCTCGCCCGCGGCGGCGCGCCCGTCCTCCTCGTGGCCGCCGCGGCCGCGTTCGGCCTGGGCGGCGACGTCACCGCGATCCAGGTCGGCGGCGTCGCGCTCGCGGTCGCCGGCATCCTCGCCGTGCGCGGCGCGCGATCCCCGGGCGGGGCGCTCGAGGTCGGCCTGTCGCTCGCCGTCGCCGCCTGCATCGCCGGCTACACGCTCGTCGACCGCGCCGGCGTCCGCGACGCCGATCCGGTCACCTACCTGTGGCTCGTGCTCGCGCTCGCCACGCCGCCGTACGTGGCGGCGATCCGCCTCGCGCGCGGCCGGGGCGCCCTGGCGCGCGAGCTCACCGGCGCCGCCGTCCTCGCCGGCGTGGCGATGTTCGCCGCCTACGCGCTCGCGCTCGCCGCGCTCAAGCTGGCCGGGGCGGCCGAGGTGGGGGCGGTGCGCGAGACCAGCGTCGTGATCGCCACCGCGCTGGCCGCGATCGTGCTGCGCGAGCGCATCTCCGCCGCCCGCTGGGCCGGCGCGCTCGCCGTGACCGCCGGCATCGCGGTCATCGCGCTCGGCTGAGGCGGCTGGCAGGATGGCGGGCCGCATGTCCCGCGCCGCCGCCCTCGCCTCGACGCTCGCCGCCGTCCTCGCAACCGTCGCGGCCGCCGGCTGCGGCGGCGAGTCCGCCGACCTCTTCGCCGTCGACCGCACCGGCGACGTCCCCGGCGCGCAGCTTCGCGTCGTCGTCAACGACGCCGGCCCGGTCCGCTGCAACGACGGCGAGGAGCACCGCCTGCCCGAGGACCTGCTGCTCGACGCCCGCGAGATCGCCCGCGACCTCGTCGAGCCCGCCGAGGACGCGCTGCGCCTGGAGCCCCGGCCGCAGTCGGTCCTGCGCTACGAGGTCCACACCCCCGAGGGCCGGATCGTGTTCGCCGACAACTCGGCCGGCAGGCCGCCCGTGCTCGACCAGCTCGCGTTCCTCGTGCGGCGGATCGCGCGGGAGGTCTGCGGCCTCGAGCGCTGACGCACCCGGCGCCGGCGTAGCATCGGGGTGGTGCATCGCCGCGCCTGGGTCCTGATCGGCGTCCTCGCCGCGCTCTGGGGCGCGTCCTATCTCTTCATCAAGGTCGCCCTCGACGACGGGTTCTCGCCCGTCGCGGTCGTGTGGCTGCGCACCGCGCTCGCGCTCGTGGTGCTCGCGCCCGTCGCCGTCCACCAGCGCGCGCTCAGCGCGCTGCGCGGCCCGGTGCTCGGCTGGATCGTCGCGCTCGCGCTCATCCAGGTGGTCGTGCCGTTCCTGCTGATCACCGTCGGCGAGCTGCACATCAGCTCGTCGCTGGCCGCGATCCTCGTCTCCGCGGCGCCGATCTTCACCGCGCTGCTGGCACTGCGATTCGACGCCGACGAGCGCTCCACCGGCTGGCGCGCGATCGGGATCGTCGTCGGCATCGCCGGCGTCGCCCTGCTCTTCGGCGTCGACCTCACCGGCGGCCTGGAGGAGGCCCTCGGCGGCCTCGCCGTGCTGCTGGCCGCGCTCGGCTACGCGATCGGCCCGCTGATGAGCAAGCACCGCATCCACGGGGCCGGGGTGCCCCCGGTGGCGATCGTCACCGCGGCGATGGCGGTCTCGACGGTGGTGCTGGCGCCCGTGCTGCCCATCACCGGCATCAGCGACGGCGGCCTCGGGCTCGACGCGGCCGGCTCGCTGCTGGCCCTGGGACTCGGCGGCACCGGCGTGGCGTTCCTGATCTTCTACACGCTGATCGCCGACGTCGGCCCGGCCCGCGCCTCGCTCGTCGCCTACATCGCGCCGGGCTTCTCGATCGTCTACGGCGCCACCCTGCTGGACGAGACGATCACGGTCGCCACCGTGGGCGGGCTGATCCTGATCCTCGCCGGCTCCTACCTCGGCGCCGAGGGCCGCCTGCCGTGGGCCGGACGCCCGGTCGAGCCGTGCGGCGAGCTGTCGGAGATCGGGGGCGAGGAGCTGGCGCTCGTAGCCTCCGAGGGGCATGACCGACCCCGCCCTGGCCGCGCTGCAGGCCCTCACCGCTGATCCGGCCGCCACGTTCCGCCCCCACCAGCGCGAGGCGATCGGCGACCTCGTCGACGGCCGCGCCCGCGTCCTGTGCGTCCAGCGCACCGGCTGGGGCAAGAGCGCGGTCTACTTCGTCGCCACCCGCCTGCTGCGCGACGCCGGCGCCGGGCCGACGCTGATCGTCTCCCCGCTGCTCGCGCTCATGCGCAACCAGATCGCCGCCGCCGAGCGCCTGGGCCTGCGCGCCCACACGATCAACTCGACCAACCGCGACGAGTGGGACGCGGTGCGCGACCTGCTCGCCGGCGACGCCGTCGACCTGCTGCTCATCAGCCCCGAGCGGCTGAACAACCCCGCGTTCCGCGAGTCGATGCTGCCGCTGTTCGCGCAGCGGGTCGGCCTGCTCGTCATCGACGAGGCCCACTGCGTGTCGGACTGGGGCCACGACTTCCGCCCCGACTACCGGCGCGTGCGCGACATGCTCGCCGCGCTGCCCGAGGGCGTCGCGGTGCTGTGCACGACCGCGACCGCCAACGACCGCGTCGTCGCCGACGTGCTCGAGCAGCTCGACGTCGGCAGCCACGCCGAGCTGCGCACCTACCGCGGCCCGCTGGCCCGGACGTCGCTGCGCCTGGAGGTCGTCGAGCTGCCCCAGCCGGCCGCGCGCCTGGCCTGGCTGGTCACCGTGCTGCCGGAGCTGGAGGGCTCGGGGATCGTGTACACGCTGACCAAGCGCGACGCGACCGCCGTCGCCGAGTTCCTGGCCGCCCACGGGATCGCCGCCGAGGCCTACAGCGGCGAGCAGGCCAACGCGGAGCGGGTGGCGGCCGAGGACCGCCTGCTGCGCGGCGAGGTGAAGGCGCTCGTCGCCACCAGCGCGCTGGGCATGGGCTACGACAAGCCGGACCTGGGGTTCGTGATCCACTACCAGGCGCCGGGCTCCGTCATCGCCTACTACCAGCAGGTCGGCCGCGCCGGGCGCGGCGTCGACCACGCCGACGCGGTGCTGCTGCGCGGCGCCGAGGACCGCCGCATCCAGGACTTCTTCATCGAGCAGGCCTTCCCGTCGCGCGAGCGCGTCGAGGACGTCCTGCGCCAGCTCGAGGCCGCCGGGCCCGAGGGCCTCACGACCCGCGAGCTGTCGAGCGTGGTCAACCTCGGCCTCGGCCGCCTGGAGGCGATGCTGAAGGTCCTCGACGTCGAGGGCGCGGTCCGGCGGGCGGGCACGCGGTGGGCGCTCGTGGAGGGCCACGCGTGGGCCTACGACGCCGAGCGCTACCGGGCCGTGACCGAGCTGCGCCGCGCCGAGCAGGCCGCGATGGCCGCCTATGGCAGCGACGGGCGCTGCCTCATGCGCACGCTGCAGGAGCAGCTCGACGACCCCGACCCGGCCGACTGCGGCCGCTGCGCGGTCTGCACGGCGCCGCGCTTCGACCTCCCGCTCGACCAGGCGCTCGTGCGCGAGGCCGCGCTGCACCTGCGCTCCCAGCCGCTCGTGCTCGACGCCAAGAAGATGGCGCCCGAC
>Ga0182748_1005010_pt1 | contig 10232 bp, 11 predicted proteins | sample eDN3rd37CKraftOP_FD_128877 | JGI IMG/M metagenome (GOLD analysis project Ga0182748, IMG submission 128877) | Enriched Organic Plus compost microbial communities from Emeryville, California, USA - eDNA 3rd pass 37_C Kraft OP (version 2) (version 2) ...
CGCGCGTCGGTCTTGACCATCTTCCCGGAAATGTTCCCCGGACCGCTGGGCGTGAGCCTGGCCGGCAAGGCGCTGAATTCCGGCATCTGGTCGCTCGACGCCCACGACATCCGCGACGCCGCCACCGACAAGCACCGCACCGTCGACGATACGCCCGCCGGCGGCGGCCCGGGCATGGTGATGAAGGCCGACGTGCTCGCGCGCGCGCTCGACGCCCTGCCGCATGACACCCGCCCGCGCCTGTTGATGAGCCCGCGCGGCAGGCCGCTGACGCAAGCGCGCGTGGCCGAACTGGCCCGCGGCCTCGGTGTCGTGATCCTGTGCGCCCGCTTCGAGGGGGTGGACGAGCGGCTGATCAAGGCGCGGCACCTGGAAGAGGTGTCGCTCGGCGATTTCGTGCTTTCGGGCGGCGAGATCGCCGCGCTGGCCGTGCTGGATGCCTGCGTGCGCCTCTTGCCCGGGGTGATGGGCAAGGAAGCCTCGGGCGTGGAGGAAAGCTTCGCCGACGGCCTGCTGGAATACCCGCACTATACCCGGCCGCCGGTATTCGAGGGCGAGCCGATTCCGGACGTGCTGCTATCGGGCGACCACGCCAAGATCGCCGCTTGGCGCCGCGCCGAGGCGGAACGGATTACCCGCGAGCGGCGGCCCGACTTGTGGGCGGCCTATGCCGCCCGCAAGCCGGGAAAGAACTGAAGCTCCCCTCAGTCCTTCAAATTGTAGGTGAAATTGTCGGCGTCCTCGGTGTCGACCTCGAGGAATTGCTTGGTGACCTGGCCGCCGGCCTCGCAGTCGATCTCGCCCTTGGTCTCGTAATCGCGGTTGTGGAAGGTGAATTTGGCCTTGGCAATGCAGAAATACCCGCCTTTCTGCTCGCCTTTGCTGGCCTGCCAGACGCCGTCGTCGCTGGTCGCGTAGACGTAGTAGTAGCGCTGGTCCAGCTTGCCGTTGACGATGTTATGGCAATCGTCGCCCGCAATCGTCCACCAGCCTTCCGAGGTCCAGCCGTAATCGCCGTTCTTGTAGCCGATCGCGACGCTGACTTTCCCGTTCGACCGGTTGCAGACCTTGAACCCGGCCATGGCGCTGCCGGCCGTGAGCGAAAGACCGACGGCCAGCGCGAAACCGCCACCCAATATACGTTTCATCATCGTTAATTTGCCCCTCTGCTGCTGCCAGTTCCCCCCTTGCCATTATCATGCCGCACCGCCTCGCCAAATGACCAACTTCCGGCAAAGCCGGCGCCGGCCCCCGGGTTCCCTGGGCCCCGCGCGACGCGAAAACGCATGACAAACCGTGCAAGTTGGCGTAGAAGCGCGCCGACCCATTCAGACTTGGACCCTAGGAACCGCGCGCCGGTTGCTGGCGCTGCCGACGGAGATTTGACCCATGAACCTCATTCAGACGCTCGAAAAAGAGCAGATGGCCAAGCTGTCGGCCGGCAAGGAGATCCCGGATTTCGGGCCCGGCGACACCGTGCTGGTCAACGTCAAGGTCATCGAAGGCGACAAGAGCCGCGTGCAGGCCTATGAGGGCGTCTGCATCGGCCGCTCGGGCGGCGGGCTCAACGAGAACTTCACCGTCCGCAAGATTTCCTATGGCGAGGGTGTCGAGCGCGTGTTTCCGCTCTATTCGCCGATGATCGACTCGATCAAGGTCGTGCGTCGCGGCAAAGTGCGTCGCGCCAAGCTCTATTATCTGCGCGGCCTGCGCGGCAAGAAGGCCCGCATCGCCGAGGCGACCGGACCGGTCGGCGCCGAGGCAGCCGAAGCGGCCGCCGCGAAGGCGTAATCTTCGCCGCGGTTCAGGGGTGCATCGAGGGGCCGCCAAGTCGGCCCCTTTTGCTTGCCGGCGGACGCACGGCCTTCGTTGTCGCCGCCCGGCCGATTGGCTATATACCCCGCATGGTTTCGAGAGCTCAGCGCATCATCCTCGCCGATCACGCCCGGCTGCCTTGGCGTTTCTTCGGCCGGTTGACGGCGGTACAAGTCGGCCTTTGAGCGGCTCCCGCGGCCGCGCACGGCCGTCCGAAATCCATTTCCGAAATTCAACCTGAGCAAGGTCTTCGAGACATGAAACCGCGCACCCTCTACGACAAGATCTGGGACGACCATCTGGTGGACGAGCAGCCGGACGGCACCTGCCTGCTCTATATCGACCGGCATCTCGTGCATGAAGTGACCAGCCCGCAGGCCTTCGAAGGTCTGCGCACGGCGGGCCGCAAGGTGCACGCGCCGGAAAAGACACTGGCCGTGGTCGATCACAATGTGCCGACCACCGACCGCTCGAAGCCCAATCCCGACCCGGAAAGCGCCGAGCAGATCGCGGCGCTGGCGCAGAACGCCAAGGATTTCGGCATCGAATACTACAACGAGTTCGACCGCCGGCAGGGCATCGTGCACATCATCGGCCCCGAGCAGGGCTTCACGCTGCCCGGCACCACGATCGTCTGCGGTGACAGCCACACCGCCACCCACGGCGCCTTCGGCGCGCTCGCCTATGGCATCGGCACCTCGGAAGTCGAGCACGTGCTCGCGACGCAGACGCTGATTCAGAAGAAGTCGAAGAACATGCGCGCCATAGTCGACGGCCAGTTGCCGCCGGGCGTCACCGCCAAGGACATCATCCTCGCCATCATCGGCGAGATCGGCACCGCCGGCGGCACCGGCTATGCGCTCGAATATGCCGGCGAAGCAATCCGCGCGCTGTCGATGGAAGGCCGCATGACGGTCTGCAACATGTCGGTCGAAGGCGGCGCCAAAGCCGGCTTCATCGCGCCCGACGAGAAGGCTTACGCCTTCCTCAAGGATCGGCCGAAGACGCCGAAGGGCGACGCCTGGGATCAGGCGATGCGCTACTGGGAGACGTTGCACTCCGACGAAGGCGCGCATTTCGACCGCGAGATCCGGCTCGATGCCGCCAAGCTGCCGCCGATCGTCACCTGGGGCACCAGCCCCGAGCAGGTGATTTCGGTCACCGGCCGCGTGCCGGTGCCGGCGGAAATCGCCGACGACAACAAGCGGCAGGCGGCGATCCGCTCGCTCGAATACATGGGGCTGAAGGGCGGCGAGAAGATCACCGACATCAAGATCGACCGCGTGTTCGTGGGCTCCTGCACCAATGGCCGCATCGAAGACCTGCGCGCCGCCGCGAAAATCGCGGAAGGCAAGCACGTCAACGGCAACGTCAACGCGATGATCGTGCCGGGCTCCGGCTTGGTGAAGGAACAGGCGGAAGCCGAGGGCCTCGACAAGATCTTCAAGGCCGCCGGCTTCGAATGGCGCGAGCCGGGCTGCTCCATGTGCCTCGCCATGAACCCGGACAAGCTCGCCCCCGGCGAGCGCTGCGCTTCGACCTCGAACCGCAACTTCGAGGGCCGGCAGGGCTACAAGGGCCGCACCCATTTGGTGTCGCCGGCGATGGCGGCGGCGGCGGCAATCGCCGGCCACTTCGTCGACGTCCGCGAGTGGAAATAGCCGGCCACGAGCCCATTGCGATGAGCGATCTGAGCCAGCGGGCAACCGCTGGCTCTTTTTTTTGGCGACGCGACGCCGCGCCGCCTGTGGATTTTCTTGGCCCGGCGAAGCCAATTTTGACCGGTCCGACGACCGTGCGGCCGCGTTTTCCGTGACGAAAAACGCCCCGGTAACAGGAACTTACAATCGGATACCGACGGAAGGCGGCCTGGTCGGTGGGCCGCGCTGCCGGGTCAGTTGGTTTGAGTTGCATCAAATAAATTTTGTATAAAAATTTATACAATTTTTATGTACATTGATCCCGTGCGAATTATGGGAGGATTTTGACATGACACCGACAAGTCGCCGATTTTTGTCGTTCGCCGCAACCGCAGCGATCCTTCTCCTGCCCTGCGCAAAGGACGCTTTCGCGCAGAGGGCCGGACGAGGGACGGTCCAAGGGCCGTCGGGCAACAGCCAGATCGCCAGTCCGCAGGCCCCGCGCGGACCGGGCCTCTCGATATTGCCGCTCGCCGATCCCGACCAGTTCACGAATGCCGAAAAACTGGCACCCAAGTCGGTCCCGACCGGGACGCCCGGAGTCTCTTCCCTCAAGGGAGGCCCCGACAGGTCGGCGGACGAAACGCCGTTCGCCTATGGAACGTCCACGGCGCCCTATACGACCGTGCGCGTGGCGGTCACGCGCCGCGGCAACTCGTCGACAACCGCCAACACGCCGGTGACCAGCTATCCGTTTCGCGCCACCGGCAAACTGTACTTCCAGAAGGGCGGCTCGACCTATGTCTGCACGGCTTCTCTGATCAAGAAGGGCGTCCTGGTCACCGCGGCCCACTGCGTCTTCGACTTCGGTAAGCGAACGACCGGCTGGTACAGCAATTTCGTATGGTGTCCGGCGAACACGACATCATCCGGCGGCGTCTATGGCTGCTATACCGGTGTCGCGCCGAGAATCACGACGCCGTATTACAATGGCAGCGATACCTGCACGCAGACCGGCGTCGTGTGCAACAATGACGTCGCCACGCTGCTCGTTCGGCGAAAGAACGGCAAATTCGCGGGAGAAGTTGTCGGCTGGTACCGCTATGCCTGGAACGGCTATTCGTACAGGGCTTCGACGTTCCTCGGTAATGTCGTCACCGTTCAGATCACCCAGCTCGGTTATCCGGTCGCCTTCGACAGCGGCTACCAGATGCAGCGGACCGACGCCGTGGGCTGGTATTACCGATCGGGCAACCTGAAAAACACGCAGATCGGCTCCGCGCAAACCGGCGGTTCGAGCGGTGGCCCGTGGCTCGTGAATTTGGGCACGCGCCCGTCCGTAAGTTCGAGCGCCTCGCTCGGTTCAAGATACGTACAGGCCGTCGTCGGGGTGACCAGCTATGGCTCGACACTCGTGGGCTATAATCGCCTCGGCGCCTCGTTCTTCGGACAAAACAAGGAATATCCGGGCACTTACGGCAGCTATGGGCGCGGCAATATCGGCATTCTGGTGCGCGATACCTGCACGGCCTACCCGGCATTCTGCTGACCGGAGCGTTGCTGCGAGACGCGACGGCCCCGCAGCGGCCGTTCGATACAAGCGACAAGGCTTCCCACCCGCTATCGCGCGTGGGAAGCATGCTCATTCACAACGATGGAACCGCGCCAATCGCGCGCAGCCGTCAGGACATCACCAGCAGCGCCAGACCCGGCGTATCACCCGGTGCCCGTGCCGCCAGACGCGGGTGCGAACCCAGCCACAGGTCGGCGCGGCCGCGTAGTACGGATAGTCGTAGTAATAGGGGTAATCGTAGTAGCCGTAGTAAGGCCACGTGGCGGCCAAAGCGAGGGCTCCGGCTCCCCAACCCCAGCCCCATCCAGGGCCCCACCAGCGACGGCCATACCAATACCGGCCGCCATGCCATCGGCGCCCGTACCAATTTCCGCCGCCGGCCCATCGGCGCCCGTACCAGCCACCGCGCCATCGGGCGCCGGCATACCGGCCACCGCCCCACCGCGCCGCCGCATAGGGGCCGCCGCGAAAGCCGACGGCACGCATGCCGCCATAGCCGCGGAAACCTCCGGCATGGAAGCCCGCGGCACGCATGCCACCGAAGCCACCGGCGCGCGCACCGCCGAAGCCGCCAGGGCCGCGGGCCGATGCATTATCGGCGCTCACCACGAAGGCGCCTACGATCAGGGTTAACGCAGCAAAGATCTTGAGTAGCTTGGACATCATTGCACCTCCAGGTGCGATCCCCAGCGCACAAGACCATAACAAGAAAGTCTTGGAATCGTTCGCTACTGCCACCAGCACTGCATGCGCGGCACGATCACCGTGCCGCTGACGCGGTACTCCTCGGCGAGCCAAGAACGGCAATAGCGTTTGGCATTCGGACCCGGACGCGTCGCGCGCGGATGAATGGTAATGCGTGGCCGCGGCTGCGTGGCGGACTCGCGGGTGTCCGGCGCGGCATAGGAAGATGGTACGGGAGCGATCGACGTCAAAGCCAGCGCCACGATGCCGTAACCGATCGCGATCCTGCGCATGGGGCCCCACTTCGTTGCTGTCCGACGATACAAAACGCTGGCCTATTTCGATTGCTCCGTCAACCGCTTGGTGAATGCTTGCCGCTCGCTTAAGTAATCATTCCATGACCGGCGAATTAGACACCCCCGAAGCCTGGCGGCGCGGCACCGCGCCCTCGCTCGCGGATATCGAGGCCTTGGCCGCCGATGCCTTTGCCCGGCTGCCCGAGCAGTTCCGGAAACTGTGCGAGGACCTCGTCATCCGCGTCGAGGATTTCCCCGACGAAAGCATCGTCGAAGCCATGAAGCTCGACAGCGAGTTCGACTTGCTCGGGCTGTTTCAGGGCGTCGGTTTACCGTTCCAGTCGGCGACGTCGCCGCCCTTGATGCCCAATATGATCTGGCTCTACCGCCGCCCGATCCTTGACTACTGGGCCGAACATCACGCGTCGCTGGGCGCCATCGTCACCCATGTTTTGGTCCATGAAATCGGCCACCATTTCGGGCTGTCGGACGACGACATCGCGGCGATCGAGGCGAGCAGCGACTGAGCCGTCCGTTCCATCGACCGGACGCATCGATCGCATTTGAAATTTTGACTTGTCGCCCGGACCTCGCCTGCCAAGGATGGGCCCTGCCACCGGCTCCAGGAGGCCGCCATGATCATCACTGTATTCCGCTCGCGCCTGCGTCCGGAAATGCGCGAACAGTATCTGGCCGAGGTCGAGCGCATGGTCGCGCTCGCCAAGACCATGCCCGGCTATATCGCGCACAAGGGCTTTTTCGCCGATGACGGCGAACGGGTGACCATCGTCGAATTCGAGCACGAGGAAGGCCAGCGCGCCTGGCGCATGAATGCCGAGCATCGCGCCGCGCAAAAGAACGGGCGCGACGTCTATTATTCGGAATACAGCCTGCAGGTCTGCCAGGTGCTGCGCGAGACGAAGTTCAAGGCGGACGAGCGCCCGCCGGCCGCCGCGCAACCATTGCCAGCCCCATGACGCCGTCGTTGACCGAGCTTTCCCGGCCGGCGCTCGCCGCTTACGGAATCCATATCCTCGAGGAATTCACCTTCGACTGGCGCAATTGGGCACGCAACGTCTTGCGCCTGCCGGTGACCTGGGAGCAGTTCTACGTCACCAATGCCCTGGTGATCGTGCTCGGCGTGGTGGCGGCCGAGCTTGCGGCGACGGTACCGGTGCTGGCGCTCGGCTTCCCTGCCCTGATGCTGATCAGCGCGACCTTCTTCCACGTGCTGCCGTTCGTCACGGCGCGCGGGCGGTTCTCGCCCGGGCTCATCACCGCGCTCGCCTTGTTTTATCCAATCGGGACCGCCTGTTACTGGCGGGCGGCCGCCGATGGCCAGCTCGGCGCGGGAACCCTGGCCGGCGCGCTCCTGCTCGGGGCGGCTCCGATGGCGACCCCGGTCGTGACGCTGAAGCTCAAGGACCGGCCCTATTTCCGCCAGGACCGGCCTTGAGGCCGCCTTCCGGCGCATGCCTGGGGGCTGGTGGTCCCTATTGACCGGCCCCATAAAGACCTTAGAAACAAGGGCGAATTTCCCCTGAGGCGGGCCGGAGCAAGCAAACGATGGAAAAATTCACCACGCTCGAAGGCGTCGCGGCGCCCCTGCGGATCATCAATGTCGACACCGACATGATCATCCCCAAGCAGTATCTGAAGACGATCAAGCGCACGGGACTGGGCAAGGGCCTGTTCTCCGAGCAGCGCTATCTCGACGACGGCGCCGAGAACCCGGATTTCGTGCTCAACAAGCCGGCCTATCGCAACGCCAAGATCATCGTCGCCGGCGACAATTTCGGCTGCGGCTCCTCCCGCGAGCACGCGCCTTGGGCGCTGATGGATTTCGGCATCCGCTGCGTGATCTCCACCTCGTTCGGCGACATCTTCTACAACAACTGCTTCAAGAACGGCGTGCTGCCGATCCGCGTTTCGCCGGAAGAGCTGGAGAAGCTGTTCGACGACGCCGACCGCGGCGCCAATTCGACGCTGACCATCGACCTCGAGAAGCAGGAGATCCGCGGCCCCGACGGCGGCGTGATCACGTTCGAGATCGACGCGCACCGCAAGCACTGCCTGCTCAACGGGCTCGACGACATCGGCCTGACCCAGCAGAAGAGGGGCAAGATCGAAAGCTACGAAGAGAAGGCCAAGGCCGCGCGCCCGTGGGCGTGAGAAAGAGCCTCGCCGTCGCCGCGTGCGCGCTTTGCGCCGCGGCGCCGGTTTCGCGCAGGGATCGGGCGGCGCGGGCTTGCGCGACTGCGAATAGCTCGCGGCGGTGAAATTCAAGCGCGACAATCCCGCCTTCCGGCGCTTCGCGATCGAGCGCAAAGTCATCGCGCAGGACAAACTCACCGACAAGGCCGGCTCGCAATTCGTTTCGTCGGTTTAGCTCGGCACGGCCACCTATCAGGCCGCCGGCGCGCCCGAGAGCTAGCGCTTCATCGGCCTGCACGCGGGCGACGGCAAGGGCGCGGTGTCCATCTATGCGCTGCCGCGCTGAATTTTCGGGACCGGCCTGCCCCGCTCAGGAGGCAGGCCGGCCGCGCCGCGAATTACTGGCAGCTCGTCTTCGGGTCGGTGCAATAGGCGACGTTGGTCCAGCTGAACGGCTGGTCCTTGCTCGGATCGATGGTCAGGCGCAGCCATTCCGCCGGCGCATTGGTCGAGCCCTGCACGACGATGCGCGTGAGGTTCGGCACCGCCTGGGTGTGGTGGATCTGACCCGTGGTGCTATTCGGATCGGCCAGCGGCTGGTCCACCAGGAACAGATGCGTGTCGCCGTTGAGCAGCAGCACCGGCTTGTTGAAACGCACGCTATAGTTCGCGAGCGCGCGCACGAAGGCGGTGTACTTGTTCAGGCCCGCTCCCCCGGTGGCGGCCGCTTCCGGGTCCCACATGTCGGCCTGGAGCGCGATGACGACGACCTTGGCGAGCGATTGCCGGGCGGTGTCGAAGGTCGCCTTCAGCCAGCGCAGATTGGCGGCGTTCCGGTCGGCGAATTCCTTGGCCTGCGCGGTCGGATTCTCGAAGCCGTTGGTCCAGGGCGAGGTGTCGTTGTTCGAGCCGCCCGGCATGTTGAAGGTCGCGAACACGATGTGGTGGTCCATCCACATGACGTTCTCGACATAGTGCGCGTCGGTCGGGAAGCCCGGATCGAAATACTTCGCCTGCGACCACACCTGCTTGTCCTGCCGGCCCAGGCTGTGGCCCGCGCGCGCGAAGAACAGATCGCGGACGCTCTGCAATTCCTTCAGCGGGCTGCCGCTCGCCTTTTCCTTGGTCTTGTGGCAATCGGACCATTCGTTGTCGCCCGGCGTGTAGATGACCGGCGCATCGAACTGCTGGAATTGGAAATAGACTTTGCGGCTCCAATTCGGATCGGAGTCGGCGATCGGCGGCAGAATGTTGGCGCTCGTGCAGGGCTGGCTGCCGGCGTGGATGTCGCCGACATGCAGGACGAGGCTCACCTTGCGATCGGAATTGATCGAATGACGGAGCCGGGCCGCGTTATCGAGCAGCAGTTGGTTGTAGGGCCAATCGCCGAACACCGCGAGGGTGACCGGTCCATCCTGACCCGGGATCTTGATACCTGCGTCGGCGGCCGAAGTAGCCGTCGTAAGTCCGGCAATGAGCAAAGCCATCGCCATGTGAAATCTTGCCATGTCTGCAATCCCCATATTTTTGCGCGGAAACGTCATTGTTTGACGAGCCTCGCCGCGAGCAGCCGCGCGCAACGCGGAAAAACGGGGGAATGAAAGTGATGCGCTCCCGGACGCAAGCCACGGCCGTCCGCCGCCGGCGCAAATCACCGACGTCGGCCAATCCATAGCGGGCATTCTTTGGAAGCGTTCCCCCGCGCGATTTCGCGCCTTGCTGACGGCCCAGCACCGAGGCCGTCATCTATCTAGCCGCGCACTATTACAATTTAATGATCCAAATTTGAAAAGCCGCGCGCGGGGCGCCGCGCGACCGTCAAGCACCCGTCCGCATGGACGGGACAGAACCGATCAGCCGCTTCGACGTGGCGAACGAAGGCGACCTGGTCGATCAGGCCGACGCCTCGATCGCCTCGGCGATCCGGACCGTGCGCCGCGCCATGTCGGCGTGCAGACGCTCGACCATGCGGCCGTCGATCGACACCACGCCCTTGTTCCTGTTCTCCGGCAGATCGAAGGCCGCGATCATCTTGCGTGCCTGCGCGATTTCTTCCGGCGAAGGCGAGAA
>Ga0182748_1005014_pt1 | contig 10227 bp, 11 predicted proteins | sample eDN3rd37CKraftOP_FD_128877 | JGI IMG/M metagenome (GOLD analysis project Ga0182748, IMG submission 128877) | Enriched Organic Plus compost microbial communities from Emeryville, California, USA - eDNA 3rd pass 37_C Kraft OP (version 2) (version 2) ...
CGAATCCAACTATCGAACCGATTGGTTCGGGCAAATCCTAATAACCTCTAAATTCGGTTATTTCCATTGCCCCCGCCAGAGCTTGCACAAACAAATTCCACAGCGTTGCAGAATTGTATCATCCGCTAAATTAAAACTCGAACTGTGGAATCCGTTCGAAGCCCGGTAGCGGACGAACTGCAGTGTTGAACACACCGCGTCCCGATGCAACACCATTTTCTTTAACGTAAATCCGCGCAACTCCCGCATTCCCGCGACCTTCAACGGCAACGAGGCGTCCACCGTCCTTCAACTGGCCGAGAAGCGCATCGGGAATGAAATCGACAGCGCCCTCAATGACAATTACGTCGTAAGGGGCTTCCGAGGGATAGCCTGCCTGCAGTTCACCTGAAACGATCACAACATTGTCATAGCCCAGTTCCGAAAGACGGGCGGTCGCAGCAGCCGACAATACGGAATCATTTTCCAGGCCGATAACCGATCCTGCCAGCTTCGAAAGGATTGCTGAGGAATATCCGGTGCCGCAACCGACATCGAGAACGACGTCCGTGTTCTTGATGCGTGCGAGCTGCACCAGCTTGGCGAAAGGCGACGGCTCCATCAGGTAGCGAGGCTCCTTGCCTTCGCTTTCGAGGAGCTGGTCTTCGTCGATATAGGCAAGGACCTGACGGGCCGCTGGAACGAACGCCTCACGCGGGACGGTCAGGAAAGCATCGATAACTGCCAGATCGGTCACGTCCGTCGTGCGTATCTGATTGTCGACCATCTTTGTGCGAAGATCCTGGAAATCGGCTGCCATAGCCCTAAACCCTTCCTTGTCGCGGAATGCGATGTTTCATGCCATTGGAGCGCCCTGCATACTGCCGGAGCACCATAAACGAGATTTGCCGTTGATGTGGCAAAAATCGCGGGTCCAGTCAATGAAACACAGCATTTGCGGCATTTATGCTCACTGTTACCGGTATCAGAGCTGCAGGCATTCATCGGCGCACCGGGGCCACCTTATATTGTTGCTCTGCACATCGGGATATGAAAATGCCGGAAAGCCTTTCGCTCCCCGGCATCTGTCCTTGACATACAGCCTGCCCGAAACCGCATCATGCTTTCCGGAACGGGCTCTATCGTTTACAGCACTTTGAGACAAGCGCCCCTGAAATCACATTATTGAGCGTTCGACGCTGGAAAGCCGGCGGCTTCCAGAGCAGAAAGCACGGCAGCTTGCGAAGCATTGCCGCCGAATCCGACTTCCTTCTTTTCGAGGTCGATTTCGATTGGCGCCGTCGCATCGAGCTTGCGCAAGGCGGAAGTAACGCTATCGGCGCAACCGCCGCATTTCATCTTGGGGATGGAAAACTTCATCAAATCAGTCACTCCTTCTAGGGATGGCCATAAGATGGAGCTTCCCATCGTGGTAAGGTCAAGGGCCTTTTTTGCCACCTCTCATTCAAGGCGCCTCGCAAGCCTCCGGCACGCTCTTTTCCAATTCCAGCGGCGACTTGGTCAGAGAGCCCGTCATGATCTGCATGGGCTTGAATGGTGGTTCTTCCTGCATACCGGGATTGGTAAGATGGATCGTATAGCAGCCAGTAAAAACTTCCTTCTTGCCATCTGCCGTTTCCGCTTCGATAGCGAGGGGCTGACTCCAATATATCTGGCCCGCACCCGGATCCGGCTCGGTCTTGCGCAGTGCGACCTTCACACTTTTGGTGTTTTCATAGCCTTTCACGAAAGTCTTGAAGTCAGGCTCCCGCCCCTCTTCGGAATAATAGCCATAGGCCCGTGCATATTCCTTACGATTGATTGCATTGTAATAGGATTCGATAAGTGCCTGGGGCGTGGAACGATCATCGCGATAGTCTGGAACCGTCACGCCTCCGGCGGCATCCTGCGTCTGTTCGGAAGGCTTGGTTTCCTGAACTGGCTCGGAAGCATTGTCGTGCTTTTCCTGCACGTTCCTCGGCGTTTCTTCAGGTGCGGCCTTTTGCGGATTTTGCGCCAAGGCAACTCCGGCTGAAAAGCCAGCTACCCCTGCGCCCAGAAGGCCGATTACAGCAGCCAGCATCAGAGGTTTCATCCGGTCATTCGACATTCGCTTCTCCTCTTCCTAGCAATTTTTTGCAGGGCGCTTCGGAGGCGCTCCCGATTTGGTGTATTGCAGTAATGATGTTACAACACTAACTATAGTGAAAACGTGGCAATCGCGGAGGAAACTCAGCCTGTTGCGATGAGATTGGACGATTCTCCGTCCATATGCCAGCACGATACCGGAAGAGAGAAAATGGGCCGTTTCGCAGTCATGACGCTAACCGACAAAGCAGCTGATCGCGTTCGCGAGATCATCGCATCGCGGGATGGCGCTCTTGGTATCCGGGTGGGTGTGAAAAAAGGCGGCTGCGCCGGCATGGAATATACCATCGACCTCGTCACGGACGCCAAGGCTGGCGACGATGTGGTCGAAAAGGATGGCGCGAAGGTTTACATCGCGCCGGAGGCCGTTCTCTTCCTGCTCGGCACGCAGATGGACTTCGAGGTGACGACACTGCGCACGGGTTTCGTCTTCAATAATCCGAACCAGACATCGGCTTGCGGTTGCGGTGAGTCCGTTGAAATCAAGGCCGCCTCCCCGGAAAGCCTCCACCAGATGCAGGGCGCAGCCTAATTCAAGCACAAGGTCCGTCAGCTAATGGATGACGAAGCTCTTCGCGATCTGCTGCAGGACTTCGGCCCCATCAGCATACGCCGAATGTTCGGCGGCAAGGGCATTTATCACCAGGGCCTGATCTTTGCGCTTGTCGTACGGGACGAGCTGCTGTTCAAGGCCGATGAAATAACCATTCCTGAATTTATCGACGCTGGTGCGACCCAATGGACCTATGAAGGCCGCAAAGGTGGCGATCCGGTCGCCATGCCTTACTGGAGCGTGCCGAGTGAAGCTTTCGATGATCCTGAAGTGATGACGCGCTGGGCACGCCTTGCTTATGATGCTGCCCTGCGAAGCGGGAAAACCAAGCCCAAAAAGAAATCGGCTGCAAAGCGTTCGCTTGCAGCCGATTGATCATTTCTATTTCCGTCAGATTCCAGTCGGAATCAGCATGAATGCCGGAATGTCGTTGCCGAAACCGACAGGTGTCGGGCCGTCATCATCACGATCACGACGGCGCTTCTGTTCATGTTGCGGCTTGCCGCGGCGCTCATCGTTGGAAGCGCGGATCGCATCGCGACGCTCGCTGGCTTCGATGACCGGCTGCGGCTGTTCCGCAGGATCGACGATCTCCGCAGGCTTGGCCTTTGCCTTGTCTTTCGGCTTGTCCTTGCCCTTGGCGTCCTTGCCTTTGCCGCGCGCATTCTTGTTCTTGCGCGCATCGTCCGCCTCGTCGGAGGCCGGCAGGGTCGACAGATCACCGTCGAGCCATTCGATCTTTTCGCCGATCATATTTTCGATAGCGGCCAGATATTTCGTGTCCGAAGGCGTGACGATGGTGAAGGCCTTGCCGGATCGTCCCGCGCGACCAGTACGGCCAATACGGTGGACATAATCTTCCGAATGAATCGGAACATCAAAATTGAAAACGTGGCTCACATCAGGAATATCGAGACCACGGGCCGCGACGTCGGAAGCAACCAGCAACCGCAATTTGCCATCCTTGAAGTTCGACAGCATGGTCATGCGCGCACGCTGGTCCATATCGCCATGCAGAGCGCCGGCATCGAACTCATGCCGCGTCAGTGAGCGGAAAAGCTCGGACACGTCCTTCTTGCGGTTGCAGAAGATGATCGCGTTCTTGAGCGTATCGCCTTCTGCACGGATGAGGTCGCGCAGGACCGCGCGCTTGTCCCAGTCCTTTTTGCTGGATTTCACCAGACGCTGGGTCACGGTCTTGGCCGTGGATGAAGCCTTTGCAACCTCGATGCGCGTCGGGGAATGCAGGAACTGTTCCGTCAGCTTGGTGATTTCCGGCGGCATGGTTGCTGAGAAAAACAGGGTCTGGCGCGTAAACGGGATGAGCTTGCAGATACGCTCGATGTCCGGAATGAAGCCCATGTCGAGCATGCGATCCGCCTCGTCGATGACGAGAATTTCAACACCGGTCAGGAGCAGTTTGCCACGCTCGAAATGATCGAGCAGACGGCCGGGCGTCGCGATGAGGACGTCGGCGCCGCGTTCCAGCTTGCGCTCCTGTTCATCGAACGAAACACCGCCGATCAACAGAGCCACATTGAGGCGCTGATTGACGCCGTATTTGGCGAAGTTTTCCTCAACCTGGGCTGCGAGCTCACGTGTTGGTTCCAGAATGAGCGTACGGGGCATGCGAGCACGAGCCCTGCCCTTTTCCAGAAGCGTCAACATCGGAAGCACGAAAGAGGCCGTCTTTCCGGTTCCCGTCTGCGCGATACCGAGAACGTCCTTGCGTTCAAGGGCTGGAGGAATGGCTCCAGCCTGAATGGGAGTGGGCGCAGTATATCCTGCCGCTTCTACAGCGGCGAGCACTTTCGGGGAAAGACCGAGTTCGGCAAATGTCGTCAATGGAGGCGCAGCTCTCTGGTTTGGAAATGATTTCCACCCATCCTGTCATTGCAGCCGCGTCATCGGGCGCAGGAACCAAGGCAGAATAAGGCGTCTGCAACGCAATATGCGTTTTCTTGCAGCATCGCCTACGTCTACCGCGTGCAAAAGTCAACTAAAATACCATCGAAAGAGATCAAATTGCTTCAATTGTGCTGCAACACTCGAAATCAACGCCGAGCGTGAACGAATTTATTCAAATTATCAAAAGCTAAAGGACATGCCGCGTTGCAGAAATAGCGAGTCATTTTCCTGACCGACCTAGTGCCTGAACTGTTCTGTCAGGATGCGTTCATCCCAGGAGTGATTTCGATCAAAAAGAATGGCGACCTGGCTATTGGGCGCCTCTCTTACCGTGACCGACCTGACGGATTTGACCTCATTGTTGTCCGCAACCGCATTGACGGGACGCTTCTCGGTTTCCAGCAGATCCATACGCACCGTCACATGCTTCGGCAACAGTGCCCCGCCCCACCGGCGCGGGCGAAACGGGCTTACAGGTGTCAACGCCAGAAGCGGTGCCTCAAGCGGCAGAATGGGGCCTTGCGCCGACAGATTGTAGGCGGTGGAACCTGCGGGAGTCGCAACCATCACGCCATCGCATACGAGTTCATCCAGCCGCACCTTGCCATCGATCGTTATTCTGATCTTCGCGGCCTGATAGGACTGACGGAAAAGGGAAACTTCGTTGATCGCCAAAGCTTCGAACGATTGTCCGGATTCGGTATCTGCGACCATGACAAGCGGGCGAATGGTTTCCATCTGCGCAGCCAGAATGCGCGCTGGCAGATCGTCCACGCTGAATTCGTTCATCAGAAAGCCAACCGACCCGCGATTCATTCCGTAAATCGGCTTGCCGCTGTTCATGAAGTCGCGGAGTGCCTGCAGCATGGTTCCATCACCGCCAAGAGCGACGATGATATCGGCATCTTCAGCGGCCACATGGCCATAACGGGCAACCAATTCCTTTTGCGCGAGAAGTGATTCTTCGGTTCCTGACGACAGAAAATGAAGCGCGAGCGATTTATCTTCCATATTTTCAGTCCCGAATCCGGCCCAACTCTGACAAGTTTGCCACTGTTTCCCCAACCCGCTATTGGCTATCACATGAAAAACCCGGTTGCCATGACCTCCGGACAATGAATTTTCGTTTTACATGTGCCGCATTTGTGCTAATCGGGCGCAAGTGCCCTTATAGCTCAGTTGGTAGAGCACCTGATTTGTAATCAGGGGGTCGGGAGTTCGAGTCTCTCTGGGGGCACCAGTCCGCTTAATCGGGTTGCTTAACGGATAATATGATTTTTATTTCTTTTTAGCTCGCCAACGCCAAGACGGATGGCACCTGCACTATTTTTACTTTTATTTCCATGAAATATTCATTGTTACTGAAGTTAAAAGCCTAACAAAAGGCGCAATTTAATTTTTGAATTCTCTCACAAGTAACATTATCACTTTATACTAAGATGATGTCATATGAACATAATCATTGCGACCATCACACGCAATCGACCGATCATGATTCGTCAATTGTACAAATCCATTGCATCGTTGGAGCTCCCTCAGGGACATTGCATAGACTTTCTCATAGTTGAAAATAATTCCACAAGTACATCTTTCGAGTGGCTAAACGATATACGATCTTCGCTGAAGAATAGGACGGTCACCTACCTTCTCGAAACCAATATCGGTATATCAAGCGCACGCAATCGCGCACTCGAATATGCGCTTCAGAACCAATTCGAATTGCTTGTCTTCGTCGATGATGATGAACAGGTCGCAGCCGACTGGTTTTTGGAGCTTCTGCGCGAACAGCAGAGACTTGACCTCGATATTGTCGGATCGCCCGTCAGACCCGTTCCGGCAAAACCCAACCTCAACCCGTGGAAAAAGCTCATTTGGTCGGGCATCGAGGCGAACAACCTCAAGGCCGAGAAGAGAGCAAGAAGGAAATGGAACGAGAATAAAGCCGACACCATCAAGATCGCCACCGGAAGCTGGCTGGGAAGGATGGAATTCTTCCGCCGGACAGGACTGAGATTCGATTCGCGGATCGGTTTGGCAGGTGGCGAAGACTGGAACCTGTGGCTTCAGGCGAAAGAACTCGGTGCCAGGACGGGCTGGGCTCCTGATGCAATTGTTTATGAGACCGTGCCCGACTGCCGGATAAGCCTTGCTTATCATTTCCGCAGAAACAGAGCCCACAATGCGACCGAGTTCGGAGCTCAGTACCGCAAAAGTCCGCGGCGGGCGCTGCTACAGTTTCCGACCAAACTTCTAAGCCGCATCTGGAAGCTTTTTGCATCCATCTGCATGTTGCCGTTCATGGGCGGGCAGGCACTCATTTCGATGGCAATGGCTCTCGGAGCGATCGTCGGCCTCATTGGAGCACTGTTCGGAATAAGCTCGAAACACTATGTCAACACGACAGGTTTCTGACTTCCTTCGCCACAAAACCGTATCAGGCGACGTACAGGCTTATCAGTACCAGCCGACCGCCACCTGCGCTTCTTCCGACATGCGGTCGGCGGTCCATGGCGGATCGAAAGTCATCGTGACTTCCACCATTGAAACGCCCTCAACCGCGCCGACTGCATTTTCCACCCAGCCCGGCATTTCACCCGCCACGGGACAACCGGGCGCCGTAAGGGTCATCTCGATCTTCACGGTGCGGTCGTCTTCGATATCGATCTTGTAAACAAGACCCAGTTCGTAGATATCGGCGGGAATTTCCGGGTCATATACCGTTTTTAGCGCAGCAATGATGTCGTCGGTCATGCGCAGGAGTTCCTCCTGCGGAATAACGGATGCGGAAAATACCGCATTGCCTTCGGCTGTCGTCGCATCTTCGGAAGGCTTGGTGTCAGCCTGGTCCTGAACTTTATGTTCCATGTCGGTCATCCGAAAAACTTCCTTGCCTTTTCCAAGGCTTCCGCCAATGCATCCACTTCAGCACGGGTATTGTACAGGGCGAAGGATGCACGGCATGTAGAGGTGACGCCGAAGCGTTTCAAGAGCGGCTGAGCGCAATGCGTTCCGGCACGTACCGCCACCCCTGCCCGATCGATCACCATGGACACGTCATGCGCATGAATTCCCTCAAGCGCGAACGAGATGATAGCGCCCTTGTCCGGCGCGCTGCCGAAAATTCGCAGCGAGTTGATCCGCCCGAGCTGCTCGTGGGCATAATCGCGTAAATCTTCCTCATGGGCGAGGATAGCGTGACGGCCAATCTTTTCCATATATTCAAGCGCGGCGCCAAGACCGATGGCCTGAACGATGGGCGGCGTACCGGCCTCAAAGCGGTGCGGCGGATGATTATAGGTGACGTTTTCTTCAGTCACTTCCTCGATCATTTCGCCGCCGCCCTGAAACGGGCGCATCTTCTCGAGCATTTCAGCGCGACCATAAAGGACGCCGATGCCCGAAGGACCATAGACCTTATGACCGGTGAAGACATACCAATCACAGCCGAGATCCCGCACATCAACCGGCAGGTGCACAGCACCCTGACTGCCATCGACCAGCACCGGAATGCCGCGCGCATGAGCAAGATCGACGATTTTCTTGATCGGCGTCACCGTACCGAGCGCGTTCGACATATGGGTAATCGCGACAAGCTTGGTGCGGTCCGTCAGGCGCTTCTCGAATTCCTCGATATGGAAGACGCCTTCATCGTCCACCGGCGCGAAAACAAGCTTTGCCCCTTGTCTTTCGCGAATGAAATGCCACGGCACGATATTGGAGTGATGCTCCATGATCGACAGCAGAATTTCATCGCCTTCGCCGATATGCGGCATGCCGTAGCCATAGGCGACAGTGTTGATCGCCTCGGTCGCGTTTTTCGTGAAGACGATTTCGTCCACCGAACCGGCGTTAAGGAAGCGGCGCACCATCTCGCGTGATTTTTCGTAGGCGTCCGTCGCCGCATTTGACAGGAAATGCAGTCCCCGATGAACATTGGCATATTCGTTGGAATAAGCCTGCGTCACAGCGTCGATGACGCTCTGTGGCTTCTGCGCCGATGCGCCGTTGTCGAGATAGACGAGCGGCTTGCCGTGCACTTCTCGCGAAAGGATCGGGAAGTCCCGGCGGATCGCCTCGACGTCATAAGCCGCAATCAGCGGATTCTTGTGGTCCATGATCGTTCCTCTTGCCGTTTCGGCAGGAAAAGGCGGAGCGCAATCACACGCTCCGTCTCAGTCAATCAGGCGTGGCTGGCGAGCCAGTTGGACAGCACTTCTTCCAGTGCCTCAACCAGCGTTTCGTCTTCCAGCTCCTCGATAATCTCGGCGATGAATGCCTTGATCAACAGGCCACGAGCCTCGTTTTCCGGAATGCCGCGGGCCATCAGATAGAACAGATAGTCCTTCGACAATTCGGTAACCGTCGCACCATGGCCGCAGGCCACGTCATCCGCGAAGATTTCGAGTTCGGGCTTGGCATCGAACTCGCCTTCGTCCGACAGCAGCAGTGTGTTGCAGGCCATGCGGGCGTCGGTCTTCTGGGCGATCTGCGCGACGCGGATCATGCCCTGGAAAACGCCGCGCGCGCGGTCCTTGACCACATTGCGGACAATCTCGGTCGAGCGGGTGTTCTCCACCAGATGGCCAACCGTCATGGTCACGTCTGTATGGCTGTCATCGGCCAGCAGATTGAGGCCGCGAAGTTCAAAGTCAGAATCTTCTCCGGCAACGTTGACGTGCACTTCCTGACGCACGAGCTTGCCGCCCGCATTGATGATGTAAAGCGTCAGGCGGGAGCCCTTGCCCATCGTCGCATTGAACTGCGAGAGCTGCGTTGCCTGACCGAAATCCCGCAGGATAACCCAGAGAATCTCGGCGCCATCGCCAACGGTTACGTGGTTGACAGAAGTGGAGAAGGCATCGCCTTCGCCGCCATGCTGGCGTTCCACGATCGTGGCCTTGACATTGGCACCAATGCGAACCGGGAAACGAGTGTGTCCCTGTCCGACCTTCTGGATATTCTGGAGTTCCAGCGGGGCTTCCAGCTCGGTGCCATCGGCAATCGAAACCATCCAGCCATCGCTGACATAGGCAGCGTTGATCTGGCCGATCGTATCGTCGAAGCCGCGCGATCGGAGCTGGGTGACGAGCGAGCCGTCAGCCAGCGCTTCGCGGACCGGCGTCAGCGAAACGCCTTGAGGCGCATTCGCAGCAAGAGCAACGCCGTTACTCGCGGCGACAATCGACGAACCGGCGATGAGCGCGGGCAACGCCTGCATTCCTGCTGACGTGTCGAACGGCGCTACACCCTTCAGAAGCGTACGGAAATCCGTATAGTGCCAGCTTTCGACGCGGCGGGATGGAATGCCGTTTTCCTTGAGCGCTTCAAGGGCCGCATCACGCGCAACGACAACATCGCCATTGCCCGGCAGGTCGCCCATGCGGTCGGCAAAGCTGTCGATCAGCGCGCTTTCAGCCGACGTTCGCGGCTTGGAAGCTGGAGCGGTCTGGATATTCATGATCCATCCCTCCTCAGGCAGCTTCGCCGATTACGTCGGCATAACCGTTTTCTTCCAGATGCAACGCAAGGCTCTTGTCACCGGACTTGATGACCTGGCCCTTGTACAGCACGTGCACGCTGTCCGGAACGATATGTTCGAGCAGACGCTGATAGTGCGTAATGACGACCACGGCGCGATC
>Ga0182748_1005017_pt1 | contig 10221 bp, 6 predicted proteins | sample eDN3rd37CKraftOP_FD_128877 | JGI IMG/M metagenome (GOLD analysis project Ga0182748, IMG submission 128877) | Enriched Organic Plus compost microbial communities from Emeryville, California, USA - eDNA 3rd pass 37_C Kraft OP (version 2) (version 2) ...
CTGGGCTCGAAGACGGTGGTCGTCATCGCGCTGGCGTTGCTGATCGTGGCGACGCTCGGCATCCTTTCGACCGGGCCGGGCTACACGCTGTTCGGCGCAATGACTTTTTCGGCCGCCGACAGCGGCGGCCTCTTCGCCACGCCGGCGGAAAAGGCCTATATCGTCTTCGGCCTGCTGATCGGCCTTGCCTTCGGCCCGGTGCAGGCCTCGTCGCGCTCCTATCTGGCGCGCAGCGTCACGCCCGCCGAGGCGGGGCGCTATTTCGGCATCTACGCGCTCGCCGGCCGCGCCACCAGCTTTCTGGCGCCGTTCCTCTATGCCACGATCACGGCCACGACCGGCTCGCCGCGCCTGGGCATGACGGTCATCATCGTGTTCCTGGTGGTGGGCATGGCGGTGCTCCTGCCGACGCCCTATCCGGCGGATCGGGCGGAGTGAAAGCGCCTCCCTTCGCCATCTCCGTCATCCTCGGGCAACTGAACCTGCCCCGGACTGCCTGTTGAGAGTTCGAGGCATGGGTCCCCGGAACCTCTGCACGTCGGCCAAAGCTGCCGCAGCGGTGCAGAAAGCGACGCGTCAAAGCAACGTGCGGTATGACCGCCCAGCCCTCCGGCCTACCTCCCTCAAGGGAGAGGTAGGCGCCGGCGCTCCTCAAGGGTGATGGTAAGCCTCAGTGCCTGAAATGGCGCACCCCGGTGAACACCATGGCGATGCCGTGCGCGTCGGCGGCGGCGATCACCTCGTCGTCGCGCATCGAGCCGCCCGGCTGGATGACCGCCGTGGCGCCCGCCTCGATGGCCGACAGCAGGCCGTCGGCGAAGGGGAAGAAGGCGTCGGAGGCGACCACGGAGCCCCTGGTCAGCGGCTCGGCCATGCCGGCGGCTTCGGCCGCATCCAGCGCCTTGCGCGCGGCGATGCGCGAGGAATCGACGCGGCTCATCTGGCCCGCGCCGATGCCGACGGTGGCGCCGTCCTTCACATAGACGATGGCGTTCGACTTCACATGCTTGGCGACGCGGAAGGCAAAGCGCAGGTCTGCCATCTCGCGCTCGGTCGGCGCGCGCCTGGTCACCACCTTCAGCTCGAAATCGTCGACGACGGCATTGTCACGCGATTGCACCAGAAGGCCACCGGCCACCGACCTGACCGCCATGCCGGGCGCGCGCGGGTCGGGCAGGCCACCGGTCACCAGCAGGCGCAGGTTCTTCTTGGCGGCGATGATGGCTTGCGCCTCCTCGCTGGCCTCGGGCGCGATGATGACCTCGGTGAAGGTCTTCACGATTTCTTCCGCCGCTTCCGCATCGAGCAGGCGGTTCACTGCAACGATGCCGCCGAAGGCCGAGACGGGATCGCAGGCGAGTGCCTTGAGATAGGCGTCCTTCAGGCTAGCGCCCTCGCCGACGCCGCAGGGATTGGCGTGCTTGATGATGGCGACCGCGGCCGAGCGGGCGGGATCGAACTCGCCGACCAGCTCGAAGGCGGCGTCGGTGTCGTTGATGTTGTTGTAGGAAAGCTGCTTGCCCTGCAACTGCTTCGCCGTGGCAACGCCGGGGCGCTTCTCCCCGGTGACGTAGAAGCCCGCCTGCTGGTGCGGGTTCTCGCCATAGCGCATGACGCTTTCGAGCTTGCCGCCGAAGGCGCGCCAGGTGGGGTGCTCGATGGCCAGCGCGTCGGCGAACCAGCCCGAGATCACCGCGTCATAGGCCGCGGTGCGGGCGAACGCCTTGGCCGCCAGCTTCTGGCGGAACTCGTAGGAGAGGCTGCCGGTGTTCAGCTCCAGCGCGTTCAGCACGGCGGCATAGTCTTCCGGATCGGTGACGATGGCGACATAGGCGTGGTTCTTGGCCGAGGCGCGCACCATGGCCGGGCCGCCGATGTCGATGTTCTCCACGATCGAGGCGTAGTCGGCGCCCGACTGGCGCACCTCCTCGAAGGGGTAGAGGTTCACCACCACGAGGTCGATGGGCTCGATATTGTGGGCGCGCATGGCCTCGGCATGCTCGGGGTCGTCGCGCACGCCAAGCAGCGCGCCATGCACCGACGGGTGCAGCGTCTTGACGCGGCCGTCCATGATCTCGGGGAAGCCGGTGAGCTCGGAAACGTCGCGCACCGCGATGCCGGCGGCGGCGATCGCCTTGGCGGTGCCGCCGGTCGAAACCAGCTCGACGCCGGCCCTGGCAAGGGCGGCCGCGAAGTCGACCAGGCCGGTCTTGTCGGAGACGGAAAGCAGCGCGCGGCGAACGGGCACCAGGTCTGGGGCGGGAATCTTCTTGGAGGCGACGGCCATGGGAGCGGGCCTTTCGGGCTGGTTGGGAGGATAGAGCGGCCTACCCCCGCGCGCTGGACATCGCAAGGGCAAAATCGCCGCTCGGGCGCGGGTTGCGGGCAGCGCGGCTCAGTGCGCGTTGCCGTGCGCCTGCAGGAACTGCCAGTTCACCTCGGGCAATTGCGAGGCCTTGAAGGCAAGCACGATCTGGCGGCTGCGGCGCGGCCCCCCGAGGCCGGCGAAGAAGATCGATTCCTCCACCTGCGGCGCGACCTCATGGCAGGTGAAGACCCAGCGGTCGCCATGCTGCGCCGAAAGCACCAGCCGGCCCCTGTCGTCGCGGTAAAGCTCGACGTCCGGATGCAGGTGGAAGCGGACGGTGACATGGTCGCCACCGCCGGTCCGCGCACCGCCGGTCCGCACGAAGCGGTCGGTGCCGGACAGGAGCGTGCCTTCCGCCGACAGCGACACTTCGCGCTCGTGCCGGATGCCGAAGAGCGGCACATAGCCGTCATGGCTGGCGATGAAGCCCTGCATGCCGTGCGTGTCGGTGCGGCGGCTGGTGACGTTGCGCGGCCCGCCGATCAGCCGGGCGCCGAGCAGGCCGTTGACGCGCGGCGAATGGCTGAAGCGCGCCGAGGAGGTGTCGTTGAGCCCGGCGGTGGAATGGGCGGCCGTCGCGCGCGACAGCGGCCGGAACTCCGCCGCGCCATAGGCGTCGATGCCGGCATTGACGATGAAATGCTGGCGGCCGGACGACATCTCGAACGACAGGCATCCGGCATGGGCCTTGTCCGACACCTGGCTGGGCGGCGGCGGGCCGGCATCGGCGATCACCGTGGTGGCGCCCAGCGACAGGCGCTCATAGCCCGAATAGGGCGCATGCAGCAGCGGCGCGCCGGCGGTGTCGTCATGGCGCATGATCGCGGCGATGCGGTCGGGGATGGTCACGCCCATGCCGTTGAAGCGCGCCATGCTGCCGTCGCGGTGGCGGAAGAAGCGCAGCGCCGGCAGCATGCGGTCGATGGCGCCGATCAGCGCCTCGGGCGGCGACTCGGCCTGGTTGGCATAGGTCTGCCGCAGCGGCAGAAGGTCGGCCAGCAGTTCCAGCACGGCCAGCGGGTTGCGCGAGATGTGGCCGCCATCGGGCAATATCTGCCGCTCCAGCTCCTCGGCCAGGTTGCGCGTGGCGTTGCGCAGCGCGGCGGGCGATGCCGGCAGCGACAGGGCGGAAAAGGCCAGCGCGATGCGCGCCCTGAGCTTTTCCTCGCCGTCGGGCATCTCGCGCGCCATGGAGCGCAGATAGCGGATCTGCACCGCCAGCGATTTCAGATAGCCGCGATAGAAGGGAAGCTCGGCGCCCTGCAGCACCACCGAGGAATGCTGCAGCCAGGCGATGATGCGGCGCGCCACGATCGCCGGTTCCCAGGCGGTGCCGGCGATGCGGCCGCCATGGCTGCCGATCCAGTCGCCGACCAGCGCGCGGGCGTTGGCCGCCGCAAGCTCGGTGCCGGCGGCGCGCATGTGGCGCAGCCAGCGGAACGAGTGCAGCGAGCGCTCCCAGTCGCGATTGGCGCCGCTGATCTGGAACGGCGACTGGCCGCCCGTCTCGATCATGTGGCCGGCGAATGGATAGCGGCCGTAATAGATTTCAAGCGCGATCTGCTGGTCGGCGAGGCGCAGATCGGGCGGGGCGATCAGCACGCGCTCGGGCGTGCGACCGGCAAAGCGCCAGCGATAGACCGGACCGCCGCGCAAGCGACGGCGCGTCTTGCGCCAGAGCTCCTTGGCGACGAGCGCCCAAAGGTCTGCCGTGTTGCCAGTGGCAATCGACAATCAATGCCTCCAGAAATGAAAATGTCCGCCCGCAAACCAGAATTATATGATTCACGATATTATGCGAAGGTGAATTTGGCCGCGGGCCGGCAACTGGGGATAAGCATCGGGTCCCGGGCCCGCAGACCGCGGGTTTCATGGCATCCGGCGCAATGCGTGACGAATCTCGCATTTTGCGCCCCGAAACCATGCAAAACCGACTCGGAAAGCAGCGATTTTCCCGGCTCCGGAGCCGTCAAACATGCGGTTTGCCTTGACAGTTCACCTATTTTCCTGTCTACACCCTCGCAATTCCGCGACGAGTAAACCACTCCGAGCAGCCGACCGGGACGATCACTGCAATTAATTGCATGACGATCCCGGAGGTCAACATCCGGCAGCGCGATGCGCCCCCGGGTGCCATTCGGCTTTGGGCGTTTGTCCGGCCCGAATGCTTGGCTCTTGCGCGCGGAACCATTACCTCTGGCGGGGAAACCCGTCAGAGACAGAAGGAAGAACGATGTTCGAATCGCTGCAAGAGCGACTTGGCTCCATTCTCAACGGCCTGACCGGCCGTGGCGCGCTGTCGGAGGCCGATGTTTCGGCCGCCCTGCGCGAGGTGCGCCGCGCCCTCATCGAGGCCGACGTGGCGCTGGAGGTCGTGCGTTCCTTCGTCGACCGCGTGCGCGAGAAGGCCGTCGGCGCGGCCGTGCTCAAGTCGATCAAGCCCGGCCAGATGGTCGTCAAGATCGTCCATGACGAGCTGGTCGAGATGCTGGGCGCCGAGGGCGTCGCCATCGATCTCAACGCGCCCGCCCCGGTCGTTGTCATGATGGTCGGCCTGCAGGGCTCGGGCAAGACCACCACCACCGCCAAGATCGCGAAGCGGCTGACCGAGCGCCAGGGCAAGAAAGTGCTCATGGCCTCGCTCGACACGCGCCGTCCGGCCGCGCAGGAGCAGCTGCGCCAGCTCGGCGAGCAGACGCAGGTCGCCACGCTCCCCATCGTCGCCGGCCAGACGCCGGTGGACATCGCCAGGCGCGCCGTGCAGGCGGCCAGGCTCGGCGGCCATGACGTCGTCATCCTCGACACCGCCGGCCGCACGCATATCGACGAGCCGCTGATGGTCGAGATGGCCGACATCAGACAAGCCTCGAACCCGCACGAGATCCTGCTCGTCGCCGACAGCCTCACCGGTCAGGACGCCGTCAACCTCGCCAAGAACTTTGACGAGCGCGTCGGCATCACCGGTCTCGTGCTCACCCGCATGGACGGCGACGGCCGCGGCGGTGCGGCCCTTTCCATGCGCGCCGTCACCGGCAAGCCGATCAAGCTCATCGGCACCGGCGAGAAGATGGACGGGCTGGAGGAGTTCTATCCCAAGCGCATCGCCGACCGCATCCTCGGCATGGGCGACATCGTCAGCCTCGTCGAGAAGGCCGCCGAAACCATCGACGCGGAAAAGGCCGCGGCGATGGCCAGGAAGATGCAGTCGGGCAAGTTCGACCTGAACGACCTCGCCGGCCAGCTCCAGCAGATGCAGAAGATGGGCGGCATGGGCGGCATCATGGGAATGATGCCCGGCATGGGCAAGATGAAGGACCAGATCGCCGCCGCCGGCTTCGACGACAAGATGTTCGCGCGCCAGCTCGCCATCATCTCCTCGATGACCAAGGCCGAGCGCGCCAATCCCGACATCCTCAAGCACAGCCGCAAGAAGCGCATCGCCGCCGGCTCCGGCACCGACGCGGCCGAGATCAACAAGCTGCTCAAGATGCATCGCCAGATGGCCGACATGATGAAGGCCATGGGCGGCAAGGGCAAAGGCGGCGGCATGATGCGCGGCCTGATGGGCGGCATGGCGCAGAAGATGGGCCTGGGCGGCCTCGCCGGCGGCATGCCGGGCGGAATGCCCGATCTTTCCAAGATGGACCCCAAGCAGCTCGAGGCGCTGAAGAAGCAGGCGGAAGCCGCCGGCCTCGGCAAGGGGCTGCCGGGTGGCCTGCCCGGTCTCGGCAACGGCGGTTTGCCGGGCCTGCCCGGCGGCATGAAGCTGCCCGGCCTTGGCGGCGGGCTTCCGGGCCTGGGCAAGAAGAAGTGAGCGCTGCGATGACCGAAGCCGACGTGAAAAACCTGCTTTCCCAGTATCGCGCCTCGATCGACAATATCGATGCGGCGCTGGTCCATATGCTGGCCGAGCGCTTCCGCTGCACCCAGGCGGTGGGCGTGCTGAAGGCCACGCACGGCCTGCCGCCGGCCGACCCGGCGCGCGAGCAGACCCAGATCGCGCGCCTGCGCCGCCTTGCCGACGAGGCGCAGCTCGACCCCGATTTCGCGGAGAAGTTCCTGAACTTCATCATCCGCGAAGTGATCCGCCATCACGAGGCAATCGCCGCTTCGAGCAGCGGCGAGACAACGAACGACGCTTCGAGCAGCGGCGAGACAATGAATGCCGCTTCGAGCAGCGGCGAAAATGCAGGTGCTGCCTCGAACGGCACAGAGAATTCCGCCGCATCGAGCGGCGGACGACAGACCATCTGAACAGAACGAACCTTTAGGAGAAGAAAATGTCGTTGAAGATCCGTCTGGCCCGCGCGGGCTCCAAGAAGCGCCCTTACTACCACATCGTCATCGCCGACGCGCGCAGCCCGCGTGACGGCCGTTTCATCGAGACGATCGGTGCCTGGAACCCGATGCTGCCCAAGGACGGCGATCGCGTGAAGATCGACGAAGACCGCGTCAAGCACTGGCTCAGCCACGGCGCCCTGCCGACCGACCGTGTCGCCCGCTTCCTGGACGCCGCCGGCCTGGCCAAGCGCGACGCCCGCAACAACCCGACCAAGGGCGAGCCGGGCAAGAAGGCGCAGGAACGCGCCGCCGCCATCAAGCAGGCCCAGGAAGCCGCTGCCGCCGCTCTGGCCGCCGCCAATGCGGCTCCGGCCGAAGAGACCTCGGCCGAGTAATCTTTCGGCTTCGGCTGGAATTGAGACGGCGGGTTCTGGCCCGCCGTTTTCTATTCCGGCAACCAGTCGTCCGCCTTTCCCAACTCCACAGCGTGGAACCATGATCCGCATCGAGAACGTCAGCAAGCAGAACAGCCACCGGCTGCTTTTCATCGAGGCTTCCGCGACCTTGCAGAAGCAGGAGAAGATCGGGCTCGTCGGTCCCAACGGTGCGGGCAAGACCACGCTGTTCCGCATGATTACCGGCGAGGAGCTGCCCGACGAGGGCCAGGTCTCGACCGAGCGCGGCATCACCATCGGTTATTTCAACCAGGATGTCGGCGAGATGGCCGGCCGCAGCGCGGTGGCCGAAGTGATGGAGGGCGCCGGCCCGGTGAGCGAGGTGGCCGCCGAGCTGCGCGCGCTGGAGGCCGCGATGGTCGACCCCGACCGCGCCGACGAGATGGACGCCATCATCGAGCGCTATGGCGAGGTGCAGGCCCGCTACGAGGAGCTGGACGGCTATTCGCTGGACGGCCGGGCGCGCGAGGTGCTGGACGGGCTCGGCTTCAGCCAGGAGATGATGGACGGCGATGTCGGCAAGCTTTCGGGCGGCTGGAAGATGCGCGTGGCGCTTGCCCGCATCCTGCTGATGCGGCCCGACGTGATGCTGCTCGACGAGCCGTCGAACCATCTCGATATCGAAAGCCTGATCTGGCTGGAGGAGTTCCTGAAGGGCTATGACGGCGCGCTGCTGATGACATCGCACGACCGCGCCTTCATGAACCGCATCGTCAACAAGATCATCGAGATCGACGGCGGCGCGCTCACCAGCTATTCCGGCGACTACGAGTTCTACGAACAGCAGCGCCAGTTGGCCGACAAGCAGCAGCAGGCGCAGTTCGAGCGCCAGCAGGCCATGCTCGCCAAGGAGATAAAGTTCATCGAGCGCTTCAAGGCACGCGCCTCGCATGCCTCGCAAGTGCAGAGCCGCGTGAAGAAGCTGGAGAAGATCGACCGCGTCGAGCCGCCCAAGCGCCGCCAGACGGTGGCCTTCGAGTTCCAGCCCGCGCCGCGCTCGGGCGAGGATGTCGTGACGCTCAAGAACGTGCACAAGCGCTATGGCAGCAAGGTCATCTACGAGGGGCTGGACTTTCAGATCCGCCGCAAGGAGCGCTGGTGCATCATGGGCGTCAACGGGGCGGGCAAATCGACGCTGCTGAAGCTCGCCGCGGGCGCCTCCGAGCCGGACCAGGGGACGGTGACGCGCGGTCCCAGCGTCAAGATGGGCTATTTCGCCCAGCACGCCATGGACCTTCTCGACGGCGAGCTGACGGTGTTCGAGCAACTGGAGCGCAGCTTTCCCCAGGCCGGGCAGGCGCCGCTGCGCGCCCTTGCCGGCTGCTTCGGCTTTTCCGGCGACGAGATCGAGAAGAAATGCCGCGTGCTTTCGGGCGGCGAGAAGGCGCGGCTCGTCATGGCGATCATGCTGTTCGATCCGCCCAACCTGCTGGTGCTGGACGAGCCGACCAACCATCTCGACATCGCCACCAAGGAGATGCTGATCGATGCGCTGTCGCGCTACGAGGGCACCATGCTCTTCGTCTCGCACGACCGCCATTTCCTGGCGGCACTCTCCAACCGCGTGCTGGAGCTGACGCCGGACGGCATCCACGCCTATGGCGGCGGCTATACGGAATATGTCGAGCGCACCGGGCAGGAGGCTCCGGGCCTGCGGCACTGACCGCAAGCCCCTCCAGAGGCCGGTGCCTTTTCGCGGCCCGGCGGGGCGTCCATCCCCGCTTATCCGGGTTCTACGGAATCGCCGGAACCGCTCTATCTATTTGTTTCTTCACGCATTTCCGGACGCAAAACCGCTTCGCACTTTTGCCGGAAATGCTCTAACGGGCCGCGCGGGCCGACCGTCTCCGCAACCAGGGGGCGGCCGGACAATATCGCGCACCTGCCCGTCGTTGACCTCAACCACGGTTGAGGTTCTAGAAGAGCTGTCGGCACGCGACGGACGTTCGCAAAAGGAGGCCGACATTGAACAGCAACATTGACGACACACTCCCCTCGGGCGGCGCGGCATCGATGGCTGCGAGCGTTCCCGCAAGCTGGGCCGAATTGTTCAGCGGCAGGAATGCGTTCTACGCGCTGGCGCTGGCCGGCGGCGTGACGCTGCATGCCGTCAACATGTATATAGCAACCACCGTCATGCCCTCGGTGATCGCCGACATAGGCGGGCTCGACTTCTACGCCTGGGCGACCACGCTTTTCGTCGCCGCCTCCATTCTCGGCGCGGCGCTCACCGCCAGGCTCCTGAAGAGCGCCGGGCCACGGGGCGCCTATCTCATCGCCACCATCCTGTTCGGGGGCGGCACGCTGGTCTGCTCGCTTGCCGTCAACATGCCGGTGATGCTGGCCGGCCGCGCCGTGCAGGGGCTGGGCGGCGGCTTCCTCTACGCGCTCGCCTACGGCCTCACGCGCGTGGTGCTGCCGGAGCGGCTGTGGGGGCGCGCCATCGGGTTGATCTCGGCGATGTTCGGCGTGGCGACGCTGATCGGCCCCGCCATCGGCGGCATCTTCGCGGAATATGGCGCCTGGCGGGCGGCGTTCTGGTCGCTGCTGCCCTTCGCGGCCCTGTTCGCGTTGCTCGCCTTCGCCACGCTGCCGCGCAGCAGCTGGGACAGCAACGAGCGCTCGTCGGTGCCCCTCCCGCAGCTCTTGCTGCTGATGGGCGCGGTGCTGGCCGTCTCTGCCGGAAGCCTGTCGGCGGACACGGCATGGAAGCTCGCCGGCCTGCTGGGAGGGCTGGCGCTCATTGCCCTGATCGCGGCGGTGGATGCCGGCGCAAGCGCGCGGCTGCTGCCGAAGAAGTCGTTCCGGCTCTCGACGCCGCTGGGAGCGCTCTACCTCCTGATCGCGCTTCTGATGCTGAGCATGCAGCCGGAAATCTTCGTGCCCTATCTGCTGCAGAAGCTGCACGGGCAATCGCCGCTGTGGGCCGGCTATCTCGCGGCGCTGATGGCCATAGGCTGGACGGTGGCGTCGTTCCTCAGCTCACGCTGGCAGGAGCGCGGCGGCGACCGGCTGGTGGTCGCCGGGCCGGTGCTGGCGCTCGCCGGTCTCGTCCTGCTTGCCGTCTTCCTGCCGGTCGAGAGCGGGGGAGGCTGGTCGCTGCTGGCGCCGATCAGC
>Ga0182748_1005018_pt1 | contig 10221 bp, 9 predicted proteins | sample eDN3rd37CKraftOP_FD_128877 | JGI IMG/M metagenome (GOLD analysis project Ga0182748, IMG submission 128877) | Enriched Organic Plus compost microbial communities from Emeryville, California, USA - eDNA 3rd pass 37_C Kraft OP (version 2) (version 2) ...
GCGTCCTGGACGCCGGAAGTGTTGCGGCGCAGGAGATCCAGCGTCGACTTGCCACCCGCGTGCAGCAGGCGCGCGGTGTCGTCGGTGCGGCAGTACTGCTCGCCGACGATCGCGGACAGTTCGTCGCGGTCAGCTTCGGTGAGCGTGCAAGGTCGCAGCGCGACGTCCTCGGGGGACTTGTCGACGGCGGCGGAGTCGGCGACCCCCAGCGCCTGCTGCAGCAGGGAGCGGATGCCCTCGGACAACGGCTTGGCCGCCTTCGGGTCGCCCCAGGCGTTCCACTTCATCGGGGGCAGTAATCGCTCGGCCGGTCGCGTCATGCGTTACAGTATTACACATGGTGTCAATCAGTAACGAGAGCGCCGGGGAATCGCTGGGCGAACGGATCCTGGACGCCGCGGCCAGCTGTGTCCTGGCGTTCGGTGTCGACCGCGTGACACTGGCCGAGATCGCGCGACGTGCCGGCGTCAGCAGACCCACCGTCTATCGACGCTTCCCCGATACGCGGTCGATACTCGCGGCGCTGCTGACGGCACGGATCGTGCGCGTGCTCGACGAGGTCGAATCGGATGCGCGGGGGCGGGAGGCGCTGGTGCGTCGCATCGTCGCGGTGGCCGAGCGCCTGCGCCACGACGAGGTGATCATGGCCGTGCTGCACACCGCGCCGGACGTCGCGATGGTCTACATCGCCGAGCGCCTGGGCACCAGCCAGCAGATCCTCATCGATGCGGTCGCCGGGGAGATCAAGATCGCCCAGGAGGGCGGCAGCGTGCGCGCCGGGGATGCGCGCCAGCTGGCCACGATGTGCCTGCTGATCACGCAGTCGGCGATCCAGTCCGCGCAGATGGTTGCGCCCATCCTCGACGCCGACGCGCTCGCACGGGAGTTGGCGTACTCGTTGAACGGATACCTTAAGCCGTGACCGCGTCGCAGGGCGCTGCGAGCCGCACGGCGCTGAACGCCGAACGGCGCGCAGCCGAACTCGACGCGCTCGCCGACGGTGAACGCGTCGACGTCCTGGTGATCGGGGGAGGCATCACCGGTGCCGGCATCGCGCTGGATGCCGCGACCCGCGGGCTGCGCGTCGCGCTGGTCGAGAAACACGACCTGGCGTTCGGCACAAGCCGCTGGAGCTCCAAGCTGGTACACGGCGGTCTGCGCTACCTCGCGACCGGCAACGTCGGCATCGCCCGCCGCAGCGCCGTCGAACGCGGAATCCTCATGGGCCGCAACGCCCCTCACCTCGTCAAGGCCATGCCGCAGCTCGTGCCGCTGTTGCCGTCGATGAACCGGGCATCCCGAGCGTTGATCCGCACCGGATTCCTCGCCGGCGACGGTCTGCGCAAGCTCGCGGGCACCAGCGCCGCCACACTGCCGCGCTCGCGCCGCATCGACGCCGCGCGTGCCGTGGCGATGGCCCCCACCGTCCGCACCGACGGCCTCGAGGGTGGTTTCCTCGCCTACGACGGCCAACTGGTCGACGACGCGCGCCTGGTGGTCGCGGTGGCCCGCACCGCGGCCCAGCACGGCGCACGCATCCTCACCCGTGTATCCGCCGATCACGCGACCGGGGAGTCGGTGCGGCTCACCGACCACCGCACCGGGTCGTCTTTCGACGTGCGCGCACGCGTGGTGATCAACGCTGCCGGGGTGTGGGCGGGCCAGGTGGACCCGACGATCAGGCTGCGTCCCAGTCGCGGCACACACCTGGTGTTCGACGCCGCCGCGTTCGGCAACCCCACTGCGGCGCTGACCATTCCGATCCCCGGTGAGCTCAACCGGTTCGTGTTCGCGATGCCCGAACAACTCGGCCGTATCTACCTGGGACTCACCGACGAGGACGCGCCAGGGCCGATACCCGATGTGCCGCAGGCCACCCCGGCCGAGATCTCGTTTCTGCTCGACACCGTCAACACCGCACTGGCCACCACGCTGACGCCCGCCGATGTGCGCGGCACCTACGCAGGGCTGCGCCCGCTGATCGACGCGGGCGAAGGCCGCACCGCAGACCTGTCGCGCGAGCACGCCGTGGTCGAATCGCCCGACGGTGTGCTGAGCGTGGTCGGCGGCAAACTCACCGAATACCGGTACATGGCAGAGGACGTGCTGGACCGTGCAGTCGCAATGCGTGGGCTCGACGCGGGGGAGTGCCGCACGCGCAACCTGCCGCTCGTCGGTGCACCCGCGAACCCGGTGACCACGCTGCGCGCGCAGGTCGAACTCCCCGGATCTCTGGTGGCGCGCTACGGCGCCGAGGCGCACAACGTCATCGCCCAGGCGACGTGTGCGCGTCCGGTCGAACCGGTGGCCGACGGAATCGACGTCACACGAGCCGAGTTCGAGTACGCCGTGACGCACGAGGGCGCGATGACCGTCGACGACATCCTCGACCGGCGCACCCGCATCGGACTGGTCACCGAGGACCGCGAGCGTGCACTCGCCGCGGCGACGGAGGTGCTCGCCAGGATCGGCTGAAAGTTCTCTGCCACCCCGGTACGCGTGTGGGATGGCAGAGGCGAGGGGAGAAGCGGCACCAGTGGGACGGCCAGGGGGGTGCACTGCGCTCCGGATGCGTGGCGATGCTGCCCTTGCTCATCGGATCGCCCGTTCGCAGCGGTGGCCGGTTTGGCGGGCACCCACAACGGCGTCAGCATCTTCGAGACGGCCGCGTTCTCGCTGCTGATCGGCGACGGTCGCATCCAACCGGTCTCACCCGCGACGTTGGCCGGCGCGGCCGCCCTTGTCGTGTCCTTGCGGTGGAAGAACCTGACGTTGAGCATCATCAGCGGCCTCGTCGCGTACGCATGCCTGGATCTCGTCATGTGAATCGCGCCGGCCGTCGGCGAGCAACATGTCGCGGATGGCGGAGTGGGTGTGGCGCTGCCACAACGCCTGTGCGCCGACGAGTAGTTCGGGCTGCAGGTCGACCACGACAACACGGCCGTCCATCGCCGCGCCTGCGGGTGCGGTGACGAACGCGATGGCGTCGGTGGTCAGCGGGGCGGCCACGGTGGCCGCGCCCTGCACGCGACTGACGACGTAGTCGGGTTCGAAGCCGGCGCGGCGGCACGCTCCCATGAGGAAGTCGCTGTAGTACGACGCGCCGGGTGGCGCCCACAACGCGATGCGTTCGCCGGCAACGTCGCTGATGTCGACGGAAGCTTTGCCCGCCAGGCGGTGGTCGCGCGGCAGGGCGAGGCGGACACGGTCGAAGCCCAGCACCGCCGTGGCGACCGCGCTGGTGGGCACCACGCCCCGGCGCAGCCCCAGGTGCACGGTGCCGTCGAGCACGGCCTCGACGAGGGCGTCGGGATAGAACTGGCGGAAGGTGAACGACACGTCCGGGAACGCGGTGATGGCGCGTTCAACGTGCGTATAGGCCTCGATACCGCTGAGCGCGGGGGTGTGGCCGATGACGTAGGCCTCGTCGGCACGGTGGGCGGTCTGCTCGACACGCGCGGCGATGGTGTGTGCGGCAGCCAGCAGCGGTCGCCCTTCGACCAGGAGCACCTCGCCGGCGCGCGTGAGGCGCAAGCGGCGTCCCTCCCGGTGGAACAGCGTCGCGCCGAGCTGTTTCTCAAGTTGCTGTATCGAGCTGCTCAGCGCTTGCTGGCTAAGGTGCAGCGCCGCGGCTGCGGCCGTCACGCTGCCGGCGTCGGCCACCGCGACGAATTGACGCAACCGTCGAAGATCAGGCATTTGATCCGTCACTCGATCAGGCTATACAAGCGTTGCTTGTCAAATAGTCGAGATTTTGTGTTTCTCTGCTGTGAGCGGCGGAGCTAGCGTACGGACCATGAGCAAATTGGAAGGTAAGTCCGCAGTGGTAGCTGCCGGGGCCAAGAACCTCGGCGGGTTGATCAGCACGACGTTGGCTTCGAGGGGTGTCAACGTCGCAGTGCACTACAACAGCGCGTCCACCGAGGCCGATGCCGACAAGACCGTTGCCGCGGTGCAGGACGCGGGGGTCAAGGCCGTCAAGGTGCAGGGTGACCTGACCGTGCCGGCCAATGTCGAGAAGCTCTTCGACACGGCGATCGACGCGTTCGGCGGTGTGGACATCGCGATCAACACCGTCGGCAAGGTGCTGCGCAAGCCGATCACCGAAACCACCGAGGCCGAATACGATTCGATGTTCGACATCAACTCCAAGGCCGCCTACTTCTTCCTGCAGCAGGCGGGCAAACGTCTCAACGACAACGGGTCGATCACCACGATCGTGACATCGCTGCTCGCGGCCTACACCGACGGCTACTCCACCTATGCGGGGTCGAAGAGTCCCGTCGAGCACTTCACCCGCGCGGCGTCGAAGGAGTTCGGGGTGCGGGGGATCAACGTCAACAACATCGCGCCCGGGCCGATGGACACGCCGTTCTTCTACCCCGAGGAGACCCCCGAGCGCGTCGAGTTCCACAAGTCCCAGGCCATGGGCAACCGCCTGACCGATATCGGCGACATCGCCCCGCTGGCGGTGTTCCTCGCCGACGAAGGGCACTGGATCAACGGCCAGACGCTGTTCGCCAACGGCGGTTACACCACCCGGTAAGCCTGCCCACCAGACGCAAAACTGCTCCTTTTCGTGTGAAAAGGAGCAGTTTTGCGTCTGTTCGCGCTGAGAAGTTACAGCGGGATGTTCTTGTGGCGACCACGGCGGTGCGGGGCCTCGGCAAGAGCCTCGGTGAGCTTGCTGCGGGTGTGTGACGGGTCGATCTTCTCGTCGACCACACCGATCTCGATCGCGGAATCCACACCGCCGGCGATCTTCTCGTGCTCGACCGCCAACTGCTCGTGCAGGGCCTCGCGCTCGGCGGGATCCTCGACCGCGGCCAGCTTCTTCTTGTGCAGGATGCCGACGGCGGCCTTGGCGCCCATGACGGCGACCTCGGCGTCCGGCCACGCGAACACCTTGGTGGCGTTGAGCGAGCGCGAGTTCATCGCGATGTAGGCGCCGCCGTAGATCTTCCGGGTCACCAGGGTGACACGGGGGACCGTCGACTCACCGAACGCGTGCAGCAGCTTCGCGCCGCGGCGCACGACGCCGCCCCATTCCTGATCCACACCGGGCAGGTAGCCGGGCACGTCGACGATGACCACCAGCGGGATGCCGAACGCGTCGCACAGGCGCACGAAACGCGCTGACTTCTCGGCGCTCTCGGAGTTCAGGCAGCCGCCGAGACGCAGCGGGTTGTTGGCGATGACACCGATGGTGCGCCCCGCGAGCCGGCCCAGGCCGACCACGATCGACGGGGCCCACTTGGCCTGGAACTCCTCGAAGGGCACGCCCTCGTCGAGCAGCGCGTGCACCAGAGGGTGCACATCGTAGGCGCGGCGTGCGGAGTCCGGCAGCAGCGCGTGCAGGTCGGAGTCGCCGGCCTCGGCCTTGCTGCGGTCGAAATGGCCCTGCTGGCAGAACAATCCGACCAGGCGGCGGCCGCGCTCGTACGCGTCGAGCTCGTCGTCGGCGACGATGTGGCACACACCGGACTTCTTGTGGTGGGCCTCCGGGCCGCCGAGCGACACCATGTCGACGTCCTCGCCGGTCACGCTGCGCACCACGTCGGGGCCGGTGACGAAAATCTTGCTGTCGGGCGCCATGACGATGACGTCGGTGAGCGCCGGGCCGTAGGCCGCGCCGCCCGCGGCGAAGCCGACGACCACCGAGATCTGCGGGATGTAGCCCGACGCCCGGATCATGGCCTCGAACATCAGACCGACCGCGTGCAGCGCCTTGACGCCTTCGGCCAGTCGTGCGCCACCGGAGTGCCAGATGCCCACGATGGGGCTCTGCTCCTCGATCGCGGTGTCGTACGCGTCGACGATGTGCGCGCAGCCCTCGACACCCATGGCGCCACCCATGACGGTGCCGTCGGTGCAGAAGGCGATGGTTCGCACGCCGTTGACGGTGCCGGCCGCGGCCAGCACACCGGAGCGGTCACGCTCGTGGAGAAGTTCGACCGAGCCGTCGTCGAAGAACGTGCTCAGGCGCAGCAGCGGATCGCGCGGATCGAGTGATTCGGCAGCCGCCTCGGGGGCCATGATCGTCATACAAACCTCCTGTAGCCCGTCGGACTTGCGGCTGACGGCCTCGAAGAAACATTCAACTCGGTTGAGTATCAGTACTTTCCGAAGGCGAGCGCGACATTGTGCCCACCGAATCCGAACGAATTGTTGATCGCGTACTTGTAATCGCCCTGTCGTGGCTCCCCGGCGACAACATCCAGATCGATTTCCGGATCCAGGTTGTTCAGGTTGCGCGTCGGCGGGATGATTCCGTCCCGCAACGCCAGGACCGTCAGGATGGATTCGACCGCGCCGACCGCGCCGACCGAGTGGCCCAGCGCGCCCTTCGGTGCGTACACCGCAGGCTTGTGGCCGCCCATCGCGTTGTTGATTGCCTTGCTCTCGGCCACGTCGCCGACATTGGTGCCGGTCGCATGCGCGTTGACGTGGTCGATGTCCGTGGGTTTCAGACCCGCGAGTTCGATCGCGCGGGTCATGGCGTAACCGGCCTGCTCACCGTTGGGATCCGGCGCCACGATGTGGTAGCCGTCCGAGGTGACGCTCGCGCCCATGAGCCGGCCCAGGATGTTGGCGCCGCGCGCCTTGGCGTGCTCCTCGGTCTCGATGACCATGAGCGCACCGGCCTCGCCGAACACGAAACCGTTGCGGTCCTTGTCGAACGGCTTGCAGGCGCCCTCCGGATCGTCGTTGCTGTTGGACAGCACGATCCGCATCTGCGCGAAGCCCGCGATCGGCACGGCTTCGATCTTGGTCTCGACACCACCGCAGATGGCGATGTCGGCCTCACCGAGCACGATGTTGCGCCACGCGTTGGCGATCGCCTCAGAACCCGAGGCGCAGGCCGAGATCGACGTGCACACACCGGCTTTCGCCTGCCGTTCCAGACCGATCGCGGCCGCGGCGCCGTTGGGCATGTACATCTGCACCACCAACGGGGACACCGCGCGCAGGCCCTTGGCCCGCATGCCGTCGTAGGCGAACACGAGTTCCTCGGTGGAACCGAGGCCCGTGCCCATCGACACCATGAGACGGCGGGCGTCGACCTCCGGGGAGCCGGCATTGGCCCAGACCCGGCGGCCGAGCACCGTCGCCATCTTCTGCAAATATGACAACCGGCGCAGTTCGACCCGCGTCAGTTCGGAATCGAACTCCTCCAGGAGATGTCCGCCGATACGAACCGGCAGGTTGTACTCCTCGACGAACGGATCCGTGAGCTTACGGATACCGCTCTGGCCGTCGAGCAGCTTCTTCCAGGTGCTTTCCGCATCCGTCGCCAGCGCTGTCGTCATCGCAACGCCGGTGACGACCACGTTGGGAAGCCCATTCCCCGTGGACAGTGCCGCCATATTTACGCGATTCTTTCCTCTACAGAGACTCAGTAACGCCCGAATGCCAGAGCCACATTGTGGCCACCGAACCCGAACGAGTTGTTGATGGCGTACTTGTATTCGCCGTACCGAGGCTCACCTGCAACGATATCGAGATCGATCTCGGGATCCGGGGTCTCGTAGTTCAGCGTCGGGGGGATCACGCCGTCGCGGAGAGCCAGGACCGTGAGGATCGATTCCAGCGCACCGACCGCACCGATGGAGTGGCCGAGCGCGGACTTGGGGGCGTACACCGCGGCGTGTTCCACACCGGCAACCCGGAGGGCGTTGGCCTCGGCAGTGTCCCCGATCGGGGTGGCGGTGGCGTGGGCGTTGACGTGGTCGATGTCCTTGGGATCGAGGCCCGCGGTCTCCATCGCACGCTTCATCGCCTGACCGGCGCGCTGCCCATCGGCGGCCGGGGCCACCATGTGGAACGCGTCGGACGTGATGCCCGCACCCATCAGACGCGCCAGCGGCTTGGCGCCGCGCGCCTTGGCGTGCTCCTCGGTCTCGATGATCATCATCGCGCCGGCCTCACCGAACACGAAGCCATCGCGGTCCTTGTCGAACGGACGCGACGCGCCCTGCGGATCATCGTTGCGGGTGCTCATCGCGCGCATCATCGAGAACGCCGCGATGGGCAACGCCTCGATACCGCCTTCGACACCACCGCAGACCGCGAAATCGGCGTCGCCCATGACGATCTGACGCCACGCGTGCGCGATGGCCTCCGAACCGGACGAGCAGGCCGACACCGGCGTGATGACACCGGCGCGGGCGCCGAGTTCGAGCCCGACGACGGCTGCCGCGCCGTTGGGCATGATCATCTGCACCGCGAGCGGCGACACCTTGCGGGGGCCACCCTCGTTCATCGCGTCGTAGGTCTCGACGATCTTCTCGCCGCCGCCCAGCCCGGTGCCGATCACGACCGCGAAACGGTCCGGATCGACCTCAGGTGCGCCTGCGTTCTCCCACAGCTGCTTGCTGAGGAACTTCGACATGCGCTGGACGTAGGACATGCGGCGCATGTCCAGACGGGTCATGTGATCGTCGATGTTGTCGACCAGGTGCCCGCCGATACGCACCGGCAGGTCCCACTTGGTGACGAACTCGTCTTCGAGGACGCGGATACCGCTCTCGCCGGCCAGCAGGCCCTTCCACGTGCTCTCGATGTCCGGCGCGATCGACGTCGTCGCCGTGACGGCGGTCACCACCACATTGGGGTAACCGCCGTTGGCAGTGGAAGGCCTGGTCACTGGTCTGCCGCGAACTTCTCACGCAGGGCAGCAGCGGCCTCGGGGTTCTCTTCCTCGAGCTTCTGGATGTAGGCAACCACGTCGCCCACGGTGCGCAGACCGGCCAGATCCTCGTCCGGGATCTTCACGCCGTACTTGTCCTCGGTCTGCACCGCGATCTCGACCATCGACAGCGAGTCGATGTCCAGGTCGTCGACGAACGACTTCTCCGGGGTGACCTCGGACGGCTCGATACCGGTGACCTCTTCGATGATCTCGGCGAGACCGGCGATGATTTCTTCCTGGGTGGCGGCCACAGTGGCTCCTTCGTTGTTGTTGATGCCCCTCCGGCTGTGGAGGGGTTCATTCCGGACGTTTGTCGTGCGGTTTGCCGGACCTACAGCTGGTCCAGACCGTCCAGGTCTTCTGGGGACTTGATGGCGCGCGTCGGCGTGCCCTTCAGTTCACGCTTGGCGATGCCCACCAGCGTGCCGGCCGGCGGGAACTCGACGATCCCGGCGGACTCCGCATTCTGGAAGCGATCACGCAGCGTGGCGGTGCACAGATCCCAGCGCACCGGCTTGGTGAGTTGTGCGACGAGCTTCTCCATCGCATCGGCGGCCGAAGCCACCGGCTGACCATCCGCGTTCGACAGTAGTGTCGCGGTCGGCTCGCTGGTCGTTACAGACTGCGCGGCCGCGGCGTAACCGTCGAGCGCCGATGCCATGTAGTGGGTGTGGAACGCACCCGCCGTCGCCAGCTTACGCACGCGGGCCTTGGCCGGCGGATCCTCGGCGAGCTTGTCGAGCGCGGCGACCGCGCCCGCGGCGACGATCTGCCCGGCCGCGTTGCGGTTGGCCGGGACGAGGTCGAGGGCCTCGAGACGCGCCAGCACCTCAGCCTCGTCGCCGCCGAGCACCGCGGCCATACCGGTGGGCTCGACCGCGCAGGCCTTGGCCATCTCGGCGCCGCGGGTCGCGGCGAGCTTGACGGCGTCGTCGGCGGAGATGACACCTGCGATGGCGTACGCGGCGATCTCGCCGACCGAGTGGCCTGCGACAATCGTCTCCGCGGCGCTGTACCCGCGCTTGGTGAGTTCTTCGTGCGCCAGCAGGGTGGCGGCGACCACGAGCGGCTGGGTCACCGCGGTGTCGGTGATCTCCTCGGCCGTCGCGGTGGTGCCCAGCGTGGTCAGGTCCAGACCGCTGATCTGCGACCAGGCGGCCAGACGGTCAGCAGCACCGGGCAGCTCCAACCAGGGGGTGAGCATGCCGGGCGTCTGCGAGCCCTGTCCAGGGGCGAGCAATGCGAGCACGGGTCCTTGAGGCACGTCATTAAGAGAACACTGTGAAGACGGGTTTGCGCGGTGTAAGAGATTATGAACCTTGTCTTATGTTTTTGTAGGTTCTCCACAAAAGTGCATGTGATGCGACCGTGTCGATACCGCGCCGCGATCTGTGATCCGCACCTCACCCCATCGCGTGGCGTCACGTACCCCGTGACCCGGCCGACGTCGCCGGCCTGATGGTCGGCACCACGCTGACCGCGCTGTTTGTCGTGCTCGCTCGGTATGCGTGTTTGCTCAGCCGTCCCAC
>Ga0182748_1005023_pt1 | contig 10214 bp, 5 predicted proteins | sample eDN3rd37CKraftOP_FD_128877 | JGI IMG/M metagenome (GOLD analysis project Ga0182748, IMG submission 128877) | Enriched Organic Plus compost microbial communities from Emeryville, California, USA - eDNA 3rd pass 37_C Kraft OP (version 2) (version 2) ...
CTTCGACGCGACGTGGGCGGCCGAGACGCTTTTCGGTAACGCGATCGCCGCCAATATGATGATGCTCGGCATGGCGAGCCAGGCGGGTGGCCTTCCGGTTTCGCCCGAGGCAGTGGAACGAGCGATAGAGCTTAACGGCCAGGCCGTCGCCATGAATATCGCCGCATTCCGCTGGGGCCGGCGTGCCGTTCACGAGCCCGAGCGGGTGCAGACGATAATCCATGAGTCCCATGCGGCTGCCGCCGATCATCAGCTTTCGCAATCGCTTGACGAGATCATCGCGCGCCGCGTCGATTTCCTGACGGATTACCAGAACGCCGCCTATGGTCGCCGCTTCGCCGAGCGGATCGAGCAAGTGAAAGAGGCGGAGAAGCAGGCAGGCGGCGCGCCGGGGCCAGTCAGCGAGACGGTGGCGCGCTCGCTCTTCAAGCTGATGGCGATCAAGGACGAGTACGAAGTCGCGCGGCTCTACAGCAACGGCTCGTTTATGAAGCAGCTTGCGGCCGAGTTCAGTACATGGGACCGGCTGGAGTTCCACCTCGCGCCGCCGATCCTCGACCGTAAGGATGCAGATGGCAGGCCGCGTAAATCGTCCTTCGGTCCATGGATGATGGTGGCCTTCTCCGTCCTGGCGAAACTCAAACGCTTGCGCGGCACCGCCTTCGACATCTTCGGGAAAACGGCCGCGCGGAATTCGGAACGCCAGATGCTGCACGACTACGAAGCGGTCCTCGACCACGTCCTCCCCAACCTGTCGGCGTCGAACCTCTCTGCGGCGGCCGAGCTTCTCGCCTATCCGATGGCAATCCGCGGCTTCGGCCATGTCAGGGAAGCGAGCGCGAAGGCAGCGGAGGCGAAGAAGCACGCGCTCCTTGAGAAGTTCCACCATCCCGAGACGCCGCTGCGCGAAGCGGAAGAATAGGCGCATTATGGCTAGCACCCCCGAACGATTTAGCGCATTCTAGTGAAGCGGGGGATGTCTCAATCATTTCAGGCTATAAGAGGCGCAAGGGCGTACAACTCGCTGATACCGACGTAGCATTTGGAAACGCGCCTACTCACGGGCACGGGGTGACTCTCATTCTCAGTATGATGTCAGGTTAACCTGCGGTGTCTCGCAAGCCTTTGCCGATACTGAACTACGCAGTAGAGGGATATCGAATGATTTCTCCGACACCAGCGGAACGACATACCGAGCATTCAGTAACGGAATGTGACGGCAGCACAGAGCACAAACGGCACATAGATGCGCTACGCTAGGCCTCAAAAGCCAAAAGTGTATCAACCGGTCCGTTGGTCTATCTCGTGGAGGCAGGAATTCGATCGATTGCGCTTGCGTGAGATCGAACTCAAAACCATCGAATGGCAGTGACAATCCTAAGCCGCAAGCTTTGACATACGACTCTTTCAAGGCCCAGTAGCTAAAGAATATTTCGTCGCGGCGCGAGGTGTCGACCATGCGCAGCGCAGCCGCCTCACGGGGCGCGAAGCAATGCTCCGCGAGCTCTTGCGTGGCGCGCCGCGTTCCGAGTTGTTCGATGTCGACGCCGATTTCGCCATCGCCCGCGATTGCGAGCATGATCATTCCGTCGGTATGACTTAAATTGAATGACAGTTCCGGACGCTGTCGTAGGTACGGGCGTCCGTACGCGTTTACTTCGAAGCGCAGTGCTTGCGGCGGCAAGCCGATCCGTCTGGATAGCACTGTCCGAACAAGTGCACGTGTAATCAAATAGTCGCGACGATGCTTCGCGAAATGAAAACATGCGCCGCGCTCGTGCTCGTCGTCGGTGAGCAGATCGCGGTACGCGTTGAGCAACGTTACGGAGTTAATCCTTCCGGGCTCGACAAACCAAAGGTCAATTCCTTGTTGCATATGGATCCTGTTCATTGCATGTGGACCCTTCGGATCTGTTCGGGTCCGTGTTAATTGCACGCGGCTCCTGCAAAACCGCGCCTGTCCTGCGATGCCCCTACCTCAGCGGAGGCTGTGCGGGCCTGCAATACCGTCTTGACGGCGAAGGGAGTCTTGGTTCACCGGATAGTCGGTGATAAGCGAGAAAACATGGTGCAAATAGGTCGAGATTGATACGGTTGAGCTTAGCGGTTCCATGCGGCAGCGAATATTGATCTATCGGACTCGATGCGCAATTTTAGGCACGCGATGAAGTTTTCAAAGACAAGGGCTTTGTGCCTGTAGAACCGCTAGCGCCGGTCCCTGCCTAAGCATTTCCAGAGTTCATCTGCACCATTGCACCGTCACTTCGTTCGCCCCGCAAATATGTGCTGTAATACAGCACATCTTGGCGGGGAGCCCGTTAGCGTTTGCATCCCTCGGCCTGTGGCGTCGGTCAGGCAGCGAAGTGCGCCTCACGGCAACCGTAAATGCGTTTAGCAGCGCTGCTTGTTCTTGTCCGCGAGCCCTTTATTGAAGCGCAACGAGACGTCGATTCATTCCATGCGCATTTCCGTCACGCGGCTTGGCCAATCGCCGATATTCCAGGCGGGTTCTGTTGTCATTACGCCCTATAGTACAGCTTTTCTGGGACGATTTCTACAGCGTTTCCAGATCGATGCCGAGCGGTTTTCACGATTGATAGAGGGATACGTTCGGGTGCGAGATGCGCCTATAAGATGCCCGCCCGCGTGGGCATCGTGCGTTTGCAGAAAGGGCCCGTGGAAAGTTTTTCTCGGGCGGATCGGCACGGGGGGATGGCTTGGGAAGCGGGGATCGCGCGGAAGCAAGATAAAGCTGACCTGGGCCGGCACTCCCGTTGGTCTTAAGTGTTTGCCTACACACTGTTTTTTGAGCCTCCACATGGTGCCATCCCGCATTGCGGAAGTACAGAAGGTACCTTATTCCTATCTCCATTGTTTATGACGAGCATTTTTGGTGCCATCGCAATGTGCGGCGAGAGGCTTTCCGCCGTAGCGCTCTTTATGTGCGCTCTACTGCGACAACCCAATTTTCTTCTTTAAGCCACGAAATCTCCACCTCCCGTTTCGGATGAGGGCATCTTTCTTCTCGCGAGATCGAAGGTCGCGTCATATCAAGACGCTCCGATTGGTAAACGGCATGGACGCCGAGAGCGGAAAGTTGGCTCCTGGAAATAAGGAGCCAGAAGCGGCAAGGCATCGCAAGGTGCCAAAACGTTGCACTTTGTGTAGATTTAGCGACGAGCAGACGTCGAAAGGCGGCGAAGGGCCGGTGCATCCGCTAGAGCGGGTGCGACCTTCCTGATCCGATCCAACGCGTCAGTTAGGTCGTGCGGGATCACAGCCCTCTCAGAGGTTCCAACAGTCAGATCAAGTAAACGCTGGCATCTGCCAATCGAGAAGGGAATTAAAGCTACCCCGTGATTGGGCACCATGAAATGCGCCATCTCGTGAAGTATGTCGTAATCCAAGACATACGACATCGTTTTGGCTAGCTCTAGATCAAGTCGTATGGTTCCGCGCCCGCAAGTTGAACTTACGTGGTTCGTTTTTCCAACTAACGGTCTCGAAGCACGAGGGGGCTGATCCTAACGTCGCCACCGCATGTTTCCCGCATTTACAGGTCGAGGCGGCCCAATCGCCTGACCTGCCTCAGAGAGAGCTTCTCCAATGCGGTTCAGCTGTGTACCTTGGCCACGTGACGTCTGAATAGGACAAGGCATCATCTGTAGTGGGTAATGCCATGTAGCGGACCCGCGAATCGAACCCCCGACAATTGCTCAGATCAAGACTCTCGACCTGCCTGGAATGGCTCCGGAAAACACGCTGTGGCCGCCAATTCCCGCAACGGCCCCCTCCTACCCTTTTCTTCCGCCTGTTGCGTGCGCTTCCATACAGAGCAGCCCTAATGGGGTTTGGAACAGAGCATGGCGCCAAGAGACGAAAGGATTCGGCTCGAAGTGTCTGGTCCTGCCGGGAAACCGTCACAGGCCGCGGCGGTCACCCTCGATGATGGTTTCCTCCGCCTTGCCCTTCTGCGGTCGGCAGATCGCGCGCGAGTAGTTCGAGCGAAACCAGGTATTTGCCAAAAGAGAAGCCATGAGCGGCGAGCCGATTATGGCCGCACGTATCGAGCGCTGTCTCGACAGGATTGCGGAAATCATCGCTACTGATCGCGATGGCGGCCGTGTCTACCTGCCGATCTATGCCCGCCTTGAGCGTGAGCTTGCCGAGCATCGAGCGGCCGAGGACCTCTTAGCGGCTGTCCACGAGCGCGTCAGACGATTGCAGGATCGAATGGCAGCGCGATCTTGAGCAACTCGTCGCGCCGCCACGAAAGCGAGCCACCGGTCCCTAGCGCGGACGGTCGATTGAGTGCCCCATGAGAATGCGCCGCAGCTCTTCGTCCAACCCTCCCTCCTTCATGCGGTCTTCGAAGCCGTGACGAATCGAATAGACCGGTGCTTCTCCGAAGGCCAGAGCTCATTGTCACGGATAAACTTGTTGAGCGTGGCGGAGAGCGTGGTTTCGTTGTCGCGATAGCGCAGGAAGCCTTTTTGGTGCTTTCGGAATACCACGAGGGCGGCGCCAACCAACGGCACCTGGCGGATGGATGAACGCGTCTTGTTTTCGCGGGGGTCCTCGGGGTGGTCCCTTGGTTCGATCCGAGTATAGGATACCTCGGCGGAGAGATGGATGTAGTCCTCACGCACGTTGCAGAGTTCGCCCGGACGGGCGCCAGTCTCGGTCATTGCGAGCAGCACTCCGCGGGCCTCATCATTAAGGCCGGCGAGCGCCCCGGGCTTAAAGAGGACGCTGTTGATCCAATCTGCCGAAAGCGACGGTCGACGCCTGATGTTCGGGTCCTTAAAGCTGAGGCCCTCGAAAGGGTTCTTGCGATCGTCCTCGCCTAGTACCGAGATAGGCCTCATAAAGGATCTTTATGTTGCTCATGTCGCGGTTGCCAGAAGAGGGCGTATGCGTCGGCGCGCCCTTCTCCGGCGCTATGCGGGCGACCCAGAACTTACAGAGGGTACGCGCATGGTCCCGCTTAATGTCTCGCATATGGATGTCGCCGACCAGGCTGAGAAGGTATTGACCGATTGCAGGCGCTTGTTCTTCCAGCGCCTGCGCTGCTCTTCACTCTTAAGACGCAGCGCGTCGGCTGCGATTTCGTCAAAATAAAGTTCCAGCGCACCGGAGACCCTGTCGTCAGGTTTTTTATCTTTCCCGCGACGGCAGCCACGACGTGCGGTGACGTCTGCGGCGGCATGACCGCCTCAATCCTCCTCACGATTGTCTCGATCGGCTCGGCAGCAATATCAGCCGCTGTGCGGTACGAGAATCCTATGGCGGCTGCCCGCCGCACGGCGGCTTGGTAGCGCTGTCGCGCGTAATCCGTTTCACCGTCGACCATCATCGACGCCCAAAGCTCATTGTCGGCTGCCTCGAGCAGGTCGCGCTGTGCCATGGCCCGGTCCAGGTCTCGCGTCTTCAGGGAAATTCGCACATGGGGAGCCCGTGAGTCCAAGCCTGCGAGATCAGTCGGCACGCGGCACTTGTAGTGATAAATCCCGTTCCGCAGGTGCAGCAATCGGTACAAGTCTTCGCCTGTTCTCTGCCGTTCCACGGAAGGAGATTCAATATGATTGTGGCACAGTTTGTGGCACAAAATCAAATGTCAGCCAACGAGTGCCTGTGAGCCGGCGGAACTTATCTGGAAGATTCGATATCTTGAGGTTGTCAAAAAGGGTGAGAAAAAAATGGTACGGTTGGGTGGATTCGAACCACCGACCTCAGGAGCCACAATCCTGCGCTCTAACCAACTGAGCTACAACCGCGCGCCGTCGACGTCTTTCCCCGCGTCCTTACGGGCAAATCCGAGTGTTTTCAAGAGCGGATGCTGCCTGATCGACAACAAGCGCAAAGAAAAAGACCGGGGGGAGGAACCCCGGTCTTTATCTAAGGGATCGGAGGGAGGAGGGAGTACCGACCCCATGTTCTAACGAACGGAACACATATAGAATCCGCTATTCGAAATTACAGCGCGACGCTTCGCCTCACGCTGCCTGCTTGATCGCCTTCTCGAAAGCGTCCTTCACCGGCTTCGTCAATTCGACGGCGGCCTTCTGTGTAAGGGTCTGGAACTCGCGTGTCTGGTCCAGCGCGAGTTCCATCTGCTTGCGCAGAAACGAACTCTGCAGCTCGATGACATCGGAGAAGCTCTTGGCAGCCACCAGAGCCTCGACCTGGGCAAGATTAGCCTCCGTCCCCGCGCGTACAGCAGCGACGGATTTGAGCAATATCTCGTCGCTCACGTTTTTCACGGTATCAAAAGAGGCCTCGAAGGCCTTGCGTGCATCTTCAGCGCTCATTTTCATTCGCTCGTATGTTTCCTTCGCCTGATCCGCCGTCTTTTCGGTGAAACTGCGAAGCTGTTCCGTGGCCGTCGAGGGGTCGAATGCGGAGAATTCCGGCCCTTTATTGCTGGTGGTCTTGCTCATGCTGATCATCCCTTCGGGTTCGCCAGCCTGCCCGCCGGCATCCTTCAAATCTAAGCTCAATATAGCGCAAAACTTGTGCGTTGCAATATTTTTGTTGCAGTGCACAATTCCGACGCTTTCAATTAACCAAACTGCGATTTCGCGGTGCACGTCCCGAGAAGGTTTGTGGACGGCGCCTGATCGTGCTCTTATTAACAAGTGGTTAACTTGAAACTCGCGTGTTGATGGTCGGGCTGAATGGCGTCCAAATCCTATTCATTTCTCGACATAGTCGTTCTTGATGAAGTGCGCGAGCGGTTCGCCGCCGGTGACGCGTTAGCGGTGCTGTCGGCGAGCCTTGATGAAATTCTCTGGGCTAACGGAGCAGGCGCCGCTTGGCTCGGTTTTCCCGATATCGAGGCCGCTATTGGCGAGAGGTCACGCTTACCCGCCACGGCCCTGCGGCAAATCAGTGCCACCCCCGGCTTCCCAAATATCGGACGCGACCGAGCGATCGCGCTTAGGGTGACGAGCGGCCTGAAGAGCCGGATTGTCTCGGTGCAAGCGAGCGCGATCGCGCTTCCTGGCGGTGAGGAAGCGCTCCTGCTTGCTCTTCCCCTGACCTCTTCGGACGAAGGGCCTGCCCATAGCGCGGTCGCCGGTTTCAGCGAACCGGGCCACTTCGCCGCTTTTGTCGAGGCCGATGGCACGGTCTCGGCCGCTTGCACCGGCTTCGATCAGCTGGGCATCGAACCGGAAACGCTCCTGCGTCTCGTTCAGGACGTGGGAGAAGAGAAGACGCGGCTCGTGAAGACGCGGATACCCGCCAGGACTCATCTCCCTGCCGGGATCGCCCGCCTTACGGACGATCCCGCTCGGCATCTTCTCCTCATCGTGGAGGACGGTGTTTCTGAGAACATCGCGCCTGCGGCGTCAATCCGTGTCGCGGCGCCCGAGAAAGAAGCTCTTGAGGCCGGCAGCGCCGCTCACGAGGGTTCTGCCGGGCGACAGAAGCCGCTTGCGTCGCACGACCACACTTCAAGGCCACACGAGCCGGACGAAAGAACCGCCTCGCGCACGGTCCGCTTTTCCTGGCGCACGGATGCTCAAGGACGTTTCAGCTCGATTTCGGACGAATTCGCCCAGGCGATGGGCAGGAACGCGACGGATGTGATCGGCCGCGCGTTCCGGGAGGTTTCCAACGCGTTCGGCCTTGATGCCGACGGCTCGATCAGCCGACTGCTGGATCGACGGGATACATGGTCCGGGCGCACCGTCATGTGGCCGCTGGAGGGCACCAACCTCAAAGTGCCCGTGGATCTTGCGGCGCTGCCGATCTATGGCCGCGGACGCGTTTTCGAAGGCTTCCGTGGTTTTGGCATTGCTCGACTGGGTGAAGCGGAGCTCGATCCTGAAGCGATCGGAACGGTGCTCGCGCCATCGAGCCGAGGGAATACACACGCCACAACCCCCGTTTCCGAAGAGCAGGAACCGCACCGCCCCTCCGCCTACTCCGTTGACCAAGATAAATCCGCCACCAGCGACCCGGTTAAAGCTGATCCGTTCCAAGGAGAAAAACCAGCCAGCGGCAGGGCCGCCGAACCGCAGTCCGAGCCCAAAATCGTCCGCCTCGCCGAACATCGGGAGAGTACTTGGGACGGCAGTCTTTCGGCGAGTGAGCGCACGACATTCCGCGAGATTGGCGAGAGATTGCGGCGAGCCAGCGAAGGCCGGCTGGATGCGGAAGACAAGGAAGGGAAAAAAAGTGCAGACCGCCCGCTGAACGGCCGGGCGGTGGAAAGCACGCAGGACGAGCTACCAAACTCTACCATCTTGGCGGAAGAAGAGCCCCTTGCCCAGGGTAATGGCGAGCTTGATGACGGGGCAGAGGAAGAGGTCTTTGAAAACCCTGCCAACGAGAATGTGAGCCAGCCGACCGCAATGGTCGAAGCTGACGGCTCGCGACACGATATTGAAGAGCTGCAATCCCCCGCCGATCAGGCTGATCAGGTTGATCAGGACGATCTGAAAAACGCCAGCTTAGAAGATAAAGAAAACCCAGACCTCCAGCTTGAAGCCGCGCCTGGCGGCCAGGGTGAGGAGGTGCGGCCAGAGCTCGAAGCAGATGCGCCGCGGCAATCAACGGCAGCCGGGGGCGAGGCATCGGATCCTGTTCCTGATACCGAAGCTCACTTCGAGCAGGAAGAAGAGCAAACATATCGTGAGCCCGAGGAGACGGAAGACAGCCTCCAGCAAGCGGCGAGCGGATCGAAGGAACAAGGACCAGCGGCCGAACCGGCCGAAACCGCATCCCAACGCAGGTCGCAAATTACCTATCTGCCTTCCGCTTTTCATCGCCCGGAGGTGGAGCGCAAGCAGACGGAGGCGGAAACGATCCTCGCCCATCTGCCTCTTCCCGTGCTCATTCATTCCGGCGATCGGCTGCACTACGCCAACCGTGAATTTTACAGGCTGACCGGCTATGCCGATCTCGCCGAGCTCGAATCGGCCGGCGGGCTTGGGGCGCTGTTCGAGGAACCGGCTGCGGGCAATTCTCCCAAGAAAACGCTTCTGCTGCGCATGGCGGACGGAACGGACAGACCCGTTGAGGCGCATCTTCAGTCCGTTGCCTGGGACGGCCGAAAAGCACTCATGCTTGCCTTGCATCCGGCTATGCAGGCCGAACCGACACCGGAGGAAGCGGCGAAGGCTGCAGAGCTTGAGGCGCGGCTTTCGGAAATGCGCGCCATCGTTGACACCGCGACGGACGGCATTGCGGTGATCGGCAATGACGGCACCATCCGCTCCATCAATCGGCCGGCAGAGGCGCTTTTCGGCTTTGACGCGGAGAATGTCACCGGGAAGCCGTTCACTTCCCTCTTCGCAATCGAAAGCCAGCGTACCGTGCAGGATTACCTTGCCGGGCTCTCCGACAACGGCGTCGCAAGCGTGCTGAATGACGGCCGGCAAGTGATCGGGCGTGAATCGCAAGGACGTTTCATCCCGCTTTTCATGACGATCGGACGGCTGCCGAATGGTAGCGGCTATTGCGCGGTGCTGCGGGACATAACCCATTGGAAACGTGCGGAGGAGGACCTGACCCAGGCACGGGCGCAGGCCGAGCGCGCTTCATCTCAAAAAAGCGAGTTTCTCGCCCGCGTAAGCCATGAAATCCGCACCCCCCTCAATGCCATCATCGGCTTTTCCGAATTGATGATCGATGAGAAATTCGGTCCGATCGGCAATGACCGCTATCGCGACTACCTGCGCGACATCAACCGTTCAGGAAACCACGTGCTCGATCTCGTCAACGATCTCCTCGACATCTCCAAGATTGAGGCAGGTCAGCAGGAGATGGCTCATGAGGCTGTACCGCTGAACGACACCCTCGCCCAGGTGATTGCCATGATGCAGCCGCAGGCCAATCGCGAGCGTGTGATCATCCGCTCGTCTTTGGCCTCCCGCCTGCCGGATGTGGTGGCGGATCTGAGGAGCGTGCGCCAGATCGCTATCAATCTGCTCTCCAACGCGGTGCGCTATACGCCGGCCGGCGGGCAAGTGGTCGTCTCCACCGTCTATGAACGGGATGGCTCCGTCGTCCTGCGCGTGCGTGATACCGGTGTGGGCATGAGTTCTGCCGAACTCGACGAGGCACTGAAGCCATTCAGGCAAATCAATGCTTTGCGGCGTAAGCGGGGGGACGGAACGGGCCTCGGCCTGCCGCTCACCCGCGCCATGGTCGAGGCGAACAGAGCGCAGTTTTCAATCGCGTCCACGCCCGGCGAAGGCACGCTC
>Ga0182748_1005025_pt1 | contig 10213 bp, 6 predicted proteins | sample eDN3rd37CKraftOP_FD_128877 | JGI IMG/M metagenome (GOLD analysis project Ga0182748, IMG submission 128877) | Enriched Organic Plus compost microbial communities from Emeryville, California, USA - eDNA 3rd pass 37_C Kraft OP (version 2) (version 2) ...
CAGGTCGACGCGGCCGTCGCCGTCGAAGTCGACGCCGTAGTTCCAGTAGTGATCCGGCAGGAACTGGAACTGCCCGAGTTCGCCCGCCCACGGTCCGCGCATGGTCTGCGGGGTGAGGTCGCCGCGGTCGATGATGCGCAGCGCCGCCATGAGCTGGGTGCGGAACATGTCGGCGCGGCGGCAGTCCCAGGCGAGGCTCGCCACCGAGCGCAGCGTGTTCTTGTCGCCCATGAAGGCGCCGAAATCGGTCTCCAGCCCCCAGAAGGCGACCAGCACCGCGCCGGGCACGCCGAATTGCTGCTCAATGCGGCTGAACAGCGCCTGGTTCTTCTGGATCAGCGCGCGCCCCTGCTGGATGCGGTAATTGGCGACCATGCGGTCGGAGAACTGGAAGAAGCTCTGCGCGAAGACCTTCTGGCCGCGATCGGTGCCGACGACCTGCGCATCATAGCTGAGACCGTTCAGCGCTGCGGCGACGGTGCGCGGGGAGATGCCTTGCGCCACCGCCTGCTGCTTGAAGCCCGCCATCCATTGGTCGAAGCCGGCGCCGCTATTGCCGCAGCCCTGCTGGGCAAGGGCGGCGGCCGGCATGGCGAAAGGCGCGGCGAGCGCCGCCGCGAAAGCGGCGCGCCGGAACAGGGTCTTCAGGCTGCGCATGCATTCCCCCCGGATCGTTGAGCATCGTTCCTCGCGAATCAGCAATCTACAGGAAATGCGGCGGCGTCGGGGTGACAGGCGCGGGCGCGAATTGACTTCGCCGTCCGCTTGAGCCGACAATCGGCCCGTTCCAAGGGGAGCCCCGCTAGGGGGCTGAGAGATCGCCGGCCGAAAGGCAACGCGATGACCCTTCGAACCTGATCCGGGTCATGCCGGCGAAGGGATCGGAACCTGATGGCGTCGTCCATGCCGCAAGTGCTCCTCGCGCAGGGTGGCGCCGCCATCATCCCCCAACGTCATTGAGCCCGGATCTCCGCAACCAATGGTTCAGGAGATCCACCATGCTGACCGAGAACCCGAAAAGCGTCGCCACCGGGCCGATTCCAGGCTCGCGCCGGATCTATGCCGAGTGCCCGGCGCGAGGCTTGCGCGTGCCGTTCCGCGAGATCCAGCTTCACCCTTCCGCCGGCGAGCCCAATCCCGCGGTCTATGACGCCTCCGGCCCCTATACGGACGAGGACGCCGTGATCGACATCGAGGCCGGCCTTGCCCGCCCGCGCGAGGACTGGGTGCGCGCCCGCGGCGACGTCGAGGACTATGACGGCCGCACCGTCAGGCCGGAGGACAACGGCCATGTCGGCGGCGACAGGCTCGTCACGCCCTTCCCCGTCCACCACCGTCCGTTGCGCGCCAAGAGCGCCGCAGTCACGCAGATGGCCTATGCGCGCCGGGGCATCGTCACCCCGGAGATGGAATATGTCGCCATCCGCGAGAACGGCCTGCGCGAGCGCATCCGCGAGATCATCCGCGACGGCGAGGATTTCGGCGCCGCCATCCCCGACATGGTGACGGCGGAATTCGTGCGCGACGAGGTGGCGCGCGGGCGTGCCGTCATCCCCGCCAACATCAACCATGGCGAATTGGAGCCGATGGCCATCGGCCGCAACTTCCTCGTCAAGATCAACGCCAATATCGGCAATTCCGCCGTCACCTCCTCGGTGGCGGACGAGGTCGACAAGATGGTGTGGGCGATCCGCTGGGGCGCCGACACGGTGATGGACCTCTCCACGGGGCGCAACATCCACAACATCCGCGAATGGATCATCCGCAACGCGCCGGTGCCGATCGGCACCGTGCCGATCTATCAGGCGCTGGAGAAGGTCGGCGGCATCGCCGAGGACCTCACCTGGGAGATCTTCCGCGACACGCTGATCGAGCAGGCCGAGCAGGGCGTCGACTATTTCACCATCCATGCCGGCGTGCGCTTGCCCTTCGTGCCTCTCACCGCCAATCGCGTCACCGGCATCGTCTCGCGTGGCGGCTCGATCATGGCGAAGTGGTGCCTCGCCCATCACCGCGAGAGCTTCCTCTACGAGCACTTCGCCGAGATCTGCGAGATCATGCGCGCCTATGACGTCACCTTCTCGCTCGGCGACGGGCTGCGCCCCGGTTCCATCGCCGACGCCAACGACGCGGCGCAGTTCGCCGAGCTGGAGACGCTGGGCGAGCTGACGAAGATCGCCTGGGCGAATGACTGCCAGGTGATGATCGAGGGCCCCGGCCATGTGCCGATGCACAAGATCAAGGCCAATATGGACAAGCAGCTCAGCCTGTGCGGCGAGGCGCCGTTCTATACGCTCGGGCCGCTGACCACCGACATCGCGCCGGGCTACGACCACATCACCTCGGCCATCGGCGCGGCGATGATCGGCTGGTTCGGCACGGCGATGCTCTGCTACGTCACGCCGAAGGAGCATCTCGGCCTGCCCAACCGCGACGACGTGAAGACCGGGGTCATCACCTACAAGATCGCCGCCCACGCCGCCGACCTCGCCAAGGGCCATCCGCTGGCGCGGGCCTGGGACGACGCGCTCTCCCGCGCGCGCTTCGAGTTCCGCTGGCAGGACCAGTTCAACCTCGCGCTCGATCCCGACACGGCGACCGCCTTCCATGACGAGACCCTGCCGAAGGAGGCGCACAAGCTGGCGCATTTCTGCTCCATGTGCGGGCCGAAATTCTGCTCGATGAAGATCAGTCAGGACATTCGCGACGCCGCACGGCAGGCCGAAGCCGAGCAGGGTATGGAACGGATGAGCGAAGCCTTCCGCGCCGGCGGCGGACAAATCTATCGCGACGCCCCGGCGGCGGAGTAGCGGCCCCATCAACCGTCATCCCGGCCGAGCGTAGCGAGAGCCGGGATGACGGGAGAGATTGATGTGTCCCGGACAAGTGACGCCGAAGGCGGAACGCCGATCCGGGACCCAGCGCAGGACTCTTCGGCAAATTCGCCCTACCCTTGCCGCCTCTACCGATCCGGAAAGCGCCATGTCCCTCTTCCCCGTCCGCCCCGTCCCTGCCGTGCTCGCCGTGGTGGTGCGGGCCGGCGAGGTACTGCTGGTGCGGCGGGCCAATCCGCCCGACCAGGGGCTGTGGGGCTTTCCCGGCGGGCGCATGGAGATGGGCGAGGGTCATCTCGAGGCGGCGCTGCGCGAGCTCGACGAGGAGACCGGCATCGTCGCCGACACGCCGCGGCTCATCACCGTGCTCGATTTCATCGAGCATGCCGCCGATGGCCGACCCGCCCATCATTTCGCGATGATCGCCGTGCTGTGCCGCTGGCGCGCGGGCGAGGGACTGGCCGCGGACGACGCGCTGGAGGCGCGCTGGTTCGACCGGCTGGAGCTCGCCAGCCTCGGCAACGGCGCCAGCCTGAGGGTCGAATATCTCGCCGACCTTGCGCTCGCCATTCCCGAAGCGTGGGCGTGACGGCAAAGAAAAAGGGCCTCCCGCAGGAGGCCCAACCAATGTCCGTCATCCCGGGCTGAGCCCGAAGGGAAGAGCCGGGATCGCTCTTGAACTTTCAAGCGATCCCGGATCGCCGCCGGCGCGGCGTCCGGGATGACGGGGAGGCTCAATGCCCGCCGGCGGCGACCGGCGCCAGAGTGATGCCGTTCTCCTTCGCCCATACCGCATTGGCGGCATGATGCTTCCTCAGCATCGGGCGCAGCACCAGGAGGGCGCAGAAGGCGGCGGAGAGGTCCATGGCGGCGACGGTGTAGAGCACCGACGACCAGGTCCCGGTCAGCTCCATGAGGATGTTGCCGAACGGCACCAGCAGCGCCGCCACGCCCTTGGCGCAGTAGAGCACGCCGTAGATCTTGGCGACGTTCTTGGTGCCGAAGGTGTCGGCGGTGGTGGCGGAGAACAGCGAGTAGACCTCGCCCCAGGCCAGGAACACCATGCCCGACAGGATCAGGAACGCCCACGGATTGTGGCCGAAGGTGCCGAGCGCGACGATGCCGAGGCCTTCCATGGTGAAGGCGACGAACATGGTCTTCTCGCGGCCGATATGGTCGGAGATCCAGCCGAACAGCGGGCGCGAGATGCCGTTCAGGATGCGGTCGAGCATCAGCGCGAAAGGCAGCGCCGCCATGGTGAAGAAGTAGACGTTCACCTGGAAGTTCTTGACGCCGAGGTCCTCGGCGATGACGCCGAGCTGGGCCACCGCCATCAGGCCGCCGGTGACGGTGCCGATGAACATGGCGCCGAGGATCCAGAACACCGGGGTACGCAGGGCTTCCGGCAGCGTGTAGTCGCGCCGCGACTGGGCGACCTTGTCGGAGCCCTTCAGGTCCTTCGGCGGATGGCGCAGGAACAGCGCCGCGACCATGATCACGCCGCCCTGGATGAGGCCGAAGAACCAGAAGGTCTCGGACACGCCGGAAGAGGCCAGCATGTTGGCGATCGGCAGGATGGTGAGCGCCGAGCCCGCGCCGTAGCCGCCGGCGGTGAGGCCAACCGCGAGGCCGCGCTTGTCGGGGAACCACTTGATCGCGGCGTTGACGCAGGTGGCGTAGACGCAGCCGACGCCGATGCCGCCGATGATGGCGCCGACATAGTACATGGTCAGCGTATCGGCATAGGAATTCACGATCCACGACAGGCCGGTGAAGAAGCCGCCGATGAACACCATGGCGCGCGGGCCGTATTTGTCGATGAAATAGCCCTCGATCGGCGCCAGCCAGGTCTGCACCACCACGAAGATGGTGAAGGTGGTCTGGATCGCCGCGCGCGACCAGCCGAATTCCTTGGTGATTTCCGGGACGAACAGCGTCCAGGCATATTGGATGTTGGCGGCGGCCACCATGCAGATGATGCCGCAGATCAACTGGATCCAGCGCAGGTTGTTCGTCGGCGCGTGAGCCGACGCGATGGACGTACTCAAGGGCGATCTCCTCTCCCAAATCGAAATGTCGCCGCGGATCGGCTTGTTGTTGCGGTCGTTCCTGGCCGTGAAGCCGGACGCCGGCTTGTCATTGGCCGGGGGTGATCCTCTTCCTCCCCCGGCGGCCGCCGAAACGGCGAACTGGTCCCAAACAGGTGGCGGCTCCATCTCCCTGACGCAGAGGCGCATTCGCGCCGAATGGCGCCTGACGCAGGGTTGCAGATCCGATCCGCTGATAGGTGATCTTAATCCACAATATTATGTATGCCAATCCAGTTTCATGATTCTTCTACATCTCCGTAATGTGGCAGTTGACGTCAAATTATGACTTACCCATCTGCGCCGCACGAATAGGTGTTCATATCCCAACCGATCGATACCCAACGGCATGTAAAGAATAAATCGCAAATGAACAGCATTTACGCTGAGGAATATAAGCGTGCCGAGAACCTTGCCTTGCACTGACGGATGGCCGATTCGCGACACCGAGATCAGGTGCGCGGACCTCAAAGCGCAATCGATTACGTTTCTGAATTAGACCAAAGTGACAAACGCTCCCGGGTCGCGGATGCCCGGCGGCGCCTGACGGCCCCCCGCCGCCACGTCGGCAAACAAAAAGGGCGCGCCCGAAGGCGCGCCCCATGAGAACGTCGCAGATGGTTGCCGCGGATCACTCGGCGGCGGCGACCACCTTGCCCGCGCCCTGGCTCGCGGCGCGGCGGCCATGGGCGGCGGCGAGCGGCTTCAGCACCACGATGGCCATGATGGCGGCGATGATGTTCAGCGCCGCGGCCGAGACGAACACCGCGTGCCAGCTGCCGGTCATGGTGGTGAGGATCGAGGTGAACGGCACGATCAGCGCCGCCGTGCCCTTGGCGGTGTAGAGCAGGCCGGCATTGGTGGTGGCGAACTTCGAGCCGAAGGCGTCGCCGCACATCGCCGGGAACAGCGAGTAGATCTCGCCCCAGGCGAAGAAGACGAGGCCGGTCAGGATGACGAACAGCACCGGGTTGGAGCCGAGCACGGAGAGCGCGTAGATGCCGACGCCCTCAATGGCGAAGGCGACGAACATGGTGTTCTCGCGGCCGATCTGGTCCGACACCCAGCCGAAGAACGGACGGGTCAGGCCGTTCAGCACGCGGTCGATCGCGGCCGCGAAGGTCAGCGCCGGCAGGGTGATGCCGATCAGGCTCACCGGCACGTCGGCGATGCCGAAGTCCTTGGCGATCGGACCGAGCTGGGCGGTCGCCATCAGGCCGCCGGCGGCCATCATGACAAACATGGCGTACATCACCCAGAACAGCGGGCTGGTGAGCATCTCCTTCGGGGTGAAGTCGCGCGCGCTCTGCTTCACCTTGGCGGCGACGTTCATCGCGAGCACGGCGATCTGCTCCTTCTTCGGCGCGATCAGGAACAGGCCGAACAGGAAGATGACGATGCCCTGGCCGATGCCGAAATAGAAGAAGGCGGCCTCGTAGCCCTGGTTCTTGATCATGTTCTGGATCGGGATGACGGTCAGCGCCGAGCCCGCGCCGAAGCCGGCGGCGGTGATGCCGGCGGCGAGGCCGCGCCGGTCCGGGAACCACTTCAGCGAGTTGCCCACGCAGGTGCCGTACACCGCGCCGGCGCCGATGCCGCCGAGCGCGGCGGCGACGTACAGCACGGCGAGCGAGGTGGCATAGGCGTTCAGCACCCAGGCGACCCCGCACAGCAGGCCACCGAACAGCACCACGATGCGCGGGCCGTACTTGTCGACGAACCAGCCCTCGACCGGCACCAGCCAGGTCTCGGTGACGATGAAGATGGAGAAGGCCACCTGGATCGCGGCGCGATCCCAGCCATGCGCCTCCTGCATCGGGTTCACGAAGAAGGTCCAGCCATACTGCATGTTGGCGATCATGCACATGCAGATGACGCCGAACACGAGCTGGAGCCAGCGGGCCTTATTCATAGATGACGTTGCGGCAATTGTCATTCTATCCTCGAACGTTTCCCAACGTAATGACAGTGGAGCGCTGATGTTCTTCTTATTGATTGCGAACCAGCCGCGCCGTGCACGTAAGGGCAGACGATCGGCGGTTAGAGCCTTCATACTACGTTTTTTCCGTTATGCAAAATTTTGCATACCACATATCCGTAATTTTCAAGGCTTTTGACTTTCCCTATGGGAATATGCCGTTAGGGAATACATGTGGTTACTTCCCTCTAAGGCATACCGCAAAGGCGCCTCCGGCACAGTTGCGTCAGACCGGCACCGGGAGGACGCGCGGAAGCGGACGGAGCCGGACCTCGGAGGGATGACGGCGCTTTGCCTCGCCCCCCCCCCTGGGAAGCGCCCCCTCGCCGTAAGCGGGGGAGAAGCGCGCAGGACCGGCAAAAGCCCGCCCAGGCCTCGCTGCCCGGCCTTGATCGGGCGGGACGCGGGCGTGTGATGGACATTCGGTATATGTTATATGATGTTATTGTGCGTCGTGATCGCCGGGAATCACCATGGCGGCGCGGCGAGCCTGCGGCGCCCGGCCCGGCGCCCGGCCCACATAACAAGAACAACAACGCCCTGAACCGACGAGGAAGCCCGTGGAAAGCGCCGATACCCAGAACCGCCTGAACATCGCGCCGCTCGCCGCGAACACCAGCCTGCGCACCCTCGCCTATGACGCCATCAAGAAGGCCATCACCGAGATGGACATGTATGGCCAGGAGAGCGAGATCCGCCTCGACGAGCGCCAGCTCTCGCAGGATCTCGGGGTGAGCCGCACGCCGATTCGCGAGGCGCTCACCGTGCTGGAGCAGGAGGGCTTCGTGCGCTCCGTGCCGCGCCGCGGCATCTTCGTGGTGCGCAAGTCCAAGCGCGAGATCATCGACATGATCATCGTGTGGGCGGCGCTGGAGAGCATGGCCGCGCGGCTCGCCGCCACCCGCGCCAGCGACCGCGACCTCGCCAATCTGCGCGACATGTTCCACGATTTCGAGGACGAGGCGCCGGCCGAGCACATGAACGAGTACTCGGACGCCAATATCCGCTTCCACCAGACCATCATCCGCCTGTCGGGCTGCGAGATGATCGTCGAGATGACGGCGAACCTGTTCATCCACATCCGCGGCATCCGCGCCGTCTCGGTGCGGCAGGAGAACCGCTCCGAACGCTCGCTGCAGGAACACCGCGCCATCATCGCCGCACTGAGCGCGCGCGATGCCGACCTCGCCGAGAAGCTGGTGCGCGAGCACACGCTCGGCCTCGCCGCGCATGTGGAGAAGCACGGCAAGTTCCTGGCCTGACCGGGTCTGCGGCCGGCGCCATCGGCACGCGCCCCATTCGCCGCTGCCCCGCCCCGAACTTTTGCCTGCCGCTGACGGCAAAGTGTTCAGCCGCCCTCGCCATGTGCGCCGAGCCGTGGTATATTGCATACGCAAGTCGGTATACACCGCCGCGAAGCCTTGGAAAGAAAGGGCTGGCGGGTGCCGGAACGAGGAAACGAGGAGCGCCACCGCCCCGGGGAGACAGGGGAAAGCCGGATTGACATGTTGGTATTTGGTATGCCAAATTTCCTGAAATCCCCGGCGGAGCCTCCGCAGAGGAGTGTCCGTGAGCAGCAAGGCAGTCGCAAGCAAGCGCTGGCAAAGCGGTGATCATGGCCTGACCATCGAACGCCTGCCGGCCAAGGAGAGCTTCAAGAGCAAGGCCTACGCCGCTCTCAAGGAAGCGATCACCCATATGAATATCTACGGCTCGACCGAGCCGTTGCTGCTCGACGAGCGGGATATTTCGGAGCGTCTCGGCGCAAGCCGGACGCCCATCCGCGAGGCGGTCGCCATGCTGGAGCAGGAAGGCCTGCTCCGCGCGGTGCCCCGGCGGGGGATTATGGTGGTGCGCCGTTCCAAGTCCGAGATCATCGAGATGATCGAGGCCTGGGCGGCGCTTGAAAGCATGGCGGCCCGCCTCGCGACGCAGCGTGCGAGCGACGAGGCGATCGCCGAGCTGAGGGAATTGTTCAAGGAGTTCGATCTGACCCGGATCGAGCGCGACCGGTGTGACGAATATTCGAGCGCGAATATCGCGTTCCACCAGGCGCTGATCCGGCTGAGCGGCTCCAGCCTGCTCGCGGCGATGACGGAGAACCTGTTCTTTCACGTACGGGCCATCCGCCACCGCACGATCTTCGAAATGGACCGGGCGCAGCGTTCGGCGGCCGACCACAAGGAGATCATCTCTGCTCTCGAGGCGCGGGACGCGGACCGCGCCGAGCGTCTGGTGCGCGACCATACGCTCCGGCTGGCACGGCATGTCGAGAGCCACGTAGACCTAGATTAGGGCGGCAGAACCCGCCGAGGAATGTTTGGGAGGGAATTAGGGATGTCCGCAGTCGCACAGGTAATCGACGTAAACGCCGCCGCCGAAGCCGAGCAGGAGCTCACCGACGGCTTCCATCTCGTCATCGATGCGCTCAAACTCAACGGCATCGAGACGATCTACGGAGTGCCCGGCATTCCGATCACCGATCTCGGCCGCATGGCGCAGGCCGAAGGCATCCGCGTCGTCTCGTTCCGCCACGAGCAGAACGCCGGCAACGCCGCCGCCATCGCCGGCTTCCTCACCAAGAAGCCGGGCATCTGCCTCACCGTTTCCGCGCCGGGCTTCCTCAACGGCCTGACGGCGCTGGCCAACGCCACCACCAACTGTTTCCCGATGATCCTCATCTCGGGCTCCTCGGAGCGCGAGATCGTCGACCTGCAGCAGGGCGACTATGAGGAGATGGACCAGCTCGCCATCGCCAAGCCGCTGTGCAAGGCCGCCTTCCGCGTGCTGCACGCCGCCGACATCGGCATCGGCGTCGCCCGCGCCATCCGCGCGGCGGTCTCCGGCCGCCCCGGCGGCGTCTATCTCGACCTGCCGGCCAAGCTGTTCTCGCAGGTGATGGATGCCGAGGCCGGCGCCAAGTCGCTGGTCAAGGTGATCGACGCCGCCCCCGAGCAGCTGCCCTCCCCGGCTGCGCTCACCCGCGCGCTCGAGGTGCTGAAGTCGGCCAAGAAGCCGCTCATCATCCTCGGCAAGGGCGCCGCCTATGCGCAGGCCGACGCGGAGATCCGCTCCTTCATCGAGACCACCGGCATCCCCTTCCTGCCGATGTCGATGGCCAAGGGCATCCTGCCCGACACCCACCCGCTCTCGGCCGGCGCCGCGCGCTCGACCGTGCTCAAGGATTCCGACGTCGTCCTGCTCGTCGGCGCCCGCCTCAACTGGCTGCTGTCGCACGGCAAGGGCAAGACCTGGGGCGACGCGCCGAAGAAGTTCATCCAGATCGACATCGAGCCGAAGGAGATGGACTCCAA
>Ga0182748_1005027_pt1 | contig 10208 bp, 9 predicted proteins | sample eDN3rd37CKraftOP_FD_128877 | JGI IMG/M metagenome (GOLD analysis project Ga0182748, IMG submission 128877) | Enriched Organic Plus compost microbial communities from Emeryville, California, USA - eDNA 3rd pass 37_C Kraft OP (version 2) (version 2) ...
CGGAGAAGAGCCGCCCGAGACCCCGCGATTTGCCTTTGTGAAAACGCCAGCCTGGGCCCAGGCAGATCCTGCAATGCAGACGGCCTTCATCCACCTTGCGGAATCACTTGGTGAGCACTGCGACGAACTCGAAATCCCCGAGCTGACAGAGGTTCTGGAATGGCAACGTCTCGTCCAGCTGGCCGAGAACGCCGGCTACTATGGCCCCCTGCAGGATCGCGCCCGCGAACTGCTGTCGCCGGGGCTTAATGCTCGCCTCGATGAGGGTGCGAAGGTTCCCGTTCGCGCTTATGTCGAGGCTCTGGCAGGCCGCGAGCCTGCCTACGAGCGGATTGCGAAACTCATGGGCGGTCATTCCGCCATTCTGACGCCCGCTGCGCCGGGTCCGGCTCCGCGTCTTGAGGAGGGCATTACAGGCAGCCCGATCTTCAACGGTCTGTGGACCTATCTCGGCATGCCGGCCATTTCGCTCCCCGTTCTGGAACTCGACGGCCTGCCCGTTGGCGTTCAGCTGGTCAGCCTGCGCCGCGACGACGGCCGGCTCCTGCGCACTGCCCGATGGCTGGCCGCACGGTTCGCCCGTTGAGAAAATCAGATATTGCCACAACAAAACAGGCCCGGGACGTCTCTCCCGGGCCTGTTTTATCTGTCTTATAGATATCCGGCTGCTCTCAGGTCAGAGCAAAAGGCATTTCCTTGCCGGCAAATGCCGCGTCGATGTTGTCGAGTGCCTCAAAGCCCATCTGATTACGCGCCTCGATTGCTGCCGAGCCAAGGTGTGGCAGCAGGAACGTGTTCTCCAGCGTGTAGTACTCTTCGTTGATGTTGGGCTCACCCGCGAAGACATCGAGACCGGCGTAGGCCAGACGTCCGGACTTCAGAGCTTCGATGAGATCCGCGTCATTGACGAGGTCACCGCGCGCGGTGTTAACCACGATGGCGCCGTGAGGCATCTTCGAAATCGCATCCTTGTTGAAGAAGTAACGCGTTTCCGGCGTCGAAGGCGCATTGATCGAGAAGAATTCCGAGACGGCGAGCAGGCTGTCGAGGGTTTCGTGATAGATCGCACCCTGCTCGAGCTCAGGGCTCACGCGGGCGAGGTCATGGTAGTGAATTTCCATGTCGAAACCGCGCGCCCGCTGCGCCAGCGCCCGGCCGATCTTGCCGAATCCGAAAATACCAAGCTTCTTGTTGTCGAGACGGCGGCCAACGAGTTGCAGGGGCGCCCAGCCCGGCCAGGATTTCGTGCGGATCATCCGCTCGCCTTCGGATGCCCGCCGCGCAGCGCCCAGCAGCAGCAGCATCGCGATTTCGGCAGTTGCGACCGTCACGCCATGAGGAGCGTTACCGATCTTGATCCCCCGTGCCTTCGCAGCATTGAGATCGATGTGATCGAACCCGATCGAGAAGGTGGACATGATCTTGATGTGCTCAGGAAGCGCCATGATGGCGGCTTCTGGCATCTTGTCGGTGATCGTGATCATCACCGCGTCGACGTCACGTGCCTTTTCGGCGATCTCCTCGGCTGTCATCTGGTGATCGTCTTCGTTCAGCACCACGTCGTAGTCGCGGTAGGCACGTTCTTCAACAGCACTTGGCAGGCGGCGCGTAATTAGCAGGCGCTTCTTCATGGCCTAAGTCCCTCCCTCTCGTCAGGAATTCCTTTTCATCTTCAAGCTTTGTGCCGCATGCCGCAACCTCTGACAAGCATTTCGGCGTCGACATGTCGGAACGTCGCAGTTTGACGATTTTTTTACCAAGGCAGCAGACTCTTGCTCGCGCGATTTGCCGCATATGCCTCGGATCTCGATTGCCGCCGGATCAAAACCACTCTTGATGCAGACGAGCCAGAGTTCAGATCGATGAAATATATCGTCGCCATCCTCGCGCTTCTGGCGGTCACCAAACTATACGTGCAGGATCAGATTTACCGGTCTGCAACGTCCGATGCTCTCATTGCCGCCTATCGCAGCAATGCGATCCTCGCCTGTCAGAAAATCCGGTCCGATCAGCCCGCCGGGTCAGCTCAGACGTATTGGGCAAACCCGTCCGCGATCACTGTTCAGGTCGGCCGCGCCGACCTCGGGGTCAACCTCTGGCAGATCAGTGATCCGCGATGGGACGCGGCCTACCGGCAGCCCTATCTCGTCCTCACATCGGCTGATCCGAGGTCTCCTTTGACCTGCACCTACGACATCAACGTCAACACGGCTACCGTTGCCGCTTCCGGCAGTACCTGAGCCATCGGGCGACGAACGGCAGCCTAGAATTCAACTTCCACGGACCATTTCAGCGTGGCATCTGGCGTATTCTGGTTAAGTCCGGCAAGAAGCCCGACACCAATGGTAACGGTGGTACCGTCGTCATCATCGCTATCGAAAGCGCCTGTCGAGACATTGCTGACCGATCCTGAGGTGTCCGCCTTGTAGGTATAGTAGATCAGCGGGCCCATACGATGCTGATCGTGATCGCCGAACAGTGCCCGCGACTCGCCCGGACTGCCGCTGTTGCCGAGCCGGTCAACCGTCCCGTAAGCCTCAAGGGCCAGCGCCCAGTTGTCCGTCAGGTCATACTTGAGCTGCGCTGCGTAGGCGAAGTCCCATTTCGAGTCTCGCTCCGATTGGTCTCCGCCAAAATCGTGCACGAGCATGAGATTGGCGATCGCTGTCCATGGACCGGACTGGGCTTCCAGAATCGGACCGAACGAGACGGACTTGGATGCGCCAGCCTCCAGAGAATGTTCGACTTCCACAAGCGCGCCGAACCCGACGCCCTGCTTCTCCTTGACCGGAATCAGGATGACAACGCCTTCTGCGGCGATTTCTTCCAGCTTCAGGCTTCCAAAATCATTTGCAAACGCCGGATTGGCAGGATCGTCGAGGCGCTCCTTTTCATATTCCACTCCGACGCGCAGACGAAAGAAGTGCGTCAGGGACATCTCGATCTCAAGCGCATGGCGCTGCCTGGTGACGCTGTTGTCATCATATTCGTACTCGCCCGGAGCCACCTCGACGAGCCTGCGTCTGGGCTGTCCCCAGGAGTGCGCATTCTGACTTTGGAACTCTACTGTCCCCGGCTCAGCCTCAAGATCCTTGATTTCGAACTGCCCGATGGACGGCCCGGCGAATACCGCTCCGGCACTCATGCCCCACAGCACTGCTGACAGGCTAATCGCCCGCCACCCCTTGAGTATCCTCATCCGTCCCCATCCGATGTTGTCTGCCCGGGAGAAATTTCCCGAAATCGGCTGCCGTTTTTTCCCGAACCCGACCTAAGCTCATTACTCCGCATGCTGCCAGAGCATTAGAGCCACAAACCATAGAAAAGACCTGCGGATAGCCGTTTTGGCTCTCTGAAACCGCACCCGCGACCGGCATCAGCTGTTAACCGGGAGTTATCTGTTCACCCATAAGGTTCAGGCGCCCACTCCGTTTGAAACGAACTCAATATGCTTAACGGCGCGTCCAGGAACCTGCGTACCAATTCTCTGATGTCGGAGTACGCTGTACTGCTCGGCGACGCCGTCCTCCGGCAGCGGGCGCGTATCGCTGAACAGTCCGCCCGCGCAGAAGCCGAACACGCGGAAAGGATAAAATCCGAGTTCATCTCGAATATGAGTCACGAACTGCGGACGCCCCTGAACACCGTGATCGGTTTCTCGAAGATTATCTCGGAGCACCGCAACCACGGCCTGAACGGTGAGCAGATTACCGAATATGCCACCTTGATTCACGACGCAGCCGTCAATCTGCTGGCCGTGATCAACGATATTCTGGATGTTTCGAAGATCCAGACAGGCACCTGTATCCTGGATAAGCAGGAGGTCGATCTGCAGTCCGTGCTGGATGCGACGGTTGAGGCTGCGCGAAATCTCGGGAACGCCAGAAACATTAATGTCGAATTCCGGGCTTCCGGCGAACTGCCTCCCGTCAGCGGCCAGGCGAACAAGCTCGCCCAGATCTTCAAGGGTATCCTGTCCAACGCAATCAAGTTCACGCGTCCGGGTGGCACCGTAACGGTCACAGCTGCAAGCGAACCGGATAACACCGTCGCCGTCACGGTCCGCGACACGGGCGTCGGCATGAACGCCGAGGAACTGTCCGTAGCTTTGAGGCCTTTCGCGCAGGTGGATGGTTCACGCTCTCGCTGGGAGGAGGGGACAGGCCTGGGCTTGTACATCGCCAAGGCACTGACGGAACTCCATGGGGGCCAGTTGAACATCCGCAGCATGAAAGAGGTCGGCACAGAAGTGACCGTGTTGCTTCCCTCTCTCCGTGAGTGCGTGTTCGCACCGGGGAAGTCCGGCGGTGTTGTGTTCAGCAGCAATCATTCCGGAATGGCGTCTTCGGCCACGTCTGCCGAACGATGACCGGTGAGTGCCGACTATGGGAAGTAAGATGTTGAATGGCGCTCGCTCCCTTGGCCGCATCGTGTCTGTGACAGGTGCCAACGCCATTCTCATGCTCGACAGCCCTGCTCACGGTGGTTCGGCTGCAACGCGCAACCAGCCGGAGATGGGAACCCTGCTTGCCATAGACACGCCGAGTTCGGTCGTGCTGGCGATAGTGTCAGCGCTGAGCGTGCCGGTGCCTGTCACGCGCGACGACGAGGATGAGATCTGGATCGCTGAAATCAGTCTCGTCGGTGAACTGTCACAATGCGCGGCAGGCACCCTGAGATTCAATCGCGGCGTGACCACCTATCCGACGCTTGGTGACCGGGTGCGCGTTGCCGCCTCCTCGGAGCTGAAAACGGCATTCTGCGGTTTCGACGCAGAGAGCGTTCGCGTCGGCACGTTGCGCCAGGAAAAATCCATTCCTGCGGTCATCAGGATTGACGATCTGCTCAGCAAGCACTTCGCTATTCTGGGAACCACCGGCACTGGCAAGTCCTGCGGCACGGCGCTGATCCTGCGCGCCATTCTCACCAGGCACCCTGCTGCTCACATTGTCCTGCTCGACCCCCACAACGAATACGCCCGCGCCTTCCGGGAATGGGCCGAGGTAATCTCGCCGCGCAATTTGCAATTTCCATACTGGCTGCTGAATTTCGAAGAAATTGTCGAAGTTCTGATTGGTGACCGTTCACGCAAGGCTGAAGCCGAGATCCTTCACGAGCTGATACCGATAGCGAAAGCCCGATATGGCTCTGGCCGCCATGATGCCGCCAACCGGCACCTACGCCGCCCGGCGAATGATCCCGGGCGCTACACGGTCGATAGCCCCGTACCCTACCGGATTTCCGACCTGATCGGCTTGATCGACGAACGCATGGGCAGGCTCGAGAACAAGCGGGATCTCGCCCCGTATCGCCAACTGAGGACCCGCATACAGAATATTTCGTCGGATCCTTCCTACGCGTTCATGTTTGGGGCCCTGACCGTTCATGACAGCATGATACAGGTACTCAGCCGGATCTTCCGCGTTCCTGTTCAGGGCCGGCCGATAACGATCTTCGAACTCACCGGTCTGCCAACCGAAGTCGTCAACGTTGTCGTGTCCGTCGTCTGCCGCATGACCTTCGATTTCGCCCTGTGGAGTGAAGGCCAGATCCCGGTAATGCTCGTGTGTGAGGAGGCGCACCGCTACATACCTGCGAAGACGGACTACGGCTTTGAACCGTGCAAGCGCGCGATTGCCAGAATCGCCAAGGAAGGCCGCAAGTATGGCGCGTCGTTGTGTATCGTCACCCAACGCCCCGCAGAGATCGATCCGACAATCCTCTCTCAATGCAACACCGTGTTCGCCCTGCGAATGTCAAACGAACGCGACCAGAACATCGTCAAGGCCGCGATCTCGGATTCCGCCTCCGGTCTCCTGGGATTTCTGGCGGCATTGGGACAACGTGAGGCAATAGCCTTCGGCGATGGCGTTCCGCTGCCGGTGCGCATCTGCTTTGATGAGCTCCCGCCAGATTGCCTGCCGCGATCCACCGCAGCTCGTTTCACCCAGTACTGGCAACAGGCATATGGCGACGAGGAACTGCTTGGGCAGATTGTCGAGCGATGGCGCTCATCGGGCAGCACGGCGCGCGATGCGACGGTCCGCGGATCATTCGATGGAACCCTGGCACCCGATGATGGCGAGAGCGATGAAGCGAATACTGCCGGCAGCGGGCTGTATCCTTCGGGCAGAACTGACAACAGCCTGGGTGCGAATCCGGTGCCTGTTGGCCAGCCCTCACCGTCTGCTTATGTTGCCCAGTCCGTGAACCCGGTTTCACCCGCATCGGCTAAGCCGGTAACCAGTACCGGTTCAGCCCTCAAACTCCTGCGCGAACGCTTGAAACAGCGCTGAAACCGCCATCCGCGAGCAGCCGGCAGAGGCGAAGCATCTAGCTCCGCCTCGCTTCCATTGGCGGCGCATCGGAGTTCAGATCGGCAAGCACCGTTTCGCCCGCGACCGATCGTTGCCCGACGGCGACCAGCGCTGTCTTGCCGGGCGGCAGATAGATATCTACGCGCGATCCGAAGCGGATCAAGCCGAAGCGCTGACCGATACCGACGCTGTCCCCCTCATGCGCAAAGGTGATGATCCGGCGCGAGATCAAGCCTGCAATCTGCACCACTGCAATCTCATCACCTTTCGGCGTCTCGATAATCAGGGCCCGGCGCTCGTTATCTTCACTGGCCTTGTCCGAGGTTATGTTGACGAACGCTCCGGGGATGTAGACGGAGCGCTTAATGCGGCCGGCCACTGGCGCCCGATTGATGTGAACGTCAAATGGCGAGAGATGCGTCTCGATGCGCACGCGCTCCTGTTCTCCAAGTCCCAGTTCCGGCGGGGGTCGTACTTTCGCAATGGAGGCAATGACACCGTCCGCAGCGGCCACAACCAGCCCGTCTCGCAAGGGTGTGACACGGTCCGGATCACGGAAGAAGAACGCAACGAAAATCGTCGCCAGAACCGCCAGCCAGGCCAACGGTGTCCAGATTAAAAAGAATAGCAGTGCGGCAACCCCACCGATCGCTATGAATTTGTGGCCATCCCTGTGTATCGGGACAAGATAATCCGCCAGGCTTTCGAAAAAGCTTGGTTGCTCGCGCACGACGAACTCCTCTCGAAGATCAACTCTCGAAGTTCAAATAGTCTTTAGGCCTACAATCGCTCGATCGCTTTTCCAAGACGGAGCGCAGCAAAACTTCAACGCCCCGGACAGCTTCGCTCGCTCAAGGCCAGCTAGTTGATCTGCAGCGCTTCAAATCGCACTTCGCCCGGCTTGCCCTCTATCCGTAACAAAACTGCCGACCGGCCACCGGAGCGGATCTGCTCTATGCTGTCGGCAACATCACTGGGCTTGCGGACCTGATCATGCCCGGCTTCAACAATTACATCGCCGGGCTTTATATTCTTGCCAGCCGCCACGCTTCCAGGCTCCACTCCGACAACGACGACGCCTTCAACCTTGGGATCTATGGCATACTGGCGACGAAGATCATCAGTGATCTCGCTCAGTGTCATGCCGAGTACCGGTCCCGGATCCTCATTTCCGCTCGTTGGCTCATCGTCCGGCTTTTGGCTGGTAACATCAGCCGCCCCCTCTTTCAGACGCCCGATCGTAACCGATAAGACCTCGGGTTTACCCTGACGCTGGACCTGAACCTGAACGACTTTTCCGATCGGCGTTTGCGCCACCAGCCGGGGCAAACCTCGCATGGTCGTGACCTCCTTGCCATCGAACGAGACGATCACGTCGCGCGGCTGGATTCCTGCCTCCTCTGCCGGACTGCCGGGCTCGACCGCCGCAACCAGTGCCCCTCTGTTTCCAACGACCCCGAGCTCCTCGGCCAGATCCTCCGTCACAGATTGGATGCGCACTCCGAGCCAGCCACGGCGCGTCTCACCGTAAAGTTTCAGCTGTTCGATGACATTGGTCGCCGTGTCGGAAGGAATGGCAAAACCGATGCCGATCGATCCGCCGGTCGGCGAGATGATCGCGGTGTTCACCCCGATGACCTCGCCATCCATATTGAATAGCGGTCCGCCGGAATTGCCCTTGTTAATGGCCGCATCCGTCTGCAGATAATCGTCATAGGGCCCGGAGTTGATGTCGCGAGCCTTGGCGGAAATGATCCCGACCGTCACGGTTCCACCGAGGCCAAACGGGTTGCCGATCGCCATCACCCAGTCGCCCACGCGGAGTGTTTCGGAAACGCCGAATTTGACATCCTTGAGCGGTGTCTTTGGCGTCACCTTGAGCAGGGCCAGATCGGTTTGCGTATCGCGCCCGACGACCTTGTCCACCTTCAGCTTCGAGCCATCGGCGAAATTCACGTAGATCTCGTCGGCATCGGCGATGACGTGATTGTTGGTCACCACGAGGCCTTCAACCCCGTCGATGACAAACCCGGAGCCAAGAGAGGAGACCTTACGGTCGATCTCGTCGTCGGCGCCGGGCTGGTTGAAGAAGTCGTCAAAGAATTCCTCGAAGGGCGATCCCTTCGGCACATCAGGAAGCGGCACGCCGCTAGGGCCGGTCGCACGCTGGCTCGTCGAAATATTGACCACAGCTTCCGTGAGACGCTCCGCCACAGGCGCAACACTCCTGGGCCCGTTCTCCGCAACGGCGACGCCTTGGGGACCGGCATCGTATAGTGGAGCTGCAATGAGAAGTGTCCCGGCAAGAAGAGCAAGCAGTCCGGCACGGCAGCCGGTCTGGCCAATGATACCACCGCCGGCTCGAACGCGTGACGGCAGACAGTGACGAAGAACCTGCATGTGGGCGACACTCCAGGGTTTATCGGCCTCGTGATGCGGGACAAGGCAGCCCGCCGAACTTTCTCATGTAAGCAGCATCGAAAAGTGCGGCTAAGCTGACGGACCTGTCAATCGGGAGATTGGGCAGGTGCCAGAACGGAAAACGCCGCCACGAACCAGCGTTCGTGACGGCGTTAGCATCTTACCAGACTGATCGAAACTCAACCACGGATCAGCCAGACGATACAGAAACCGAGGATGACAGCCACCCAGCCGCCGATCCGCAGCGAGCTCTCTGGCGCTGCCGCAGCTCGCTTCAGCATGAGAAGCGCCAGAGAAGGAGCAACCGCCCACAAGAGCCCTTCGATTACCAGTACCAGGCCAATTGCGACTGCAAGATCAGCCATCTCTCAAACCGTGCATTACTGCGGCAGGTTCGATGCCGGTGGGTTCGCTGGCGGCAGAGTTCCTTCCGCATTGTTGAAGTAGCGGAAGAACTCCGAGGTGGGCGAGAGCAGCAAGCGGGTATCGTTTGCGGACATACCGGTCTCGTAAGCCTGCATCGATCTGTAGAAGGCGAAAAAGTCCTTATCTTTCCCGAAAGCCTCGGCGAAGATCTGGTTACGCTCTGCGTCGCCTTCACCTCGAATGACTTCCGCCTTTTTGGTTGCCTCGGCCAGGATCACGGTCGCTTCGCGATCCGCGGTTGCGCGGATCCGGTTTGCTGCCGCGTTACCTTCGGAGCGGATCTCTGTGGCCTCGCGCTGCCGTTCGGTCTGCATCCGACGATAGACCGCTTCAGAGTTGGCCTCGGGCAGGTCGGCACGCTTGATTCGCACATCGACAACCTCGATGCCGAAATCCTTGGCCTCGCCATTCACCCGCTTGAGGATCGCAAGCATCAGGTCCTCACGCTTGTCGCGTACGACCTCGACGAACGTGGCACCACCCAGCGCGTTTCTCAAAGAAGATTCGATGATGTTGCTGAGGCGTTGCCTTGCAATCCGTTCATCGCGAACCGTCTGATAGAACAGCAAGGGATTGGTGATCCGGAAGCGGGCAAACGCATCCACCACAAGCCGCTTCTGGTCGGAAGCAATGACTTCCAGAGGCTCTGCTTCAAGATCGAGGATACGCTTGTCGTAGAACTCGACCGTCTGCACCACCGGAATCTTCCAGTAAAGCCCTGCGGCATTGACCGGTTTACCGTCTTCTCCGACCTCATGCTCGTTGATGACGTTGACCGGTTTGCCGAATTCCAGAACGATCGCCTGTTCCGTCTGCCGGACGATGAACGCCGACAGGTATACGGCAGCCGCACCCAGACCCAATAGAATGATCAGAATTGGAAATACGACGCGCATTGGTGTCACTCGCTCCCCTTGCTTGCAGTTCCAGCCGTGCTGGGAGCGCGTTCGCGCAGTTGATCAAGCGGCAGATAGGGCAGGACACCCTGGCTGTTGCCGGCGGCGTCCAAGATGATCTTGTCCGTACCCTTGTACACCCGCTCCA
>Ga0182748_1005034_pt1 | contig 10199 bp, 3 predicted proteins | sample eDN3rd37CKraftOP_FD_128877 | JGI IMG/M metagenome (GOLD analysis project Ga0182748, IMG submission 128877) | Enriched Organic Plus compost microbial communities from Emeryville, California, USA - eDNA 3rd pass 37_C Kraft OP (version 2) (version 2) ...
CGGTTCCTGAACATGGGCTGGGCGGCGGCGATCATCTGGACGGCGGTTTACTTCGTGGCGAGCTGGGGCTTCGGCGAGATGCTGCCCCATGGCGTCATGAATGGCTCGGGCAGCTACCTGCCATCGCTTGTCGCCATGACGGGAATCGGCTCCGGGCTCATTGCCCGGGGCCATCCTGCCGGCCATTGGCTGGCCGGGGCAGGGGGGCTGTTCCTGATCTCCCTGACCTTCCGCACCATCGACGGCGCCATCTGCCAGACCGTGCCCCTGGGTGTGCATTTCCTCTGGCACCTGTGCAATGCATTGGTGCTCTGGCTGCTGCTTGAAGCGGCCGTGCGGTTTGGGACTGGCCGGTTACAGGGGTCCGATGCGCATCATGCCTAGCATTGCGCTATATGGGGGAACCAGCATGCTCGTCAGGGACATCGCTAGATGGGAAAGCCTGCTCCGAGAGCGATAGCTGATTTTGCATGCGCTGGGCTTGCTGGGGCTTGATAATGAGCCATGGATAAATGATCTCCGCTGGCATCTGGCCAAGAAAGGAGTGCCCTGTGTTCACGATTTGCCAGCCGCTCCCGCGATTAAGGCCCATACCGGGAGCTACGAACATCTTCCGCTCGTTTTCAAGACCTGGCCAAAGGGCCCAAATCAGAAGATGTTCAATTTCTTCGAGCGCTCTCGCGGTTCTAGCATCCTTGTTGCGGCCGGTCAGATTGATAGGGGCATAGCTGAAAAAGGTCTTTCCTCGACGCTCTAGAATTTCCTTTGCCTTGGGGTGGTTTTGGAAACGGCGCTGTGGATTCTTCGTCAGACCTACATAAACGATGCGCATCCGCTCACGTGCTCGGCCATGTTCCCTTTGAAGGATATACAGGCACGGGCCGTCGTAATCGCAAGGGTTCAGAGCATCTTTGTGCCATTCGAGTGGTTCGCTCCAGTTTAATTCGACCCTCCGAAAGTTAGATATATCTCCCGGCGCCAAGCCAACATCGGCAGCGTTGTATTCGCGCATCATTGCGCTTCCTCCCAAGATTTTTTTATTGATTGGGACTTGTGAAGTATTAACAGGAGAGCAGGTAATTTGACAAGGATAAGTGGAAGGGTTTCTATCCGTGGATGTGATGTCCAAGCGGACAGCTGAGCATTTCATCAAGAAAGCGAATGGCTTTGACGCGTTGAGGCAGCCGGTGTGGTCCCTGCTCTGGGGATGGCCTGCTTGGTGACGCTCGCTGGATGGCTGGCAGCCCAAACATGAAAAAGGCCCGGACGAACCGGGCCTTTTTGCTGGTGGGGAGAGACCCAAAGTCGTGCACCGGTTTGGAAGCAAAGTTCTGGCACTAGTTGAGTAGCCGCGCGCTAGCGCCGGATGGCATGATCTACTCCTCCGTATTTGGGTAGCCTACTTGGGTGCTGGTCGAAGCCTATCTGAATACCCTACTCAGCACCATTCGTCGGCAAGCCCCCTTCATCGCGCTGGTGGCTCCCCTTCAAGGCCGTGGTGCCGCTGGCCTGCAGCAGACCCTTGTTCGCGTCGTCCGAGACGATGGCGTGGGGCCTGCGTTCCACCCATGGCCAACATTTTCGTGAAGCGGGTCTCTGCTGCTCTTTTCAAGGCAACACGCAGCTACGACGGCGTCTTCATGGACGGCCTTCAGGAGATCTCTGTGGAAGGTTAAGTGCGAACCGTGGTGGGGCAAGATCATAGTACCGATGTGGTCCTTGACGGGATCATAGAAGCGCAGCCAAGCGTTGGGTCTTCCAATCTGATTAAGCTTCGAGTCGCCGGTTAGGAGCCATTCCGACCGGGTGCTAGATAGGTTATCGGCAGCCAGTGTCGTTCGCGAAGTGAGGCTGGCATCCCTAGAGGGACATCGAAACCGCATTCGCGTCACCGAGGTCGTGATCGACATATGCCCTTCTGACCTTGGCGAGAAATCCTGGTTCATCCAACCTTCTAGCAGGGCTGCCGAAATCGACTCCCCATCCTGAAGCGGACCCAAAAGGGAAAGCATCTCGCGAGCAAGGGCTTGTCGTGCGCTCGGGTTGGCAGCGGTAACCTAGTGGACGAAGCACCGACCGCTAAACGCCTGTAACCAATGACCCAGCCCATCCGGATCCAGTCTCCACCACCGGAGGCTCGTCGCTGTCCTCCTCCTGGCCGCCGTCGATCTGTCGTAGGAGAATTGTCTGTCCCCCTCTGACCACCGAAGCGGCGAGGGGTCCCCGCCTGGTGTGAACTCGAATATCCGAGACTTCCGGTGTCTTCGTCCGCCGGTCGGACCTGTACAACTTGTCTCGCCCCAACTCGGTCAACCAAGCCACGGGCTTGATCACCGCACGCTCGAAGGATCGGTCTCGCTCTTCACCTGTTATGGAACCTTCTGCTGCCGCGGAGGCCAACAAGCCCGCACGCTGCAGGTCATCAAGATACCGAACTATGACTGTGTCTATGTTCAGGGCGGCGGCGACCGAAACATCAGCGTCTACCTGTTGCTGTCTGTGTATCCAAGGGATACACTTTTGCGATGGGCACTAAAGATGCAGGTCTTCGTATCCGGGTGGACAGTGAGCTCCGAGCTCACTTCATGGCGGCATGCCATGCGCAGGATATCACGGCTGCTCAGGTACTTCGTGCCTTTATGAGGGCCTTTGTGACCGCTCACCGACAACCCTCAGGAGCGGAGCCCGTAGGTGCCGTTGCGCCTGCAGGTCAGGTGACTACGATGCCGGGCGGCGATTGAGTTTGGTCTGAGGGTATGTTTGGGGGCGTGATGGGGGCGAGCAGCAGTGATCTAGGAGATCTGGTCCGGGCCAAGATCGAAAACTTGCGTCCGAAGCTTCTAGACCTGGGCAGGCGAAATCCGCTCATCTCCACCAAGCTGACACCTCGCTCTGCCTCCCTGGTTCGGGTCGTCGATGAGTTGCCCGAGGTTCTCCGGTTTAATCTGACCAACCAGGTACCGATGAGGTTCCTGGCCCTTCCACCGCTGGAAAATGACCCGCTGGATGAGCAGACCACCACATTCCAAGATGCGCTTTCCAGTGCCCGGCTGAGCGATGATGTCTATCTGACGGAGATGGAAGCGGTCGACCCGAACGGGGATGACAGTGCCGATCAGGTTCTCCTGATTGAACGGGACCTCAAGGATCGCGTGCGTGAGGCTCTGGGGATGCCTCCTTGCCAGAAGAAAGCGGAGCTGTCCCTGCAGCAGCATGCGCTCATCAATGGGATATCGCCCTCTTGGGAGCTCCCGGACCCTGATGACGAGGACGAAGATGGACGGCATGAGGATACGGACATCCAGACGCTGATGCTGCCGGACGATCTCGAGCGGCGGCTCAACGGCTTGATCGAAAAGTGTCGATCATGGCAGCAGGAAACCGGGATCAACGTGCTTCATGCGGCGATTGGTTTTCTGGAATGGAAAGATCCGAAAAGCACCGAATCCTCCTTTGCGCCTCTCACTCTGCTACCCCTGAAGCTGGAGAAGAAGACCAGGGACGGGGCTGAATTCTGGGTCCGCGCGGACGGGGACGAAACCGAAACCAACTTCGTCTTGGCCGAGAAATTTCGCCGCGAGTTCAGCGTAGACCTTCCGAGATACGAAGGCGGCTCCATCGAGGAGCACCTGAAGCAGGTGGCGGATGCCGCCCCATCTACGATGACGTGGAAGGTTCGGCGCCAAGTAGCCATCGGCATCTTCCCGTCTGCCCGGATGGCGATGTACCTGGATCTCGACACCACCCGCCGTGACTTCGCCGGCAACGAGGTCGTCGCAGGGCTCTTCGGCGGCTCCGGCGGGGCCGGAGCGACGCCATTCGCAGACGAGCATGATGTCGATGATCCAGCCATCGAGGCCAAGGCGCCCTACCTGGTGCTTGACGCGGACTCCTCGCAGTTCAGCACCATTATCGACATCGCCGACGGCAAGAACCTTGCGGTAGAAGGCCCCCCTGGAACCGGCAAATCCCAGACCATCGTGAACACCATCGCCAATGCGCTCGCGCAAGGCAAAAAGGTCCTCTTTGTCGCCGAAAAGATGGCGGCTTTGGAGGTGGTGAAGTCGCGGCTGGAGGCCGTGGGGCTTGGTGAGTTTTTGCTGCCCCTCCAAGCGGAACGCTCATCCCGCGAACAGGTGGTCCAATCGGTTAGGGCGAGGCTTGAACTGGGATCGACGAGCGCTCCCCGCGACTACCAGAACCGCTTGGAGAAGTTCCGCCAAACCCGTGCTGAACTGGCGGGCTACATACAGGTTATCAGTCAGCAGTTCGGCAATACAGGCCTCAAGATCTACGATGTGCTGGGCAAGTGCATAGCCACCCGCGAGCCCCTTAAGGAAGCACCGAAGAAGCTGCAGGCTCCGTCCGTTCCGAACATCGAGACGATGAACGCAGTCCAGATCGAGACCGCCTTGGAGCGCGCGAGGAGCCTGGCTGCGGCGTGGTTCGCCACTGGCGAAGTAGGCGAATACTGGAATGGCATTGAGTGCATTCCCTTGGACCCATTCACCGCATTGGAGCTCAAGCGCCTCGCACAGGAGACGAGTGGCGCATACGAGCGAGCGGATGAGGCCAGACTACGTATGGCCGAGTTTGGCATAGACGCGCAGCTAGACACCGAGTCGCTTGGCCGCCTCGCAGATCAGCTGCACGAGCTTCTCCCCTTGGCAGAGGCTGCCGATATCGCCTTTGTGAGCAGCCTTCTTTCCTCTGGGCGGCCGGCCGAACTCACGGCCTTCCTTGCGGATTGCTCTCGGCTTCAGCGTGAAGACGAAGAACTCGCGGCCCTGGTCGAGACCAGGCATGACATCGAGACGGCAACCTTGCTCCGTGAAGCTGCTGCCACGTGCGCGCAGCACGGAATCAAGACTCTCGATGAGGCAGCATGGGTCGAAGACCTTGCCTGCAGAAAAGAGGCGCAGCTGTCCCTTGAAAGGGCTCAGGAGTCGCTTAAGGCTTTCATTGACTACTTCCCTGTGGCAGCGAGCATCCCTGTGCACGTGCTCGCCAAAGCAGGGCAGATCGTTAGGTCGACCGACGACGTCACCCTCTCGGTTCGCAGCGAACTTATCGCGGGTCCCGGTGGTACGGGTCTCCTGGATCAGCTCTGCCAGCAAGGCCGCGAACTTCAAGGGGAGAGAGAAGCGCTGGCGCGGCGCATCACCGTCGAGACCGAGCTTTCCCCGGCTGAATTGCGGTCTCACGCGGGAGCCCTGCGAACCGCCGGTGCATTTGGGTGGATGTCGCCGAAGGTACGCGCAGCGAAGAGCATCTACGCCGGTTTGGCCCTTGCTGCCGGCTTCGACAAGACAGCGGCCGTAGAGGCCCTTCAGTCGCTGGCCAAGTATCGCGAAGCTGCCCAACAGTTCAGCCAGGACGTGCAGGCTCGGTCTGTCTTCGGACTCCACTTCAAGGGAGTGGATACGGACTTCTACCCTTTCGAACTGCTCTCCGCCTTCTACTCGCGGGTGGACACCACCTTCCCCGGTCCCGGCTTCCGGGAGGTTCGGGGGCTCCTCAAGACTGGCGACTACGACCTGATCAGCGCAATCCCCGACATTTCGGTCGGTGAGCAGTCGGTGACCTACACGGAGCTTTCGGGTGCCGTTGCCGGACAACGTCAGGCACTTCAGGAACGGGAGGAGGGGCTGCGGCGGCTTTCGTCCTTGCTGAAGGTGGTGCGCAATCCTGCCGATGTTGCGCCAGCGGATCTTGAACCTCTGGCGCAATGGGTCGTAGGGCTGATTGAGGAACGCGAGGCTCTGGACCGCAACAGTGTCGTGCCTGGCATCGCCGGTGCGAGGTTCCGGGGACATTCTACAGATGCTGATGAGTTCCGAACCGATCTCGCAATATTGGACGTTCTCGAACGGCAGCCAGAGTTTGCCTCCACGCTTCTGTCAATCGCGGGAGCCGGACAGATTAGCGCAGCGCTCGAGGCCGTCCTCAACGTCATGAGCAGTGACGGCGTAGCCGCTGACATGATGGCAACGCTCACCGGCAAGGCAGGGCCGACGATCGGAGAAGACACAGCAGGGATGTCACACCGGGAGGTGGCCGAGTATCTCGCCGAAGCGGCCTTGGACGACGAAGGCATCCATGTTCACGCGCAGTTCGGCGTCGCCTGCCAGGAGATGGATCAGTGCGGCTTCGGATGGGTCGTGGACGAGCTCGCCGAGAACGACATCCCTCTGACTGAACTGCCCAAGATCCTTGAGGCGGTAATATACGGCGCCATGGGCGTACATGTATATGACCGCCACGGGGCCATCTTGGCGAAGTACCATGGCGCGAAGCTGGATGAGCTCCGCGCCACCCTGGCAAGACTGGACCGGGAGATCATCGAGCTCTCCCGCCGTCAGCTCCGCTCCCAAATTGCCGCCACAGCCCGTCCACCCTACGGAAACAGCGCAGGCAGGAAATCAGAGCTTACCGAGTTGGCTCTGCTCCAGCATGAAGCCTCGAAGAAGACAAAGTTCACACCCGTCCGCGACCTGACCCGCCGGGCGGGCAGGGCATTGCTCGAGCTCAAGCCCTGCTGGATGATGTCACCTCTTGCGGTGGCTCAGTACCTGCCCAGCACGGCGATGTTCGATCTTTGCATCATCGACGAAGCGTCTCAGATGCCGCCTGAGGATGCCGTGGGCGCGTTGTCTCGCTCGAAGCAGGCGATGGTCGTCGGTGATACCAACCAGCTTCCGCCGACCAGCTTCTTCCGGAAGCTGATTGACGACGACGAAGTCGATGAGGATGAGGCCGTGCTCGACGAATCCATCCTCGAGCTGGCGAACGGCGTATTCCGGCCAGCCCGGCGACTGAGGTGGCACTACCGCTCCAGGCATTCCGGACTGATCTCGTTCTCCAACCAGCACATCTATGACAACGACCTGATCGTTTTCCCGTCGCCGCGCGAAAAACGGCCCGACATGGGAGTTTCATTGGTCTCGGTAGCGGGACGATACAAGTCCGGCCTGAACGCGGAAGAGGCCGCCACGATGATCACGGCAACGCTGCGCTTCATGCGCGAGCATCCTGATCGGTCGCTCGGCCTTGTCACCCTCAACCAAAAACAACGTGACCTTCTCCTCGAGGAGTGGGAGCACGCGTTGGCGAAGGACCCACACGCTGCCAAGTACGTGGATGACTGGAACGAGCGAAATGATGGCCTCGAGCGGTTCTTCATCAAGAACCTGGAAAACGTTCAGGGCGATGAGCGTGACGTAATCTTCATCGGCACCGTGTACGGCCGCGAGGAGCCCGGCGGTACCGTCATGCAGCGGTTCGGGCCAATCTCCGGCCTGGCGGGTCGCCGGCGCCTGAACGTGCTGTTCTCCCGCGCCAAACAACAGATCGTCACCTTCTCCTCCATGACGGCCGCCGACGTCAAGGCGGACGAACATTCTAATCAGGGTGCCTTCCTGCTGAAGCGCTGGCTGGAGTACGCCGCCACCGGAACTCTCCATGGGGGGCAGACAACTGGACTGGACCCCGACTCGGAGTTCGAGGTCTACGTAATCAACCAGTTGCGCTCGATGGGCTTCGATCCTGTTCCGCAGGTCGGCGTTTCGGGCTACCGCATTGACATCGGGGTACGTCATCCGTCATGGCCCCATGGCTTCATCATGGGGGTCGAGTGCGATGGTGCGACATACCACTCGTCCCCATCTGCACGCGACCGCGACCGCCTGCGTGAAGATGTCTTGAGGGGGCTCGGGTGGGAGCTCCACCGCATCTGGTCGACGGACTGGTTTACCAATCCGGGCAAGGAGGCGGCGCGCCTGCGGAGTGCTGTTGAGGCGCGGCTGGACGTTCTCAAGAAGTCAGGTGTCGTTAGCGCTCCGATAACCTCTGCCCCTGAACAGGCGCCACCTGACATTATCACGCGGCCGGCTAATCACCCAGAGGTAGCAACCGAACTCACCACCGGCCCGAGTGCGTCCTCGATCGGCCAGGACGTCACGCCGGATCCTGACGTGGTGGAAGTGGGCGACACGGTGCGCGTCATCTACTTGGACGGCGACAAGTCAGCCAGAGTGGTCACGCTGAGCAGCAACCGTAACGCTCCTGACCTTGGCATCGTGCACATCAAGGAGCCGCTTGGGCGAGCATTGCTCGGTGCCGAAAAGGCCGAAGAGGTCGAGATACTGGTTGGCACTGCCGTGCGCCTGGCGCAGATCGGCGAGATCACCAAAGCCGGTAGCAGCAAGGAAAAAGCTATCAGCGCACCCGCGGCCGTCGCACCGCAGCCTCGCACGGACTTGTTCGGGGGCAGCCAACCTTCACCGGCTACGAACCTGCGCCTCGATCCGGAAAGATTCTACGAGCCGTCCTACCTGCGTACGCTGCGGCCACTGACGTGCGAAATGGTGGATCGGTTCGGCCCGATGACCTTCAAGCACCTCAGCGAGCTGGTTGCGCGGTCGCACGGCTTCCAGCGAACCGGCTCTCAGATCAAGTCTCAGGTATGGGCGGCCATCTCCAAGGAGCGTAGGCATTCAAAAGATCCGAGGGGCGGATCGACGATATGGCCAAAAGGCGTTGAGCCAAAGCAGGTGATACCATTCCGTGGCATGACCGTCGCAGGCGAGCGGCGGGAGTGGGCCAGTGTGCCCTATCCAGAAAGGATCGGCCTGGCCGTGGATGTCTTGTCTAAAGGTCGAGGTGATCTACCCGCCGAGATGGCTGCACGTGTTGGACTCGCAAGGTTGAAGCAGAAAACGCGCGAGGAGTTCGAGACCCTGATCAAGGACGCTCAGGGTATTAAGGAGCGTGCCTGACTCAGACGCTGATTCTTAGTAGCGCCTTCAGCCTCAAGGCCTTTCAAAAGAAGAGGACTGCCAACGGAGCGCTTGTTCAAGGTCCGGCCCACAAGTCTGTTCTGGGCCCCGACCATTTTGCAGCAGACGACAGGTCGAGACCAATGCTGACGGCGATCCTGAGGATGCGGTAGAGGCATCGCAACAAGTCCTGTCGGTAAACCCGGACGCACCCTGCGCCAGCAATAGCCTCCAACAGCGCGATCAGGCGAACCAATGACCTGTCGGACTCGAACGCAAGCGCACACGCTTCGATGTCGGATGGATCACGATGTATCAAGCCTGCACTGATGCCGCAGATGTTGGCGACAGCATCTTCCGCTCCAATGCCGGTCATCAGCGTCTCTGCGAAGCGGAGGATGCTGACCAATGCATCTTGTGCCTGAAGGTCAAGCTGCGATGCGAACGTGACCAGGTAGCGCAGATCCACTGCTTCTACGGTTACCGCCCCCGGGGGGCATGCCCCGTGAGCCCGACCCTCGGATCTTGATGGCGACCGCCATCACCGAACTCGAGCTCCGGTTCGGCAAATACCCGTGAGCTGAAATCAGAGCATCGCCTCCTGGATGGCCTCCTTGGCAGCATTGGGATCTTCTCGCGTCCATGCCACCTCGGGCACTGCGAGCGGCATCTCCAGCGCAGGGACGGGCACAAACTTTGAGGATGGATTTCGACGACTTGGACAGCAGGTTGGCGACGTCCGATCCGGATGCGACAAGCAGGGGCGACCACATCAAAAACTGGCCGCGAATGGACCCGTTTCGCTCGATCCGCTTCCTTCCTGCCAGTAGCTCACCGGCGTTGTAGTGTGGCCGCGGTACCCGTCGCGCGTGAACACGAATGTCGGTTCCACTGCCGCATACCATTCCCCGCCGATCGTCAGAAATCTGGGGACGAACGCATGGTGTCGCACGCTGCCAATTGCCCCGTCCTTACGGCGGAAAGCACTGACCACCTCGGCCGCGGTGTCGTTGACCATCGACCGGTACCTGTAACGGCGGCCCGTGTTCTCTGCCGTGGCTTTGAAGAACAGGGCGCGCGTCTCGCGATCGAACGCCAAGTCCCGCTCGAGTTGGGCGTTAAGGGTGGGCGAAAGAAGCTCTATGAATATGTTCTGGTCGTCACGTCCTCAGTCGTGGCGACGAGTTCTGTCTCAACAGCCTCAACGGTGCCTTCTTCTACGATCTCGGTCAGGCCGGTTGTGTTCGGGGCTCGAAACGAAAGGAAAACGCCTCTTTCTGACCACCCACTCGTAGTGGGCCTGAACCTCGGCCTCCGAGAGGGCACGCACAGCGTCCCTGCCAGAGGCGTAGAGTGACTCTCTCACGTAGATTTCGTCGGGCGGCACAACCCGCAGCATGGTCAGGTGCATCGGCTCACCTA
>Ga0182748_1005038_pt1 | contig 10192 bp, 9 predicted proteins | sample eDN3rd37CKraftOP_FD_128877 | JGI IMG/M metagenome (GOLD analysis project Ga0182748, IMG submission 128877) | Enriched Organic Plus compost microbial communities from Emeryville, California, USA - eDNA 3rd pass 37_C Kraft OP (version 2) (version 2) ...
ATGCCGGGCGATATGTCGCGGTGTCGACGCCGGTGGTCGGCCGCGATCCCTCCTTCTATCCGGATCCGCAGGAGATCCGTTTCGATCGCAAGGCGGCGCACATGTCGCTCGGCAGCGGCATCCACAAATGCCTCGGCATGCATCTTGCCCGGCTGGAGCTGCAGATCGCGGTCGAGGAATTTGTTACCGCGTTACCGGAGTTCCGCGTGAAGGACGGATTCAAGGTGCCCTATTATGTAGGGAACATCCTCCACATTACCGACCTGCACCTGCAGTGGAACTGATCGCCTGAACGGCCGGACGGGCGGCGCAGGGAGCGCCGCCCGTCAGAGCGCGATCTATTTCCAGGGAGCAGCGATCTTGTCAGCGGCATCTCGCATCAGGGCGATCAGCGGCAGCTCGATCGCATGCTTCTCCCGCAATGCATCCGCCGCGTCGAGATCCTTGAGCATCACGCCGCGCACATGCTCGAACCGCGCCGTCGCGCCGCCCGGTACGGCGTCGCGCGCGGCCCAGCTCCGCAGCCACATGGTCGGCCCGCTCGCATCCGCCTCGCTGAGATGGTTGATCTCCGCCATCTTCGCCACGTCGATGCCGGTCTGTACGGCCAGTTGAACCGCCTCCGCCGCGGCCAGCCAGGTCGAGTAGAACATCATGTTGCGCACGATCTTGGTGGCCATGCCCGCACCCGGCCCACCCATCAGGAGCGCGGCCTGGGTGAAATCCTCGAGCACCTCGCGGACGCGATCGAACACCTCGGGATCGGCGCCGACCATGCCGACGATCCGCTTGTGGGCATGACCGCCCGGCGGGCAGGTGACGCCGCAATCGACAACGATCACGCCCGTCTCGGCCGCGCGCGCACGCATCGCGTCCAGTTCGGTCATCGCGATCGTGCTGGCCACGACCACGACGAGACCGGGCCTGGCGCCCGCGAGCAGGCCTTCCGGTCCCTCGAGCACCGACCAGACCTGCGCGGCCTCGACGACCAGCACGACGACGACGTCCGCATTGCGCGCCACCTCGGCCGCGTTCGCGGCGACCGGCGGCAACAGATGGCCGTCGTCAAGCCTGCGCCAGGCCTCGGGATCGATGTCGTAGACGGAGAGAGGTCTCCCCGCGCGCGCCAGGCAGACTGCCGCGCCGCCACCCATTTGTCCGAGACCCACCACGCCTGCCTTCACCATGTCGCCCATCCTCGCGTTGCGTGGCGGCAGCATGGTTCGGGTGCCGCCGACCGAACCTCTCCAGCGGCAGGATCGATGCTAGAGGCTGAACCCGCCGTCGACGATCAGCGTCTGCCCGGTGATATAGCGCGCGCGCTCGGAAGCGAGGAACGCCACCGCCTCGGCGATCTCCTCGGCGGAGCCGAAGCGGCGCAGCGCGATGCGGCGGCGTTGCGCCTCCCAGATTTCGGGGCTGTAAAGCTGTTCGAGGAAGCCCGCGCCGAGGCCGGCGTCGATGATGCCGGGCGCGACGGCGTTGGCACGGATTTTGGCCCGGCCCTCCTCCTTCGCCACCGCCCGGCACAGGGATTCGATCGCCGCCTTCGGTACGGACGACAGCGCGTCTCCGGGAGGATAGCTGTAGTTCGCGACCGAAGAGACCGCCACCAAGGCGCCGCCGCCGCCCTTGCGGAAATATGGCAGCGCCGCCGCGACGATGCGGGTGAAGCCGATCAGCTCGGTCTCGATCACGTCTCGCCAGGCGGGTTCCTGGATGGTGCTGATGAAGGGCTGCCCAATCGGCGCGCCGCCGGCGAAGATCACCGCCCCGACATCGCCGAATCTCGCCACGGTCTTCTCGAAGGCGGCGTGGACGATGTCGGGGTCGGAGACGTCGCAGTGCATCGGAAGCGCATTGGCACCGATCTCCGCTGCGATTGCCGCCGCCCGCTCGGCGCCCGATCGATACCCGACGACGATGTTCGCCCAGTCCGCGGCGAGCGCGCGGCAGATCGCGCTGCCGAGACCGCCGCTCCCTCCCACGACAAAGGCGGTGCGCGCACTCATGCCGCGATCGAATCGAGCCGGTCGAGCCGGTCGAGCAGGGTCTCGGCGAACGCATCGTTGCGGTCGCCCGTGAACATGTGGCCGACACCGCGCGCGACGATCACCTCGAGCTGGGGCGTCAGCGCCCTGAACCGCGCCACGCTCTGCTCGGACACGATCGTCGACAGCTCGGCACGCACGAGCATGACGGGCGCAGAGATGAGGCCGGCTGCCTGTTCGAGCGCCATTCCTTCCGAAGGCGGGTTGAGAAAGTGCGGCGAGACCGTTTTCGGGTCCCATTGCCAGTATAGCCGGCCGTCGCTGCCGACGCGCATCGCCTTGGCGAGCCCCGTTGCATCTGCCAGGCGGCGCTGGCCAAGATGATGGGCCAGCGCGTCGGCGGCTTGGTCGACCGAGGCGAAACCACGTTCGCTCGCCTGAAAGAAGCCGCGTATGTCGTCGACGCCCTCGTCGCGCAGCAGCGGCGCCACGTCGGCGAGCATGACGAGATGGACCCGGCCCGGCCGCCGCGAGCCGCCGACCAGCGCCGACTGGCCGCCGCGCGACGCGCCGACCAGGACCACTGGCCGGTCGAAGCCGTCGATCAGGGCCTCGACGTCGCGGGCATAGGCATCGAGCAGATAGTCGCCGTCGCTCGCCCAGTCGCTCTCGCCATGGCCGCGAAGGTCGACGGTGATGCCGCGATACCCGGCGGCCCCTACCCTATGCGCCGCGCCACGCCACGATCGGCGGCTTTGCCCCCCGCCGTGAAAGAACAGGACTGGTATGCCGTCGCCAGGTCCATAGGCGTCAGCGGCAAGCTCGAGGCCGTCCCCGCGCAGGCGGAGGTGCGTGACGGGGACGGACACGACCGGCGGGGCTATTCGGCTGCCACCGGCACGATCTCGGCGAAAATCGGATGCTCACCCGGGCCGTCATAGGCATATTTGCCGGGCGCGTGATACCAGTTTCCGTCATTATGGCTCTCATAGGGCGAGGCCACCTCGATGAGGCAGCCATGGGTGCTTTTCGGGCCGACCCAGCTCCATTTCTGCCAGGTCATGTCCGGATCATTATAGGTCTTGCCGTCGGCAATGACGTGGACGCCATCGGCCTTGAGCTTCGCCATTGCGCCCGCCACGTCGTCGGTGGTGAAACACAGATGGTGGACATGCTCGCCCACCTTTTCGAGGCGCTCGCCCATGGGCGTGCCGGGGGAGGGCTGGATGAACTGGATTTCGGTCGATTCGTCGTTGACGAAGGTCGCCCATTTCATGCCCGAATCGGCGCCGGACGAGAATTCGTCATAGCGCACGATCCGCTTCTCGAGGCTCTTGGGATCCAGGACGCGCAGGATCTTCGTCCAGTCCTCAACCGCCTTGTCGAGATCGCGCACCACCATGCACACGTGGGAAAAAGGACCGCTCGGCATATTCGACTCCTCAGATATTGATCCGGACACGTGCCGTGCCGGAGTTGACGGTACCGCGCCCTTCGGCGTCGAGGCTGATCTCGCAATCGATGCGATCGCCATCCACCGCGGTGATCCGTCCGGTGGCGACGACCCTATCGCCTGCATAGACATTATCGAGGAAGCGCGAGTCCATCGCCTCGATCCGGCCGCCGGGGAAGGCGGCCATCAGCATGTTCATCATATAGGCGACGTTGATCGGGCCCTGATTGATGACCCGATCGCCCAGCCCCTTGGCCTTCACCACGGCGACGTCGAGGTGGATCGGGTTGGGATCGGCGAGGAACACCGCCCATTGCTTCATCGCGTCCGCGCTGACGCTCTCGATCATGAAGGGCGGCAGCGTATCGCCGACAGTGTAGCTCATGCCAGCTCCTTCCGGGGGAGGACCCACACATTGTCGGTCTCCAGCACGACGCGCCCGTCGCGCTCGTGCAGGCGCAGCCGGTAGGTGAGGACGTCCATCACGCCCAGCTTGCGGCTACGCTTGCGGACGAGGCTGAGGATCTCGCCGGTGACCGTATAGCTGCCGCCCGTGCGCAGCGGTGCCGACGAGCGAACTGCGCTGCTCCCCATCATCGGCCCCTCCTCGACGTCGAATTCGCAGATAGCGCAGAGGCCAGCTACGGTCTGTCCCATCGCGACCTGGGTCGCGATGTAATAATAGATCGGGTGCGCGGTGCCGTCGCGCGCGGGTTCGACGCCGGTCGAGCGGCAAAGCGCGGCATTCTCGGCCGCAGAGATGGTGAAGGTCTTCGTGCCGTCCAGCTTGGTGCCGACGACATCGGGCGCAGGGGGCAGGTCGGCGAGTTCGCTCATCGGATCCTCAGAAGGAGCGCGGGAGGCCGAGGCTCTCGGCAATGCTGTTCCGTACCATCTCGTTGGTGATCGGCGTCATCCGCAGGATGCGATGGTCACGCCAGTAGCGCTGCATGTCGGTTTCCGCAGAGTAGCCCATGCCGCCGAGGATCTGGATGCCGAGATCCGCCGCCTTCACCGCATTCTCCGTCGCAACCATCTTCAGCATATTGGCCTCGACGCCGCAGTTCATGCCGTTCGCCTGCATCCAGGCGACGTTGTTGAGCAGTAACTCGGTCGTCTTCTGCCAGGTCGCGATGTCGGCGATATAATGCTGGAGGATCTGGAAGCGGCCGATGATATCGCCGAAGGCTTTGCGCTGGAGCATATATTCGAGCGCATCCTCGAGCACGCCGTCGATCGCGCCGAGGTATTGCGCGCCCACCATGATCCGTTCGTTGTTGAGGGTTGGCAGGATCGAATACCAGGCCTTGCCGGGCTCGCCGAGCACATCCTCGTCGGGCACAAACACGTCTTCATAGGTTACCGAGCAACTACCCATGGCGCGCATGCCGAGCTTGGGCAGCAGCGTCGCGGTGATGCCGGGCGCCTTGGCATCGACGAAGAACATCGTCAGGCCCTGGTGACGCTTCTCGACGGTCTTGTCGGTGCGCGCCAGCACGAGCAGGCGGTCGGCCGCCTTGGCCGCCGTCGTCCACATTTTCGCGCCGTTCAGCCGCCAGCCGCCGTCCACCTTCTCGGCATGGGTCTTCATCGCGCCGAGCACGTCGGTGCCGCCGTCCGGCTCGGTCATGCTGATCGAGACGCGCAACTTGCCCTGCGCCATCGGACGCAGCCAGCGTTCCTTCTGCTCGGGCGAGCCGACCGCGGATATCGTCTTCGCGCCGCCGAACGAGGTGAGCCCCCACACCCAGAGTAGGCCGCCTGCCGTCCGCGCGAACTCGCGGGCGAAGATCATCTGGGTCATGACGTCGCCGCCGAGGCCGTCATATTCCTCCGGGATGCCGATGCCGAAATATCCCTGCTCGGCGAGCTTGTCCCACAGCGCGTAAGGATAATTCTCCTCGTCCGCCTCGAGCTGGCGCATCCAGTCCTTCGGCGCCTCGGCATTCACCCAGCGCCGCACGATGTCGCGGAAAGCCTGCTCTTCTTCGCTCAACGAGAAATCCATGGCGCCTCTCGATTCCTTTTCCATTGCCTCTTGGGCGCTGTCCGGCGCGCGCAAACCTATCGGAATGCAGGCTGAATCGTCGGCGGGCCGCATTGCTTCCTTCCCATGGGAAGGCGCGCGAGCGCGACCTCTGCCGGACCGTGCTGGCAAAAGCAGCGGAGGGGCATGTGAAGAAGCTACTGGAGGGGCGCGTCGCCATCGTCACGGGCGCGGGCGCGAATATCGGCGAGGCGTGCGCGCGGGCGCTTGCCGCCGAAGGTGCCCATGTCGTGCTCGCCGACATCAATATCGCCGGGGCCGAGTCCGTCGCGAACGAGATCGCGACGCAGGGCGGGGTGGCGATCGCCCATGCCCTCGACCTCGCCGAGGAAGAGAGCATTCGGACCCTGATCGACGCCACGATCATGCGGTTCGGGCGACTCGATATCCTGCACAATAATGCCGCCGATACCCGCCTGGAGCAGATGGCTGCGGACGGGCGCATCACCGAACTCGATGCCGAGGTCTGGGATCGCGCCTTCCGCGTGAACGCGCGCGGCACGATGCTGATGATCAAGCATGCCGTGCCGCACATGATCGCGGCAGGCGGCGGATCGATCATCAACACCAGCACGGGAGTCGCCCAGACCGGCGACATATTCAATCCGTCCTATGCATCGTCAAAGGCTGCGGTGAACGCGCTGACCAGGAATACGGCGGTGCAGTTCGGACGCGCGAATGTCCGATGCAACGCGGTTGCCCCGGGCCTCGTCCTGTCGCCGCTGGCGCGAGAGATGATGAGCGAGGCGCAGATCGATTCCATTCAGCGTCACGTGCTGCTGCCGCGCTTCAGCCGGGCCGAGGACATTGCGAATGCCGTCGTCTTCCTCGCTTCCGATGCGTCCAGCTTCATCACGGGCCAGATTCTCTCGGTCGACGGCGGTATCGTGCACCACACGCCCTATACGGCAGACGCGCTGGCTGCGATGGAAGCGCAGTGAGCCAACTGATCGATCATGCATATCGCGGGAGCTTTTACTCCCGGTGAGGCGCCTTTGTCTTAGCGCAAAGGGGGGTACCCCACCTTTGGATAGGAACGCTTCTCTGCCCACAGTCTAGCTTCAGTACTGCTCGAGCCAGATTCCCGGACAGGGGCGCCGGCCGCGCATGTTCGAAGGACGAACTATTTCAAGGCGATGGGGAGGAACCCCAGGCCTTCCGGGGAGGATGATATGAATAGGATGCGCTTACGCACGCATGTTTTGACGTCCGCGACGACATCGCTTCTGGCGATCGCTCTGTCGGGGCCGGCGCTGGCCCAGTCCGGCGCGCCTGCTTCGGGGACTTCGATGGATCGGCCCGCCACCGGCGTTTCCACGGGTGCTGCGACCGCGCCCCGCGCCGATGATGCAGTGCGGCCATCCACCGGCGGTGGTCTCGAGGACATCGTGGTCACGGCGCGCCGCACGAGCGAGGCGATGCAGACGACCCCGGTCGCGGTGACCGCTCTCAACAATAATGCCCTGCTGACCAAGCAGGTGTCCGAGGTCACCGATCTTGCCCGCGCGACGCCGGCGCTTTCGGTCGGCACCGGCGGCACCGGGCCGGCGACGATCGTCTACCTCGCCATCCGCGGGCAGGCTCAGAACAGCCCCAACTCCTTCTCTGACGCCGCGGTCGGCATCTATATCGACGGGGTCTATGTCGGGCGCCCGATCGTCGGTAATCTGGGTTTCCTCGATCCCGCTTCTGCCGAAGTCCTTCGCGGACCCCAGGGAACGCTGTTCGGACGCAACACCACCGGCGGCGCGCTCAATCTTACGACCGCTCAGCCGACCCATAAGCTCGAAGGCTATCTGAAGGGGGGGATCGGCAACTACAGCCAGCGCGTCATCGAGGGCGTGATCAATATTCCGCTGTCGGACGAATTGGCCACGCGCTTTGCCGGTCGCTACAACAAGCGCGACGGCTATTTCCCCAACCCCGCCCTAGGCTATGCGCAGGGCGGCATAAAGGGCGAATATTATATCCGTGGTTCGCTCAAATGGGAGCCTTCATCGCTGCCGATCACGCTCAACCTGGGCGGAGATTATACGCATTATCGCGATACCGGCAATGCGACGGCGGTTGCGGCGATCAACCCGGCAAGCCCCTTGGCGGCCTTCTACGCAGTGTCCCAGGGTGTCCGTTCCGGTGCGATTCCGCCCAGCACGCCGATCCCGCTCTCGCCGACTGTGTCGGTTCCGGCCGGGTTGTTCGCCAATTTCTCGCAGGGACCGATCGGTCCTATCCAGCAATATCTGAATCCGGAATTCGCTACGCCAGCTCAGAAGTCGATCCTGCTCGCGAAGAACTGGCGCTATAATTTCGGTGCTCCGTTCACCGGCGATCGTCGCATCGACCAGATCGGAAACTTCAACGAGGCCTTTTCCTTCACCAGCAATCTGGTCATCGACCTCGATTCGGTGAAGATCAAGTCGATCACCGGATATCGGCAATCCAACACCAGCAGCAATCTGGACCTTACCGGAACGAATACGGGCGTCGGTGCTTTCTACAGCCGCTATCGTCAGCACCAGTTCAGCGAGGAGATTCAGGTTTCCGGCGATATCGGTAGGCTGCAATATATCTTCGGCGGCATATATTTCCGGGAGGCAGGCGATGAGCTCTCGGATTCGAGCATCTTCTACAGCTCGCCAATCGCCACTGGCGGCGACCATACCTTCGGCGACTTCGTGAGCACGTCGAAAGGATTGTTCGCACAGGTCAACTATCAGGTTACGGATCGGCTTAGGGCGACCGGCGGTATCCGCTATACCTGGGACACCCGTTTCATCAATCGTCATGGATACACGCCGCGGGTCGGCGGCATTCCGCGCTGTCAGGCGGGACCGAACGCTGGCGTGCCGGTCAGCACGGTCGGTACCTGTGAAAATCCGGAAACGGCGAAGTTCGACTATCCGGCGTGGACGGCAGGCGTCGACTACAAGGTCACACCCGACATTTTCGTCTATCTGAAGACCAGCGGTGCGTCGAACTCGGGCGGCTTCAACTCCCGTCCCGTGCCGCCGCCCTATTCCAGCTCGTTCAAGCCGGAAGCCGTGCGGGACATCGAGGGCGGTTTCAAGGGGACATTCCTCAATAGGCGGCTGCGTACCAACCTGGCGATATTCCGGGCATGGCAAAGCCAGGTCCAGCGCATCATAAACACCACGTTCGTCGATTCTTCCGGTGCGACACGCCTGACCCAGTTCGTCAGCAACGCCGGCAAGGCGAACACCTATGGCGCCGAGCTGGAGGCGACCGTCATTCCCTGGCATGGCATGGAGTTGACCGGCAGCGGTGCCTATCTGCATGCGCGTTACAAGAAGGGCAGCCGTTTCGAAACCCAGCTTGTCGGCGGCCTTCCGGTGCAGGTCGATCGCTCCGGGGAGCCGATTACGCAGGCACCGAAATGGACGGCGAGCGTCGGGGCGACCCAGACGCTGGAGGTGGGCCCTGGCGATCTCAAGCTCCACGCCGACTATGCCTATATCTCGAGCCGCTATTTCGATTTCTTCACCACCGGAGACCCTGCGGCGAAGGAAGCGGTTGCGATCGCGAACGAGGCGTCGCGGATCAGGGGCTATGGTCTGCTGAACGGGATCGTCAGCTATACGTTCAAGCATCCCGACATCGAGGTTGCGGTCTGGGGGAAGAACCTCACCAACCAGCCCTATTTCACCAATGTGTTCAACAGCTATACCGGGCTGGGGGCGACCGTGCAGTTCCAGGGCGCGCCGCGGACCTACGGTGCGACCGTGGCCTATCGCTTCTAGCGCACCGGGAAATCTCTCTCCCTGACGGCGGTCGGTTTCCGGCCGCCGTCTTTCTGTACGCGGACCTTGCAAGAAGGCCCGGAACGACGGTTCCGGGCCTTTCAGTTGGTTAACGAATTGCCGTTTCATTCACTTCCGCGCGCCGGGGCTATCCATCTTGCCTTTGTTGGTGGTCTTGTCGACCGGATAGGAGATCATTTCGAAGAAGCTGTACCATTTCCCGCCGACGCGCCGCATGCAGTCGCTCTGGCGGAGCGCGATGTTACGGGTGCTGCCGTCGTTCATGGTCAGGGTGATGTCCTGCGTGTCCATCTGGATACCGAACGAACCGTCGGAATCGGCCGTGAAATGCGGCATGGAGAGGGTGATGCCCTTGTAGCTGTTCATCAGCCCGGCATAATAATCGCGGATCTCCTGCCGGCCGATCAGCGCCTCGGGGTGGAAGCTGTCGTAGAGCAGTATGTCATCGCCGGGTCCATAATATTGCATGAGCATATCGAGGCCGAGCGATGCGCCGCCGACATCCATGAAGTCGCGTATCTCCTTCCTGCCCTGTTCCGGCGTCGTCGAGACGGGAGCGAGCGGCGTCTTCGACCAGACGAGCTGGCGTGGCTCGATCGGCGCTGCGATGTCGGCCTGCATCGTCTTACGGTCGAGCGGAAGCGAGACGTGCTGCTGGACGATCTTCCAGCGGCCATCGATCTTCTTGAAGGCGTCGAGCTGACGGACGTTCATCCTGAACTGGCGGCCGTCCTGCAATGTCGTCTCGAACGCGATCTGCATCGCGGCGCATCCGAAAGTGCCGTTGGTCGCGATCGTCATCTCGGGAAAGCTGTGCTTCAGCGCCTTGATCTGTGCCATCTGGGGGCCGAAGCCGGCGAGTATCTGGTCGCGGCCGACGAAGACACCGGGCGCGTAGATGTCGAGCACCATCGCGTCGTCG